>Ga0265293_10008883_pt1 | contig 14660 bp, 13 predicted proteins | sample Munlanlewell138R_FD_192505 | JGI IMG/M metagenome (GOLD analysis project Ga0265293, IMG submission 192505) | Leachate microbial communities from a municipal landfill in Southern Ontario, Canada - Leachate well 138R | ecosystem: Engineered > Solid waste > Landfill > Unclassified | place: Canada...
TTCACCTTGCGCGACGGGGTTACCATTGGACAGCAAAATTGGATAACTGTGTTTTTCTGCATGAATAGTCGTTGTGAAGCGACTCATCACATCGGGACGATCGAGGTAGTAGGTGATTTTGCGAAAACCCTCAGCCTCACACTGGGTGCAGAACATACCCGAGGACTTATACAGACCTTCCAGCTCGGTATTATTTTGCGGTTCAATGCGCACCGTGGTCTCAAGCTCAAAGGCACGGGTTGTCGGCTGCAGTTGCAAGTGCGTCTCTGTAATCTGATATTCCACAGCAGAGACAGGCTCACCGTTAAGGCTGATATCAATCAGCTCTAATTTCTGACCATCCAACACCAGCGGCGGCAAGCTGCTATCTAAGCCGGGATTACGCTGCATCACTAAACGCGCATACACCAATGCATAGCTTTCATGCAGTTCAAAGGTCAGATGGGTTTCATCAATCAGGTAATCGGGTAGGCGGTAATCGCTTAATGCGATCATTTTCGGTTGTTCGGTACGCATCATTAAAAACCTCGAATAAAAAAACTCACTGACCTTTAAGCGTAAAAACTTAAAGGGCTGCGTTATTACTGACGCTGACAGATAACTGATAGGACGTGTATTTACGGATATTGATCACGCCGGTATCAAATAACAAGTACTGGCCTTTAATACCAATTAACGTGCCTTCAGCAATAGGGTTCTTATCTAAATTAAAACTACTGATTTTTTTTGGATAAGCCTCTACAGGATAGGCAATATCCAGCACCTCAACATCGTTAATGGGCTGAATAGCTTGTAGACCAAAACGTTGCTGCAGCGCTTGTAAAGGCTCTGCGCAGCTGTCCATCAACTGCTCACGAATCTGTAGTAAATCAATCGGTTCAACATCGCCTTTAAGCAACGCGCGCCAATTGGTACGGTCTGCGACCTGACTGCGTAACACATCCTCAACGAAACCAGACTGCTGGCGGGTAGCTACGCGAAAAATGGGTACCGCCTGAATCGCACCTTGATCTAACCAGCGCGTGGGCAGCTGGGTACCACGGGTAATACCGACTTTAACGCCTGTTGAGTTGGCCAAGTAAACAAAGTGATCGGTCATGCAAAAATCTTGCGCCCACTCAGGATCGCGGCAGGTGCCGGCATCGTAGTGGCACTTCTCAGGACTCATCATGCAGCTATCACATTGCGCCAGCTTAGAAAAACACGGCCAGCAATAACCTTGTGCGAAACTTTTTTTGGTGAGGCGATCACAATGACTGCAATTGATCGCACCTAAAAACTCTAAACGCAACGTTTGCCCGATTAACGGGTTAAGTGCGTGCTGCTCACCGTTTAAAAACAAGCTGTATTGAGCGGGCTGATCTAAAGCAATCTGCATTTTGCTGATGGCGCCACGACCTAATTCCAACATCAGTGTAGTGTCCCTGCTGCTGGCGCAAACAGAGCCGCCTGCTCTTCAGACAGTTTCTTCTTAGCTTTTGAACCGCACTCTTGACCACCCATGTAACCGGTGCGTTCTTCTTCTGGCAAGTTACTTTGCTCCCAAAGAATCATCGCTTGCATGATCAGTTCTTTTTGTTCTGCAGTTAGTTTACTGCCATCACCCCATTTGCCAATTTCCATGGCTAACTTCAATGTTTTATATGTTTCAGGCGTGATGCTATGAATTAAATCAGTAAAACTTTTCATCATTGTTTCCTACACAAAATAAACTTAAGGCATTACGCCGCACGCTGGCGCGCTAGTATTGCAAATAGCCCACCGCTCAAACAACCCAGTATTAAGCCACTGACATGTGCCGCATTGGCAATTTGCCCAAAACCCAAGGCGGTCACTACACCAAACAAGCATAGCAGTAGCCAAATCAGCATCATAGCCACGACACCACTAGGCAATGCATAACTGGCTCGCGGATAAATACGTTGATAAATCCAACAGTGACCGAGCACGGCATAGAGCACGCCAGACAAGCCGCCGAACAAGGCTGCATCCGAAAATGCAAACTGACTGACGTTTGAAACCAACGCTGATACTAGCGTCAGCAACAACAAAAACAGTCCACCTTGTTGGTATTCAATACGGCGTCCCAGCTCCCAATACCACATCATATTCATTGCCAGATGCAGAAAACCAAAATGCAGCAGCATCGGCGACCATAAGCGCCACCACTGCCCTTGCTCTAGACTCTGTTCTAACGAAGAAAAATAGATATAATCGCCTTGGATACGAAAGTCACTAAAAGTAAACCAACGCACAGTGTCTAAACTGTCGCCCAGTTGAGTAATCACAGCAACGATTAAACACGCCAGCAGTACCGCTGCTGTTATAGGGCTATTGCGTAACTGTCGAAGAAAGCCCGCCGGCTGATAGCGACTGTTTGCTGGCGTCACTTGCGGAGCAATCTTATCGACTGGCCACAGGCCATTTTGAAACTGCAGGTAAAGCTCACGCACCCGCTCAGCCTGTGCAGCACTGCCCACCCACAGCACTTGCTCACCTTGATCTTCGGTGACGCGAGAAGCAATACCTTGCTGCATTAACAACTGCAGAAACGCTGTGAGGTTAGTGTTCAGTGGCACCCGTAAAGCACTGCTCCACTTCATTATTAACTTCCTTACTCTTGGGCATCAACCCAAACAAAATGATGAGGCAGCAAGAACTGCTCTTGTCCCAAACGATAGGCGACCAGCTTACCGCCATTGACGGCACTGTAATCTAAACAGGCCAAGTTCGGACGAATCAGGCTCGGCTGACCTTGACGCCAATAATGACCAACAAAAAGTAAGGGCTGCTGCGCATCATACGCATTGATATGCCGTAAATACTGTGTCGGCAGCGGCTTTTGCGCGATATGTTCCGGTAACGCATCCGGCTGAAACACCACATCACCATAGGTCAGTGCTGGCTGCTCATCATCGTGCCAAAACTTGGTGCGAAATGACGAGCGCCGATAACCATCTTGACCCAGTTGCGACATACCGTACGGCAACGGTAGATTAACCCCACGTAATAAACGATTGAAAGTCTGATCGGCAAAACTGCCGCTGACTGCTGACTGGCGAATAAACTCAGTATCAATTCGCCCATCAGCAAAGCGGCTACGCAACGTATTGATTAGACGATCATCCCAACAGGCATGCACTGCACGGAAACGACCAGCATCAACGAACAAAGGCAAGGTTAAAAACCACTGATTAAAATCCTGCCAGTCATATGGGTGTTCTGCAAACTGCTCCAGCGTTTCACGCTGCAAACGTGCATGTCGCGTATTGTGCTCACGCACATAGGTCTGCTCCCCGCCTTGCTCAAGAGGCGTGTTCCAAGCTAACGCATAAAACTCATGGTTACCCATAATGCTGATTGCATGCCCAGCATCAACCATCGCATGGACGATATGTAAGGTCTCGCGTATCTGTGGGCCTCGATCAATTAAGTCACCCAAAAATAACGCTTGGCGATCGCTATGCTGCCACACTCCTGCCTGCTTTTTATAACCTAAAAGCGCCAGCAGGCGCTCGAGACTCTGCGCACAGCCGTGCACATCGCCGATAAGGTCATAATTACGTACAGGATCAAGCCGCATTATTTATTATCCTGCCCCAAGCGGCTGCCCCAGCCGAGCTTGTCACGGCATACTGCGTAAAAGTTATGATCCAATGGATGAATCAGACTCAGTTTTTGTGGTTTTCGTTGGATATGCAAGGTGTCACCAGGGGCACAGGTGACATGATTTTGACCGTCGCACGAGACCAGTGGATAAATACTCATATCTTCAGCCACCACTACTTTTAATTCACTGTCAGCATCGACCACAATGGGGCGGCTGGACAACGTGTGTGGGTGCATAGGCACAATCACAATAGCATCTAGGCGCGGATGCATAATCGGGCCGCCTGCAGACAAGGCATAGGCTGTTGAGCCAGTTGGGGTCGCTATAATGAGGCCATCGGCTTTGAGGCTATAAACAAATTGGCCATCAATAAACAGTTCAAACTCAATCATTCGCGTTGATTTACCGGGATGTAAAACCACATCATTAAGCGCATCACCTTGACCAATCGGTGTACCATCACGGCGTACCTCGACCTCTAATAAAAAACGCTGTTCAGTGGTGTAATTACCCGCTAAGACTTCAGATATTTGTGCTTCTAATTGCTCAGGCAAAATATCGGTTAAAAAACCTAAGCTACCGCGGTTAATCCCCAGCACCGGGACATTATGCTGAGCTAAGGCACGGGCAGCGCCAAGCATCGAGCCATCACCACCGACAACAATAACTAAATCACAGACCTCACCCAACAGCTTACGCGAACTGGTTTGCAAATTATGGCCTGGTAGCATTTCTGCAATCGTATCTTCTAAAATGACATGCAGATGCCGTCCAATCAGGTAGCTCTTAAGTCGGCGAATCGTATCCAAGACACGAATACTGCCCATGCGCCCGATGATGCCAATATTGCGAAACTGCTCCATAAATCCCCGCTTAAACTGCGCTTATAAAGTATTAAAGATGTACAGCCCTGATTATAACTTTTTACGAATAAAATAAGTGTAGATGCCATTCTGTTCGCTACTGTCCAGCAGTTGGTGCTCTAAAAACATACAAAATTTAGGTATATCACGCTGGGTCGATGGATCCGTTGCGCTGACTTTCAGCACCTCACCCGCAGCCAACTCGCGTACTTTAGTGTGCAACAGCATGACTGGCTCAGGACAAAAAAGACCACGGGCATCCAGTTCGGCATCAGCCTGTATAAGCATCTCTGTCACGTTAGTTTTACCTTTAATTTAAATTTCACTGCAGTGATACTAGGATCGGTAAGCATACTGTGCAGCATGTGTTAGAAAAATATCGACTCACTAGTCAGTCTTTCTGCTTTACCTCTTATTCAGAGCTGGGTAGTGTGCGACTCACAAATAACAATATGGATTCTATGCCATGAGCGAACTGATTCACTACAGCTGCAACGAAGGTATTGCTACCTTAACCCTAAACAACGGCAAAGTTAATGCGATTTCACCGGACATGATTGCAGCCTTTAACAACTGTTTAGATCAGGCAGAGCAAGATCGCGCCATCGTTATCATTACCGGTCAACCCGGTATTTTATCCGGCGGTTATGATTTAAAAGTCATGACCTCAAGCCTCGACAACGCCTTCAGTTTGGTTGCCCTTGGCTCTACATTAACACGACGCATGTTAGCACACCCCTACCCGATCATTGTTGCCTGCCCAGGCCATGCGATTGCTAAAGGTGCGTTTTTATTACTGGCCGCTGATTACAGAATTGGCGCTGAAGGTGAATTTAAGATTGGCTTAAATGAAGTGTTAATCGGCATGACCATGCACCATGCAGGTATCGCGCTGGCCAAAGACCGTCTCACTAAACCTGCGTTCCAACGCTCAGTGATCAATGGCGAGTTGTTTAGCCCGGCTGACGCGCTGAACGCGGGATTCTTAGATCGAGTTGTCCCTGCCGAGCACCTGCTAGAAACAGCGTTAACAGTAGCCTCGCAGATGAAGAACATCAATATGAAAGCACACAGCAAGACCAAACTTAAAGTGCGCAAAGACTTACTACAAGCACTGGATGTAGCGATTGAACTGGATAAAACCATTCCGCTTTAATCACTACTGATAAGACCCGCACGCTTATTCAAGTCTGCGGGTTTCTATTCGCTGGCGGGGCGAATTACATCGATTAAATAACTGATATCATAGCCCAGCACCTCAGCGACGCGTGCTGCCTGCTCACGTAGCAACGGTATGGAAGGCGACTGCTCAAAGCTATAAGGCACCAACAAAATCACATTGCCTTCCTTGACCGGTATTTCCCAATAGTGTCGATAAAACAAACCGCGAAATAAAGCTGCACCTAATGGCCGTCCGTCCATTGTTGCCCATTGGTTGATAATCAGCCAGCCGCCTGGGTTGAGCTTATCTTGGCAGGTTTTTAAAAACGTCCATGCCAAATGTGCCACCGAAGGGCCGGTATCGCTATACATATCGAGGTAAATTAAATCAGCGGTTTCTGCGCTATTGATCAGCTCTAACGCATCGCCAATTCGGATAGTTAAGCGTGGATCATCAGTCATACCAAAGTAATCCATCGCCAGACGCGGCAGCGCCTCACGCAACTCAAGCACTTCAACATCCTCAAGCGGCAAGGCCGCCAAGCACGCCTCAGTCAAACTACCCGCCCCTAAACCTAAAAACAGTGCCGTTTCAGGATGTGCATGACACAAGCTGCCTAACAGCATGGCACGGGTGTAGTCATACTTAAGCCACAACGGGTCTTCATAGAGCACGCAACTTTGCTCTACATCATTGCCAAATTGTAAATAGCGAAAACCATTATCCTCCACCACACTGATGACACCGTACTCATCCGTTTCTTGAGTCAGGATATGTTTTTCGGCGTGCTCAACTAACACTGCATACTCCTTTCGTGCTTGCCAGTAACGCTGCAAATGATAAATCACCAGCAGCACAAGCAAACCTGTACTGAGCCAAAGAGCCATCATAATACTGGCAGCCTCTTAACATGATTTGCGTCCAAGTAGCGGCCCGCTAAAACTAAAAAGCCCAGCGATGCTGGGCTTTGACACGCAAGGCTAAATTAACGCCTTAAGCTTTGACGCGTGACTTATATTCGCCAGTGCGGGTATCAATTTCAATTGAATCGCCAATTTCGCAGAATGAGGATACCTGCAATTCATGACCCGTGCTCAAGCGTGCTGTTTTCATCACTTTACCTGAGGTATCACCGCGCACAGAGGGCTCAGTGTAGATAATTTCACGAACGATGCTGTTTGGTAGCTCAATCGAGATAACTTTATCATCGTAAAAAACGGCAGCGCACTCATCCGTCATACCATCTTCGATATAAGGTAGAACTGCTTCGAGATCAGATTTTTCAACCTCATACTGATTGTATTCAGAATCCATAAATACATACAAAGGGTCAGCAAAGTATGAGTAGGTAACATCTTTACGATCAAGAATAATCGCCTCAAACTTATCGTCTGCACGGTAAACACTTTCAGTCGCTGTACCGTTTAAGAGGTTCTTCAATTTCATTTTTACCACCGCTGCGTTGCGGCCTGATTTGTTGAATTCAGTTTTCTGAATCACCCAAGGTGAGCCATCAATATTAGCAACTTGGCCAGCGCGAAATTCTTGTGCAGTTTTCATACTGAAAATCCATAAGGAATGAGGATAAAAAAATAGGTACGCATCATAGCCAATCTTGGTAGAAGCATGCCAGCTTTGTTGCAAGATCTGCATGTTTTTTTTGCTGAGCAGACCAATGCTTGGCATGATGTTGCAGGGTATTTTCATACTCAACAAACTGCTGCCATGCGCCACTCATATCACTTTGGCGATTCCAAGCGCGATAAAACGCTTCTAGAACGCGTTTAGGTTCTTCTTCTAAGTCATTGCTATAGATAGATAAAAATGCCTCAAGCTTATCTAAGTGAACGTCTTCTTGCTGTGGATAAATATGCCAAAGCATGTTTTTCGCAGCCCACTGTGCTCGTACAAATGAATCTTCGCCGCGCACACAATTGAGATCACAACACCACAACAGTTGATCGAAGTTTTTTTGTTCAAGGTACGGTAACGCTTGCACGATTAAGCTGCCGCGCTGGTATGTCTGTCCGATCTTTAGTTCTTTTACTGCAAACCAAACCGCCACACTACTCTGCAGTGGGCCCTGCAAGACCAATAACCGATTGTTACGACTGTCTTGACTCAACGCGTCAAGCCAACTTGGCAGCGCTTGATTTGCATAAGCAAACAAACTGATTAAACGCTCCCCCGGCTGCGGCTGTACCGTTAAAGCGGCCAGATAATCATTACGTAAACGATTTGAGCTTAAAAAAGTGTCGCGCCTACTCAGTAAGTCGGACTCGCGCAACAAGCCACCAGTCGACTCAGTAAAACCGGGGAAAAAGAAATACTTCTGCAAACCACCGCTCTGTAATGATGGCAAAGCATGGCATTCAGCAGCCCAGGGCTCTGCGGTGAGGTATTCAAGGTTAAGCCAGAGCACCCGCTGCTTGCTGCGCATCAAGGCGATATAGTCCTCAGGCAGCTGGCAAGCAAAGGCCTCAATCACCACGTCAGCACAATCGTCCTGCGCTATGGCGTCATCTTCTGACCATAAACAGATTTCCACTCCGGCAACCGCTTGCCGCTTAGCAGTCATCGCCACAGCCGAACAAATCGTATGAAACGCCGATAAATCATCCACCCACAAGCGTACGCTAAACGGGTGTTCTTGGCTTAATTGCTGAGCCAAGCGCCAAGTGACGCCAATATCTCCAAAGTTATCGATGACTCGGCAAAAAATATCCCAGCTCACGCGCATACAATGGCCTTGTTTAAGTGTTTTACTGCTCAGATGGGTAGGAGCTGTTAGAGAGCGCATGCCGCTCCCCGTTGAAGGGATCACCGTTGCGCGTGACTCATGCCCAGAGACATAAAATATCTTAATCTGAACGACAGGCTTGCGCTATAAACAACCCAATAAAACTGCGGTACTCAGAGTCTCTCTTAAAGTGCGCTCACGCTTTCGCCATACGAGCCATGCTTGCTAGCACCCTTTTGTAGCTTTAGGCACAAAATGGGTAGACTTATAACAAAAAACGCCTGAAACTCTAAGAGAATCAAGCGTTTAGGATGTATGGCGGTGAAGGTGGGATTCGAACCCACGATACGATCACTCGTATACACGCTTTCCAGGCGAGCTCCTTCAGCCACTCGGACACTTCACCGCAATTCGTTAACTGATTAATCAGCCAAGCGAGGCGCGCTAATATAGCCGAAGACTCAGCGCATGGCAAACTTTCATTTGACTGGGGTTGTGTTTCAGTGCTGCGACTCTAAAACAAGCGTATCCGCGATCTGCTGCAAGGCGTTCACACTCAATAACGCAATCAACTCATTACGATAGAGTGCCAACGCTTGTACAGCTGGAAACTGCCGGCGTGTTTGCAGTAATGCTGGTAATGCGTAGATGCAATCTGCGGGTAACTCAATCATCTCCGCAGGCGCTGGCAAGCCCAGTCGCCATCTACGCGTTGATCTGCCACCTAACTCGAGCCAGTGCTCTGTGCTGCTTGCAGTTTGCAGGTCTGGGGAAAGCAAATCAGCATAAGGAATCAGCGGAAGATACTGTAAATCATCCCCTCGCCCTTGTCGTCTGACGTACTGCGCCTCAAAGGCAAAGCACTGCCCTGCATGATGAAACAGCACTACCGGCAAGCTCAGCAACGGCGCGTCACTCATCCTTGACCTTGCTGCCAACTAAACATTCAATAAAGGATCAAAACTACCGTTATGCCCATGTCTAAAGCAAGGATAATCATCCTGTTAATCGATACTTATCCCTTAAACACAGGCAACGCTTGCAACAACAGTAATATCTGCGCAAAAAAAGCCGCAGCAGCAAACAGCAAAACAAAGCCAATCATAAATGTGCCGCCGAATACTTGATAGCCTGTTTGCGCAAAACGCTTACGACTGGCACGCACCAGCAATGCGGGAACTAAAGCGGCCCAAATAGCCGCCATAAGACCGACATAGCCCATGACTTTAACAAAGCCGGTAGGAAAGACTAAGCAGGCCAACAGTGGCGGTAAAAAGGTTAATAGAGCTGTTTTAAAACGCCCACCAGCCGTATCGTTAAAGTTAAATAGATCACGAATGTAATCAAATAAGCCTAGCGTTACTCCTAAAAACGAACTGGCAATGGCCATATAAGCAAAAGCGTTCAAAATACGGGAGATATTGTCAGTTTTCACATAAACAGATAATGCCTGCAATAGCTCAGCTACATCACCATCAGCGGCAATCACTGGCGCAAACTCTGCGCGCGGCAAGTTACCTTGTACCGCCAACTGCCACAGCACGTATATGCCCAGCGCCAGTAATGAGCCCCATAAAATACTGCGCGCAACTGGCTGTGCCTGTTTGTTGTAGTAACTGACTAAACTTGGCACATTGCCATGGTAACCAAAAGATGCCAAACACACCGGCAATGCTGCCCAAATATAAGGCCAGTAACTGTATTGCTCTTGTGCGCTGAGGTTCAATAACACGCTCGGTGTCACACTCTGTATAAGCGAGCCCGCCGATAAAAAGAAACTGACCAGCATGCCACCAATCAGCACCGTCGCAAAACGATCGACCACCTTGGTGGAAATCCACACAGAAGTAGCTAGCACCAGTAAGAACACAACTGAAGAGAGTTGCCGTGACGGCTGTAACGGCTGCTCTAGTACCCAACCACTCAACACTGACAGAGTATTTTGGGTTAAGCCGCCGCCAACAAAAATATACGCATAAGTGAGGGAGTACAGAACGAAAGTAACCGCAAGGCCGGTGACGAGATTCCATCGCGGACCCAGCAAGTCCTTGACCACAGTATGAAAGCTCGCCCCTTGCGGGAAGTGCAACGTGGCTTCCAATAACATCAAGCCGGAGGTGTACATGCAAAACCACACGTACAGCAGCAGCAAGACAGAACCAACAAACCAAACACCGGAAGTGGCAGTCGGGTTGGCCAACATACCGGCACCAATCGCGGTGCCGGCAATAATCATCGCCCCGCCGAAACGGGTTGGTTTAGAGGGACTGTGATTGACCGTCATATCACTTCTTTTGTCAGCGTATAAAGCGGCTTATTCTACGCATAACCACAGGCAGTTATGCGTATTAAAATAGCTCAGCAGCGCTGCACTACAAATAGCGGTATAACACCTGTACGTCACCAATATAATTCAGCGCCTTAACCTGCTCCCGCAACCGCTGATTGAATTGTTCAGCATCGGCATCAGCGGTCTGCATACTGCGTATCAAATCCACATGCACTTGGCCATTTAAGTAATGCAGGGTCGCCCGGCCTAACTCTTCATCAGCAATGTCTTCAGCCCAAACCTTGCGTAAGTCTGCCAATACTTCACGGCGTAATGGTAAGCCCGCACACAGTACTGCAAGCGAATCATCTTCAGCATCAATATGCACTAAGGCATTACTAATATCTTCGTGTGAATCAATCAGCTTTAAGCGCACATATTCTGAAATCTTATGCCCTTCAGAGACACTTAAACGCTCATCTACGACAATGTGCACATCAATCAAATAAGCGCCACCCATGCGTCGACTGCGTAGCATATGCACACCCTGCACACCTTCGATCGTCTCAATGATACGTTTCAGCGCCGAGGCAGTTTTGGGTTCCATACCCGTATCAACCAATTCTCGAATAGACGCCCAAGCTTGCGTCCAGCCAATATGACCAATCATCAAGGCGACAATAAGGGCAGCAAAAGCATCCAGATAGGGCAAGCCCATTAAACTGCCCGCCACGCCAAACAGCACTACAATCGAAGAAAACGCATCAGAACGGTGATGCCAGGCATTAGCCTTCAATAAACCAGAATTAAACTTCCGAGCAGCACGTATGGTGTACTGATATAAACCTTCGTTGGCGACAATCGAGATAGCTGCAATTAACAATACAATCGGAGTGGGTTGCAACAAAGTTTCCGGATCAAGTAAACGCTGCGCCGAGTCAATCACGATACCTATCGCGGTAAGGATTAACACCACGCCCAGCCCAACAGTGAAGGCCGTTTCAATTCGCGCATGCCCGTAAGGGTGCTCTTTGTCTGCCGGCTGATTACTGTATTTAGCCGCGAACCACACCATCAGGTCGGTACTTAAATCAGCTAAAGAATGCACACCGTCAGCAATCAAAGCGTGTGACTGACCAATAATTCCAAAAACAACTTTAGCTATAGTCAAGGCCAAGTTAACGATAGCACCTACCACGCTGGTATCGCGCATCGCCTTATCACGTGCTTGAGCACACTGCTGCCTATTCATTAAAAGCTCTCCATATATCAGCATGTTACAAGGGATAGTTAATATGTTTTTTAACAACTTAGCTCAGATTTACGAACCGCCCACGCCACTGCCACACGTATTTGCACCGGCTCACGTTAACTCCTTCAATTTTATCAACAAGCGACTCAGCTTTAATCCAGCCTAATGACCTTTGTGCATTGATCAAACCTATGACAGCAGCAGCGCATTCGCTGTCTTAATAACTGCTATTTATAGTTGCGATCGCCGTAGTCAAAAGACAACCACACCCAGTAAAACAAAAACAACGATGACCGTCAGGGGGCCTAGTTAAGCCCATCCAGCCCATAGTAGTCGATACGCTGTCGTTTAATCGTTAAAGATTCTTACTGGCCAGCAATCACCGCATATAAGCTAAATAGGCAGTGTTTTATTAGGGCACCTTCACGAGACTGATAACCAGTGCATGCAGCTAAACGGCTCAAGCTTGCGAAGTTGGATTTAACCGTAGCTCGCGTAGTGAACACACTCAGTAAGTGCCTAAGACTTTGCTATTAACTTTTATACCAGCATGATCAGTTTCCTAATGCACCTTACCATAAGCCAATAATCTACTCGTGTTACCTGACGCCGACCTTAATCCAAAACATTTATGCTATATTTTGCAAATCTTGATATAGGTCATTTTCATGCACACTGCTAAACCCTTATACGACTATCCCAAATACTGGGCCGAATGCTTTGCTCCGGCACCTTTTTTACCCACCTCTCGCGAAGAAATGGACCAGCTCGGCTGGGATTCTTGCGATGTCATCATTGTTACTGGTGATGCTTACGTCGACCACCCGTCATTCGGCATGGCAGTGATTGGTCGAGTACTGGAGGCGCAAGGCTTTCGCGTGGGTATTATTAGCCAGCCTGATTGGCGCGCAAAAGACGACTTTATGCAACTGGGCCAGCCCAATCTATTTTTTGGTGTGGCCGCCGGTAATATGGACTCAATGATTAACCGTTACACAGCCGACCGTAAAATACGCTCAGATGATGCCTATACCGCTGGCGGTCAGGCTGGTAAGCGTCCAGATCGTGCCAGCTTAGTCTACAGCCAGCGCTGTAAAGAAGCGTACAGTAATACGCCTATTGTCCTAGGCGGCATTGAAGCCTCCTTGCGCCGCATCGCCCACTATGACTACTGGCAAGACAGCGTGCGTCGTTCAATTCTAATGGACGCCACTGCAGATATTCTGCTTTATGGTAATGCTGAGCGTGCCATTGTTGAAGTCGCCCAACGCTTATCTTGGGGCGAGTCGATTACTGCGATTGACGATATCCGCGGCACGGCTTTTATTCGCCGCAATACGCCCAGCGACTGGTTTGAACTCGATTCCACGCGTATCGACCGCCCTGGTCGGGTTGATCGTATTATCAACCCTTATGTCAATACGCAAGACACCGAGGCCTGTGCCGTTGAGCAGCAAGCCGCTGAACCAACTGGGCAAGATGACTTGCAGGTTATACGGCTGCTTGATCACCCGCGCTTAACGCGCGAGCGTACTGTGATCCGGATCCCGTCTTTTGAAAAAGTGCGTAACGATCCAGTACTCTATGCCCATGCCAACCGCATACTGCACTTAGAAACCAACTCCGGTAACGCCCGCGCGCTAGTGCAGCGTCATGAGAATCAAGATATTTGGCTCAATCCACCACCGATTCCATTGACCACTGAAGAAATGGATTATGTGTTTGGCCTGCCCTATGCACGCGTGCCACACCCCAAGTATGGCAAGGCAAAAATTCCAGCCTACGAAATCATTCGTTTCTCAGTCAATATTATGCGCGGCTGCTTTGGCGGCTGTACTTTCTGTTCAATTACTGAGCACGAAGGCCGGATTATTCAAAACCGTTCGCATGAATCGATTTTGCAAGAAATCGAAGATATGCGCGACAAAGTACCAGGCTTTACTGGCGTGGTCTCTGATCTAGGCGGTCCCACAGCAAATATGTACCGCTTGGCTTGTAACAGCCCTGAAATTGAAGCGGCGTGCCGCAAGCCATCCTGCGTATTCCCTGGGATTTGCCAGAACCTTAATACCGACCATACGTCATTGATTGAACTGTACCGCAAAGCCCGTGATCTTCCTGGGGTGAAAAAAGTACTGATTGCTTCAGGCCTGCGCTATGACCTCGCAGTGGAGTCTCCGGAGTATGTGCGCGAACTGGTCACCCACCACGTCGGTGGCTACTTAAAGATCGCGCCAGAGCACACCGAGGAAGGCCCGCTTGAGCACATGATGAAACCGGGCATTGGCAATTACGAGCGCTTTCGTAAAATGTTTGAGCGTTTCTCCAAAGAAGCGGGTAAAGAGCAGTACCTGATTCCCTACTTTATTGCTGCGCACCCCGGTACCAGTGACAAAGATATGCTGAACTTGGCTCTGTGGCTGAAAAGCAATAATTTCCGTGCTGATCAGGTGCAGGCGTTTTATCCCTCGCCCATGGCTACGGCGACTGCCATGTACCACTCTGGAAAAAACCCGCTGCGCAAAGTCACCTATAAAAGCCCTGCCACTGAGATTGTGAAAAGCGAAGAGCAGCGTCGTTTACATAAAGCGTTTTTGCGTTATCACGATCCAAAATCTTGGCCGCTCATCCGTGAAGCACTGATTCGTATGGGGCGTTCTGATTTGATCGGCGATAACAAGCAGCATTTAATTCCTGCCCATCAACCACAGACAGACGGTTATCGCAGTGCACGCCGTAAAAACTCAACACCAGCAAAAGGCGA
>Ga0265293_10008884_pt1 | contig 14659 bp, 18 predicted proteins | sample Munlanlewell138R_FD_192505 | JGI IMG/M metagenome (GOLD analysis project Ga0265293, IMG submission 192505) | Leachate microbial communities from a municipal landfill in Southern Ontario, Canada - Leachate well 138R | ecosystem: Engineered > Solid waste > Landfill > Unclassified | place: Canada...
TTGCTCCACTCCAAAAATCAAAATTGCTTAGGTTTTCTTCTTTGTAAATTTTCATTTCTTAGTATCTCCTTTTTTTTAGGGCGGTCACCCGCTGCGCTTGGCGCATTCCAACAAGATCAATATGGCCATAAGTGGCAATAGTAGCAATAGTAGCAATAGCTTGTCCTCCCTACGATCATTTTACTCGGTTCATGATACATTTCTTGTCCTCCTTAAGACGTTTATTATGTTTATAGTATATAGCAAGTTATATGCAGTGTCAAGCGCTATTGATACGATATTGATCCCGTTTTAGGCGGTGCCGGGAGCCGGGGCCGGGAGCCGGGAGCCGGTACCCCTCCCCTATGTGGGCGCTAGAATAGGATATTGGTGACCCCTTCGACCGAAGAAAAAAACAAAAAGGGTTTGGATTTCACTTCTCTAAAAATAAAAAACAAAAAAATAAAAAGCGTTTTCTTTTACTAAGCTTATTAGCACTTGAATTAATTTATGTTAAGGTATATTTACAGAGAGATAGGGAGTGTGATGCGATGTGTCTAGTAGCAATATACGATTAGTTGAGCGTTTACGAGATCGGGTTCAGGCGAGTGATTTTTCTCGTGGGGGCGTGGTTGAATATGGTTTAGTTTCTGATTTTTTCGAGATGATCCGTATCTGCGAGGAGGAGAATGCTTATTTTGCTCATGAATTGAACAGAGAGGTCAGGGATATTTGTTCGAGGTCGGTTCACAACAGGGAATTGAGCTTATCTGATCGAGAGAAATTTTACTTTTTGAACAAGCGTGCGTTATTGTTTGACGCTTTGGAGGATTTTGATGCGTACATTCAGTATTTGGAATACGACCGTCCTGCTGAGAAGAAATTTTACCTACCTAGGCGCAAGGTATTGTATCCGATAGTTAAGGATATGGAAGCATTGGACAGGCGTGAGTTAGATTTTCTGAGTGTATCTTTGCCACCCAGGGTCGGGAAGTCTACTTTAGGAATTTTCTTTATGACGTGGCTGATGGGGAAGTATCCTGACAAGTCGAACTTGATGAGTGGGCATAGTGATATTTTGACGAACGGCTTCTACAAGGAGGTTTTATCGATCCTTACAGACCCACAATACTTGTGGGGTGATATTTTCCAAGGTTATAAGATTACCCAAAGTGCTTTATATCAGACGGTGGACGTGAACGATGGCAAGCGTCGTTTTCCTACGCTTACTTGTCGATCTATCGGTGGTACGTTGACGGGTGCTGTTGAATTTTCCAAGTGTTTGTATTGTGACGACTTGATCAGGGATTTGGAAGAGGCGTTAAGCCCTACCCGATTAGAGTCCAAGTATAACAATTACGCCAACCTCTTGAAGGACAGGAAGGTTGAGGACGGCTTTCAGCTGATGATAGGTACTAGATGGGCACCTAACGACGTCCAAGGTCGTATAGAAGAGCAATACAAGGATAATCCCCGCTATCGCTTCAGGGTTATCCCTGCCCTAGACGAAAATGGTGAGAGCAATTTCCAATACGAGCAAGGTCATGGCTTCAGTACTGCGTATTACTTGGATATGAAGGAATCTATCGACAACGCTACATGGACGGCTAAGTACATGGGTAACCCTTACGAGCGTGAAGGCTTGCTGTTCCCTACCGATGAGCTTAATTTCTACAACGGTGTGCTTCCCGGCACCGAACCTGACAAGATAGTTGCTTTCTGTGACGTTGCTTGGGGTGGCGGTGACAGCTTGGCTATGCCTTTTGCCTATGTTTACGGGGAGGATGTGTATATCCATGACGTTATCTTCAATCGGGGCGATAAAGAGCAAACAAGACCTATTGTTGTGGGCAAAATCATGCAGCACACGCCTCACCAAGCCCGTTTTGAAGCGAACAACGGCGGCGATGAGTACTGTGACGCTGTTGATGCGCTTTTGCGAGAAAAAGGCGTTAAGCTGAACCTCTCCCATCGAAAGGCACCGGGTAACATGAATAAAATAGCCAGAATCGTGCAAAAATCACCAGAAATTAAAAGAATGCACTTCCTAGACTTCAAAAACTCAAACAGTGAGTATCGTGCCTTCATGCGAGAGCTTACCACCTTCGTTACTACAGGCAAAAACAAGCACGATGACGCTCCTGACGCCCTTGCAGGCTTAGCTACCCTCATTGATAGCGATGCAGGTAGCATCAAAGTGTTCAAAAGACCCTTTTAACATAAGCTTAGTAATTTAAGCTTAATTAAGCCCACTTGCTTGACAATCCCTTTTAGCTCATGTATTGTAATTATGAATAGGTATATAGGAATATCCTATAAAGCTGAATAGCACGGCGTATAAAGGGGTTTGCGATGATTGTCGGTAGTATATCTGGCTCAACGAACGGTAGAATGCCAGGTTTGTTCGGCCGAAAGGTCATTTATTCCAATGAGAAGGAAGTCACCAAAGCGAATGTGGTGGATGTCCTTAATTCGGCGATCAACATCCATAAAAAGAACGCTGCGGAGATTGATTATCTCCATAAATACCTAAGAGGCGCACAGCCTATCCTTCACAGACAAAAAACTCACAGACCTGAGATAAACAACAAGATTGTTGAGAACCATGCCCTTGAGATCGTTGATTTTAAGAAGGGGCACGTCTTTGGTGAACCTGTACAGTATGTACGCAGAGGCGAGCGAGAGGGTATATCCACGCAAATAGCCAAACTCAACGAGTTTATGTTCGCTGAGAACAAATCTAACAGCGATAAAGAGCTGGCAGAGTGGTTTTACACCTGTGGCACGGCTTATCGCATGATTTTGCCTGACAAACACTTAGGCTCAGGGGTAGATGACAGCCCGTTTGAGCTTGATACGTTAGACCCTCGTAATACTTTTGTAATCTATAACAGCGGTTTCGGCAAGAAACCACTAATGGGTGTTCACTTTATAGAAAACGCTGATGATGAGATAGTCTACAGCTGTTATACCGTGGATAATTACTATGACATCGTTGACGAAAAGGTTGTCCTTGAAAAGCCCCACATCTTGGTGGACATACCGATTATCGAATATCCCGCTAATTCTCTCCGATTAGGCGCATTTGAGCCTGTTATCAGTATGCTAGACGCTATTAACCTGTCTACTTCTAACCGTTTGGACGGTTTAGAGCAATTTGTACAGGCTTTCGTTAAGTTTATCAACTGTAGGGTTGATGAAGAGGAGTTTACGGCGCTTAAAGACTTGGGCGCTATCCAAGTAACGGGTGAACCTGGCTTACCTGCCGATGTAGACATCGTGTCTAGCCAGTTAGATCAAGATCAAGCCCAAATATCTAAAGATGACATGTACGAGATGGTTCTTACCATTTGCTCTATGCCGGGCAAGAGCAAGGGTGTTAGCTCAGGTGGTGACACGGGTCAAGCCATTATGTTGAGGGATGGTTGGAGCGAAGCTGAAGCTCAAGCTAAGGACGTTGAGCTTATCTTTAAGCAAAGCGAAAAACGTATGCTAAAGATTGCTTTAGGGATAATCAAGGACACTTCAGGCGATCTGGACTTGCGTTTAAGCGAGATTGACATTAAGTTCACTCGCAATAAGAACGCTAACCTCTTGGTTAAGACGCAAGGCTTGCAAAACATGCTGAAATCAGGCTTACACCCACACATTGCCATCTCTCACTGTGATCTGTTCAGTGATCCTGAGCAAGTGTACTTGGATTCTAGACCTTACTTGGAAAAGTGGCTATACGATGAGCCTGTAGAGGATGAAGATGAGGAAGGTGCTTTTGTTAGCGCTGATTCCTCGATTGAAGATGCCTAAATTGATGATAAGCAGAAATGCTTTACATATAAACCGTGTAGAGAAACACGTTAATCACGCAAGCCTGAGAGAACAGGTTATAAAACGCAAAATGAACAGCCGGAGATGGCTATAAAGCGCAAGGAGTTAAAACAATGGACATTAGAGGAATGCTAGGCGACAAGTACAAAGAAGACATGACTGCTGGCGAGTTGCTGTCAGCTATCGAGGAGTTAGAATTGGTAAGTGCAGAGGAAACTCGCAATAAAGTGGACAAGAGCATCTTCGACAAAACGGCTTCTGAGCTTTCAAAGCTCAAGAAAGAGCTGAATGAGTTGAAGACCGCTTCTATGACTGACACGGAAAAATTGCAACAGGAGCTAGATAAAGCCACTGAAACGCAGACGAAGTATGCTCAAGAGCTGTCCAAGCTGCGTGCAAAAGAGATTTTCGTGACAGCGGGCTTAGCAGAATCAGATTACGAGTCATTGTTAGAGTTCGTGGTGTCTGATGATGAAGAAATTACTAAAGCCAACGCTACCAAGTTGGTTGACCTAGTTTCAACACAAAAGACCGCTGCCGAAAAGGCAGTACGAGCTGAACTCATCAAAAACACGCCTACCCCTCCTGCGGGAAGCAGTGGCGGTGGTGGAGCCATCACTAAGGAACAATTCGACGAAATGGGATGGAAAGAAAGAACAGAACTCAAACAAACAGACCCGGAGTTGTTTAAGCAACTCTCAGAATAATATGGAGGAATAAAATATGGCATTAGATTTGAATGCGACTAAACTTGCGAGTTTAATCGACCCGGAAGTTCTCGCACCTATAATTGAAAAGAAAATGGTTGATGCGATGAAATTCGCACCCTTGGCAAAACTCGATTACGCACTACAAGGTAGACCCGGTAGCACTATCACCCTACCTAGTTACGCCTATATTGGAGATGCTGCTGACGTAGATGAAGGTGGTGACATTCCGATTGCGGAACTTACGCAATCCTATGTTACCGCTACAGTCAAGAAAGCGGGTAAGGGTGTTCAGCTTACCGATGAATCTATCTTGAGTGGATATGGTGACCCTGTGGGCGAAGCAATCAATCAACTCGGTTTATCTGTAGCAAGTAAGACGGATAACGATGTAGTGACTATTTTGAACGCTATCACCGCCCCCATGGTTCATAAAGCTGCAGCAAAACTCACCTCGAATGAAGTTGCTAACGCCCTTGTTAAATTCGGTGAGGATTTGGACGGAGATAAGGTGTTGCTCATCGCTCCCGAACAGTTGGCACAGCTCAGAACTTCCGAGAATTGGATTCCGGCAACAGACATGGGTGTACAGGCTCTTATGAGTGGTGTCGTTGGTATGATTTGGGGATGTCAAGTTGTAGTTTCCAATAAAATTAAACTTGATCTAGTATCCGGTAAGTTTGCGAACTTTATCGTGAAGCCCGGTGCATTAGCTATCTACATGAAGAGAGATACCCTACTTGAAACAGACAGGGACATCATCAATAAGTCTACTGTAATGACTATTGATAAACATTATGTAGCATATCTGTATGATGCTTCTAAGGCGATTAAAATTGAAACTACTGAGCCGACTTACACATTAACACCAACCGTTACTGCTGGCGCTGGGACGGGAACTATTGTGATTAAGGCGGGAGATACTACTATGGATGCTGAAAATGATGGAACTTATGAGCTTGTAAACGGTGTTTATTCTTATACTGCATCCGCAAACGGATATGTCACCAAAACTGGAACAGTCGCCATTGAGGGAAAAGATAAAACATTAGCTATTACCCTTGAAGCAGAAGCAGTTGAGCCGTAGGAGGAGGTAGTAGAGTATGGGAATGTTGCTTAGACGACACAAAATAAAAACACCCCCAAACAATGGGACTCGAAAAATATCGGCTACGCAGAGTTCCCCCCCACCCGTTACTAAAAAGGTTTCGGAGGTAGACTACCGTGATCTCAGCTATCATGCGCTAAGAGCGTATGCCAAAGAACAGGGTGTAGACATTAGTCGGCATCGTAAAAAGGATGAAATATTAGCAGTCTTAGATGGCAAGAGTGTGTAAAGGAGGTGGCGTGAGTGGCTGATATAGACCCTAAACTCGAACAGTTGAAAAGCTTGCTTGATATAAGCGGAACAGACGAGGACACGTTGTTACTCACGCTCCTGTCACTAGCTAAACAAAAGATATTAGATCGAGCCTTTCCGTATGACGATACAAAAGTAGAGGTCCCTGATAGATACAAACCCAAACAGGTGGAAATCGCTGCGTACCTCTACAACAAGCGTGGTGCCGAAGGGCAGCTCTCACACAGTGAGAATGACATTAGCCGTACATATGAAAGCGCTGACGTGCCTGAGAGCCTTATGCGAGGGATAGTCCCTCACGTGGGAGTGTTGTAGCGGTGAGAAGTCTTGAGCGAAACAAAAGATTAATACATTACGCTCTGTACACTGGCAAAACGCCTGTTGTTGACGAATACGGCAACCTTACGGGCGATTACGAGACTACATACGCCTCTCCTGAGAAGCTCAGGATAAGCGTGTCAGCGGCTAAGGGCAAGTACGCTACCATGCAGTTTGGCGGCTTAGAGGTGTACGACAAGGTGATGGTCACGTCCGATATGGACTGTCCTATAAGCGAAACGACAATATTGTGGGTGGATACAAGCCTTATGGATTCAAAGGGCAAGGTAAACGCTTACGATTATGTTGTAACAAGAGTAGCTAAGGGGCTGAACAGCATCAGTTATGCGATTAAGAGGGTGAACGTAAACAATGGCTAAGACGATCTCCGTAAAACTCTCTAAAGAAGGCTTGGACAAAGCGATTAAAGCGGTCGAGGAAGAAAAGGCTGCCCTTCGCATCAAAGCAGGTGCCATAGCTATGAGATTAGCTGAAGAAGGCGCTGCTAAAGCCAAGTCCGAAGTAGAGAGAATGGACGCCATCATGTACGGTGAACTCGTTGACAGCATTAGGGCTGAAGCTACTGGCGTAAGCTCTAGCGCTATTATCGCAGACGCTGCTCACGCTGAGTTTGTCGAATACGGCACAGGCATTAAAGCGAAAGAAAGCGGCTACAAGCACCCTGAGCTACCTTCTGGTTGGAAGCACGATTCAAACGAGCACGGCGAAGCTGGTTGGTGGTACTGGAACGAAGAGCTATACGCTTTTATCAACACCAAAGGTATGGAAAGCAGACCTTTCATGTACAACACCAAGACATGGCTGAAAGACAATGCCGCAAGCATTGCCAAAAAGGAGCTTAGTGGTAAATGATAGACATTGAGAATCAAGTGTTTAACCTAATAGCTCTTAAAGTGCGCTCAGAGCACGGTAGCGACCTTTTTGTGGCGGGTGAGTATGTTAGGGTGCCTGCATCCTTCCCTGCTGTCACAATCGAAGAGAGAGCCAATTCCGTGTATGCGAGATCGCAAGATTCTGGCAGTCTGGAAAATCACGCAAGGGTCATGTACGAAGTCAATGTCTACTCGAACAATACGGTAGGCAAGAAGCGTCAATGCAAGGATATCTTGTCCACTATTGACGATGAGTTTAAGAGTTTGGGATTTACTAGAGAAATGAGTAATTCCATTCTGAACTTGGAAGACGCTACCATCTACAGGATGGTGGCTAGATATACAGCAGTGGTTTCTAAAGATCACAGAATATACAGGAGGTAGTACAAAATGAGTATAACTGGAGTGTCAACAGAAGGAACAACCTTAAAATGGGGTGAAACAGCAGCCTCGCTAACCAAGGTAATCGATATCAAAAGTTTCGGCGACTTGGGCGGAACGCCTAATATGCTAGAAACCACAACCATGACAGATTCTGCTCAAACCTTTATTAGCGGAATCTTGCAGAATGGTGAAATCCCTTTCACTTGCAATTTTAACCAGACAACCTATGCCGCTGTTGAGGCAGATGCAGGCAAACAGCTGAATTATGAGTTGGCTTTGGGTGATGGAGGAGATGCAGGCGTATTTGAGTGGACAGGCGAGCATAGAATCCGTTTTCTCGGTAAAGACGTTGATAACGTGCTTGAGGCTGAAGTAACAGTCGCACCGTCCTCTCTACCGAAGCTGAAAAGTGAAGGAGCGGGATAACACCTGATTGAAAGGAGCTAATATTGAAAGGAGCTAATTAAGAATGGCAAAACAAATCACACTAACACACGAAGGCAAGACGTATGTCTTGGAGTATACAAGGAAGTCCATCGAACAAATGGAGAGGAGCGGCTTTAGGATAGAGGACATTACCGAAAAACCTATCACAGCCCTTCCTACCTTGTTCGCTGGCGCTTTCTTGGCTAACGAGAGATGGACTAAACGCACTGTTATTGATGACATCTTCGATAACATCGTGAACAAGACTGAGTTGATAGGCAAGTTGGCTGAGCTTTACAACGAACCTCTAGCTTCCATGCTTGAAGAGCCAGAGGAAGACGAAAAAAACGTGGGGTGGGAGGCGACCTTCTAGCAGAAGAAGAACCCTCCCCCACGGACACGCCGCAAAGTATGACGGAAGTCTTTTACGAACATTTTCCGTATTACTTGGCACTAGGAATGACAGAATGGCAATACTGGCACGGTGATTGCACGTTAGTAAAGCATTACAGGGAAGCAGAGAAAATCCGAAACAGGAAAAAGAACTCGGAATTTCACTTGCAAGGTATGTATATCTATGAAGCCTTGGTTTGCGTATCACCCTTATTGCACGCTTTTGCTAAGAAGGGCACAAAGGCTCACCCTTATACGGACAAGCCATATCCTCTAGATAAAGTGGAGGCGAAGAAGTATGAGGAAGAGAAGCGCAAGAAAGAAAAAGCCAGAGCTAGAGAAGTATTCGATGCGATGGTTGCGGCACTAGCCGCTAGAGGATTAAAAGAAGAAAGCGAGGGAATCGATGACTGACAATGGTGAAGGTCTGCGGATTGATATAGATGTAGATTTAGGTCAGTCTGAGCAGGGTCTAGATTCCCTCATAGCAACGTTGGGAAGGCTTCAATCTGCTCTTGAAACGGCGACAAGCTCTGTTCAGAGAATAAACAGCTCTCAATTAAGCAGTGAGATGGAAAAGTTAGCAGGTGCAATGAAGCCACTAGCTACTTTCGAGAAGAGAGCTAGTGCCGCCTTAGAAGGCTTAGCAAAGTTCACGGAATCAGCAAGCAACATGTCTGTAAACAGTAGTTTCTCTAAAGGAATGGAAAAGCTCGTTGACGCCTTGAAGCCTTTAGGCGATATAGCCAAGGGCGATTTCGTTAGCGTCATGAATCAGCTGAAGAAGTTTCCGGACATAGCAAAAGACTTGGCAAACACTAACCTTGACGAATTTGCCGCTGAGGTCAAGCGTCTAGCTGAGGCGTTAAGACCTTTAGCTGAAGAGCTAGGCAAAGTGGCAGCAGGCTTTGCGGCTCTACCTAAAGGGATAACAGGTGCTTCTAAAGCCGTCAGTGGCTTTTCTAGCGCTTCAAAGTTTGGTAGAGGGATAAAGCTAGGTGCTCTTTTCTACACCGCTAAAAGGGTCGCGAACGTCATGACTGACTGGGTAGAAACCAGTAACCACTACATAGAAAACCTCAACCTCTTTACGGTAGCCATGAGAGAGGGTGCTGATGAAGCTTTAGAATACGCTGAGAAAGTCCAAAGTGCGTTCGCTATTGACCCGTCCGAATGGATTAGATTCCAATCAGTATTCCAAAACATGTTGACAGGTTTCGGCATCGGCTCTGAAAAAGCGTCGGGTATGTCCAAATCCTTAACACAGTTAGGTTACGACCTATCAACGCTGTTCAACGTGGATTACGAAACAGCCATGAAGAAGCTGCAGTCGGGTATTGCAGGTCAGCCACGTCCAATGCGTGAGTGGGGCTTTGACCTTTCAGAAACAACGCTCAAGATGACAGCTCTTAATTTCGGCATCAAAGAAAACGTGGAAACAATGACGCAGTACGAGAAATCGCAGCTGCGCTTTATGCAGATAATGGATACGGCTAAAAAGCAAGGTATCCTTGGAAACTTCGCACGTGAGATTCATACGCCTGCTAACGCTATGCGTATCTTACAACAGCAGATAGTACAGCTAAAACGTGCACTAGGTAACCTTCTTATCCCTATCCTTATGAAAGTGCTGCCTTACTTGCAAGCCTTTGTCATCGTCATAACTGACGCTATCAGGGCACTAGGTGTGCTTGTCGGATTTGAGCTGCCTGAGATTGATTACAGCGGCGTTGAATATGGTGGCATAGGCGATATTGGTGACGACCTAGAGGATATCGAAGATGGTGCAGGTGGTGCTAATTCAGCGCTACAAAAGCTTCGCAGCACAATCTTAGGTATAGACGAATTAAACCTCATGGCTGACCCCACCTCTGGCGGAGCAGGTGGTGGTGCAGGCGGTGTAATCGGTGGTGGTGTAGGTAGCGGGCTAGACTTTGACCTGTCTGATTTCGACTACGATTTCCTAGGCGATGCCAAACTGAAAGCCATTGAGCTTGTAGAAACATTTTATGACAAGATAAGACCTGTCGTTAATTTCATAAGAGAGAATTTCGACTGGATATCAACCATCGTCCTTGGCATTGGTATTGCCATGCTTGCTTGGAAGATTGCCACAGGTGTACAAGCCTTTGTTAACACTCTAGCGGGAATGACAGACGCTGGGCAAATTACTCTTGGCATAGCTTTAATGCTAGGTGGAATAGCATTAGGACAAAGCGGTTTTACTGAAATCTTCTCAGGACAAGGCACTCTTGCCTCTTGGCTTAAAGCAGGAATAGGTGCTGCTTTGGGCATAGGTGGAGCCTTAATTGCGTTTGGCACAGGACCGCTTGGTTGGACAATCGGCATAACGGCTGTCTTGTCCACGCTTATCATCGGGGCGATAAAGGGAGATAAGATCAATTTTGCCAACAGCGAGTTAGGCATATACACCCAAGCCATAAAAGACAATCATGAAGCCATTGAGAAAAACAACAGGGAAACTAGGGATTTTCTCGACAATCACGATGAATTAAAAAGGGAGCTTGACGCTAAGTGGGCCGGAATAAAGAATCTTGCTGATAGATACTTCGATCTTGCGGAAGCAGCCCATTTGACGAATGATGAAAAGGTTCTTTTGAAACAGTATGCAGGCGAGTTAATTGGCGTGATACCTGAGCTGAGGGACTTGATAGACGAAGAAACAGGAGCTTACAAGGGCACGAGAGAAGAAATAGAGAAAGTCATGAAGAAGACGGAGCAATACTACCGCTTACAAGCAGCTAGAGATTTTCTGATTGACATCTACAAGAGGCAAGCTGAGGCGGAGATAGACTTAAACAAGCTCAGTGATGAACGGTTAGGGCTTGAGGCTAAAAGAGAAGAGCAAGATAAAAAGATTATTGACCTGTGGAAAGAGAAAGGGGAATTACAGGACTCGGAAATAACTAAACACAGAGAATTATATGGGCAGATCAAAGAGGCAGAGAGAGGATACGATGCACTTTCAGATGCTCTGGAAGAAAACGGAAGACTATCTGACGAAGTAACTCAACTGTTAAGCGAACTCGGCATTGAGCTTGGATACGTAGAGCAATACATGAAAGACGTAGGCACTGCTGCAGACGAGGAGTTTGGGCGTGTGGTCGGTGCTGTAGACAATATGCTAAGAGACATAAACGGAAGAATAATAAACCACAAAGTGCCGAAACTGAATATTGGGTTTGACGTTTCAGGAGCACCCAATATAAGAGTAGGCGGCAAAATAATAACTATGTTCGCTGACGGCGGCTTCCCTGAAACAGGGCAAATGTTCATAGCCAGAGAAGCTGGACCAGAGCTTGTAGGGACTATCGGCGGCAAATCGGCAGTAGCCAACGATAGACAGATAGAAGCAGGTATCGCAAGAGGTGTAGCCGATGCTCAGACGGAACAGAACGCCTTGCTTCGTGAGCAAAACGCCTTGCTAAGACAGTTAGCCAGTAAAGATTCGTCAGTTAGAGCCGTTGTTACAACAGGCGATATAGTATCGGGTCTTGAGCGGCAGAACAGAAGAGAAGGGCGAACAGTAGTGCCTCTAGGGGTATAGAACGGAGATGAAAGAGAATGAGTAATTTTCTGACACCAGACAAAACAGATAAGATTAACGGCTTGACGATTAAACGCAAGATCATACCGCTTAACGCCAAACGCAAGAATGGAAATTACTTTAGAGATCAGCGGAAGCTCTCTCCTAAGTACGTGACAATCCACAACACGGACGCCATCAACCAGGCCAAAGGAACGACAATGGCTGAGCAATACTCACGTGCTACATATCCCAACGACAACATGGGCTCTGTGCGTCCTCATTACTATGTAGACGATGTCGAGGCATGGCAGCTCATAGAGCATGACCGTGTGGCTTGGCACGCAGGTGAACAGGGCAACACGCAGTCTATCGGTATTGAGATCATAGGTGCTAAAGCTGAGGACAACGGCGCTAGATTAGCCGCTACAGTGCTTATAGAGCTAGGTCTTACCACTGCAGCCTTACGCACCCATAACTATTGGATGGGATTGCCTAACAAGATCGTTAGCCGCGTACCTAAAAACTGCCCCTATTACATCTTGCCCCATTGGGACAAGTTTGTGGCCAAAGTAGCTAATTATGTGAAAGAGTTCTCCGGCAAGCCTGAGCCAAAGCCAGAACCCACACCTGCCACAGACGTGTTGTATCGGGTGCAGGTAGGCGCTTTTAAGAATAAAGCCTACGCTGACAAAATGTTGGCTGATCTGTCAAATCTGGCATACTTTAAGGTCAATGGCATCGTGCCTTTCCTCGTCACAGCTGAGGACAGAGCAACCACGACTGCAAGGACGGTCAAGGTCACGACAAAACAAGGCTTGAACATCCGTGACAAACCGAACGGCAAGAAAATCGGCGCTCTTAATTTTGGGGCTGTTGTAGAAATATCAGAGGAACAGAGTGGCTGGGGCAAGCTAGTGGATCAAGACGGCTGGATCAGCACGGACTATGTAGAAAGCGCGAGATAAGAGAATGGCAGATGACAAGGCAATGTGCATCGGGCACGAGCAAAGGATTTCAGCAGTTGAAGCGTCTGCCAAATCCGCTCACAAAAGGCTAGACGAGCTGATCTCACTGAACGATAGCGTTAAAAATCTTGCGATCAGCACGGCCACCATGGCGGAACAGCTCAAGACGCTGACGGAAAACAGTGAAAAAATGGATGAGAAATTGTCGGCCTTAGAACTGAAGCCGGCCAAGCGTTGGGAAGTAGTAGTTAGTCAAATCATTCAACTGCTGATAGCAGGTGTCGTAGGGTTTTTGTTGAGCCAGTTGTTGTAAAAAAGGAGAAATTATGAAAATAAAAGGTACAAACATCAGTATGACACGTGGGGATAGCGAAGTAATCAGAGTCACAGTTAAAGATACCTTAGGGAACATTATCCCTTTGGTAACTGGTGATACTATTCACTTCACAGTCCGAGAAAACGTAATGAACGAAACAAAGATTATTGAAAAAATTATTACAGAGTTTGATGATGGGGAGGCACTGATAACTATTGATCCTCAAGATACAGAAAACTTGAAGTTCGCTTCCTATGTTTATGATATTCAACTTACAAAAGAGAACGGAATCGTAAGAACAATCATAACTCCTGCAGACTTCACAATTACTGGCGAGGTTTCATATGACTAATGAGCTAATCGGAGTGATTGAAAACGCATCGTTAGAAGTGAATGTCACTATTGCTGAATCAGGACCTAAAGGTGAAAAAGGTGAAAAAGGAGATCCATTTACTTATGATGATTTTACTCCTGAACAACTTGCTTCATTTACAAATTACAATAACTTAATAAATAAACCTAGGATTGAATTTGTTGAGTTAATAGGAAATAAGACACTAGATGAAATAGGAATAAGCACTATGACAGAAAACGAAATCGGCTTGCTCTTTTAAGGAGGGATAAAATGGCTAATAAATATTTAGATTATGCAGGATTGTCTTACTTTGCCAATAAAATAAAGGCAATATTCGTACAAAAAGAAGATGGAAAAGGACTATCTACAGAAGATTATACTACGGCAGAAAAAAGTAAATTAACAAACCTACCTGCAGATGCAGAAAAAAATATCATTACTGGAATACAAAGAAACGGGTTATCAGTTACACCTTCAGATAGAGTTGTAAATATAGAAGTACCCATAAAAGTGTCAGACTTGAGTAATGATTCTAACTTTATGTCGCAAGCAGAAGTATTAAATGCAATCAGTGATGCACAACATATGACTAAAGAAATAGTTGATGTGTTACCTACCACTGGTGAGCAATTTAAGATGTATCTAGTACCTGTGGAAGGCGATGAAAACAACGTATATGAGGAATGGTTGTGGATAAATAACGCTTGGGAAAAAATCGGAGATACTGCAACAGTAGTTGACTTGACGCCTTATCTGAAGAAAACGGATATGGTTGCAATCACTAATGCGGAGATAGACAATATACTTGCAGCAGTTTAGGGGTGATTAAATGGCTAACAAGTATTTAGATTTAGCTGGATTACAAAGGCTAGTTAATAAGATTAAAGATTATGTAGACGGCAAGGTTAAAACCGATGTGCCAGTCGGCGCAAAGTTTACCGATACCGTTTACTCACACCCCGATTCACACCCTGCTTCTATGATTACTGGACTACCAACTTCGCTTCCTGCCGATGGCGGGAACGCAGATACAGTTGGTGGATTTACAGTAGGTGTAAATGTTCCTGCTGATGCAGTATTTACTGACACTGACACAGTGACCACTATAAATGGTAAAACTGGGGTTATATCTAAGGCTGACATTGTTGCATTAGGTATCCCTGCATCAGACACTAACACAACTTATTC
>Ga0265293_10008885_pt1 | contig 14659 bp, 14 predicted proteins | sample Munlanlewell138R_FD_192505 | JGI IMG/M metagenome (GOLD analysis project Ga0265293, IMG submission 192505) | Leachate microbial communities from a municipal landfill in Southern Ontario, Canada - Leachate well 138R | ecosystem: Engineered > Solid waste > Landfill > Unclassified | place: Canada...
CACCGCCTCCGCCAGTTGGCCTTATCAATCAAATGCTCAACGCATTTTTCCAGATCAGGCTCACATAAACCCCACATGAGACAAAGCCCCCGATCGAGGGCTCGGTGGCTTTGTGGCTCTGCCTGATCCGTGCCGAGCATTGATCCACACCGCCAGTCCAGCGGTCCGCTCCCGACTTCATTCAAACCATGAATCCGGCGACCCAACGCACATGGCAGGATCGCGCGTGCGCCCCGCAGGGATGCCCGCCGGCACACAGCATCAGACACCGAAGTGGCGCCGGTAGCGCACCGGCATGTCGCCGATGCGCATGATCATCGGCAGGTCGGCGGCATTGAAGTCCGGGTCCCAGGCCGGCGGGCCCATGACCTTGGCACCCAGACGCAGGTAGCCCTTGATCAGCGCCGGTGGCTCCACTTCCAGCGAGCTGTCCAGCTGATCGACCGGCAGCGGCAGCCGCGGCCGCACGTGGCAGTCGATCGGGGCCATGTGCCTGCCCTGAACCTGGCGCCAGATGCTGGCTGCCGCGTGGCCACCGCCGATCACGCCATGCGGGCCTTGGTGCTGCATGGGGATGCTGGCACAGCCAATCATGGTGTCCAGCCGGTTGCGCTGCATGAAGGCCGCGAGCGCACCCCACAGGGCCATGATCACGCCTCCCTGGCGGTAGTCACGGTGCACACAACTGCGGCCCAGCTCCACCATGCTCTCTCGCAGCCGGCGCAGGCGCACCAGGTCAAACTCGGTGTCGCAGTAGGTGCTGCCGGCCCGCTTGGCTTGCTGGGGCGTCAGTACGCGGTAGGTACCGATCACCCGGCGCGTGACGACGTCGCGCACCAACAGGTGCTCGCAGTAGTCGTCAAACAGATCGACATCGTGGCCCGGCACCGCCTTGGAGAGGATGGCTCCCATCTCGCCGGCAAACACCTCGAACCTCAGGCGCTGCGCCTCCCTAACCTCATCCAGGTGCCGCGCCCAGCTGACGTCGATACCGCCCGCAGCCGGGACCACCACCGCAGCAGGCTCGCCGGTGCATGGGCGAAGCGTCCTCCGGAAGTCGGGTAGCGGCGCCAGGTCCAGCATCAGAGTCGGCAGTTCTCGCATGTGGGGTTCCTGGGTCAAGATGTGTCGGTTGTTCATGCCCTCGATGCTCCGGCCGCTTCATGTCATTTCCGTGGCGGTGTCATGAAGCTTTTGTGACGACGCAAGCCGGCACCACGAACGGCCACACCACTGTCATGAAACTTTCATGACCACAGCGCAGACTGGACTCGCTTTCCATCAACCCACGCCGAACCGACATGAGCTTCAAAGCCGAATCGCACTTCAACAACGAAGACTCCAACACCACGAACAACCCGGGCATTGACGAGATCCTTGAAGCACGCCTGAGCCGCCGCCGCCTGTTCAAGGGCGCCGGTCTGGCGGGCGCCGCCGTGGGCGCCTCGGCCCTGACCGGCTGTGCCACCGGCATGGGTGGCGGCAGCGGCCACAGCGTGGGCAGCCTGTCCTTCAAGGCCGTGGCCAAGCACACCAGCGACAAGGTGGTGGTGCCCGAGGGCTACACGGCCCAGGTCCTCTACGCCCTGGGCGACCCGCTGACGGCGTCCACCCCCGCCTTCAGGAACGACGGCACCGACGCCGACTTCGGCAACCGCGCCGGCGACCACCACGACGGCATGGAGTGGTTCGGCCTCGATGCGCAGGGCAGACCCTCCCGCAGCGCCGCCCTGCGCGGCCTGATCGCAATGAACCATGAGGCCACCACGGACGAAAAGCTGTCGTCCTTCTTCCTGCACGCCGACGGCGGCACCGCCACCCTGCCCCGCCCCGCCGCGGAGGTGGACAAGGAGCTCATGATCCACGGTCTCTCCGTGGTCGAGGTTCAGTCCGACGGCAAGCGCTGGGCCTACCAACCGGACTCGCCGTTCAACCGCCGCATCACCACCATGACCGAAGCCGCCATCCACGGACCGGCCCGTGGCAGCGAGCACCTGGTCACCCGGTACGACAACACCGCCACCCGGGCCCGCGGCACGCTCAACAACTGCGGCGCCGGCCGGACGCCCTGGGGCTCCTTTGTGAGCGGCGAAGAAAACTGGTTCGGCTACTTCTTCCGCGACGCCAAGGACGACGAAGCACGCAAGAACGACAAGCAGGTCAAGGGCCTGGTGCGCTACGGCCGCAAGGCCGGCGCCGCCAGCCGCCACGGCTGGGAAAGCGCCGGCACGGCCGACCAGTACGCCCGCTGGAACAACAGCGCCAGTGGCGCCAGCGCGAAGGACGACTACCGCAACGAGATGAACACCTTCGGCTATGTGGTGGAACTCGACCCCTATGACGGCCGTTCGCTGCTGCGCAAGCGCACCGCGCTGGGCCGCATGGGCCACGAGAACATCACCTTCGCCAAGGTGAGCCCGGGCCAGCCGGTGGTGGCCTACATGGGCGACGACGCGCGCGGCGAGTACATCTACAAATTCGTCTCGGACGCGAAGTGGGACGCCGCCGACGCCGAGCCGGCCAACCGCCTGGCCGCGGGCGACAAGTACCTGGATAAGGGCACGCTGTACGCCGCGCGCTTCAAGAGCGATGGCACCGGCCAGTGGTTGGAACTGTCGATGGACAACCCGGTGATCGCCGGCAGCTCCTACTTCGAGTTCAAAGATGCGGCCGACATCGCCGTTTTCACCCGCCTGGCGGCCGACGCCGTGGGCGCCACCAAGATGGACCGACCCGAGTGGGCCGGCGTGAACCCGAAGAACGGCGAGGTCTACATCACGCTGACCAACAACAGCGCCCGCACGGGCGCCACCGCCGACAGCGCCAACCCCCGCGCCTACACTGACATGAAGGGCAGCAAGACGCAGAAGGGCAACGTGCACGGCCACATCCTGCGCCTGGCCGAAAGCCAGCCTACCGACACAGGCTTCCGGTGGGACATCTATCTATTCGCGTCGGAGGCCGATGCCGACAAGGCCACGGTGAACCTCTCGAACCTGAACGACGAGAACGACCTGTCCTCGCCTGATGGACTGGTGTTCAGCCAGGCCACCGGCCTGTGCTGGATCGAGACCGACGACGGCGCCTACACCGACAAAACCAACTGCATGCTGATGGCCGCGGTGCCAGGCCGTGTGGGCGACGGTGGCAGCAAGTCGCTGACCTACGGCGACAAGACGGTCACCACCCATGTGGGCAAGGCACAAACGCCCGCGACCTTCAAGCGCTTCCTGGTCGGCCCCAGGGGCGCCGAGATCACCGGCATCACCGAAACGCCCGACGGCCGTGCGCTGTTCGTCAACATCCAGCACCCGGGTGAAAACACGAAGATGGCCGATACCACCAACCCGGCGAAGTACGAGAGCCAGTGGCCCGCCAACGCCGGCTACGGCGCAGGCAAGCGCCCGCGCTCGGCCACCATCGTCATCACCAAGAACGACGGTGGCGTCATCGGCAGCTGATGAATGGCTGGCGCCGGCTTGCCACGCTGACCCCGCTCACGACGATGGACCGCGCCCACGCGGTCTCTCACACACCACAGGAGTAGGACGCAGAGAAGGCCATCATCCTGCGATGAAGCGATCGGGGTCACATCAGACTGGGGATTCAGAGCAGGGCGACTGAAAACGGGATGACATCGCCGTCATCCCGGTGTCCGGCCTCGCCCTTGCCGCCAAGGATGACATGAACTAGGATTCACTCCATCAATGAATTCAAATTCATTTCTTCATGGCCTACCGCAAAACCGAACAGATCGAGGCCCGCCTGGCCGACAAGCGCGCGCTGATACTCGCTGCGGCCCGGATGATGGTTTCCGAGGGCGGCTGGAGCGAGGCACAGATCAGCCACGTCGCATCGTCTGCCGGCGTGGCCATCGGCTCGGTCTATCGCTACTTCCCATCCAAAGCAGACCTGTTCGTCGAGGTGCTGTCCACCGTTTCCCAACGGGAAGTGGACGTGCTGCAAGCCATCGCGAACAGCGCCGACGCCCCTTCCCAGAACCTGCATGTCGCGGTGTCCACCTTTGTCGAGCGCGCGATGCGCAACCGCCGGCTGGCCTACGCGCTGATCGCAGAGCCCTGTGAGAAGGAACTGGATGAGGCGCGACTGGTGTATCGCCGTGCCATCAGCCAGCAGATCATGCGGATCGTCAGGGCGGGTCAGGAGCGAGGTGATTTCCGTACAGACATCGATCCCTCGATCGCAGCCACCGTCATCGTCGGCGGCTTCATGGAAAGCCTGATCGGCCCGCTGTCACCACTCAATGCCGACTTTGACATTTCGGGCCAACACGACCTGGACGCTGTGCACGGCCTGGCCAGCCAGATCGCCGATGTTTGTTGTGCCACCGTGCTCCCCCCCCAGAAGATCACCCCGATCACCCTCGCCAACAGGAGACAACGATGAACGCCCCCCTTCCAACACAAGCCAGGCCGCCGGCCCATCAGGCAAGCCGCTTCTCGACCCATGTCGTGAAGAACCAGGCAGACTTTCCGTTCGGATTCAATGCGTTCGAGGACGATGTCATTCTGAAGGCGGCGGTCGAACGCGAAGCCCCCTGGGCTGCAACCAGGGCGTCTGCCATCGGGCACCTGGCCGGCAGTGAAGCGGTGCAGGAGCTGGCACGCCAGGCCAACCGGTTCATCCCGGAGCTGAAAACGCACGACCGCTACGGCAACCGGATCGACTGGGTCGACTTGCACCCCGCCTGGCACCAGTTGATGTCACTGGCCTGGCAGCATGAAGTCCCCACACTGGCATGGACGGCCCAGGAAAAGCACCCCCACTTTGCACGCGCGGTTCTGTCTTACTTGTGGAATCAGGTGGAGCAAGGCACGGGCTGCCCCACCGGCATGGCTTATGCCGCGCACGCGGGCTTCATGCATGAGCCTGCCCTCAAGGTCTGGGCAGAAAAGTCCCTGGGCACCGTCTACGATTTCAGCCGCCGCGAGGTCGCGGACAAGCCCTCGGTGGTCGTTGGCTACGCCATGACCGAAAAGCAAGGCGGCTCCGACCTTCGGGAGACCCAGACCACGGCGGTGTTTGCGCACTCGGCCGATTACCACGGAGCGGTGGCACATTGGTACGAACTGACGGGGCACAAATGGTTTTGCTCGGTCCCGCAGTCGGATGGTTTCTTCACCCTGGCCAAGGTCAATGGCGAAGTCACCTGCTTCTTCCTGCCGCGGACCTTGCCCGACGGCAGCTACAACCGCTTTTTCCTGCAGCGCCTCAAGGACAAGGCCGGCAACAAGTCCAACGCCTCCAGCGAAGTCGAGTACGCCGGCACACTGGCCATTCGCGTGGGTGAAGAAGGCAGGGGTTTGCGGGAAATCCTGTCACACGCACACCTGACCCGCCTGGACTTTGCCGTTGGCTCGGCCGGTCTCATGCGGCAAATGCTGACGCTCGCGCTGAATCACACCACCACACGCGACGGCTTTGGCTCCAGCCTGGCCAGGCGCCCGATGATGGCCAACGTGCTGGCCGACATGGCGGTTGAGGTCGAGGCATCCACGCTGATGGCGCTGCGCGTCGCCAAGGCCACGGACCACATCGAAACCGACGCCAGAGAAAAGGCGTTTGCCCGTATCACCACGCCGATGGCCAAATACTTCAACTGCTCGCGTGTGGTGGCCGTGGCCAACGAGGCCCTGCAGTGCCACGGCGGCAACGGCTTTGTGGAGGATGGTCCGATGGCCCGCCTGTACCGCGAGGCCCCGTTGAACAGCGTCTGGGAAGGCTCCGCCAACATGATGTGCATGGACGTGCGGCGTGCCATGCAAAAGGACCCCGGTTGTCGCGATGCGCTGATGGCGGAGCTGACGAGCGTCAAGGGGATGGATTCGCGCTTCGACGCCTTCGTCAGCACAACCTCTGAGCTGCTTCAGGCCATGATCGATGACGAATTCCTCGCCCGCCCGGCCACGGAGGCGGTGGCGCGCTGCGTTCAGGGCGTGGAGCTGTTGCGTCACGCCACATCGGACGTCGTCGATGTGTTCCTGAAGACCAGGATCGGCGGCATCGCCAGCAACTGGGGTGTCATGTTCGGCACTCTGGGGCCCGGCGTGTCGCAGGCTCAGGCAGATGCGATCGTAGAACGCGCCCGCGTCAAACGCTAACCCCGGTCAAGCGTCACTGGCCTTCAGACCTGTACGTCCCTGAAGGCTTCTGTTGTCCGAAGTGGCCAACACGCCGTGGCTGCCAACGTGCCGGCCACCGGCAACGGCCGGCTTGACGCAGGTTGCCGCGCATTTGCTACCCTATGTACCCGAAGGGTTGCAACCATGAACGACATCATCTGCCCGCACTGCGGCAAGGCTTTCAAGATCGATGAAGCGGGCTACGCCGACATCCTCCAGCAGGTACGCGACAGCGACTTCGAGCACCAACTGCATGAACGGCTGGAGCTGGCCGAGCGCGAAAAACAGGCCGCCATCGAACTGGCACGTGCCCAGTTGAGCGCGGCGTGGCAGAAACAGAGCGCCGAACGCGAGGCGGAAGTCCAGAGGCTCAAGGCCCAGTTGGAGGCCGGCGAAGTGGCCCGCCAGTTGGCCGTGGCACAGGCCCTCAGCGAGGTCGAGAAGCAAAGAGATGCCCTGGCCAGCGAACTGGACAAGGCCCGGCAGGAAACCCAGGCGGTCCGGCAACTGGCCGAGGCGCAACGCCTGGCCGACTTGCAGAAAACCGCTGCCAGCAAGGACAGCGAGATCCAGGACCTGAAGGCCCGACTGGCCGAGGTGGCGCTGTCACAGAAGCTGGCCATCACCGAGGCCCTGGCCTCCGTCGAAAAGCAGCGCGACGAACTGCAGGCCAGCCTGGCCCAGGCCCGCCTGGAAAAGCAACTGGCCGAGCAATCCCTCAAGGAACGCTACGAAGTGCAGCTCAAGGACCGCGACGACGCCATCGAACGCCTGCGCGACATGAAGGCGCGCCTGTCCACCAAGATGGTGGGCGAAACGCTGGAGCAGCACTGCGAGACCGAGTTCAACCGCATCCGCGCCACCGCCTTTCCCCGGGCCTACTTCGAGAAAGACAACGACGCCCGCACGGGCAGCAAGGGCGACTACATCTTCCGCGACACCGATGAGTCGGGCACCGAGATCGTCTCCATCATGTTCGAGATGAAGAACGAGAGCGATGCGACGGCGACCCGCAAGCGCAACGAGGACTTCCTGAAAGAGCTGGACAAGGACCGCACGGAAAAGGGCTGCGAGTACGCGGTGCTGGTCTCCCTGCTGGAACCCGACAGCGAGCTCTACAACACCGGCATCGTCGACGTGTTCCACCGCTACCCGAAGATGTATGTGGTGCGGCCGCAGTTTTTCATTCCCATCATCACGCTGCTGCGCAACGCGGCGATGAACACCGTCAGGTACAAGGCGGAACTGGCCCTGGTCAAGGCCCAGAACATCGACATCACCCACTTCGAGAGCCGGCTGGAGAGCTTCAAGAGCGCCTTCGCGCGCAACTACGACCTGGCCTCAGGCCATTTCCAGAAGGCGATTGCGGAGATCGACAAGTCCATCGACCACCTGCAGAAAACCAAGGATGCCCTGCTGGGCGCCGATCGCAACCTGCGCCTGGCCAATGACAAGGCCCAGGACGTGACCATCAAGAAGCTGACCCGGGGCAACCCGACCATGGCGGCCAAGTTTGCAGAACTCAGGCAAGCCGGCCCCGCGGCGGAAGACTGAAGGCCCCCGCCACCCTCAGCCCCTGCTTCACGCCAAGTCCTGCTCGGCGGCGCGGCCGGCCGGCCGGCTGCCGTCAGCGGGCCTGGCTCGATGCGCACATGGCCATCGTCACGGCTTCTTGTCGGCCGCGGCCGGGGCCTCGCCCACAGCATCGCGCACGCACTTCCTGGTGAAGCTGGTCTTGGCGGCGCCCGCCAGCTTCTTCTCGGCGGCAGCCAGGTCGCACGCGGCGGCGGCGTCACGCTCGCACTTGTTCAGGAACGAGGTCCTGGCGGCACCGGCCAGCTTTTTCCCGGCGGCGGCCGCCTGGCAGGTGCTGGTGTCCTGCGCATGCGCCTGGGCGGCAAAGACGGTCAGGGCCACGGCGGCCACGCGGAAGGCGGTCAACATCTTCATGGGCAGACTCCACACCAGAAACAAACGGTGGGCACAGTCTGCCACAAGCGCCCGCGCCGCGATGCCCGCGGCATCCCTCAGTCGGGCAGGAACAGCGTCTGCAGGTCGCTCAGGAAATCGAAGCCGCGCTCGGTGGGTCGCACCCAGCCGGCCTCCTCCACCAGCCAGCCCCTGGCCACCCCGGCATCGATGCCAGCGCGGAAGGCCGACGCCGGCAGCCCCGTGCGCTCCAGCATCTCCCGCATGGCAAAGCCCTCGCGCAGGCGCAGGGCGTTGAGCGTGTACTCGAACGGCAGGTCGCGGCGCGCCACCTCGTCCGACTGCACCACCGCGTCACCGGCCCGCGCGCGCTCCATGTACAGGCGCGGCTCGCGCGCGCGCACCTGGCGCAGCACGCGATGCGCGAAGCTGAGCTTGCTGTGCGCGCCCGCCCCGATGCCCAGGTAGTCGCCGAACTGCCAGTAGTTGAGGTTGTGCTGGCAGCGGTGGCCGGCCCGGGCATAGGCCGAGACCTCGTAACGCGCCAGCCCCGCGTCCGCCGTCAGCTCGGTGATGCGGTCCAGCATGGCATAGGCCTCGTCGTCCTCCGGCACCGCCGGCGGAAACTTGGCGAACACCGTGTTCGGCTCGATCGTCAGGTGGTAGATCGAGATGTGCGGCGGCGCGAACGACAGCGCCGTGCGGATGTCCTCCTCGCACTGTGCCAGCGTCTGCCCCGGCAGCGCGTACATGATGTCGAGGTTGAAGGTCTCGAAGGCCTGCGCCGCCTCCGCCACCGCCGCCAGTGCCTGCGCGCGGTCGTGCACGCGGCCCAGCGCCCTCAGGTGCCCGTCGTGGAAGCTCTGCACGCCGATCGACAGCCGCGTCACGCCCGCCTCGCGGAAGGCCCGGAAGCGGTCCTTCTCGAAAGTGCCCGGGTTGGCCTCCAGCGTCACCTCCGCACCCGGCGCCAGGCGCAGGCGCGAGCGCACGTCCGACAGCAACCGGTCGATGGCGTCGGGCGAGAACAGGCTGGGCGTACCGCCGCCGATGAACACCGTCTGCACCGTCCGGCCCCAGATCAGCGGCAGCGCCGACTCCAGGTCGGCCACCACCGCCGCCACATAGTCCAGCTCGGGCATCGCGGCGCCCGGCGCCGCGGTCGCGCCCCATTCGTGCGAGTTGAAATCGCAGTAGGGGCACTTCTTCAGGCACCAGGGCAGGTGGATGTACAGCGACAGCGGCGGCAACTCCTGCAACTGCAGGGTGCCGGGGCGCGTCCAGTGCCGCAGCGCGTCGGTCACGAGAACCACCGCTCGCGCATCAGCGCCAGCATCTGCCGCGCCGCCCGCCCGCGGTGGCTGTGGGCGTTCTTCACGTCGGTCGGCAACTGGGCGAAGGTCTTGCCGAACTCGGGCAGGAACATCACCGGATCGAAGCCGAAGCCGCCGTCGCCCACCGGCTCCTGCATGATCAGCCCGGCCACGCGGCCCGAGGCCACCAGCGGCTCCGGATCGTCGGCGCCGCGCACCGCCACCAGCGTGCTCACCATGGCGGCGCGCCGGTCTGCCACGCCCGCCAGTTGCTCGAGCAGGGCGCGCACGTTGTTGGCGTCGCTCTTCTCGTAGCCGAAGCGCGTGCAGTAATAGGCCGTGTCCACGCCCGGCTGCCCGCCGAACGCCTCCACGCACAGGCCGGCGTCGTCGGCCAGCGCCGGCAGCCCGCTTTCGTGCGCGGCGTGGCGCGCCTTGGCCAGCGCGTTCTCGACGAAGGTGCGGTGCGGCTCGGGCGCCTCGGGGATGCCGAGGTCCGCCTGCCGCACCAGCTCCACGCCCAGGGGCGCGAACAGGTCCTGCAGTTCGGCCAGCTTGCCGCGGTTGTTGGACGCCAGCACCAGCTTCATCGTCATGCCTCCAGCGCCGCCTTCTGCAAGGCCACCAGCTCGGCAATGCCCTTCTCGGCCAGCACCAGCAAAGCGTCCATCTCCTGGCGGGTGAAGGCCACGCCCTCGGCGGTGCCCTGCACCTCGACGTAGTGGCCGGCACCGGTCATCACCACGTTCATGTCGGTGTCACAGGTCGAGTCTTCCTCGTACGCCAGATCGAGCAGGGGCACGCCATCGAGGATGCCCACCGACACGGCCGCCACATGGCCCTTGATCGGCGAGGTGGCGATCTTGCCCTCGGCCAGCAGGCGGCTCACCGCATCGTGCGCAGCCACGAAGGCGCCCGTGATGCTGGCCGTGCGCGTGCCGCCATCGGCCTGCAGCACGTCGCAATCGAGCGAAATGGTGCGCTCGCCCAGTGCCCTGAGGTCGAACACGGCGCGCAGCGAGCGTCCGATCAGGCGCTGGATCTCCTGCGTGCGACCGGTCTGCTTGCCCTTGGCCGCCTCGCGGCTGCTGCGGGTATGGGTGGCGCGCGGCAGCATGCCGTACTCGGCCGTCACCCAGCCTTCGCCGCTGCCTTTCTTGTGCGGCGGCACCTTTTCCTCGACCGACGCGGTGCACAGGACCTTGGTGTTGCCGAACTCGATCAGCACCGAGCCTTCGGCGTGCATGGTGTAGCCGCGGGTGATGCGCACCGGGCGCAAAGCATCATGGGCCCGCTGATCGGGCCGCTGCAATTGACTCATCACAATACCTTCAGGAAGAAGCAGAACGGCGCTCGGCCGTGCGCCGGATCGCCTCGTTGATTTCGGCGATCGAGCGCTCGATCGCCTCGTCGTCCAGGTCCTCGATGGTGGGATCGGGTACGCCAGACTGGATGGTGGAGGCAAAAACGCCGTCTTCAATATCGTCGGTGGACACCCGTGAGGCCTGGAACTCCTCGGGCGTCTCCCACTCCATGGCCACCACGGTCACATTGTCGCAACGTACGCCGCCGCGCCGCAGGGCCATCTCGACCAGTTCCGGCACCGCCTGGTCGAGCGTGCGCCGGGACAGCTCGTAGGCAATCTCGTGGTCCCGCACGGTCCCCCAAAGCCCATCGGAGCACAGCAGCACCCGGTCGCCCTGCACCAGTTGCAGCGGCCCCGAGATGTCGAACACCGGCTTGGCCGGCGAACCCAGGCAGGTGAACAGGATGTTGCGGTTGATGTGTTCGGTGGAGCGGCCCAGGTTCGCCTGCTGCTCAATGTAGGAATGGTCGCGCGTGCGGGTCAGCAGCTCGCCGTTGCGCACCACGTACAGGCGCGAATCCCCACAGTGGATCCAGTGCAGGTGGTTGCGCTCCATCACGGCCGCCACCAGCGTGGTGCGCGGCGTGTCCAGCATGCCCTTCTCGGCGGCGTAGCGGATGATCTGGTGATGCGCCGCCATCAGCGCGCTGCTCAGGAACTCGGGCACCTGGCGCACGGCGGGCGATGCCGCCTTCTGGAAGTAGGCCGACACCGTCTGCAGGGCCAGTTGCGCCGCCATGGCACCGTCGGGGTGGCCGCCCATGCCGTCGGCCAGCACCAGCAGCCCGGACTCGCGCGTGTAGGCATAGCCCATGCGGTCCTCGTTGCGCTCACGGCCGCCCTGGCGGCTGATCTGGTAGACCGAAAACTTCATCGAGGCCTGGTCCCCGCACCGGTCTTGCGCCCGGATTTGGCCTTGTCGGCGACCAGGTTGTCGAACTGCAGGCGCATTTTCTCGGCCACCGTCAGCTTGGTGTAGCTGCGTTCGACCTCGCGGTTGAGTTCCTTCTGCAAGGCAAACACCGACTGCGGGCGCGAGAGCGGATCGAGCGACATGCACCATTCGACCACTTCGATCAGGTTGTCGGAATACACACCGCGCAAACGGGAGAGCGCCAGCGACAGACGGTCTTTTTCCAGCCGCTGGGGCGCGTCGTTGGGCGGGTACCCCTGCATGCTGGCGTAGATGCAGGCGCCAATCGCGTAGATGTCGGTCCATGGCCCCATGCTGGAGTCGCGCCGGTACATCTCGGGCGCCGCGAAGCCGGGCGTGTACATCGGACGGATGAAGTTGCCTTCCTTGCTCAGCACCTCGCGCGCGGCGCCGAAGTCGATCAGCACGGCACGGTTGTCGTCGGTGATGAAGATGTTGGCCGGCTTGATGTCCAGGTGCAGCATCTTGTGCTGGTGCACGATGCGCAGGCCGCGCAGCACCTCGTCGTACAGCGAGCGGATGGTCGACTCGCGGAACACCTTCTGCTTCTTGAGTTCGCGCGCGGTGATGATGAACTCCTGCAGGGACGCCCCTTCCAGGTAATTCATCACCATGTAGACGGTTTCGTTCTCGCGGAAGAAATTGAGCACGCTGACCACCGACTGGTGCGAAATCTGCGCCAGCGCACGCCCTTCCTCGAAGAAGCTCTTGAGCCCCAGCCGGTACAGCGAGAGCTTTTCGGGCTGCACCTGCGGCAGCAGCTCGCCCGGCAGTCGCGTGGCCAGCGACGAAGGCAGGTATTCCTTGATGGCCACCTGCTGGCCCTCGGTGTCCACGGCCAGGTACACCACCCCGAAGCCCCCGGCCGCCAGCCTCCTGACGATGCGGTAGCCGCCAATGACGGTGTCGGGGGGCAGGGGGGCGGGTTTGACCTTTGACATAATGCGCTGAGCAGTCCGTGACGCCTCGTTTGGGGCCATTCAATCCGAAAGGCCCGATAGCGGCCCTCTATGTCCAATGCCAGTTTACAGCATGACCGGCTACGCCACGGCCCAAAGTGGCAACGGGACCGGCGGCGCCGATGAGCCGGCCCGCACCGGTCTGGGTCTCGAAATCCGATCGGTCAACAGCCGCTTCCTGGACCTGAGTTTCAAGCTGGCCGACGAGTTGCGTGGCGCCGAACCGGCCCTGCGCGAGTTGCTGACGGCCAGGCTCAAGCGGGGCAAGGTCGAGGTGCGCGCCTGGGTGGAGGGCCGCCACGACAGCACCACCCGGGCACCCAGTCCGCACGAGTTGCAGCGGCTGTCCGCCCTGCAGGAAGGTATCCAGGCCTGGTGCCCCAAGGCGGCACCGCTGTCGGTGGCCGAAATCCTGCAACTCACCGCTCGCCAGACGGCCCAGCCCGGCCAATGGCAGGACACCCTGGTGGCGCTGGGCGAGCGCACGGTCGAGGCCCTGCTCGATGCCCGTGCCCGCGAAGGTGCCCGCCTGGTCGAGATGCTGATCGACCGCCTGCGCCAGTTGCGGCAACTGGCCCGGGACGCCCAGCCCCTGGTCCCGCTCCTGGTCGAGCAGCAGCGCCAGCGCTTCCTCGACCGCTGGAACGAAGCCCTGGGTGCCGCCAGCACCACGAGCGGCAGCGCGGCCGCGCAGGAGCGTGCCCTGACCGAAGCCACCGCCTATGCCATCCGCATCGACGTGGCCGAGGAGCTCACCCGCCTCGAATCCCATCTGGACGAAATCGAGCGCCTGCTCGGCCGGGGCGGCGAAACCGGCAAGCGGCTGGACTTCCTCATCCAGGAGCTGCACCGCGAAGCCAACACCCTCGGATCCAAGTCGTCCAGCCTCGAGCTCACCCGCATTTCGGTCGACATGAAGGTGCTGATCGAACAGATGCGCGAGCAGGTGCAAAACCTCGAGTGAGGCCGGCGGGCCGCCATCCGGCCAGACCGTCGGCCGCGTTTCGCTAAAATCGGCCGATGGAATACCCCGGCAACCTGTTCGTCGTCGCGGCCCCGAGCGGGGCCGGCAAATCCAGCCTGGTCAGGGCGCTCATGGAACTGGACAAGCGGGTCGTGCCGTCGGTGTCACACACCACCCGCCGCCCGCGCGGGCAAGAGGTGCACGGCCGCGAATACTATTTCGTCAGCAACGAAACCTTTGACCAGATGGTCGCCCAGGGTGCGTTTCTCGAATGGGCCAACGTGCACAGCAACCGCTATGGCACGTCCAAGCAGGCCATCGAGCAGCGCATGCAGCAAGGCGCCGACGTGGTGCTGGAGATCGATTTCCAGGGCGCCATCCAGGTCAAGCGCATCTTCCCCAACGCGGTGCTGGTATTCATCCTGCCCCCCAGTTGGGAAGAATTGCGCTCGCGCCTGGAACGCCGCAACGAGGACAGCGCCGACACCATCGAACTGCGGCTGAAGAACGCGGCGCAGGAGATGAACCATGCGCGGGAGTTCGATTTCGTTATAATCAACGAGTTATTCGAGCGCGCCTTGTTCGATCTCAAGGCCATTGTGCATGCGCAGCGTCTGAAGTACGCCGCCCAGCGTATCGCCCGCAACGATACGTTCACCGCGCTCGGCATCCGCTGACCGAATCACCACTTTTCCCGCCCGAGGTCCCTATGGCACGCATCACCGTCGAAGATTGCCTGGAGCAAATCCCCAACCGCTTCCAGTTGGTGCTGGCCGCCACCTACCGTGCCCGCATGCTCAGCCAGGGCCATGCCCCGAAGATCGAAAGCAAGAACAAGCCCGCCGTCACGGCGCTGCGCGAAATCGCTGCCGGCAAGGTCGGCCTCGAGATGCTCAAGAAGGTGCCGACCTGAGCGCAGCAGCGGCAAGCTTCTGATCAAAGAAAACCCGCCACTTCGGCGGGTTTTTTTGTCAGTCCGTCACGCAGCAAAAGAGGGCCGCGGCTCCAAGCCTGCCAGCGCAGGCTGGGACGTGCCCGAAGAGCCGCCGGC
>Ga0265293_10008886_pt1 | contig 14657 bp, 11 predicted proteins | sample Munlanlewell138R_FD_192505 | JGI IMG/M metagenome (GOLD analysis project Ga0265293, IMG submission 192505) | Leachate microbial communities from a municipal landfill in Southern Ontario, Canada - Leachate well 138R | ecosystem: Engineered > Solid waste > Landfill > Unclassified | place: Canada...
GGAATTATCGAAAGTATGGGAAGGAATGGAATTCTCGGAGGTGTCGCAGTTGCTCAAAGCCTCTGCTGTATCGCCTGTATCGACAAGGTCAGGCACTTCGGCGGCGTCAGGCACTTCGGCAGGAGCAGGCACTTCGGCAGGAGCAGGCACTTCGGCGGGAGCTGGCACTTCGACGGGAGCAGGCACTTCGGCGGGAGCAGGCACTTCGGCAGGATCGCCCGCAAAGACGACATCAGGGGGGAGAAGTTCTTCGTCTGCAATATTATTCAGCAGGCCCAGCTCTTCTTCGAAAATCTCATCTGAAGCAGTTTCATTGCCTGCATTTCTGACGTTTGCTCGCTCAATTTCCCAGTCGGAATCATAAGAAGTTATTTCTTGTTCGAATTCTGTCAAATCATCTTGTGTCACACTTCTGAGTTCTTTTTCCCAATCTTCGATATTACGTTCCGCTTCTTCTTCTGCAAGTTTTTTTGCCGTTTCTTCTTCTTCCTGTTTGGCTTTTCTCTTTGCTTCATCTGCCAAAATCAGAATTTTGTTCATTTCGGCGTTCAGCTTATTAATTGTCTCTTTTGCTTTTGCTCCGACAAGCGGATGTTTATGATATTGAACTTTAGAGACAATCCAGCGAAGTTCTTCTGTTATTAAGAGAGGCAAAAAAGGCGCTATATTTTCTAACAGCCAGGTGTCAGGTGAAGACAAAGAGCAGTCCAAAATTAGCCCTAAGTCAGTTTTAGAAATATCCGAAACAGTTTTAAAAGCGGTTTCGGCGACCTGTTTATCTTTATCCTGTATAAGTCTCAACAAATGCACAAAATGCGTTGGTCTACCACTTTTAACAGCCACTCTGCAAGCCATGGTTCTCACCAGCGGGTCAGCAGAAGTTAAGCAGCTCTCAATAAAATTATGAGCTGCAATGGGGATCCCCTCTATGCACCCTAAAACAGAAATAACAACCTTACTCGGAGCGTTGAATTCTAAGTAGTTCCATTGTTCTAAAAGCAAATCAGAGGCACCCCGGTTTGTTTTTAGCATTCCCAAAATACGTTTTTCGACTTCAATATTTCTGGGAAAGCTCTTCAAAATCATACAAACCTGAACCATTAAGACTGCAATTTTTTCATTTTGTTCAAAACCGGCGGCTTTTTTTAATTCGTGCAAAAGATCCGAGCGCCTTTCAAAAAGCACTTGATATACGGCACTCTTCTTTTTTTCGTTATCCGGGCTATATAACCTTAAAGCCAGTTCATGTTTGTCGAGCATTTATTCAAAAAACTTTCGCATCACAAAAAGGAACGCCTTTTTCATCTTTTTCCGAGAGCAGCGGCTGTTCGGAGTTCAAGGGCCATTCAATACCGATATCGCTGTCATTCCATATTATAGTTTTTTCAGCGGCGGGATTATAAAAATCAGTGCATTTATATTGAAACTCTGCAATTTCGCTCATAACATAAAATCCGTGCGCAAACTGAGGCGGCACCCAAAGCATTTGCCTGTTTTCATCAGACAACACTGCCCCCACCCATTTTCCGAATGTGGGTGAATTTTTGCGTAAATCAACCGCCACATCAAAAACCTTGCCCAATGTAACTCTAACAAGCTTTCCTTGTGTGTTTTCGGTCTGATAATGCAACCCACGCAAAGTCCCCTTAACCGATTTGCTGTGATTATCCTGAACAAAATTAAAGTTCATGCCTTTTTTTGCGAATGCATTTTGGTTCCAGGTTTCCATGAAAAAACCTCGTTCATCTGCAAAAACTCGGGGTGTTATAAGCAAAACATCAGCAATTTGAGTGTTTTCTACAAGCATTTTCTTGCTCCAATATTGTATTATAAGGCATTATACTAATACTTTTTAAATCATACAACAGTATTATTTGACAAGAATATTTTCAACTGCTAATTTAAAATCGCTCAAAATCTTATGAAGAATCTTTTAGAAATAGCGGCAGTATATTTTACACAGCTTATAGTTGCTGTATCCCTGATTGGGTATGGCAAGCTTTTGAGTAATTCACTAAAGCTTTCTTTTCAGACCCTAAGAATCCATGTTTTGCCTTTGTTTTATGCATTATTGGGGCTCATCGGTGTAACTTTTACCGCTGCCGCCATAAACCTGTTTATTCCCATTAGCAGCATAATTTCAGTTTCGATTGTTTCAATTGGGATTTTACTGTTTCTGCACAAGTTTGCCGATCTAAAAAGGTTTATTTTTCCTTTTCGCATATTATTTCCTTTAATATTACTGGGAACCTTTTGTCTTTCACTTTTTTGGGGTCTTCAGCTCGGAGACACTTGGGGCTACCATATTTTAGCTACTAAATGGGTCGTTGAGTCTCCTGTTCCCTTCGGGCTGGCTAATTTAAGCCCGCGACTCGGGTATAACTCATTGATTTTCACAAGTTACGCGATCACAGACTTTATGTTGTACATTCTCAACAGACCGCTTTTTGTGTTTTTTCCCGTTTTTGTTTCGTTGTTTTTATGCACTTCAACTTATGCCTTCAAACGCCTTAAGTTAGCAAAATCGCGCCGTTTTTCAGATTTATTTTTAATCTTTTCGTGCATACCGTTTTTTTTGTATACCAGGTCGTATGGGTCATTTTCTCCCGATCTGGCGGCAATAATATTTATATTGGCCACATTTTATTTATGCGCAGTATTCTATGAATGCAAAAGCATTCCAAATCGGGCAAATGCTTCATTAAACGCCTCGCTGCTCTTTGCCTCTTTTACGTTTTGCATAAAGCTTTCGGTTGTATTTGTATTAGCAGTTCCTGTTATAATGTTTTTATGTCGTTCCAAACAAAATATATTAAAAAAGCGATGTATTTTTTTGAGCTGTCTGATTTTACTGATGTTTACCATTAAAGGTTACATGCAAAGCGGGTATCCGGCTTTTCCTCACCACGCTCTGAAAATAAATACATCTTGGACAGTTCCGATTGAGCTGGCAAAATCTGAAACAAAATTCATACAAAATTTCGCCAAAGATTACAGCAACTGGCAAGACAACGAGCACATAAACAGCTATAAATGGCTTCCCAGATGGGTGATGCAGTTTATTATTTACGACCGCGCCCTAATAGTTTTGTTTTTGCTTACATTTGCCGCCTTTTTAAATACCCGCAAAACCACCCCCCTCTTGCTGTTTCCCCGAAACATCGATTTATTCAAAGCTTTTCATGCAATACTATATATTTCTGTTTTCGGCACGTTTTTTTGTCTCTACAACGCCCCGGCAACCCGATTTGCTCATGCTTTTCTATATTCGGGATTATTTGCTGTGTTTTGCGAGATTATCTGTAACAACCGCGATTTTCACATTGAAAATAAACGAAATCATATTTATGGAAAATTGCTAAGATTGTTTTGCATAATATCTTGTATCAGTGCTGTAACGTTTTTTTGTGACACCTATATTTTTTCGGGTCACTTTGATTCGGTTATCAAAAAGCTTTTTCCGTCTACTCAAATAAGAAGCTTACCTTTTGTGTATTTATCTTTTTTATGTTTTCTCGTCTTTACATCAGTCGGATCATATATTTTGAGTAAAAAACTTAAAAAAAACGAGAACTTAAGCTTTTCTTACGTAAAATATATGTATTTTGCCATAATTATTACGGCGACGAGCCACTTAGCACTTGAAATGCCTGCTATTATGGGTACACACAACCGATGGCATTTTCCCGAAATTAAAACTGAAATTAACTCTGCAAACGGCATAACTACGTATCATGCGCCTTGGCCGTATAATGTTACGAGGTTTTCAACGTGCAGAAAAAATGAGGAGTTGGTATATATAGAATTTTTTGGGCGGGCCATGTTTATTGACCCTCGCAAGTTCTGAATTTGTATTGTTTTATATAATGGTCTGTTATAGGATACATTAGTAAAATCGGTTGATGGGGTAAAATATGAAACGAATACTTGTTACAGGCGGTTCGGGATTTTTGGGTTCGCATTTGTGCGAAAGGCTTTTGAACGAGAAAAATGATGTTATTTGCTTGGACAATTTTTTCACGGGCCGTCGGCAGAATGTTGCGCATTTGCTGAGCAACCCAAATTTTGAGTTACTCAGGCATGATGTAATCGAGCCAATTTTGCTTGAGGTTGACGAAATATATAACCTGGCTTGCCCCGCAAGCCCAATACATTACCAATTTAACCCGGTAAAAACCATCAAAACCAGCGTCATGGGCGGCATTAACATGCTCGGCCTTGCAAAGCGTCTAAGGGCAAAAATTCTGCAGGCATCCACATCGGAAGTTTATGGCGATCCTTCTGTTCACCCGCAAACCGAAGATTATTGGGGTAATGTTAACCCTATTGGAATACGTTCTTGCTATGACGAAGGCAAAAGATGCGCTGAAACATTATTTTTTGATTATTACAGACAACACAATCTTGATATTAAAGTAATCAGAATTTTTAATACTTATGGACCAAGAATGCGACATGACGACGGTCGCGTGGTCAGTAACTTTATATTTCAGGCTTTAAACAACAATGACATCACCATATATGGAACAGGCGAACAAACCAGAAGCTTTTGCTATGTTGACGATCTGATTGAGGGTATAATCGGCTTTATGAACACCGAAAAAGGGTTTACAGGCCCCATGAACCTGGGGAATCCTCAGGAATTTACCATGTTAGAGCTTGCAGAAAAAGTATTAAAAATTACCAAAAGCAAAAGCAAACTGATTTTTGAACCTCTTCCTGCAGATGACCCCAAACAAAGACGACCTGATATAACAAAAGCTAAGCAAAAGCTTAATTGGGAACCTAAAGTCACCTTAGAAGAAGGTTTAATTAAAACCATCGAGTATTTTAAGAAATCGCTCTCACAATAACTGTCAGCACAAACAACTATTCTTTTTTACCGAAATTATCGTATTCTTTAGCTGAAATTTGTTCATCTTTAAAAGTGAGCAGATTATGAACTGCAGGGCATTCCAACGGCTTAAAGTTTGCGTTGGAAAGGTTTGTGGAATCCCAGACTCGGCGCCTTAAAATGTTTTTGCCGGTTTGAGCACCCGAAATAAAGTAATCGGGCTCGTTAACGGCCAATCTGGTGTAGGTTCCGTAGATTCTTTGTATTATGTAGCCCGGTTTTTTAAGATAATCGAAAGGCGCCACATTGCCAATTTCATCTTCAACTTTGTCGGAAGAATTTCCGATTTTCCATTTTGAAGCCCTTCTAGTTGAGCTCACAATACCTGCATTTATGGTTATTTCAGGCATGAAAATGCCGTCTTTATGATCTTTTTTTGCTTCATCAAATAAAGATTGCATCAGCCCCATTGCTCCGGCATTTTTCGAGGGCATTTTTTCTTCTTCTAAAGTCGCTTGCGCCCAAGCTTTTTCAAACAGTTTATCTTGTTCATCAACTATAAGGTCACCGCCTGATCGCAAATAAGTTTTTAGATCTTCGATGATTTCATTTCTGACATGGGCATCTTGAATTCCAAAAACTGCTCCGGTGCCCGGAGTAAAGAAATTAATTATATCTTCCATATTTGAATTGTATGTACCGCCGCCGTTTAAGGTCGGATTCTTATATAACCATGCGATCGTTCCGTAATAAGGTTCTCTTTCGCCGTCAGCGCCTATCTGTGGTCCCAGCCCCACTAAGGGCCCTCTTTTTGTGGGGTCGGGCGGGCACAGAGCCATTTTTGTTTCTTTTTCAACTTTTTGTGAAGAAGGATGCAGATTTTTTGCCAACAAATACAAGAAATAAGGCTTAATTTCATTTTTTGCAAATAAGCTTGGCCTTGAAACATCTATTAACACTCTTTTTTCAGACATAATCATGGCACCGACTTTATTTCCGATTTGGTTTCCGAAATCTTTTCCGTTGGTGATTGAGGTTTTATAGTCAATAAAATCTTCGGTTTTGTAAAGCTGAGAAGTAAGGGGATTCTGATTGAAATCACCTGCTATTACTATATCTTCGAGGCTGTAAATTGTTATGTTTTTATCGGGACAGCCCCATATTCTCAAAGGCACTTCAGAATATATGATTATTTTGTCTCCCTTTAGTTTTCTGATTATTTCGGGGTCATCGGAGCCGGTTGAGGGGATTGCCGCTGAATCATCAGCGCTCTCTGCCTCATCGTCAAAAGCTCCTTCATCGGCCTCAGAATCAGAATTAGCTCTTTTTGAGCTCTTAGTTGTTCTGTAACCGTTAAAATTTAAATCAACAAACTTATCTTTTTTATTGTAGGGATTTTTATAGTCGCCGAAAGGCAATGTTTTAGAGGTAATAGTCAAACCGTAAGTTTTTTTAAACCTATCTGCGGTATATTTGATTCTCTCTTTGGGCAGTCTCGACAATTTAACCGGGTGAGCGCCGTGAGCGCCGTCAAGCAAATAACCGCCGTGAGTTTCAAATGCGCTTACTTTCATTGAGTCGTTAAGTTTACTAAGTTTCATAGAGGTTTTATTTGCAAACTCAATTCTTGTGTCTTTTAAGGCTTTTATGAACCCGGGTGTTTCTATTTTTTCAACCTCATATAATTCGCTTCCTTGGCAGGCTCCGCCGCCTGTATTAAAGGTAATGTAATGATTACCGTAGAGCCTGCCGCGCCTAAGCTGATTTTCTCTGCCATTAACAAAAGGCCCAAGGCCGCCAAGGTCAAGTATCTCACCATCATAAAGCAGGTTTTCGTTTGCGGGAAATCTTCTTTCGATAAAAGCCGAAACCTTTCGGCATGACACATCTTTGCTTCCCCAGCCCGCAAAAGTTTTAACGACAATTTCAGCCACCGCGTACATTTCAGATTCTTTCAGAGTTTTTGTCTTAGAGTTCTCTCTTGCGCCATAGACCAGAGAAAAGCGGGCCTTAAACTCGCCCGAATCTGTGGAGCCTCTGTAAAGACCGTCTTTTACTCCGGTTAATTTCATTCCTTTGATGTCACCAAGTAAAGAATCTCTGGATTTTACAGGGCTTGTCCATCCGTCTTTTTCACTGTAATACCTGTGTGTGTTAAAAGCGCGATTAGCGTTCATTTCGGCAATTATACAATTCAATGCCGCTTCAGCAAGGTTTGTGGCGACAAAGCGTCTGACATCTTTTGACTGCAATTGATGGTGCCCCGATTTAACGCGGCCAAAAATCATAAATAATATAAGCAGGATACTCGCAAAGGCTATTACTATAAGATATCCCGATCCTTTTTTGTTATGGCGCAAATTATTCATGGATTTATAAATATCTCTTTTCCTCTTTTATAGAAGCCTGTTTCCATTTTAACTTTGTAGACATCGCCCGTTTCATTTGAATCTCTTTCCCGTTCAATAACCATTTTCAGGTTCACTAAATTGTTGCCTGTACCGGATTGATTCAATGGCATTGGCATAACAATTCTGTCTTTCAAAGATGAAACATCGGCCGGAATATAAGGTTTTCTGACCGTTCTGTATATTACAAATTCTCTTATATTATCTGCCAAAGCCTGTCTTTGTGTATTTTTCGTGCCATTTTTTTCCTCAATCATTTCAAATCTTATTAGTTTATAAACGGGATTTCCGTCAGCTGCAGCTTGAGATGATTCGTCCAGAGTATAAGTGACGGTTCTTTTCAAACTTGTTTGTCCGCCCAAAGGGCTGTCAAATCTGATTCTAGGATCTAGTTCAGAGCTTTGCACGACTAAAACAGTGCCTGATTTTGTTGTAAGACTTTTAACTTCTTCGGGAAAAACAGGAATAGGTGAGATTATATTAGTTGCCTCTTTAATATCGTCACCCATAAAAGCCAAGACTTTTCTGAACCCCTCGTTCACCTGTATTGACTCAATTGACCTCGTAACCGCCTTTGTTTGTGAAAAAAAGAGTCTGTAACCGAAAACAAGAATAAAAAGCATGATTACAACCGCAACAAGAGTTTCTACTAAGGTAAAAGCATTTTTTTTCATATTAGTTCATATTTGCAACTGTCGTTTGCATTACAAACGGGTCTGCTTTTCCTCCATCAGATGAAGACCATTCGACTATGACTTCGACATGCTTTATTCCTGCAGATAATTTAGGGTCTTCTTTAGACATTATATCAGTTATGATAACTTTTCTTTTATAGCCGGTATTTCCTGAGTTAAATTCGGGAATTATGGTGTCGTTTGCGTCCGCAACAGTATTCAAATCTGTTTCGACGCTATTTGCCAAAGCGTCTGCATCGTCGAGAATTTCGAATGGGGCACTTCTGACTATCTCGATTGCTTGCTGGGCTAACGCCACAGCCACACTGTAATCACGCAATTTTTTTGTCTGACCGAGGTTTGAGGACAATAGGATTCCGAGAGTAAACAATATTGCCAACAACAAAAGAGTTATAAGAAGTTCGGGCAAAGTATAAGCATTTCTTTGAACGAATTTATTATTCATTTTTTTCATCTTATTGATTCTTGAGATTTGAACATATATAAGTTATCATTAAAAACAAAACACGTAAACATATAAGGAAATTATTATGATATTTTTTGCAAAATCTGATTTTATTCACAGTTTAAAATTAGGTTTGGCCGTATCTTTGCTATTATTTATAAACTCTGTTTCTTTACATGCAGGTTTTGACGTTCACCTGATAGAATCAGATTCCATTCACAAAATAAAAAAATCCATGCCTAAGAGCTCTAGTCACACACAAATAGGCAATTTTTTATTTGTGCGTTCATCAGAAAACGACAAAGAAGTCTACAAAAAACTGAACAAAGCATATCCATCTGACACCTTTAAAATTTCTTCAGATGAAAAACTATACCTTATAACCACTAAAGATCCCGCTGTTTTAAGGGCTGATTTTCCTATGACCAAGACTCTTTTTAAAAAAAGCGGTTTTATAGTTCTGTCAGCCAATGAAACGGCAGCAATGAATCTTTATTCTTATAAGTCAAACTTTACCAACGTCGAACCTTTTATTTGGGGCAAGGTTTTAATGACCGCTCCAAAAATCTCGACTCAAACCCGCATAAAAACAAATGATAAAATATCAAATTTCCTTGAAAAGCTTGATATGAAAACTTATATGAAAAACTTAAGCGATATTGTTGATTTTAAGACCAGATATACCCCAACAGACTCTGCAAATAAATCGCTTGAACATTGTCAGAAGCTTTTTGAGGCTCTTGGATACCCTGTTACACATCAATACTATGATGTTTACGGAAAAAAAACATATAATTTGGTTGCTGAATTTAAGGGCGAGGATGAACAAACTCACGGAGAAATTCTTGTTACCGGACACTTAGACAGTATTTCACCCACCCCTCAAAAACTTGCTCCCGGAGCAGACGACAACGGTAGCGGCTCAGCCGGAGTAATAGCCTTGGCGAAGCTGTTAAAAGACTCTGCATTAAAACCTAAGGCAACGATTAAATTTGTATTGTTTATGGGCGAAGAACAGGGTCTATATGGTTCTAAAGCCTATTTAAAGGCAATCACTCCCGAAGAAAAGAAAAAAATAAGACTTGTATTAAATATGGACATGATTGCCTTTGATAAACAGCCGCCATTATCTATGATGCTCGAAACTTCGTCTGCTTTCAAAAACCAAGCAGCGAGGCTTGAAAACTTAGCATTGAATTATTCTGCCATGTCTGTGCAAATAAGCTATAATCCGTATGGTTCAGATCACCTGCCTTTTATAAAACAGTCTGTTCCGGGATTTTTAAGCATACAATCAGAATTTGATTCGAATCCTAATTACCACCAACTTTCAGACACAATGGCAATAATTAACGAAGACTTGTGCAAGAACATTTTACGTTTAAACGGAGCAGCCATGTATGTTTTTGGAATTTTTCCGGAGAAATAAGGCAATCTGCATATGAAAGAATTCATCTGGAAATGGGCTTTTTGGGGTTCTGTTTTATTCTTTGGAATTTTGTCGGTAAGCCTTTTAATATCGTACACCCTATATACTACAGCCCCCGAGAACACTTACACTCCGGTATTCGCGTCAGGGTTTGGTTTTGTGTTTGGTTTTTTTGGGCTCGGCTTTATTACCTTATACGCTTTTGACAAACTTGAAACCTCTCCGCTAATATATAAGGAAACAGAAAACGAGATACTTAACAGGGTAATAAAAGAAGCGCCGTTTTTCTTTTTTGCTCTGACTTTCTTCTTTTCTATGGTAGTCTACATGGGAATTTTTCTCTTAGTTTTGTCTTACATCAGAAATAGTTGCATATGAGCATAATAAAAGATTCATCAGCTTTTTTAGGCAGACTTGATATTTATCAAATCTTGTCTTTACCGATTTTGATTATAATTTTGTTATTTTCTTTTGATTTTAAAAGCTCAGAATATAAAATTGGTGTTGTTTTACCTTTAACCGGGGAATACAGTTCCAGAGCGCAAAACCATTTAAACGGCTTAAACTTAGCTCTCAAGCATATTAATCAACACGGCGGCATAAACAATAAAAAGTTGCTTTTACTTGTAAGAGATTGCGGTGAAGCTCAAGAAAAAAGTGCTGAGACCACACGCGATTTGATATACGATAATGCGGTGACCGCAATTATAGGCGGATTTACTCCCTCAAACACCAGGGCCATTCAAGCTGTTGCAGAAAAATCAGAGACCCCTTTCTTAACAGGTGTTTGCACTCATTTTGAAGTTACCGACAGTGGCTCTGCTTATACCTTCAGAACAATAACCGATGACAAAAGACAGTTTGAGGCATTGGCAGAGTATTCAAGCAAGCGTTTTGAGATTTCTAAACTCGCAATCATTTATGACGAAGACCTTTATGGAGCGGAAAGCGCGCAAAAATATGCTGAAATAGCCATAAAGTATGGGCAAGAAGTCGTATTAGCCATTCCGAGCAAAAAAACTTCTTTAAATTTTAAAAAACAACTAGAGTCTATTTTGATGAGCAAGCCTGACGCATTGGTAGTATTATCGTCTTCATTTGACTCGGCTCTCCTTGTGAGACAAGCTCGCGAAGCCAGATTTGAGAAACCAATATTAGGCGGGAACCAATTTGCCTCTTTAGAATTCATAAATTTTTCGGGTATATACAGCGAATCGATATTGACCACTCTTCCCTACAATAATAGAGCCGGAGGGCAAAAGTCAGATTATTTTTCGGGTGAATACGTAGAGAAATACGGAATTTCACCTGATGCGGATGCGGCTATGGGCTACGAAACTCTTATGGTAACGGCTTTAGCCTTAAAAAGCGTAGAAGGCAACAACCGAAATCTTAAGGAATCTTTGGCTTTAACTCACGGTTGGGAAAGCATAGCGGGCTCAGGAGGATTTGACGGAGAAGGGAATCAAGTTCGCCCTGCCGAAATAGCAATTATAAAAGACAAACAACTAATCCCGGTGAACATGGAAGGTTTATTCTGATAATGAAAACAAGAATAATTACTTTAGCGATTGTTTTGCCGATCATCTATTTTTCCCTAACAAATTTTATCAGAAGCGGCTCAGAAAATAAAACAGTAGTAACAAATTCTGAAGTTAGTGACAGCTTTATCAGCTTAGAAAATTCCTTTAGCAAAATCAGCAATGCCGGGAATCTGGAAGTTCCTTTCAGCAAAATAATCAAAACCGCTGCAGTCAATGACATACAAACCGATTCAAAAGGCACAGTTTGGATTGCTACCGAAGCCGGTATAACTTCAATAAACAGCGACCGAACAACTGTTAAAAACTATAATATTAGCGAAGGCACTTTTCCATTTTCACAAGCTGAGTCAATTATATTTGATAATAAAACTTTATGGGTAGGCACCTTATTCGGCTTGTGTAAGCTTGACGAATCAGAAAGATTTATTATTGCTCCCGAAAGCGGATCATTGCCCTCACAAATGATATGGGACATGCATTGGGACAACAGCACCATCTGGATAGGAACTCAAAACGGCGTTGCTTTTATGACATCGCGCAAAGATTTTCAATCCTTGACTAATGAAAGCACCAACGGAGCATTAAAAAACAACTGGTGTAAAAACATTCTAAAGACCAAGCATTGGTTTATAACCTCTCATGACAACGGGATCAGTTTATGGAACACGAGTTTTCCCGCTTCAAATCCCGAAATATGGAAAAATTTGGCATTTGAGAGACTTTCTATTTCAAGACCAATCAACGATATGGCGTTTGACGGTCGTTATTTGTGGTTCGCAACAAGCAAAGGTGTTTTTCAACTTGCAACCCCTGCCGAGAAATTTTTCGGAGATTTTCTTTCAAAATTCATCGTTTACGGAAAACTAAACGGCTTGGCATCTAACAACATAAAAAGTATTATATCTCACAAAGATTCAATTTGGGTAGGAACATCTGAAGGGCTTGGCAGAATTAAAGACGAGCGAGTTCAAATGATTTATCCGTCATCGGGACAATATAACAAAAACATCAGAAAGTTATATGCTTCAGGCGATATTCTATGGATCGGAAGCGAAGCCGGTGTGCAATTTATCAATACAGCGATGGTAAACCGGAATGAATGATTTATTATCTGTGGAAAAACGATTAGAGTTTTTGCGAACTCAAATCAGGCATTATGAGTATGCTTATTATGTCGAATCAAATTCTGAAATTTCCGATAAAGAATTTGATCTTTTATTAGAAGAACTTATAGAGCTTGAACGAGTTCACCCTAAATTAGTGACCGAAGATTCACCAACTCAAAGAGTTGGCGGAATTGCCGCCTCGTTTGAGACAATTACTCACAGAGTACCCATGATGAGCATTGAAAATTCTTACACATTTTCAGAAATATCAAATTGGCTAACCAGGTGCGAAAAGCAACTTCACAAATCGCCCTTCCCGGTTGTCGCAGAACTTAAGATAGACGGCGTTTCAGGATCTTTCGGTTATAATAACGGAAAACTGATTAATGCGGCCACTCGCGGAGACGGAAAAACCGGCGACTTAATCACAGCTAATGCAAGGGCCATAAAATCGTTACCTTTGTCAATTGCGTCAAAGCATGACATGGATATTCGGGGGGAAATCTACACACCCCGTTCAGTTCTGATAAAACTCAACTCAGAGCGCGAAAAAGATGAACTGGAACCATTTAAAAATTGCCGTAATTTGACCAGCGGCACAGTAAAGTCGTTAGATCCAAGTGTTACAGCTAAGCGCCGTTTAGGTGTTATGGTCTATGGAATTGCTCAAGGCAAAGATCTTGGTTTCGACCGGCATTCAGAAGTTATGAGCTTTTTATCAAACCAAGGCTTTAAAGTAAATCACGCTTGGAAAATTTGTCAAAATGAATCAGAGATCAAAGATTTCATAGACGACATTGCCGCTAAAATTGACAGTTTTGATTTTGACACTGATGGGGTTGTAATTAAAATCGATGATTTTTCAAAGCAAGAAGAATTAGGCTATACAGCGAAAGCGCCCCGTTGGGTTATTGCTTATAAATACCCGCAAAAAAGAGCAATTACCAAATTAAAATCTGTAGAATGGCAAGTCGGTCGGCAGCAAATTACGCCTGTAGCGATCTTGGACCCGGTCGAACTTGGCGGAACAACCGTATCAAGGGCTTCTTTGCATAATATAGACCAAATAAAAGAAAAAGATATAAGAATAGGTGATTTTGTAGTTGTCGAAAAAGCAGGTTATATTATTCCTTATATTGTTGAATCTTTGCCGGAAAAAAGAATCGGCAGAGAGTCAATAATCGAAATTCCCCAACACTGTCCTTCATGCCAATTACCGCTTTCAATAAAGAAAAGTGAAGACGATGGCTCCACACAAATATATTGCGGCAACTCCGGCTGCAAGGGTGTTATTTCAAGGAAAATACTTCATTTTATAAACCAAATGGAAATTGAAAATTTTGGGCCTCAGCTTATTGAAAAGCTATTAGAAAGAAAATGCGTGCAAAAAACAGAAGACATTTTGTTCTTAAATGAATTGATTCTTTCGGGTGTTGAGCGTATTGGTTCTAAGTCTGCTCAAAAATTAGTTAAAAACATTAAGAAAGCGGCGTTCAAGCCCTTATTCAGAGTCATTTCCGCTCTTGGCATACCAAATGTCGGAATTGTAATCAGCGAAAGTATCGCCAAGGCGTTTAATCAGTCTTTTGACAGTTTTTTGAATTCAGATGAAGAAAGCCTTATAAAGATAGAGGGCATACAAAAGACGGTAGCGGGGAGCATTTTGTCTTATCTTAAAGATGAAGAAAACATAACATTTTTAAATGCACTTAAAGATTGGTGGAAAGGTCCTTCTGAAACTATTGGCACAATAACGGTAAATAATGACTTTTTTAAGAATAAAATTTTTGTAATTACCGGAGAAGCAAGTTTGCCCAGAAAAGAAATAGAAGAAATAATAAAGAAAAATGGCGGGAGCGTAAAAAGTTCTGTGACAGCAAAAACCGATTACTTAGTTATCGGCTCTAATGAGCCTGAAACGTATAATTCATCAAAAAAAACAAAAGCATTGGAACATAAAGTAGACATAATAGATGAGCACAAAATACTGCTAATGTCTGAGCAATAAATAATCAAAGGCAATTTAGATGAAGCTACCATTAAAACACAGACGTTTAAACAGAGCCATATTAAAGGGAATTTTAACCTTAAAAACCATTGGTTCTTTAATACGCACATATTTGTTAACGGGAGTTTTTATGTTGATTCCCGCAGCCATAACTTTATATATCATATATTTTATTTTTCAATTCAGCG
>Ga0265293_10008887_pt1 | contig 14654 bp, 13 predicted proteins | sample Munlanlewell138R_FD_192505 | JGI IMG/M metagenome (GOLD analysis project Ga0265293, IMG submission 192505) | Leachate microbial communities from a municipal landfill in Southern Ontario, Canada - Leachate well 138R | ecosystem: Engineered > Solid waste > Landfill > Unclassified | place: Canada...
CCTTCAATCAAATCATTACTTGATTCTTCTCTTTTAAAAGATTCTTCGAGCATTGCTCCAAAATCTACATCTTCTATTTCGATATCTTCGAACTTCATACCGTTTCCTTATTATTTGCCTAATGTGGCGATATTATACAATAAATATTTTAAAATACTTAATGCTAATTTATAGTGATTTTTTTTATAGCCTCAATTACTTCATGCACAACCCAATCCGGAGTTGAAGCTCCGGCTGAAATACCGCACAATTTTTTATTATTAAACCACTTACTATTCAATTCTGATGAATTTTCTATCAAATAACTATCTTCACAATAAGATTTACAGATCGAATGAAGCTGCTTGGTGTTAGAAGAGTGCTTGCCGCCTATTACTATCATCACATCTGCCCTCTTTGCCAGCGAAGCTGCAGCGTCTTGATTTTCAAATGTTGCATTGCATATAGTATTAAAAACTCTTACTTCTTTACATGTAAACATTAAAGAATTTACAACCTTGGTGAAATCTTCAGGTTTTCTTGTCGTCTGGGCTACAACGGCTATCTTGCTTCTAAGATGAAGCTTGGATGCTTCTTCATTATTTGAAACCACAAAAACCCTAGAAGAATCTACTCCATAACTCATAACACCCTTGATCTCTGGATGACTTATATCTCCAAAAATAACAATATCGTAACCATCCAAGCTCATTTGATGTACTATTTGCTGAGGTGTTGTTACGTATGGGCAGGTAGCATCTATGATTATATTATTTTGTTCTTTTAAACTTTGTAGTTCATGTTTTGGAATACCATGTGTTCGGATAACTACAGATTCTTGAGGTGCAATATCGCTTAATTGTTCTGCTAAGCTGATATTATATCCTGCTTTGAGTCTGCTTATCTCATCTTTATTATGAATGAGCGGACCGTATGTTTTGCTATTTGGATGCTCTTCTGCTATCCTGATAGCTCTTTTGACCCCGAAACAAAACCCATACGAAGATGCTAACTCTATTTTCATTAAGAAACCTTAGTAATAGTTTTTAAGATATCAAAGAAATTTGGAAATGATGTATCTATACATTCAACATCTTCTATATTCATACCGCACACAAGTCCTGCAATTGCAAAACTCATTGCTATACGATGATCGCCGCAACTATTGATAGTAGCTTGTTTTAAAGTACCGCCTATAATTTCATAGCCGTCTTCAAACTCAACGTACTCTACGCCGCATGCTTTTAATCCGTTTAACACTGAGCTTATGCGATCACTCTCTTTTGCACGGAGTTCTTTTGCATCACTCACCTTGCTTGTGCCATCGGCTAGTGCCATAGCAATTGAAAGTGCCGGCAGCTCATCAATGAGCCAAGCTATGTTTTGATTGACACTTACTGCTTTTAATTTGCCATTATGTGAGATTTTAATATCGCCTATAGGCTCATATACATCTTCTTTTAGAATATATTCAACATTTGCACCCATTCGTTCAAGAACTCTATAAGCTTCTATTCTTGTAGGATTGAGTGTCATATTTTTTAAATGTACTTTGGCATTTGGAATAATAGCTGCTGCTATAGCAAAGAAAAATCCGCTCGACGGATCGCTTGGCACTGTAATATCAAGAGGCTCAAGAGGACCATTAAGCGGATGAATTTCTATCCAGCCGTCATTATTGGTCTCGATCTTCGCACCCATGCCATTAAGCATTCGCTCTGTATGATCTCTACTTAAAAGATTTTCTTTGTAATAACTAATATCATCTGCTTTTAGCGCTGCTAAGATCATTGCTGATTTTACTTGAGCTGAATCAATCGGAGAATGATATCTGAATGCTTTTAGTTTACCGCCTCGTATAAATAGCGGGGCTTGATTGCTGTTTTTTCTGCCATCGATCTTGGCACCGATGCTGCGTAAAGGCTCTACAACTCTTTTCATCGGGCGAGAACGAAGGTATTTATCTCCAGTAAGCACGAATGCACCTTCCACTCCTGCTAATAACCCGCAATAAAGACGCATACCGGTCCCTGCATTGCCGCAATCAAGAACATCGTCGGCTTCTTCTAGCTGTGATGGTGGAATTATGGTTATATTGCTTTCGTTTTGGATGACATTTGCACCCAGCATTGATGCGATTTTGAGTGAATTAAGAGTATCTTCTGCTTGTAAAAAATTTCTTATGGTTGAAGGTCTATCGCTTAGTAGTGAAAACATAGCACATCTATGAGAAATTGACTTATCTGATGCGATATCTTCACATACTATATCAAAACTGTCTGCAACAGAAGAAATATTTACTTTTTTCATCTCAATGCTGCTCCGAAATTGACTTGTAATGCTGAGAGAACATTGCCGGTGACATTTTCTATTACTTCTTCACCAAGTGTACTCTCTTGAGATTGGATAAATAGTCTGATGGTCAAACTAACGTTATTACCAAATGATTCGTCTTCATAAACATCTACAGGATAAACACTACGTAATATCGGCAATGATAATGCATCAATGGCATTCTTTACTTGTGAATATGCAATTTCCTTTGAAATAAGAACGCTCAAATCCTTATAAACACCCTGATAGTTAGAAATCGGATTTGCTAAAATATGTTTTGGCATCAAAACATCAAAATCCAATTCAGCAATAAAAGTATCGTACAATCCCAACTCTTCTTGTGCTACTGGATGCAGCTTGCTAACATATCCGCAAACATTTCCATTAATCAAAATATTGGCAGATTGATACGGGTGTATGAGTTTGTTTGTTTGGTTACACTCTTCAAGTCCAAAATCGCCTAAAACAAATCCAAGTTTTTGCAAAAACAGTGGCATATTCATCATAGATGGTTTACCGTGATTTATTACAGATTCTAACTCTGCTTGTCCGCTCCAAACAAATGCCATCTTTTCTTTTTCGTCTCTTTGTGCACCAAAAACCATACCAATTTCAAATAATGGGATTGATTTTTTCGTGTAATTGATATTTCTCTTAGCAGAAAGCAACAAATTAACAAGAAGTGTTGAGCGCAATGAATTCATTTCTTGGACTATTGGATTTAGTAATGCGCTATTGCTATCCGTAGTTTCAAAACCATATTGCTCCAAGAGTTCGCTGTCTGAAAAAACATAACTGATACTCTCAAAAAATCCTACCGACACTGCACGGTTTCTAACTGTCTTTTTGGCTCTATATACTGATATGGCACTATTGGCGTGATAATGCTCTTGAAAATATAGCGGTTTTGATTCGATTTGATCTATTCCAATGATACGCACAATCTCTTCGGCAATATCTTGAATATTGGAAATATCAGGTCTAAACACCGGCACAGTAGCTGCAATAGCATCATCTCCGACATTTGCTACCTTGAATCCTAATCTTTGGAGCACATTCGTGATTATTGTTTTTTCGATCTCTTGACCAATAATAGCATGCAGCTCTTTAACATCTACCAAAACGATCTTATCATCCCTGCTTGGCTCATGATTTAGCGTACCTTCATAGAAATCCAAAATATCATATTTATCAAAAAGATCAACTGCTATTGGTAAACCAAATGCAAAGTCAGGATTGCTTCCTCTTGATGTATTGTAATAAATATCATCTTTTTGGATTTTAATATCGCCGATCATTGCATTGAGTGTATCAGGATGTATATAGCTTGCAATTAAAACTATTTGACCATCTTGAGAGGCTGGTTTACTTTTTGGCTCTTGATAAACACCGATAACAGATCCCACTTCTGCAGCATTAGATATATTGATCATTTTATCGTATTTTAATTCTATGACTATTTTACCATCTTCGTTTCTAAAAAAATCAGCATCATATGCATGCAAAATAACACCAGTAGTATGCAGCAAATATTCCAGTGCATCATCTAATTTGTTTTTGCTGGGTATATTTATCATAGCTAAGCGGATATAAACGATCAATGGCAACCTGCTATCTTCTTTTTGTATAGCAAGACTACAGTTTATATGTGCATCAACATCGGTATGTACATTCAAAGAAGCTTCTCTGGAGATTCCCAATTTTACTTTTTTATTTTGTCTAGCAGACTTGTATTCAATAAGACCTATATTTAAAGCTGCGCTCAAATCTCTAGCAACCCCATAAATACTTAGACAATCTCCGCGGTTAGGTGTAAGTTCTAATTCAAAAATAGTATCATTAATTGTATCATATTCACACAGCTCACGTCCTGTTTCCAATTCTCCGATACTATCGTCTAGTATCATAATGCCGCTGCCGATATTCGGAAGTCCAAGCTCACTGGCTGAACATATCATCCCATCGCTCTCAACACCTCTAAGCTTGGCCGGCTTGATCTCCAATCCGTCTGGTAATATAGCACCAACGGTTGCAACCGCGACATATGTAGCATTAACAACATTTGCTGCCCCGCATACTATTTGTCTTGTGCCTAACCCAATATCAACTTGGCATATATTCAATTTATCCGCATCAGGATGTTTTTCGCAAGAAAGTATGCGTCCTACAACTATTCTTTTTGGTATTGAAACCTCTTCCATATGACCAACTTCAAGGCCTATAGCATTGAAAGTATCATAAAGCATATCATTAGTAATCTCTTTTAGGTCAATAAAATCATTTAACCAACTTCTAGTAACTATCATCTAAACTGCTCCAACAAACGAATATCACCCTCAAACAAAGATCTCAAATCGGGAATGTTATGCAATAGCATAGCAAATCTTTCCACTCCCAAACCAAAAGCATATCCGCTAACATCATCATATTCAACGGCTTTAAATACATTTGGATCCACAATTCCACAGCCTAAAACCTCTAGCCATCCCGTATGGGAGCAGACTCTGCATCCATCACCTTTGCAAAATACACATGAGATATCTACTTCAGCAGAAGGTTCAGTGAAAGGAAAGAAACTTGGGCGAAAACGAACTTCAACTTCACCAAACATAAAATGTAAAAATTCTGTCAACATAGATTTTAGATTGGCAAAACTGACTTCGCCTTTATGCTGTACCACTAGTCCTTCAACTTGATGAAACATCGGAGTATGGGTAAGATCATAATCTCTGCGAAATACGGATCCGGGAGCTATCATACGGATAGGCGGCTTAGAAGATAGCATTTTTCTAATTTGCACAGGCGAAGTATGAGTACGCAATAAAGATCCATCAGCAAAATAAAATGTATCTTGCATATCTCTTGCCGGATGATGTTTTGGAAGATTCAATGCTTCAAAATTATGAAAATCATCCTCTACCATAGGTCCGCTCTCGACAGAAAAATCAAGCGACACAAAATACTCTATAATTTTATCCATAGTCTCCATAACCGGATGTAATGCACCTATGTTTGGAGTCGTATTGTATAGCGAGAGATCTATTTTTTCATCTTTTAACCTTGCCTCTATTAATGCTGATTTAATAGCATCATAATGAGCATCAAATGTTTCTTGCAATTTTTCTTTGGCTAGATTTAATCCTTGGGCAAAACTTTTTTTCTCTTCTGTTGATAGCTTTGCGAGTTTGCCAAACTCTTTGGTTAAAATTCCTTTTTTACCAAAAATATCTACTCTTACCTTCTCTAATTCATCTAATGAAGTACATGCAGTTATACTGCCTTCTAATATAGTTAATTCTTCCATATATCCTCAATTCTACGCCTATCAATATAGGCTAAAGTAAAGCGATTTTACCTTATTATAGCTGACAATATGATTGTAACACCTAAAAATAAAATAGTTTGAGAAGATTGTTTATACTCTCAAATGTGTTATAATTATAAAAATAAAAAAATAATAAAGGGATTTATATATGTGTATATTTTGTAAAATTATCAAAGGAGAAATTCCGGTAAACAAAATCCATGAAAACGAAAATTTTTTAGCTTTTCATGATATTTACCCAAAAGCTCCTGTTCATATTATCATTATCCCAAAAATTCATGTATCTTGCTTCCAAGAAACGACACCTGAAACTATGGCTGGCATGACTACTTTCATGCAAGAAGTCGCAACGACAACAGGTCTTGACAAAACAGGATACAGACTCATAACCAATAATGGCAAAGACGGTGGCCAGGAGATATATCATTTGCATTTTCATTTGCTAGGTGGCGGCAAACTAAAATGGGACTATCTACACGATGACCCGCATAAAAGTGTATAAAAACTAGATTTTATACACTTTATTTAATACTCTCTATCCATTTTTGCATATTTTCTATCTGCTCCAGTGTTCTAACAGTCGCAGTACCGCCTTCTGAAGTGCGGGCATTCATGGAGGAACGGTTATTTAATACCGCCATAACGTCTTCTTGTATACGACTCTCTACACTTTGTAAATCTTTTAAACTAAGTTCTGATATATCTAGGCTCTGCTCTTCGGCAAGATTGACTACATTACCCACTATATGATAAGCATCTCGAAATGGCATACCAATTTTTCTCACCAAATAATCAGCCAGATCAGTCGCACTCAAATGGCCCACCATGCATGCGCTTTCCATGCGAGAAATATTGACGGTCATCTGCTCTAGCATCTCATCGAGCACCATAATTGAAAGTTTTGCAGTATTTACACTATCAAATACGCCTTCTTTGTCCTCTTGCATATCTTTATTGTATGCCAATGGCAAACCTTTCATAACTGTAAGCAGCGCTATAAGATTACCGTTCACTCTGCCTGTTTTGCCACGAAGCAATTCAGGAATATCCGGATTTTTCTTTTGTGGCATGATAGAGCTTCCGGTGGAATGCCTGTCTGATAACGTAATCCATCGAAACTCACTGCTGCTCCAAAGTATAAGCTCTTCACTAAGACGGCTAATATGCATCATCATCGTAGATATATTAAATAAAATTTCAAGTGCAAAATCTCTATCGCTTACCGTATCAAGACAATTAGATGTCGGTGCGTCAAACCCAAGAGTTGAAGCTGTCATTTGACGATCTATAGGATATGGGGTTCCTGCTAGTGCAGCGCAACCAATTGGAGAAAGGTTATTTCTCTCAAAGCTACTCGCAAATCTTTCATGGTCACGCTTGAACATATTGGCATAAGCCATCATATGGTATCCGAAATTAATAGGCTGTGCGTGCTGCAAATGCGTCATTCCAGGCAACAATGTATCGCTATGAACTTTAGCAATATCTACAAAAGTCGATATAAGTTCTGCAAGCAACGAGATTATCTCTTTTGTTTGTCGCTGTACAAAAAGTCTAAAATCAAGTGCAACTTGATCGTTTCTGCTCCTAGCAGTGTGGAGTCTCTTGCCTGCATCTCCTATTTTGGCTGTCAAACGACCCTCAATTGCCATATGGATATCTTCATCATCCCCCTTAAGCTTCCAAGAGCCAGACTCTATTTCTTTAAAAATCCGATCAAGTCCGGTTGTAATACTTGACAAATCGTCATTGGAGATAATACCCTGATGAGCCAACATAGCAGCATGAGCTTTAGAGCCTTCTATATCTTCAAGATAAAGCACTTTGTCAAAAGGAAATGAATTGTTTAGCTTCTTTAATAGTTGCGAACTCTCTGTGCCGATTCTAGCTGATGCAATTTTTTTTGCCATATTAAATTATCCTTGAAAAACAATAGATATATTTTATCGAATTGTATATTTATACTTGTTTGATTTTTTTCTTAAAGATAATTATTTTCAAAACAAGATAGATGGCATATAGGTATTTTTTATGATGCAAATTCAAAAAAATATAGATATAATATTATAAAATTTATATATATAAGGAATAGCTATGAAAAAAGAACTGCTATACGGGATTAGCGGACTGCTGATCGGAGCGCTTATAGCTATCGTGGCAGCCACATTTGCCATCAATAACAACAATATGGGCATGATGGGCATGTATACATCAGACCATGCGGCCGGCACCATGATGAGTAACGACCATATGTCGATGGACCAGATGATAACCAGCTTGCAAGGCAAAACCGGCGACAATTTCGATAAAGCATTCTTAAGCAAGATGATTGTGCACCACCAGGGTGCGATTAATATGGCCAATCTTGCCAAAACCAATGCTAAGCACGACGAGATTAAAAACATGGCCAATGACATCGTGATAGCTCAAACCAAAGAAATTAACCAGATGCGAGCCTGGCAGACTGATTGGGGTTATTAAAATACAGTGCGGATGTGGTCTGATTTCCAGCTAGCTTTTTCAGTCAGCTAGTATATATTGCCTGAAAAGCTATGATTCCGGTAAATAATTTTTATTCATCGTTTACGTTTTCCTAATAAGATAGGCGAATAATTTATTGTGATTTAAAATATCCTTGAAAAACAAAATAGATAATTTATTCGTATTATTTATGATGCAAATTCAAAAAAATATAGATATAATATTATAAATTTTACATAAAGGCAGTTTCAAATGAACGCAAGAAAAATTTTTATCATTGCACTGTTATTAAGTTTTATAAATACATTTGCTGATACAGCAATCGAAAACAATTCTGCAGCAACGTCAACAATCAGTTTGTCTGATGCTAATGCAACAAATGAAATCAGCACAAACATAGGTGGTACAACTTCCTTTGAAGATGAGTTTGGCGACGTTAACGAAACTGCTGTTTTAGATCCATTTAGCGGATACAATAGGTTTATGACAAATGTCAATGATAAATTTTATAAAAACATTGCCGATCCGATAGCTACTGGATATGCAAAAATACTGCCTGAAAAAGCTAGAATTTCGGTAAATAATTTTATTCATCATCTGCGTTTTCCGATAAGATTGGCAAATAATTTATTGCAATTTAAGATCAAAAATTCTGCCGAGGAAACTGGAAGATTTGTAGTAAATACCATTTTTGGGCTGGGTGGCTTTTTTGATCCTGCAAAGACGGATCTTGGATGGGAAAGACACGATGAAGACCTTGGTCAAACACTAGGTTTTTATGGTTTGCCAGAAGGTCCATATATAGTATTGCCGATTCTTGGATCTTCCAACTTACGTGACACCGTTGGCCTGGTTGGTGATACATATATAAGTCCGCTTTATAGCGCAGATGCGGATAATATTTGCTATAAAATACCACAAAATACTACGCAAGATATCTTGATTGCCAGCGTAGAATTAATCAATAAAACATCTTTGCATCTAGGCGAATACGATCTGATCAAAAAAGACGCTTTAGATCTATATACATTTTTACGAGATGCTTACACTCAACAAAGAAAACAAAAAATAAAGGAATAATTTGATAAAAATGAATAAATTACTTAAAATATTTTTGATATTAGCAACGTTTGGCACTCAATCTTTTGCTTTAAGGCAAAATGAGATTGAACCGGTTATGCATAGCAAAATAGAAAAGGTGTTGACAGTATTAAGAAAAAAAGAATCCAACACGATAAGAGGACAAGAAATTATTCGTACCTTGGATCCTGTTTTTGATTATTCACTTATGGCAAAATTGGCATTGAGCAGCAAAACATGGGATTCCATTACTCCTACTCAGCAAAAAGAGTTTACAAAGCTATTTATAGCAAGGCTAAAACAATCATACCTTGATAAACTTGATCTTTACAACAATCAAAAAGTAATATATAAAGGTGTTAAGCCATATCTAAAAGGCAGATTGCAATTACAAACAGAGGTTATCGGCAAAGATGAGACATACAAAATAAATTATAATTTTCACAATAACAAAAATAGCGGCAATTGGCTAATATACGATGTGGAATTAGCCGGTGTCAGTATCATTCAAACATATCGCCAACAATTTGCCGGTCTTTTAAAAGAAAAAAGCTTTGATGAAATATTAACACAGTTAAGAAATAACCAACCATTAAAAGCAAAACAATCATAAGCAGCAAGATTGTATAATATGCCTAACTGCACCAAAGGATGAACTACGAACCCTCACACGCATGAAATAAAACTTATTTTATTGAGTTTTATAGCTCTTATAGTGTTTGGCTCTGCATTACTAATGTTGCCTTTTGCTCACAACGGTGAATTAAGAGTAGTAGATGCACTTTTTACATCCACGTCTGCTGTTTGTGTTACCGGACTTATTGTCAAAGATACTGCGGGTGATTTTACACTATTTGGACAGTTTATTATCATGCTGCTTATCCAAATAGGAGGATTAGGCTATATGACCGCAGTAACTTTTCTAACAGTTATTCGTCGTCAAAAAATAGCACACAGAGACCGCATGTTATTGCAAGAATCACTAAACTATCCAGGCATGGAAGGGTTGGTTAGATTTTTAAAGATCGTAGTTGTTTCTATTGCATTGATCGAAATTAGCGGTATAATCATCTTGACTCTTCGTTTTTGGGCAGACATGCCTTTTGGCAAAGCATTATGGTTTGGTACTTTTCATGCTGTCTCTGCTTTTAATAATGCCGGTTTTTCACTATTTAATAATAATCTTATGGGATATAGTCAAGATATCATTATCAATCTTACTGTTCCGTTTTTGATTATATTGGGCGGAGTTGGATATATTGTCATTATAGAACTTTCAAACTATTACAAAAAAGAACTAAATCGTATATCTACCCATACTAAAATAGTATTAATAATGTATATATTATTAATTATTCTTGGCATGTTTTTGTTGCTTTCCCTAGAATGGGATCATGCCTTTAAAGGCATGTCGTCGTATCATAAAATAATGGCTGCTTGGTTTGCATCTGTTAATTATCGTACGGCTGGATTTAATACTATTGACCTATCTACATTAACTGATTCTAACTTGTTTTTTGGAACTTTTTTTATGATGACAGGAGGAGGTCCCGGCGGAACTGCGGGCGGACTCAAAGTGACCACTGTAGCATTAGCATTTTTGGGCATGTGGTATACCCTTAGGGGTGAAACAAATGTGCATATTTTTCACCGTTCAATCCCAGCATATCAGATCAATAAAGCATATACGATAATTTTTGTTGCATCGCTTTATGTTGTATTTTCCACTGTTGTATTGAGTGAAATTGAAAAATTACCGTTTCTGCGGATTTTGTTTGAAGCAACTTCTGCGTTTGGCACCGTCGGGCTATCTACCGGCAATGGCGGAGTACTAAGTTATAGTGCGTTATTTAGCGATGCAGGAAAATTAAACATTATGCTGCTTATGCTAATGGGTCGTATAGGTGTCTTTGCATTTACAATAGCCATTATCGGCAAAGCGACTCATAGTCGCATAAAATACCCTGAAGGAAGGATAATAGTATGAAAAGTTTTGCCATAATTGGACTCGGGAAATTTGGATTTCATGTTGCCAAAGGATTAGCACAACAAGGCATGAGCGTCATAGCTGCAGATATAAATGAAGATCAAATAAGAGAAATTAGTGAATTTGTGCAAGATGCTATTATTTTAGATTCAACGGATATGCATGCTCTAAGTGAAGCCGGCATAGGGCAAGTTGACGTAGCTATTGTAAGTATAGGAGAAAATATAGAAGCTAGTATCTTGACTGTAATGGCACTCAAGGAGATAGGAGTGAAAACAGTTATTGCCAAAGCAATTACTCGTGTTCATGGTCAAATTTTATCCAAAATAGGTGCTACAAAAGTCGTATACCCAGAAATGGAAACAGCCAAAAAAATAGTTAAAAAAATTGTCGAAAATATGTATTATGAGACCATTGACCTTTCTATTACTATGAAATTGGCAAAACTAACAGTACCCAACTTTTGGATCGGAACATCAATATTGTCATCTGTGTTCGAAACAAAATATCATGTTAAACCTATTGCGTACAAACATCAAGGTATATGGCACACAAAATTTGAAAATGACGATATACTAGAAGATGGAGATATATTAGTAGTATTGGGAGACAATACAAATATAGAGGCATTAAGCAAAAAAGTTTAGCACCTTATTAAACTGTTTTTGCTATTTATTTTATCTTCTTGACGCACGATAAGGCACAGGCGTATATCCCTCTTGTATCAATTTCACTATACCGCCTTGAAGATTAATGACATTATAATCTTTTTCGTCCAAAAATGGTGCTATAGCTGTTGTTCTAGAACCTGTACGGCAAATGATAGCAAACGTCTCATTTTTCTTGACTATCTTGTTAAGTTGCACAAGAAAAGCATCCTCTTTCGCCTCACCTTTCTCATTAAAAAACATAATCGGATATGAACCTTTTACTATGCCTGATTGTGCCCACTCTGCAGGTGTACGGATATCTATGATCTTAATCGGTTTAGATAAAAATGCTTTAGTTGCAACTACATTAGTAACATCTGCATTGGCAATGGCCGATAGCATTGCGATAGCTAATAATATTTTCTTCATAAAAACTACTCCTTTTATAACTTTTAATTTTAAAAAAAAGAATTTTAGCTAAAAAAAGTTAATTGCATATTAAGAATAAACGATGAATATAAAGACCAAGCGTTAAATTAAAATCGACACATTGCACCCACATAAAAGCCGCCAAGATTGATATTGACCTTTGTGTCATAATCATTTTCATCGTCTCGATGCGAGAAAAACTTCATTATTCCTCATTTACTCAATAAATGTAGACAACCTATACATACCATCTTTGGGGGACTGTTTTGATAATTCTTCTACAAAGTAGCCATCATCACATTGAATAATATTACGACTACATAAATCTTTAAAGTAGTCTTTTGTATAGAAATATCGAAGCACATTACGGTCATAAGATAGATTTTTGTATTCACGCGTAACAAGTATTATTAGTTCAAATTTCTTTGTTTGTAGAGCAAGAGCTTGTGGAAAATGTCCAGGACGTAATTCAATTTTATCAAGATAGAAAGTATGCATACTCGTGTAAATAAATAATGATGCAAAAATATCAGGCATATTTCTGGTAACAGATGCGATATTTTTCATATAATTACGTCTAGCTAAATGAACTTCTATAGTATTAAAAAAACATTTTTCTGAAAAAACTTCAAAATAATTGGAGATGTTTTTATTGGTATTAACATTGCCTATTATATCAGTTAATTCTATTCTACATATCGGCAAAGGATGCATTTCAATATTACTAGAAGATGCTAATGGAGCTTCAGTCTTATCTGCTTTCCCTTTTAATGGATTATGATTATTGTTCTTTATATGGATTTCTCCAGAAATTTTTTTTCTTTTAGGTTTGCCGTGATAAGTTAAATGGGCTTTCTTGGATAGAATCTCTTGTGTTAAGGTTCCATTTTTGTAATGATTGCAATAAAAATTATCAGGAATAGTAATATAAATCTCAACAGAGTCATGATGCTCTTCTATTTTAAATAAGAGTATATTTTCGCCTTTGTATGTAGCTCGTATTGTGTTTATATTTGATTTGTGGTTATCGAAATAATAAGTACAACGAGTTAAGTCGCAAAAGTACTTTTGTCCATAATAGTCATGACTAATACCATTGTTCATTACTTGCATACCGTGCCAATCAAAAAATTTCTCATCTCGTTCCATATCTAGAGATATGGAACGCATACTTATTTTTATATTATATTGTATTTTTAAATTATTTGGCTTTGAAAAAGATTGAGGTAAGAAAATGGATTCCCGCTTTCGCGAGAATGACGGGTTTAGATCCTGAAACGAGTTCAGGATGACGGGGTAGTTTTTAATGCAAAAAGTGTCTTTTTCCTGTGAAGTACAACGCCATTCCAAACTCATTGGCAGCTTCTATGACTTCATCGTCTCTCACGCTTCCGCCAGGCTCAATAACGCATTTTACACCTGCCTGGGCCGCTGCATCGATGCTGTCTCTAAACGGGAAGAATGCTTCGCTTGCCAGAACTGATCCGCTTACGTCCAATCCCATATCTTCAGCCTTTCTTAGTGCCGCTTTTGCTGCATCTACACGACTGGTCATACCCATACCTACAGCTACCATAGCTGAATCTTTAACATAAACTACGCAGTTAGATTTGGTCAATGCAGCCACTTTATAAGCTATCTCCATATCTTTCTTTTCCTGCTCGGCAGCTTCTCTAGTTGTTTTGAGCTCAGCATTTGCTACTTCGTTGGCTTCTATAAAATCTGCATCTTGATAAACAAACCCGCCGTCAACTATCTTGAAATTAAACGCATCGTTTGCCATCTCAAGCTTTTTGGTACCTTGTTTGAATAATTTGATTCTTTTTTTCTTGGATAACTCTTCGACTGCCTCATCGGTAAAATCTGCTGCGAAAACCACTTCCAAGAAGATTTCATTCATTTTCTCGGCCAATTCTTTTTCAACTACTCCATTGACTGCTACCACACCGCCAAATGCAGAAACAGGATCACATTTAAGTGCTTCAGTATAGCTTTCTAGTAATGTATCTTTAATAGCAAAACCACATGGATTGCCATGTTTGACGATACATACTGCATTATCATTGCCAAATGCCGAAGCAATCTTGGCAGCTCCGCTTATATCTCCCATATTATTAAAACTTGCCTCACCTTTTACGGTTACAAATTTATTTGACAAATGCTTGTCAAACTCATATAGTGCACCCTTTTGGTGTGGATTTTCTCCGTATCTAGTATCAAATACTTTTTTACCGACTATAAATTGATGGTCACCAAAACCATTATTAAATCTGCCATTCATGTAGTTTGCTATTATACTGTCATATGCAGCTGTATGCTCAAAAGCTTTTATCATTAAGCCTCTTCTGAATTCAAGCGTATTTGTACTATTTGCTAGCGCATCAAGCAC
>Ga0265293_10008888_pt1 | contig 14654 bp, 22 predicted proteins | sample Munlanlewell138R_FD_192505 | JGI IMG/M metagenome (GOLD analysis project Ga0265293, IMG submission 192505) | Leachate microbial communities from a municipal landfill in Southern Ontario, Canada - Leachate well 138R | ecosystem: Engineered > Solid waste > Landfill > Unclassified | place: Canada...
TTTGATTTCGTAGTTTTTTTATTTTTTCATGTTCAATTTTCATACTGCAAATGTAGAAAAGATATTAATTAATATTATATATTAAACATTAAATAAAAAAGTTAATAACTTTTATGCTTAATATTTGGACATATTGTTTATATAAAATATATTTGTGCTGAAATAATAAAATTAATGTTTAAATATATTACAATGAAAAACATTCAAATACCAAAGCAAGAAAAGCGAAACCGGTATCTTACTCTACCGGTAACTCCCACCGAACATGAGCAAATACTGAGCTTCTGTCGTGAAAAGAAAGTAAAGTTTACCGACCTGATGCGCCATGCGCTGAAAGAAATGTACGAATTAATTTAAATCTACCACTATGAACACCCCCTTCATTGTATTGACAGAGTCTCAATTGCGAAAAGTAATTCGTGAAGAGATGAGCGCGAACCGCTCACAGGAGCCCGAAGTTTTTGACAAAATCACACAAGTTGAAGCCGCTAAGCTGGTAGGGGTAACCACCCCCACGTTTCGAAAAATGGTAAAGCAAGGCAAGTTCAAGGAATATAACGTTGGCAGACGCAAGCACTATTTCCGGGAAGAAATTATTGCTGCACTTCGCCGTGATGCAGACGAGAAAGAAAGGCAATAGCCTAAATATTAATAATTTAAAATTTAAAAATCATGGAATTACCAGAAGTTATTTGCAAAAAGAAAAAAGAAGAGCTGAGAGACTGGATTAGAGAAATAATGGACTACTCAGCAGAAGATTTTTTAATCATTTATCAGGAAATCAGTGAGGTAGTTTTTAAATTAGGACATGAATCAGAAGATTTGAACGAACTGATGACCATCCTTATTTTTCTGTCAAGTATCAGCTCCTTGATCCTGAAAGGCAAAGATATTTTGCCGTATGCACTGCCGGAGTACTTCGACCCCAAGGGGAAAGAAGTAATAAATGAAGCAAATTAAAAAACATGAAGCCAACACACCCCGCGATGCAGATGAAAAAAAAGGCAATAGCCTGAATATTAATAATTTAAAATTTAAAAATCATGGAACAAAAGAATGAAAAAATTAGAAAAGAAATTCGGTTTGAAGCGTCTCATGACGAGATTCACACCTTTCTGCTTCAGGTGATGGATTTCAAGGAAACTTATCTCAACTGGTTCGCCAAGGGTGATTCACCCGGGAACTATCCCAGCGAACTGGTTTTTTATGTCAAATTGTTTGATCGCTTGGAGACACATTTCGCCGATCTTTTTCTAAATTTCATTGACTTTAAGTTTTCGCCAAGTGAAGATAGCATTGACGATGATCTACTTGAAAGGCTCATGGAAAGCGAAAAAACACACCGGGAAAACAAGAGAATGATTGTAGAGCTCATTGAAAAAAACAGTGAGTTATCCCGGACTGTGGACGAACTGAAAAAGGGACAAAAAACATGAAACCAACAAACACACCCCCCGCGGCTGCACCTACCATGCAGCCGCTTTTTCAGGGAAATACGGTTTTTTGCCCCATGTGTCAGCGCTATTTCCCGGAATCTGATTATTTGAAATCTGTAATTGAAAAAACCAAAACACTATGGATCGCTAATATGGTAACACACTACCGGCACACACACATAGTATCATGGAACCGATGCTGGGACAGATACAGCGGACACCATTACCGGTATGGCTGGTTTGGAGACTATGAAACAGAAAAGAGATTAGTGAACGAACGGGCAAAAAGGCAAATTGTACGCAAATGCACCGGGTTTTTAAAGTTTCACAACATCACCCGTGAAGATTTTGAAGGTTTACAAGAAAATGAAGCTAAAACACTGGAACTCATTGAGAAGAAGTTATCCTGAAGGGTGAATAGAGTACTCTTTTTTTTGTCCTTTTATTGCTAAGCGAAAATTTAGATTTTTGAAAAATATTTATTAAAACATAAAAAAATGAAAACAATTTCTGAAAAAGAAAAACTGAGCAATTTCGAGAGAGTCTCTTTCGATGAACTCAGAAAAAAAACATCTCAAATCGGAGTGCGGTTCACTGACTTAGAACGGGAACTGATTACCGATTTTTGTGAAAAAAATTCAATCACAATTTCCAATTTTTTCCGCTACGCCATTTTTCAAACTATAAATAACCTGACAAAAAAATGAAAGAGAAGCTTCTGCTTTCCAAAATCCCGGACAGCGCGAAACCGAAGGAAGATATGGAGACTTTCGGGTTCTATATATACGGTGGCAAATACTACATCAAAGAAATTAAGGGCAAAAACTCATTTGACACCCAAATTTCCAACTTTGTGGGGAAAAGCCTATTTCATTTGGTGAATGGTACCAACGACAGCAGCCGCATTATCAAACTTCAGCGAAATACCGGGGAAACGCATTTAATTGAAGTGAAAAGTTCAGAAATGAACCTATCAACTTTTGAAACAATTCTTAAAAGTAAGCAGTGCACATTTTTAGGAAATTCTTATGAACTAAAAAAGATTTTCGCGCGGTGGATGGACGAAGAAGCCGAAGCGATATATATTAATACGTTGGGATGGAACCGGGAATATCAGATATATGCTTTTTCAAACGCAATCATAACAACCAAAGGGGAGGTTTTTAGTGCTAATGATCTGGGGATTGCTGATACAGGTGAAAATGGAAAATACTACCTACCGGCATTCGGTCTTGCAAACCGGAACGATGAGAATTTCGAAACGGACCGAAAATTTATTTTCAAGGATGGGGAATTGGATTTTGAAAACTGGGCAAAACTTTACTATGCTGCCTTTGAATCGAACGGGGCAATCGCAATTCAGTTTCTTATATTGTCCATTTTCTGGGATATTGTTTTTGATCAGGTGGGTTTTTTCCCTTTTTTGTTTCTTTTTGGCGCTTATGGCACCGGGAAAACTACCATGGTTGAGAACCTGCTGCGTATTTTCGGCAATGACTACATAGGCACCCCCTTAAATAACGCCACACAGGTAGGGCTTTCCCGCACCATTGCCAGCCGTAACAACAGTATATTCTATCTCAAAGAATACACATCTGACACCGACCTGAGCAATCAGGATTTACTTTTAACCGCTTATGATGGGTCGGGCAGAGCCACAGGTATAAAAACAAACGATAACCGGACACGTGTTGCTGCAGTAAAGTCTGCCCTTATCCTTGATGGCAACGAAAATCCGACGCAAAAAACATCCGTGCTATCGCGGATGGTACTTCTAATTTTTGAAAATAATAAGTTTTCGGATTTTCAAACTGAAGCATTCCGGGAATTGGAACTAAACCACGAAAAGGGATTCGGACAAGTATTTATAGAAATCATCAAAAACAGGGCTTTTTTCCAAAAACATTTCAAAAAAACTTTTAATAAAATGATAGATGAACTGAAAGAAAACAAGGAATTTGATTTTTCGGAACGTACCTTAAAACATGTAGCATTAATGTTGATACCGGGTAAGCTATTCGCCGAAAAACTGAAATTCCCATTCACTTTTGATGAATTAAAAACAATGCTAATTGAAAATGCAATCGAGCAAAATAAGCTACTAAAACAAACCGATGAAATCACCATTTTTTGGATGGCATTTGCAAACGGCATAAAAAATGAAACATTAAAGCCGTTTTTTTATGAGAGTGATTTGTCAAATAATCGAAAAACAGCACATTACAACCTGAAACAGGAAACAAATGAGGGAGCTATACTCCAAATTAAATTGCAGGCTATTTACCAGGAATACGTCAAGTTTTGCAAAAACAGTAATCTGAGAACTTTAGACCTAAATAGTTTGAAAATGCTCCTCACATCCAAAAGTTACAAACATTTCATCCCGAACAATCAAAAAAGAAAAGGAGACGCATACTATGATCGATATTTCTGGACATGCTACCAATTTATACTAATTAAAAAAGAAAACGAACTTTTAATAAATGGAGTTGAATTAAATATGTAAACATTGTAAACATTGTAAACATGAAAATATTAAAATATTATATATCAATACATAACAGGAAAAAAACGGTTTACTTTCGGTTTACAATGTTTACATTGGTCATACTTAACATAAAAATAAAAAGTAAACATTGTAAACATTCGATTTTTGTATATTACAATCAGATAATCAGTATGTTACCTCCCTTTCCCCCCTCTTTCCGGTTTACTTTGCATAAACCGCACAACAGGCTACATATCAGCATATTACACAAAATTGTTTACAATGTTTACAATGTTTACACCCCCGGACACATATATTCTCACAGAAAAAATTTTAGTCATGGATTTAACTGCAAATAGTGAACAAATGTTCAGTTTCTATAAGCCCCCGATAAATAATATAACACCCTACCGGGATGTTACCTTAGCTCAGATTTATGAATTGCTTACCGGGCACTGGCTTGAAAAATCCACCATGGAATTAAGAAGCATAAACACCCCCGCGGATAACCGGCAATATAAATCCCGGCGTTTTCCGTTTGCCACCTTTTCCGGCATATTCCTGCAGCGCAAAGAAGAAAGCCTGCTCAGCCATTCCGGTTTATTGGTTCTGGATTTTGATAATGTGCCCGAACCGGAAAAAATGAAAATCAGGCTATTAAAGGACCCGTTTTTAGAAACAGAGCTGCTTTTTATTTCTCCAAACGGTAACGGGTTAAAGTGGGTTGTTTCCATCAATCCCACAGATGAGTTTTCCCATGGGAACTGGTTTGATGCTATCCGCAATTACATTTTGGAAACCTATAAAATTGAAGTGGATAAATCGGGCAGAGATGTTGCCCGGGTCTGTTTCATTTGCCATGATTTTGAAGCTTATCTGAATCCGCGGCACGGACGGATGATCATGCACTGGCCCGGTGAAATTTACCTGACACACCGTAAAAGGTTTAATCCCGGCAACTGGTTAAACCACAAAAAACCCGCACCGGCTCAAAACCCGATGCCGCCAAACATGACAAAACAGCAATACCATGTTGAAGTTATCCTGCGGCGCATTGAGAACAGCCAGATAGATTTAACCTGCAGCTATGCCGACTGGCTTAAATTAGGTTTTGCCTTTGCTGCAGAATATGGTGAAGCCGGCCGCGGTTACTTCCACCGGATCAGCCGCTTTTATCCGGGATATGATCCCGGCAAATGTGATGAACAGTTCAGCCGGTGCCTAAAACATTGTCGCCCCGGCAGTTCCGGCATTAAAACATTTTTTGCAGCTGCCCGCGATGCAGGTATAAATATAAGAGTTTGATTTAATGATATAACCCTTAAAAATAGACATAATGAGAAAAATTGTAGGAAAAAGAATTTATGACACAAGCAATTCGCGTATAATTATTTCCCTGGACAATGGTTTTCCATTATCAGATGAAAGGCATATTTGCTGGGCTATTTATTTAACTCCCTCCGAGCGTTGGTTTTTATACATTCATGCAGGCTCATTAACAAAGCTTTCTGAGATTCAGCAAAACAAATCTGTGGGAACTGAAAGTATTGATATTCTTACCAAAAATGAAATATTGCCATATTTTAAAGATTCTGAAAGAATGGATTTGATTAAAAAATTCTTTCCTAAATCTTATAATAACATCAGGAATAAGGAAAGGAAAAAAAGAAAGAGGGAAAAGCATAAAAAATTATTCAGAGAATTAATTGCGGGGGAAATTTTGCTCTATAATAATAATTTTTATTGTCCTATCTGTAATAATATTTTTCGTGAGATTTCATATTTCAGAACAGTTTTCAGAGCAAACAAAATAATCTGGCTTGCCAACATGGTAACACATACCAGGCATAACCATATCAAATATTGGGATAAATGGTGGAGTGATTTTTCTGTTGATATTGATAAATATACGGAAAGGGAAAAGAATTATCAGATTGAAAAAAACAGAGTGAACGAGAGAGCCAAAAGGCATATCATTAGGAACTGTTCTGATTTTTTAATCAAACAAAAATTTACTGTTGACGATTTTATGAAATTACAACATACTGATTTCCACACTATGGAATTAGCAACCCAAAAACTTAATCCACAGCACAATGAGAAAAAGAATTAACGGAAAAGTTTACTACACCGGCAATGCGCATGAAATCGCTTACTGGGATAATGACACCATGCCGAATGATCCAAAAAACATTTACCGGGTACTATACAAAACAAAAAGAGGGGACTGTTTCATGTATCAGTGCGCCGGCGCTGAAACGGAGTTTGCTGTTTTTTACAAAAACACGAAAATGAAAATTGAAAATGAAACCATTATTCCGCTGACAGAAAATGAAGCGGTTCGCTTCCTTATAGAATGGGGGCGCCCGGATATGATTAAGGAGTATTTTCCCGAAAAGTACAAATCAATCCGGGAAATGGCAGAAAACAAAGGTAATGGAATAGTAACCTATAATCCACCTATAGGCATGTTGTGCCTGCAATAAAGTTAATATATATGAAAAGGAAGATAAAAGGGAAAATTTATAATACGGGTAAAGATTTTAAAGTTGCTGAATGGAGCAATGGAATAAAACCCAATGATTCCCGCTGTATTTACCGCGCTATTTACCGCACAAAATGTGGCCGCTGGTTTATGTACCAGTATGCCGGGGCAAAAACAGAACATGCAGAAGTTGACAAAAAACTGAAAGTTGAAAGTGAAACCATTATTCCATTAACCGGGAATAAGGCGCTGCAATATTTTAAAAAGTGGAACCGCTTAGATTTGATAAACAGGTATTTCCCCAAAAGAATTGAGCTTAATCCAAATCACCAATAAAATGAACAGATATACTATAGCGTATCATTACGGGACCTATTCAGGCACTGAAATTATTTATGCAGATGGAGCAGAACAGGCAATCGCTAAAATGTGGAATAACTTCAGGCGCCACGGCTATTAAACTTTATCGATGGCTTATAAATCAGCCAAAGTTATCCGGGCAGATATTAACGTAAATTTTTAAATACAATAAAGATGAAATCAATAAAAGAAGTTTTTGAAAATCGTAACATCATTATTACGAACATTTTACAAGGTAAAAACAATCAGGTGCGGATTGATGCAAGAACCCGCTTTCATATCCCTGATGCCAGGAACCATTTTTCAAAATGGTGCAGCCTGGAGTATGCAAACCGGCTCTCACAAGAACGGTTTGGAAAGAAAGTAACTGAGCTGAGAGCATTCAGGTATTGATCGAACAAACAAAAAACGTGTTCCGGTACAAATATGACCGGGACTGTTATTTAATAACTTCAAAATTTAATATCATGGAAAAGGAAAAAGTAAACAGAACTGCCCTGACTGATGGCACGGGGCGTTGGTTCGATTTGAACAAAACTGTAGTTTTCAATGAAGCCAGCGAATGGGACGGTAATAACTGGATAAGCCTGGCAACCGGATCACAATGGCAACACGAAAAACTTTACAAAACAGCGGGAAACCGCTTTATTTTGGGAACATGGAGTAACTACCAGGGAGTGATGGATACTTACACGGAAATTACAAAAGAGGAAGCGGCGCGCTGGCTATCCATCAATAACCATGAACCAGATGAACTGTGTAAAGATGAATTTTTTGCACTTGAAATTGAGTGAGTTAATCCTGTTCCCGGATCAGGCTAAAACCGGGACTTTTTTATCTTAAATGTTTTGTCCTTTCGTTTCGTTTTTATGTGTATTACATTTGCTTTAAAGAAAATAATTAAAGAAAATGGCACGTAAAGCATTTGATTTTAGAAAACAAATGATTGCAGACAGCAGGTATTTGAACCAGCCCCGGAAATTTACTGTGAGGGTAAAAATCATCAGCGGAAAAAGGCGATGGAATAAAGATTTTTCAGTTTTTGCCACCAATCCCAAAGATGCCGGAAAAATGGCTGAACAACAGGCAAGAGAACTGCACGAAACAACTAACGCAAGATATTTATATGTTTATGATTGCTCAGACGGATTAGTACATTATTAAGAATTTAAAAATGATTTATATTAAAGATTTATTTGAAAACCCGAACATTACAATTGTTCGCATCAGTATAACAGAGTTTGGCTTAGTTGGCATTGATGTTATTATCCAGTCTCCACAGGATGGCAAAAAAACCAATTTCAGAGGTTTTTGCGGTCTTGAATATGCAAATCAGTTATCTCGTAAATATTTCGGGAAAAATGTAAAAGATTTAGACGTTTTTGTCTAAAGTATTTTCTCCTTGGTTAATGACTTTATTTTTAATTTAATACAGTTTGAAATGAAAACACAATTTGAAAAACGATTAATCGGCACGGATGAAGTTAACTTCATTGCCGAAACTGAAAAGTTTGAGTTTGCCATAAAAGAAATCAATGCAATTGCGCAAAGCTGGCAAGAGTATTTTGGCATGAAGTTGAACCCGGAAAAAGCACATGAGATTTTAACCGCGCGAAACGTGGCGTTCACGATCAAATCGCACTATGTTCTTACGCGAAAAAATGAACGCGCAAAGGCTGCTTTGGCAGGTGAATACAAGCTCAGCCAGCTCATTTCCGAAACTATTTTTCCAGATTACGAAAGTTTAGAAGATTCGATTGTAAGTTTGCGGATGATAATGCAGCAAAAAGGATTTATGCAAACATTTCTTAAATCAATTCAGCGTATCCACCAGAACGGGAAATATATTTTCCCTGATGAGCTTTGGCAGGAAATTAAAAACAAAAACACATTTTACACTCAGGATATTTATGAAAATGTTGTTTTGGATAAAGTTGAACAATTGTGCGAAATATTCAATTCGATAAACGAAATAGGGGGTAATATTTTGCCTCGTGATTTACCGATTTTTTTTAACGGATATTTTATAGCTGAAGCCGGAAAAAAAACATTCGGAGAACTGAAATCTGATTATGGTGAAGCCCGGCACAGAACGTTACTTCTCAAGCCTGATCCCAGAATGTTTGAATACGACAACACCGGGTTTATCGATTTGATTAGAGCAAATTATAAATTTCAGGAAGTAGAAGATGAAATTAAACAGTAGCTGTCCCGATCATGTTTCATTATTTTCTGTTTTTTTATAAAAGGATAAGTTTATAACTATGTCAAGGAAGCCACCCAAATACACTGAAACAATTTCGTTAAGAGTTACACCGAAAGAAAAAGAGGATTTAATCCGATTGTGTGCAACTCTAAACACATCCATCTCTGAGTTTATAAGAAAGTACATCACCAATGTAAGCAGCCAATAAAAAATTAATTTAAACAAATAGATATGAACAAATTAGGAAGTCTTTACAAAGAAGCTGAACAGTGGCGCGAAATACAACGCTCATTGCCAGACATCATAAAGCTGAGCAATATGCCAAGGAAAGATTTGTACCGTCTTGCCGGTATTTCTTCTTCACATTTTAATCACATCCTGAAAGACACTAAAAGATTAAAGCCGAAACATTATGCCGCTTTATTCAGGATAATCGTAGAAGATGGAAACTTTTTAAGATTAAAACAGCGTTCGCCAGAATTATAACCACTGCCTTTTAAAAATGCCGGGGTTCCGGCATTTTTTTACTTCCATTTGCTAAAAAACACATCTGGCACTCCTTTTTTAGCCAGTATTTTCTCTATTTCTCATCCTATTTCAGGTATTTAACATAATGAAGCGATTTTATGTAGATAAATCGCCAGAAGCCCCGCAGCATATAGCGCTTTCAGCGTTTTTGGTATTTACGGAGTGTACTCAGGGCGATGCGGGGTTTATATTTTAACTTTGTCAGCAATTCTGACCATATTTTTACTTAAAATACTTGTATTCAGACAATTAAATAATTACTTATGTCAAAATATTTCTTATTTAGAATGATTCTAATTACGATTTTGGAAATTATTACTATCTTTCAAAAATTATTTTGAAAATTTCTATAGAATACAAGAAAGGATACACAAAGGTTACAGAAAACGCTGAAAGCCTTAGTGTATAAGGCAATGTTTGATTTTATGATTAAATAAACCCCTCTTTTCATTTCTTTCCTCAATTTACTTTTATTTACTGATTAACAATACATTAAATAGTATTTTTATTCTTTTTTTTCTTTAATTTTTCCCTCTTTATTCCTAAAAAGGATACAAAAAGAATACAGAAAAATAATTATATTTGCAGAACCAAACTCACAATATTATGCCAAATATAATTTTTTACCTTAATACCGGTGCAAAACGTGATAGTGAAAACAGGCTCCCATTAATGGCAAAAATTATTTACCAAAAAAAGCGATACACCAAAACTATTGCAAGGATAAAAGGAACTTATGAATTCGTTGATAAAAACGGATCAAAAACCATTAAACAGGGAGACTGGAACCAGGAAGCGCAAAAAGTCATCAAACCACATCCCAACGCGCGGGATAATGGGTACAGGGAGATAAATGCAAAAATCAGCCGCTTGAAGGGTTTAATGGAAAAATTAAACAATAAGAATTTAGCTAATAACCGCCCCATTACAGAAGCAGACTTGAAAGCCGTACTCAATGGAGTTGACCCTATTGACGGGAATTTTGAACACATAAACGCTAAAAATGGTTTTAATCAAGTATTTGAAAGCTGGCTTCAAAACACAAAAACCAACTTAAGCCACAATACATTTTTGGCCAGAACCACTATTTTTCACTTTTTTAAAGATTTTCAAAAGGACAAAAACGAAGTGCTTACTTTTCAGGATATTGATATGGACTTATTTGATAATTTGAGAGCGTATGCTTTCCACGATAAAAAATACTCTCACAACACTTTTACTCAAATAATCAGGACTTTAAGAACCTTTCTGAATTGGTGCAAGGATCGTGGATATTTTAAAGGTGAAATTCCCAGAAAATTAAAATATAACATTAAAAATGTTACACTGATTCATTTGGATATTAATGAATTCAATCAATTGTATTCAGCGTCATTTAAAAATGAAACACATAAAAAAGTACGTGATATTTTTTGTTTTGGATGCGTAACCGGATTACGTTATTCCGATCTTATGCGACTTCGCAGAGAAATGGTTCAAGACAATAATATTCATATTGCAATGAAAAAAGTTAAAGAAAAGGTAGTAATACCATTAACCCCATATAGTTCAACAATAATTGAACGATACAAAGAACAACCAGTCTATTTGTTGCCCCGATTCTCAAATGCTCACTTTAATATTATTATCAAAGAAGTTTGTAAAATTGCCGGGATTGATAAACCCATAGTAATTGATGAATACCGCGGGAATAAAAGCATTCAAACAACAGTGCCTAAATATCAGGCTATAACTGCTCATGTTTCCAGAAAAACATTCATAACGCTCTCTTTTTATCAGGGAATGAACCAAAGAGTAGTTCAGGAAATCACAGGCATAACTCAGGAATCCACTTTGAGCAAATACCTGAAAGTCGTTTCCGAAATGAAAGAAAGGGAAATGAATAAGACCTGGGGAAATCTTTCAATGGAAAGCCAGGCAGCAAATCAGATAAATGATAATATTGCCAAGGTGAAGAACCACACCTTTTATCTTACAGCCTTCTTGAGGGGCAAAAACTTTTCATCTGTTTCTGCTTATCTGAAATCCCACTCATTTAATGACCATACAGTTTTTATAATTCTGCCCAAAAATGAAATTGCTGCAGAAAACATGCAGCCCGTTTATGATTTTATTGCTGAGATTGAAAAGAAAGCAAATGATGAGATGTTGCTTCTGAACTTCCAAATTTTCGGGAATACCGCCAAAATGAATGAAAGCTCTATTTTGCCGGATGGATTTGAAAAAATGGAATGGTGATGAAACAGGATTTACAAACTGATTGTGAAATTCATATTTTTGTAAATTTGTATCGAAAATTACAAAACGAAGTGTTATGGCAATTAGAATTAAAGCAGTTCCGGTATTAGAGAAAGATGCTGCTATCAGGTTTAATAGCAAAGCCAGAGCTTCTGTTGCTCAAAAGTCTTGTGTTAATTTCTCTAAACAAGTAGCTATTGCTGAAAGAATTTTGGCAAAAGCTAAAATTTGAAACCCTGCATTTTGATATGATTGTTTAAACTAAAGAAAAGGGTATAAAAACAAAAAATGTTCTTGCTATAAGCGAAATGCCGGCGCTCTTTGCATGCACTCCGGCACACCACCGGAATAATGCAATCCTGATGAATCCAACATCATATTGTTTGCCTGGCTAAATCACATCCAAAACAGGTCCCTCTGTTTTCTGAAAATTAGGACACTTTGAGCGCTCTGATTATTTTTGAATAATCTGAACAGATTGGCTAAAAATATAGCGAACTCAAACAGGAAACCATAAAATATACATTCTCAGCAAAATGGACAATTTAGTCCTTTGTGTTTTTATAATAAAGTGGTTAAATTTGCAGAAGCCGCCCCATAGATAGATTTAGCAGAAGCTAAGCGCCTGAAGTATAGTAGGGCGCTTTTTTTTTGTGGAATCTGTCTGATTACAGGACAATTTCACAATATCCGCTAAAGGGTGCAATTTTTTAAAATCTGTGGACTTTTTTATCCGCAGATTATGAAAAAATGAAAGAAAACACATCGTTATCTTCAAATTAAAACCTTTCGTTTATTTCGTTTGTTTCGTTTATTTCGTTTATGTTTGCACTAACAAATAAATTAAAATCATGCAAGTTTCAGATAAAATGCTAAAACCCACAAAAGAAGAGCAGATTGCTGCTTTTGAATCTTATAGTGCACTTATAGGCGTTATCAGCGAACTGAAAGAAAAATATCCTGAAATAGAGATTGAAGAAACCCGTGAAAAGATAAGGGTACCGCTGAGTGCTTTAAAATTACTGGCACAAATCCTGAAACAGACCAGCCGCGGACAGATTATATCAATTGTGCCGGTGGCAACTGAACTGACTACACAGGCAACGGCAAAGCTGCTTGGATGTTCAAGACCGCACGTTATAAAACTTCTTGATTCCGGGAAAATAAAATTTACCAAAGTCGGGAAGCACCGCAGAATCAGATATGAAGATGCAATGAGCTACAAAAAAAAGATGAAATCACATCAGGAAAACATGATCAACGAAATTATTAATGCTGACGAAGAAGCCGGATTATATGATTCATAGTGTAAGATTTAAATGTGTGTTAGACACAAATGTCATATATCCGCTCTGGATACGTGATTTATTAATGTGGTTTGCTTTTTATGAACTATACACCCCGAAATGGAGTAATAACATCTTCAAAGAGTGGATTTCAATAATAATCAGATATAATCGACCTGAACCATGAACTTTCTGTTAATGCTTTTCAAAAATTGGTTTTTAGCAAAAAGAGACCACCGCTACATGGGTGAATATTTTTCACTATGTTGAACGAAAAAGAGAAAGATAAATGAATTTTCAGCTTAAAAAAAAGAGCAGAACCACGTTTGTAGTTGTTAAATTTCAGTTTTTAAAAGGAATACTTTTATAACTTCCTGAATATGAGCTGCTAAAAAAATGAATCTACAATTTGTCTTTTTTCGACTGACAAAACGTAGAAAAACTTAACCGATTGTAAACTACTGATTGGCAGCATGAAAAAAAATAAATCTGTGATTTGTCCTTTTTCGCAGGACAAATCACAGACAAACTTAAACGCTTGGTAAACTGCTGATTGGCAGCATGAAAAAAAATAAATCTACAATTTGTCCTTTTTTGCAGGACAAATCATAGACAAAAGAAGGCAGAAAAACTACCCGGAACGCGATGACCAGGCTTCATAATTATCTGCCAGCAAAGCGGATTCTTCCGGTAATATATTTATGAACTGGGATAGGTGCCGGTTCAGTTCTTCATTCAGATTTGTGCTGCTTTTGCATATTTCATCAACAATGGGATCATACTCAAAAAACAGCTCAAAAAGCTCATATCTGGAGAAAATACCGGAACGGATTATTTCATCTAACTTTTTTCGCACAAACGGTTTATTTATGTCTCTTTGGTAATTTGTCAGTTTCTCTTTGTCTGATTCGCTTTTTGATTTTTTGATTTTCTGGTCTGTTTCATAATATAACCTGAACTCCTCTCTCAGCTCCAAACCTGCCTTTGCTTTTTGCAATTCCTGATTTTTATGTTGAAGCAACTCAATGAGTTGATTGTTTTTCTGAACAGTTTCTTTCAGCTCAGTATTCTCTTTCAGGTATTTTTCAATGATTTGCGTGTCTTCCGGTTTATACTCAATATCGAATAGCTCATTAAAGGAAACATCTAATGCTTTTGCAATACCAATAGCAACATTCAATGAAATATTTTTAGTCTTCCCGTCTTCAATTAATGAATAAGTGGATTGCTTTATACCAATTAACTCTGCTATTTCTACTTGCCTTAAGCGGCGTTTTTGCCTTAGTTCTCTTATTTTTTCATGGATTTCCATAGTGCAAAAATATGGAAATAATCATATTAATTCATTACATTAAAAATATTAATGATTGTTGATAAAAAATTGATATATTTATTTTGATATATTATTAATATGTCTATATTTGTAATGAATTATTTAATATTATCAACATGAAAAATTTAGTAATACCAAAGCAAGAAAAGCGAAACCGGTACCTTACATTACCGGTAACTCCCACCGAACATGAGCAAATACTGAGCTTTTGCCGCGAAAAGAAAGTAAAGTTTACCGATTTGATGCGCCATGCGCTGAAAGAAATGTACGAATTAATTTAAATCTACCACTATG
>Ga0265293_10008889_pt1 | contig 14652 bp, 11 predicted proteins | sample Munlanlewell138R_FD_192505 | JGI IMG/M metagenome (GOLD analysis project Ga0265293, IMG submission 192505) | Leachate microbial communities from a municipal landfill in Southern Ontario, Canada - Leachate well 138R | ecosystem: Engineered > Solid waste > Landfill > Unclassified | place: Canada...
GAAGGGCTTGACAACCTGGAACGTGCGTCCGACCCCGAGGGCCGACATCCTGTGCGGCGGTAGACCGCCTGTGGACGTCCCCTCGAAGAAAATACTCCCGGAGGTCGGTGCGTAAACCCCGGAGACGAGGTTGAAGCAGGTCGTCTTCCCCGCTCCGTTCGGGCCCAGCAGACCGAGTATCTCTCCCCGGTTCATCGTGAAGGAGACCGAATCGACCGCCTTCAGCCCGCCGAAGTGCTTCGATACAGAGTCAAGCCTCAGCAGGACGTCATCCACGGTTCGCGCCCCCTCTCCCTGGCAGCAGTCTTCGCAGGAAGCCCCCCTCGCCCAGCAGTCCATCGGGCTGGAAGCGTATCATCAGCAGCAGTATCGCCGCGTTCAGCAGCATCCTGTAATCGACCAGCGGGCGGAAGACCTCCGGTAGCGCCCCGAGTATCAGGGCACCCAGCACCGGACCCCACAGTGTCCCTATACCGCCGAGCACAACCATCGACATCATCATTATGGACAGAGGGAAGCCGAAGTCGGTCGCGCTGATGAAGCGCATCTGGTGGGCGTAAAGAGCTCCTCCCAGCCCGGCCATCGCCGTGCCGACCACGAAGGCGGTCAGCTTGAAGCGCACGGGGGAGACCCCCACGCTGGACGCCGCCGTCTCCTCCTCGCGCAGCGCGAAGCAGGCGAGTCCGGCCCAGCTCCTGGTGAAGCGCCAAGACACAGCAAGAGTCACCGCCAGGAAGGCCAGGCACATGTACAAAAAGTATGCTCCCCTGAGTCGGACGCCGAACAGATAGATGCTCGGGATCCCTCCAAGGCCAAGCGCCCCTCCGAAGAAGGGAACATAAAGAAAAACAGACTCCACTATGAAGTTTATCCCGATCGTAGTGACAGCCAGAAAGTCCTCCCGTAGCCTTAGGCTCGGCATTCCCAGCACCATTCCTATGGCGGCGCTGATCAGAATAACCAGAGGCAGAGCCGCCCAAAAGGTCAGACCCGCCTTAGTGGTCAGCAGGGCCGAGGAGTACGCGCCAATACCGAAGAAGGCCGCGTGTCCGAGGGATATCTGCCCCGCGTATCCGACTATGACGTTCAGCCCGCAGGCCACTATCGCCTGTATCGCTATGAAGTTCAGAATTGTAATTGTGTACTCGCCCACGTCCCGCCCCTCCTACTTGTCGCCCATGAGGCCGCCCGGCCTCCACAGCAGCACCGCTATCATCGCGATGAAGGCGAGCGAGTCCCTGGGCAGCGGGATATTCGCGTACCCTATGAGCAGTGTCTCTCCGATGCCGAGCAGTAGCGATGCCAGCACCGCCCCCGGCAGCGACCCCAGCCCCCCTACCACGATCAGGGCAAGGCACTTGTAGGCCGGCACCGCGCCCATGGTGGGGTAGACCTGGTTGAAGTAGATCCCCACCAGCATGCCCGCTATGGCCGCCACCGCAGAGCCGAGCGCGAAGGTCATGCTTACTGCGAAGGAGCCGTTGATACCCATCGCGCCAGCGACGTCCCTGTCCTGCGACGTCGCCCTGATAGCGAGGCCGAACTCCGTCCTGGTCACGATAAACCACAAAATCAGCAGCACCGTCGCGCTGACCGCGTAGATGGAGATTATGGCGGGGGTTATCACGACCCCCTTGACGACCAGTCCGGGGAATGGAAGCTCCGCCGGGAAGGTGAGGATATAGGGTCCCCCCACCAGCCGAAAGACCTCCTCAAGCGACAGGAAGACCGCGATGCTCCCGATCAGCGGTACGAAGGGGGGGTACTTGAGTAAAGGGGTGTAGACGAACCTCTCGATGACCACGCCGAGCAGAGCGCAGAAGAGCATTGCGCCCGCCACCGCCGCCAGAAGGCTGCCGGTTACGGAGTGAATGTACAGCCCCGCGTAGGCGCCCGCGGCGTAGACGCCGGCGTGAGCCACGTGCAGGATACGCAACACGCCATAGACGAGGGCGAGCCCCAGTGTGATGAGGGAGTAGATCGCGCCCATGGCCGCCCCGTTGAGAAGCTGTTCGATGAAAAGCTGCATTCGCGCACCAACTTCCAGATTGGTTTTTCCCCCGCTCCCCGCGGGGCGAAACTAATTTTAACACAGAAGAAATGAATGAACCGGGAGCAGAAAAAACTCTATTTTCGTTCTCCGGCAGCGGCCAAGAGATCTCCCAGCGTGACCCCCGCAGGGGCCTGCGCCTCCTTCATATTCCTCATAGCCGCGGCTATCGTGTCGCGAATCTGCGCCGGAGTGTAGGACGACGGGAAATACAGGGCCGCGGAGTCGTCGTGCCCTCCACCCCTTATCCTCTTCCCGTCGCGTAGCATGCCGACTATCTTCCCCGCCATCTCGCTTCGGCTGCGCAGTGAGACGGCCCACTCTCCCGAGAAGCGCTTCGCCGTCATCGCCACCAGCAGCGGAGGGTTCTCCATCCGGTCTAGCACCAGGCCGCCGAAGTCCGACACGTCGCCGAACTCAAGGATTCCCGGTTCAACAAAGGCCAGGTCGTCGTGGGAGCGCCCCATCCTCTCCACCGCGGAGGCGAAGCGCTTCTCCTGCCTCTCGACAAAGTCTTCCGCAGCGCCTCGCTCGTGCGGCGCCAGTTCGGCGTCGGGGTTGCCGGCCAGCCTGGTGAAGACACTGTGCGGGCCGCACAGTGTGATCAGAGCGTGCCACAGGCGACTGTCGGGCTCTTTGTTTATCCACAGATCCCTGTCGTTGGCCAGCTCCACTATCCCCTCCAGGCTCTCCATCCCCGGTGCACCCCTTTCCAGCAGCCACCGGTAGTAGACCTTCGCGGCGCAGAATCTGGTGTCTACGACCGCCCACGGCCGGTTGCCGTAGCGCGCCGCCGTCGTCTCGTGATGGTCGAATAGAAAGGGCTCATCCTCCGGCTGGTGAAGCGTATCGAGCCTCTCGACCGTGCGCTCGTTCTGGCAGAAGAGATCGATTACCACCAGCTCGTGCCCCGCATCCAGCGTCTCGAGGATAAGCGCGTCCACCGTGCCGTACCCAGCAAGAGAGACCCTCACCGGGCGGTACGGCTGCCAACGCCGCCAGGCGACTGCTGCAGCTGCAACTCCGTCGAGATCGGTATGGCTTACTATGTGCAATAGGGAATCAACCATGAAGAAAACTCCTTTTCAGCAGGATACGCTCGGTTAACAGAGGTCATTCTACCCCCTTCGAGCTTCCTTTGGAACGGTACAAAGGTCCCGGAAGCCTCGGGCATTATTCATATTTCAGCTAAGCCTCGGGACAGAGAGGGGGGAGAGGGAGCGGATGACTATCATTACTATGTTTTTTGGGAATCGTATATCCAAACCCCGGCGATGCCCACACTCGTCCACATCAGTTATCCACATATGTGTAGAACCTGTGGATAACACGCCGCTGTCCGTCGCTGCAAGCCTGCAGTTTTTTGTGCCCAGGCGTGGAATTTTATAATAACTTCCCTGGGGTCGTTAAAGTCGGTCCTTTTTCCTATCCACAAAAGCAGCTCTCATTTGTGGATATGTGGATAAGTTTTGTGGACAACTGCACTCTTTTTGAAGTTTTTTCCCTGCCCAAGGGGGCCGTTCACCTTATTCAGACATGGGGCCTTCGGCTTATCCACAACCCCTGTGATATTATGGTACCATTCTCTACAAGAGGTGAATCATCTTGGAAAACGACTTGCAGAACGTGTGGGACCGCCTTCTGGACGAAGCGGCCTCCCAACTTCCGCCGGGTGCGGCGGACACATGGCTGAGGACCTGCGCTCCCACAGAGTTCAAGGATGGGGTGCTCGTGCTGGACGTACCCAACGTCTTCGTCAAGGAGCAGATATCCTCCCGCTTCCTGAAGGACCTCACCGGCGTATTCTCCCAGAACGGCGGAGGGAGCGCCATCGAGCTCAGGGTAGGCTCCGAGACGCGCAAGGAGGAGAGGGAGCGTGCAGAGAGGGCAGCCTCCACGGGCAACATCGAAAACAGGGGGGGGCTCAACCCGGGCTACCTGTTCAACTCATTCGTGGTCGGCAAATCAAATCGCCTCGCTCACGCCGCAAGCCTCGCAGTGGCAGAGACGCCGGGCGAGGCCTACAATCCCCTGTTCATCTGGGGAGGAGTCGGACTGGGCAAGACTCACCTGATGCACGCTATAGGTCATTACGCCCTTGATCGCAACTCGACCTCCCGCGTGACCTACGTAAGCTCCGAGAAGTTCATCAACGAGTTCATCCAGTCGATAAAGAACAACAAAACTCAGGAGTTCAAATCGAAGTACCGGGGTGTCGACATCCTCCTCATAGACGATATTCAGTTCCTGGGCAACAAAGGGAGCAGCCAAGAGGAGTTCTTCCACACCTTCAACCAGCTGCATACCTCCAAAAAACAGATCATTATCTGCTCCGACAGACCCCCCAAGGAGATTCAGAGCATAGAGGATCGCCTTGTCAGCCGCTTTGAATGGGGCCTTGTGACCGACATCCAGTCGCCCGACCTGGAGACCCGCATCGCAATCCTTCAGAAGAAAGCCCAGCTTCGCCGCTACCACGTTCCGGACGAGGTGATCAACTTCCTGGCCCTTAACATACCCAGCAACATACGGGAGCTCGAAGGCGCTCTCAACCGTGTGGTGGCATGCTCCGAGCTTGCCGGGGAGTCCATAAACGAGGAGAACACCAGGGAATGGCTGAAGGACATCATCAGGAAGGATATACGCGGACCGATAAGCATCGACTCCATTCAGAACACCGTGGCCGACTTTTTCAACATGAAGGTTGCCGACCTGCTCAGCTCCAAGAGGACCTCCGACCTTGCAATGGCACGCCAGATCGCGATGTACCTGTGCAGAAAGGTAACGGACTCAAGCCTTCAGCAGGTGGGGCTGGCCTTTCAGAAGAAGGATCATACCACCGTGCTTCACGCCCACAGAAAGATATCGCAGATGGTGAAGGACGAGCCACGTATCAGGCAAATTGTGGACACCATTGAGGGTAAGTTGTGAAGTGACTGGTCGAAATGTGGATAACCTTTAACAATTATTGCATTGTGGACAATGCCTGTGGACAGTGTGGATAAGCTTCCCACGAATCTCTCATAGTCATCCACATGCCGAAAATCCGTAGCACGAACGGCCGGAGACACTTATCCACAATATCCACACCACCTATTACCACTACTGTCACCTAAAGACATAAGACAGAAGATGAGCCTCGGGAGGGAAAAGGATGAAACTTCAAATCAACAAGGGAGAGTTCCTAAAGAGCTGGCTAATCGCTGAGAGGAACACTAGCCCCAAGAGCACGATAAGCTCCCTGACCGGAGTTTTTGTTCGCACATCCGAAGGGACGGACTCGATCACTCTGGAGGCTACTGACCTGAAGACCTCTTTAAAGTGCATATCTACAGGCGTGAAAGTGGAACAGGAGGGAGAGACCATCCTGCCTGTTCGTCTTGTGGGGGAACTCTTTAAAAAGGCACCGACAAATATTTTCACTCTTTTAATCGACGAAGGAAAGGGTACCATACTATCAGGCAGAAACCGCTACAGGTTTACAACCTACCCAACAAAGGAATTTCCCCAACTTCCCGTATCAGATGGCGCCTCCCACTTCTGCGCCATACCCGCCGAGGAGATACTCCGCACACTTAATGAGGGCACAGTGGCTTGCACAGCGACGGAGGAGTTCCCAAAATACTTTGGAAGCGTCTTCTTTCAGCTACTCGACGGGGAGATGAGGATCGTGTCGACCGACGGAAGAAGGCTCTCTCTGTCGAAGTGCCACCCACCGCAGCACGGCCCGGACTATGAGTTTCTTCTCCCGATCGCGGGTGTAAAGGAGCTTCAGCGGCTGCTAACTTCTCTCGACAGCCAGACATCTATCTCCGTCTCGGTGGAGAACACTCTCGCATTCTTCCAGATGGGAAGCATAGAGCTATCAGTGAGAAGAATAGACACTACCTTTCCGAACTACGAGGCCATCCTCTCCTCTCAGACCACCACCACGGTGGAGATAAACAGACAGGAGCTTATAGCGGCCCTCGAAAGGGTAGACGTGATAGTAAGGGACTCGGGCCGACTCGTGGTAATGCGCCTGTCGCCTAAGGGCGACCTTATGCTGAGAGGAAGGGCACCTGAGACGGGAGCGGCTGAAGAGATTCTCGACGCGTCAATCGACGGCGAGTCCATGACAACCGCTTTCAACGTCTCCTATCTGATGGACGGATTAAAGGCCGTTTACGGGGACAGGGTTCAGATGAACTTTAACGGCCCCGAGGGGCAGATGACGATTCTAAGGCCCGGGGGCACGGATTTCCTGTACATGGTGATGCCAGTCAAGGGGGCAGGCCAGGACTCCGACGACTACGATCTTAACGGGGAAGAGGAAGCGGTGGAATAACCGTCGGATGAGGTGCGACGCGCTGCGCCTTCACAACTTCAAAAACATAAGGACGGAAGAGATCCTCTGGGGCGATGGGCTGAATCTGTTGCGCGGGGACAACGGCGCGGGCAAGACCAACTGCCTTGAGGCCATGCACATACTGCTGGGATGGGGCCCCATAGGCGACAGAAAGAACATCGCATCGTGGGAGGAGCCGAAAAACAGGGTATTTGTCACCGGCTGTTTTTCGGGGGAGGAGGAGGCCTTCATAGCAGTAGGCATGAGCACAGGTACCGTTATAAAGTACAACGGAAAGCGCTGCTCATTCTCTGAGATACGATCCGTCTCCCCTTCGCTGGCCTTTCTTCCGCCGGATATGGCGCTCATAGACGGTTCGCCGTCGAGGAGGCGGTCCTTCATCGACAGACTCTGTGCTCTGCTTTGGCCCCTTTACGCCCTCAAGCTGACGGACTTCAAGAGGGCCGTGCGTCATAGGGTGGCGCTACTGAGAAGAGGATCATCTCTAAATATTCTGTCAAAAAGTATGGCCGCACCGGCGTCATGGCTCTGGAGGGCCCGCGAGCAGGCTGTGGTATGTCTGAGGGAGGAGCTTGCTCATCTTGATTCGCTCCTTCCTATGCCGCTTGAGCTGAGTCTGAAAAGAGGCGGAGCTGGAAAGGCGGAGGACCCGTCCGAAGACTGGTGGAAATCGCTAGAAGCCGCAAAGTCCAGGGAGAGGGCTTACTGTACACCGCTGGTAGGACCTCACAGGGACGACATCGATTTCAGCTGCAATGGTATAGCGGCGGCCAACTGCCTCAGCAGAGGGCAGAAGCGCCGTGCTTCTGTGGCGCTGGTCATAGCCGCCGGAAGGTGCATCGAGAGAAGGCTAAGGCGCTCTCCTATACTGCTTCTGGACGAGATGGCCTCCGAGCTCGATCAGTTGGGAAGGGAGCTGTTCGTGGACGCACTACGCTCCACCGGCTGGCAGGTCATAGCCACCGCCGCGGATGAAATCCTCAAGGAATGGCCGGGGAGGACTTTTCTGGTTGAAAGAGGAGAGGTGACCCGCATCTCCTGATGGGATGGCGGATGCAGTTTGGGAAGGGATGACGGATGGCTCTCAACGAAAAAAAGTATGACGTTATAGTTGTCGGAGGGGGGCACGCCGGGTGCGAGGCCTCCCTTGCCGCCTCAGGAATGGGCGCTTCCACCCTTATGCTGAATCTCTACCTCGACAACACGGCGATGATGCCGTGCAACCCCTCCATAGGCGGCCCGGCAAAGGGGCATCTGGTCCGGGAGATAAGCGCCCTCGGAGGCGAACAGGCGGAGGCGGCCGATGCCTCAGCGATGCTCATTCGGATGCTCAACACATCGAAGGGCCCCGCGGTGAGGGCGCTTCGCGCACAGTGTGACCTGAAGGAGTACGAGCGCCACTTCACCATGAAGACCCAGACGCGAAAGGATCTGGATGTACGGCAGGAGATGGCGACCGACCTATGGATAGATGACGGGAGGGTCAGGGGAGTCAGGACGAGGTATGGCTACGACTACGAGGCGGAGACTGTTGTGCTGGCTACAGGGACCTTTCTCGGGTCGAAGGTACACATAGGGCCGGAGAGCTTCACCTCCGGGCCGTTGGGGCAGGCGCCGTCGGTCGAGCTGGCTCGCTCTCTTAGGGAGTTTGGCCTGGTTGCCCGCAAGATGCGCACCGACACATCCCCCAGGCTGCACCTGGATACGCTGGATCTTTCAGAGCTTATGGCGCAGGAGAGCTCTCCCGATCCTCTCTCCTTCTCCCTATGGGGCAAGGGGAGAGTGCGCAGCGGCTACAGGTGCTACCTTACAAGGAGCAATCAGCGGACGCATGATATCGTAAGGGCGAACCTCGACCGCTCGCCCCTCTCCATGGGCTGGATTGAGGGTCTTGGCCCCCGCTACTGTCCGTCCATAGAGGCCAAGGTCATAAACTTTCCGGATAAGGAAAGCCACCAGCTCTTCCTGGAGCCCGTGTCACGCGGAAACAGAGAGGTCTACGTTCAGAACTTCTCCACCAGCCTGCCGCTGGACGCACAGCTTGAGATGGTTCACTCCCTCCCCGGATGTGAAAGGGCCTTCATAACGCGCCCCGGCTACGCCATCGAGTACGACTGCATCGATCCGACTCTGCTGACGCCATGGCTCGAGATGAAGCACGTGTCAGGACTCTTCTGCGCGGGGCAGATCAACGGCACCTCCGGCTACGAGGAGGCAGCGGCTCAGGGGCTTATGGCTGGGATAAACGCGGCCCTCAAGGCCGCCGGTGTCGAGCCTCTGGTGCTTCGAAGGTCGCAGTCCTATATCGGGGTACTCTTGGACGACCTTGTGACAAAAGGGAGCGACGAGCCGTACAGGATGCTCACCAGCAGGTGCGAGCACCGTCTGCTGCTGCGCCACGACAACGCGGGAGAGCGCCTCGCTCCGATCGGGCGCAGGCTGGGGCTGATAGACGACGAAAGGTGGAATACCATCAGGGCGTCTCGTCGCAGAATAGACGCGGAGCTGGAGAGACTCGGAATGGTGAAACTACCTCCCTCCGATGGGCTTAACAGTGAGTTATCCGCCCTGAACTCCTCCCCGCTAACCGAAAGCTTGACAGCCCGCGAGCTGCTTAGCAGGCCGGAGGTCCCCTATTCGCTGATTATGAAGTTCTCCCCTCCGGAGGACCCTCCGACCGGTGACGAAATCATCTCAGTGGAGACAGGGGTAAAGTACCGCGGTTACATAGAGCGTCAGGAGCGTCAGGTTGCGCGAATGGAGCGAATGGACGGGACGCAGCTGCCGGACGATATGGACTACGACGCGATACCCGGCCTGCTGGCTGAGAGCAGGCAGAAGCTCAGCGCCATCCGTCCTGCGACGCTCGGGCAGGCGGGAAGGATAAGCGGGGTAACGCCCGCGGACGTCCATATCCTGTCGGTCTGGCTCAACGCCCTGTCAAGGAGAGGCAAAGAGGATGAGGTGTAGAGGCGGACCGGACCCGTCGCATCTGAGCGGTATAGTGAGGTCGGCCATGCCGAAGGGGGCGGAGGAGAGGCTAGCCCTTCCAGAGATACGCAGGATCTGGGCTGAAATAGTTGGGGATGCTCTGGCGAAGAGGACCTTCGTGGAGGACTTCTACAGGGGCCTGGTGACCGCAAGGGCGGACAGCCCAGCCTCGGCGAAGATGATATCGATGAGGGCCGGGTCGATAGCGAGGGAGCTTTCAAAGAGATCCGGAATGGAGGTCCTCTCGGTAAAGGTAACGCCCGGAAAAATCTCCGGTGGAACTCCCTCCGTACGCAGAGCGCACGCCCCCGTCCGTATAAATCCTCCAAGGGAGGAGGTTGAGAGGTGCTTCGAGGAGGTGAAAGATGCCTTTTCACCGGAGAAAGAGTCCGTAGCCAGGAGGCTGGCGTCACTGATGGCTGTGTTCAGAAGACGCTTTCCCGGGTCATAGATCATCTGGCTATCTCTGCGGCGATTACCTCTCTTACCCTGTTGTAGACACCCTGCAGCTCCTCGAAGAGCTCTGCTGTCCTGTTTTCATCTTCGTCCGCGGCAGCGAGTTGAAGCTTCTTCGCCAGGCTGCTCATACGGGTCGAACAGGCGTTGCCCGCAGCACCTTTGATAGAGTGAGCGACCCTTGCAACGCTCTTGTAATCTCTCCTTTCGATCTCCCTTCCAAGAAGCTCTATATCATCTGGCATCAATTCGAGGAAAAGCTCCAACAGCGCCTTTCCCTCCTCCCTGTCGTCGAAGAGCTTGGAGAAGAAGGGCTCGGCGTCGAACAGCTCTCGCACCTCACTCTCTCCCCCGCAGTCCGGGGCTGAAGGCGTCACACCTAGAGGGACATCCTTCAGAGGCAGCCATTTGTAAAGCAGCTCCATAAGTTCCGTGGAGGAGAAGGGTTTTGACAGATAGTCGTCCATTCCTCTGCTCAGGCACTCCTCCCGAAAACCCTCCGCTGCGTGGGCCGTCAGGGCGATAATAGGCACTGAGTGATCGAGCACCGACGACGACAGGTCTCTGATCACGGAGGTTGCCTCGTACCCGTCCATCTCGGGCATCTGGATATCCATCAGGACCAGGTCGAAGCGCCGTGTAGACAGAATCCCGATTGCCTCTTGGCCGTTGGTAGTCATGGTTGTTTTGATTCCTGCCCTGTTCAGCATCAGTCGGACCAGCTCCCTGTTCACCGGGTTGTCCTCAACTATGAGCACGGTCGGGGGCTCGGCGTGCAGACGCGGCTGGAAAGAATTTTTAACTCGCCTCTCGGTGGAGAAACCCTCCTTTGCGACGTCGAAGACCAGCCGGAAGGAGAAAACCGACCCCTTTCCCGGCTCGCTCTCGGGCAGCAGGAAGCCGTTCATAATCTCCACTATGCGGTTCGATATGGCAAGCCCGAGGCCGGATCCACCGTGCCTTCTGCTGAGGTAGGCCTCCCCCTGCTTGAATGGTGAGAAAATATCATCCATCAGGCTGTCCGGTATTCCGGGCCCGGTATCCGACACGGAGAAGATGATATCCGCGCTTTTCTCATCCGACCGGGGAAGCTTTGCGGAGATAGCGACCCCTCCCGATTTGGTGAACTTTATCGCATTCGACAACAGATTGATCAGAACCTGGCGCAGTCGCACAGGGTCCCCCATAAGGAGGGAGGGAAGAGGGTCGTTGATAATGAGCTCCAGGGTCAGACCCTTCTCCAACGCCTGCGGGGCGAACAGTTCCACAGCCTCCTTCAGAAGGGACGTCGGAGAGAAGGGGATGATGTTGAGCTCCATCCCCCGGACCTCGATCCGCGAAAAGTCCAGAAGGTCATTTAGCACGCTCAGCAGGTTCGACGCACTTGTGTGGATCATGCGGGCGTAGTTGCTCTGCTCCCCGTTCAGACCTGCCTCAAGAAGCAGCTCGGACAGGCCAAGGATGCCGTTCATAGGGGTGCGTATCTCGTGGCTGACGTTCGCCAGCAGCTGCGACTTGGCCTCATTCGCTCTCTGGGCCTGATCCCTGGCATCAAGGAGAGCCAGCTCGGCCTCCTTACGGTCGGTAATATCCACGCCCGCAGCCTGATATAGTATGATAGCGCTCCTGGAGTCGAAAAAGGCGCGACAGACCCAGCTCTGCCAGCGGACAACACCGCCCGCCCCTATTGCGCGCTCCTCGAATGTCACCACAGGGTTTTCCGGCGTAAGGTTACTGATGGTATCCATAACCGATTTTCTGTCATCCTCGTAAATCAGATCCTCAAAGGAGCTTCCCAACAGCTCCTCGAGGGTCAAGCCGAACGTATCGCAGAAGGCCTTGTTTGCGTAAAGTGAAACTCCGTTCGGCAGGGCCGTAGTGAGCATTACGGGGATGTCCTCCACCAGCGAGCGAAAGCGGTTCTCGCTCTCGCGAAGCGCTTCCATCGCCTCTTTAAGTGGAGTTATGTCCATGCCGCATCCGACTATGCCGTCAATAACTCCATCGAGATCGAACAGTGGCGTCTTTACTACCGTATGCCACCTGTGCTCGCCCTCTTTTGAACTTGTGATCAGGCGTTCCGTCACCACCTGCTCTCCCGACTCGAGCACCCGTTTGTCCTCCTCGTCCGATTCTGCGCCAGCGCCCGGTAAAACCTCCTCAAGCGATCTGCCGATGAACCTTTCTGCCGGAATGCCCATCAAATCGGCATAGCTACTGTTCACCAGCATATAGCGCCTGCCAGTGTCCTTCATGGTTATGCTTATAGGGATGGCATCCAAAATCTTCTGGCGTATGTCGAGCTCTTTAATAATCTCTCTTTCGAGCGACTTCCTTGCGGAGATATCCTCCAGATAGCCGTCGATGTACAGGGGCTTTCCCTCGGGTGAAAACACAATTCTGTGGTGTACCTGCACTTCGACTGGGGAGCCGTCCTTACGTCGGAAGATGGTCTCCCTGGTCGACCATCTGTTCGGGTTCTCCAAAAGCAGCTTCAAAACACTGCTCCTGGACTCGTTCTCCGAGTAGTGAGCCTTTTCGATGGTGGACTCGGAGACGAGCTCGAACAGCTCCTCTACAGAGTCGTAGCCGAGGATCTGCGCATGGCGGGCGTTAGCCACGATGTACCGTCCGTCCATGGAGATCTGGTAGACCCCAACCGGGGCGTTGTCGAACAGATACCGGTAGTAGTGCTCTTTCTTCTCAAGCTCTACACGTTCCGTCCTTCTGTCGGCGACGTTTTGGGTGACCTCGAAGGCCGCCATGACCCGTTCGTCCGGCCCGAACACCGGGATCCCCCTGATAACAAGGGTTCTCTTGCCACCGCAGCCCGGTATCTTCCTTTCAACCAGTCTCCCGGAGACAATCGTCTCGGCGATGTGACAGCTCGGACAGGGGGACTCGAGCCCGCGCTTTACGTCGAAACAGCTACGCCCGACGATCTCCTGGCGGCTCAACCCCAGGGAAGTCTCCACGGAGAAATTAACCCACAGGTATCGCATCTCCGCATCAAGCAGGGAGATCTCTTCGCCGGTGGAGTTCAGAAGCGGTTCCAGGGCAATAACATGGTCCATAAGTTCCCCAAGGGAATCGGCTCGTTGTATCATCAGCGTCTACCCCCTATCCTGCTCATGAACCCATTCTACAGTCTGCGGTAAAGAAAAAAAAGATTCGCTTGGCAAAAAGTCGCGCCCGGTCCGTAAAGTGTACAAAAAAACCCCGCTCCTCTATATATGAAGAGGCGGGGTCTGTAGCTGAAAGCTTGGTAATCCAATCCGCTTAGCGCAGATACTTCTCCGGGTTAACAGCCTTGCCGTTTACCAGCACGCTGAAGTGAACATGAGTGCAGGTAGCGCGCCCCGTCCTCCCCACCTTCGCGACCGGCTGCCCCTGGCGAACCACGTCCCCGACCTTTACGAGATTGGCGCTGTTATGACTGTAGCGCGTTCTCGTCCCGTCACCGTGATCTATGGTAACGGTGCGGCCGTAGCCGTTGATATTTCCGGAAAAAACCACTCTCCCCGAGCGGGCCGCTAGGATAGGCGTCCCCAGAGGCGCCGGAATATCGACCCCGTCGTGCAGCCTTCCACCCCTCATGCCCCATGGAGAGGTGATCCTGCCCGCGACAGGGCGGATGAACTGCTCGGCCGGACGTGGGAGGACTTTCGCAGGCCTGGAGACGGACAGCCTCATGCTCTTCTCGTCCCTTATGGTAGACGCGATCGACTCCCCCCGTTTGCGGGCTCGGACCTCCGCGAGGGTAAACGTCAGGTCGTCCTCGCACTTGGGAATAAGGATCTTCTCGCCATCTGAGAGTTTTCGCGGCTCCTCTCTCAAGGAGAGTTCGTTGGCCCGTTCGATCGTCTTGGGCAGGACGCCGTAATCCTCCGCTATGGAGTCCAGACACTCGCCGCACACGACGAGATGCTCAACCCATGGCAGTTCGTTGCAGGAAGCGCTGCAGGTGATGAAAAGAAGCAGAGCTGAGAGAGATGAAACTGAGAGGCGCCGGGTCAATAGACGTGAAAAAGAGGGCATGTGTCACTCCTCCTGTGTGTTTTACGTATCTCGGACCTTCGCCGTATAATACATGAAAGAAGAAGCTAGCGGACAGTAAAAATACTTAATCAGCACAAGGAGGATGAAATGCAGCGAGATATGAACCTGCCGGATGACCTCAAAAAGGTCGTCGAGTTTCACGGTCACTTCTGCCCAGGAGTACTCATAGGGTGGAGGGCCTCCAAGCTTGCTCTGAAGCTCCTCGCCGCCGAGAGAGACGAGGACGAACAGCTCTTCGCGATAACGGAGAACGACGCGTGCGGCGTCGACGCAATACAGTACGTTCTAGGCTGCACGTTCGGCAAGGGCAACCTTCTCTTCCGCGACTACGGCAAGCATGCGTACACGATCTTTCGCCGCTCTGACGGAACGGGAGTCAGGCTCGCTCTCGTGCCCCCTGACCGTGAGCTCACTCGGGAGGAGTCGGCAACCAGGCTCTTAACGGAGAGCGACGAGCGCCTGTTCACCGTAGGGGCGCCGAAGGAGCCTATCCCGGAGAGGGCGACTATCCATAAATCGGTCGTATGTGACCTCTGCGGCGAGCGCACGATGGAGACAAGGATAAAGATACTCGAAGACGGCAGGCACGCCTGTATCCCATGCTTTCGGGAGTTAAGTTAGGGTATATTCCGAATATTTATTTTATGTTTTTCCAGTTGACAAGTGATGGAAACATGATATTATACCCCTCGCGCCTTTGAATCGGCGTGTTTAGTTCCTCCTCGTGGAAGCGGTTATAGAGGCATAA
>Ga0265293_10008890_pt1 | contig 14650 bp, 8 predicted proteins | sample Munlanlewell138R_FD_192505 | JGI IMG/M metagenome (GOLD analysis project Ga0265293, IMG submission 192505) | Leachate microbial communities from a municipal landfill in Southern Ontario, Canada - Leachate well 138R | ecosystem: Engineered > Solid waste > Landfill > Unclassified | place: Canada...
GATAAAAAGAGTAAAAAAAACAGATCAAATGATACACATAAATCAAAAACAGACTCTGATAGCAGACTTGGAAGAAAAAATAAGTCTTTATTGGGAATGTATCATGAAATAAATTATCTTATGGATGTTAATTCTAAAATTATTTTTTTTAGCAAAAATATCTTCTTCTGTTATGATAAATTCAGCAATGTTTTTTTGAATATATACCTTTTCAGATCTCCACGAGATATTACATAATAACAGGTATTTTGAAATTGAATTCTTAATAATCTTGTCATGAATTAATTTTATCAGCATACGTTATTTTTTGCAAGTTCATTCCAAACAAGTTATGCGTTATGCACAGGTCTGACCCCTCTTTTTCACTCTTTTTCACTACACTATCCCAACTTCAATTTTTCTAAATCTTGCTGGTGCACAACCATGGCTCATTTCAGCTCTCTGACCTGGCTGTCCTTTACCACAATTTGGAACTCCCCAGAATTTCCAATAATCTTCATTACATATTGCATCACAACTTCCCCAAAATTCAGGAGTTATTCCTTGATATGTAGGATTTTTAACTGTTTTTGTAATTTTACCATTTTCAATAAGCCATGCTATTTCCATACCAAATTGAAAATTATATCTATATTGATCAATACTCCATGATTTGACAGTAGATACAATAATTCCATCCTCAGTATCTTTTATTAAATCTTCATATTTATAACTTCCTGGCATTAAAGAAAGATTCGGCATTCTAACAATAGGTATATTTATCCAACCTTCTGCTCTATTACAAGCTCTACTAAAGTTTTCAATCTGTTCATGTGCAAATTCTCTGTTTCCAAGAAAATTCTCAAATATACCATTTTTTATAACATGAAATCTATGAGCCCTAACTCCATCATCATCATAACCATAAGTGCCAAGACCTGTTGGAGCAGTTGGATCTGCAACTATATTAACTATATCTGAACCATATTTGAAATTACCTTTTTTTTCAATATTTACAAAAGATCTACCTGCATAATTTGCTTCAAGTCCTAGAACTCTATCAAGTTCAGTAGCATGTCCAACAGATTCATGTATTTGTAAAGCAAGTTGTTCACCAACTATTATAAGATCTTTTTTACCAGATGGACAATTTTCTGCTGTTAAAAGCTCAATAGCTTCTTCTCTTGTTTTTTCAGCCCCTTCAATTAATTTCAGACCGTATATAACTTCATATCCACCTTGTACATATTGACCAAAAGATGCTGGATATGATCTTTTTTGGAAAGTATTCCCATCTGATGAAGTAACACTAAATCCACCGCCTGATCTTAATAATTCTTGTTCAATAAAACTACCTTCTGAAGATAAAAACCATTGATGTTCTCTATTAAACCACATATAACTTTCAGCATTTTTTATTTTTTTATCTTTTCTCAAAATCTCATCTATTTCAAATAGCAAACCTAATTTCTCATCCATTCCTACTTTAAAAGGATCAATCATATAAGGAGAATTCCATCTATCAATATAAGGTTTTTCTTTTGAAAGTTTAACTTTTTTATTAATTTTCATACTTGAAGCTTTACCAATTCTAACAGCTAGTTCAGCGGTTTTTTCAATATCTTTTGTATTCATTACCGAGCTAGCAGCAAATCCCCATGCTCCGTCTACAATAACTCTAATTCCATAGCCCAAAGATACAGCATTTGTAACATCAGAAATTTTACCATTTTTTACTCTTAATTCTTCATCTTTCATTTCTACAATTCTTATATCAGCATATTCTGCACCAAGAATTTTACATTTATTAACAGCTATTTCAGCTAAATTTTTCATATTTCCCCCTTAATAATCTGTCTTGCTTGAAAATCTAAAATTATCAATCTTTAATGCAGGACAAATAAAACCACCACCAAAGAACCCGCTTGCAAATTCCTGTTCAGCAGAAACTTCAACAATATTATTTAATGCTTTAATTATACTTTCTGTAAATCTAAAATTTTTAACAGGATATGAAATATCACCGTTTTCAATCCAAAAAATTCCATCTCTTGTCATTCCAGTAAAAGTAAGGTCATTTGGATTAATAATATTTGTATAATGAAAATGTGTTACAAGCAAACATTTATCAGATGAATTAATTATATCATCCATTTTTCTTTTACCAGGTAATATCTGCAAATTTGTGCATAAAGGTCCATTTGAATTTGGATATGCAAAACCATGTCCAGTCGGAACTTTATTATATTTTTTACTTAATTTTATATCATAAGGAAGTTCTTTAAAAACTCCATCTTTAACTATTTCAAGCTGTTTTTTCTTATTTCCTTCCATATCAAAAGGCATACCAGGATTTATCTGATTATAAGCATTATCAATTATTGAAATTTTATCAGAAAATATCTTTTGTTCTAGTTTTCCAGAAAACGGAGAATCTCCTTCATAATATTTCATTGTTGAAAAGCCAATATAAGAAAGAAAAAGTAAAATATCTGAAACTGCTTGAGGTTCAAGTATAACAGTATATTCTCCAATCTCCATATCTTTTGGACTTTTATTAAGAATTGCTTTGTTTATAACAAGTGAAGTTGCTTTATCAAAATCAATATTATCAACATCATTTGTAGCATATTCAACCCAGCCTGAATCACCATTATCATCCATAACTGTGGCTGAGTATTTAGCTTTAGAACTTTCATGAAAAGCATAAAGTCCGTCTGAAGATGCAATTGCTATAATTCCCTCATTATTTGATACAATTCCAGATGAAATAAGAGATTTTTCTTGACATTTTTCAGCAAGATTTTTAATCACCTCTGCTCTTTTTTCAGGAGTTAATTCTGATGTACTTTTACACCATGATGGAAGTTCTTTTATATAATCAATACTTTTAGGTAATTCAGGATAATCTTCATCAGGTTTTTGAAATTTTAGTATTTCTATTGCTTTTTTAAAAGATTCTTTAAGATAATCAACATCAAATCTATCAATTGATACTGAAGTGCTTTTTTTATCTTTTGAAAGTCTTATATCTGCTGTAACATGTTCTCTATAAACATTTTGAGTTATTTCATTATCACCAAATCTTGTCAAAGCATCCTTTATTGAAAAAACAGTTACAAAAACAAATGGAGCAAATTCTTTTCCAGTTTTTAATATTATATCAATAATATCTTTAATCTTTTTTTCTCTTAAAATTTCAGACATATTTCCTCCATTTTTTTATTGCTACTATTATACAATATTTAAGCTGTTTTTTAAAGAAAATTCATTATTTTATTTTACAATTAATACAAGAAAGTTATGTATAAAAAAAAGAATCAAAAAAATTTTTTTGAGACAATTCTGGAGTGTAGTATTAAAATTAGATTATTATACTTCTTCACTTTCTACTTTTATTACATTTCTTTCATTTTTATCAAATTCAATTCCAAGTAATATAATTTTTTTGTTATTATCAAGATATTTTTGATGATATTTCTTTTCTTTTATTTGTTTTAAAGCATTCTTTCCATCAGTTTTAAATTCAATAATATAAATTATATCTGGCAATTTTATCGTTATATCAATTCTCCCCTTATTTGTAATATCTTCAGCAATTACATCAAGTCCCAACGCTTTCAAATAAGAATAAAAAACACTAACATAATAACCTTCATATTCATACATTTTGTTATTTATGAAATTATCATAACCAATTCCTGAATATAAAGCTTTAATATACTTTTCAAAATTTACTAAATCATTATTTAATAATGAAGTTAATATTAGATTTGAATTACCTTTATATGTAGTGTTTTTTGTAATATATTCAGTCAAAACTCCATATAATGATATTCTAACTTCTTTATTAGGAATTTTTAGTAAATACATACGATTATCAAGAACAGTTTCAACCTTATCAATAGTTAAATATCCAGTCTGCCAATGCAATTTGAGTTTTATCAACATAAATATAATTATGTTCTATTATTTCTCTCAAATTTGATATACCAACAGGTAATTTCCTCATAAATATATTATAACAGATAATAATAATACAAGGTTAAAGAGTATCCTTAGTTTTAATCCTATTTATCAAAATAAACTTTTATTTGTTTTTTATTACCTTTTTCTGAAACAATTGTAATAATACTAAATCCTTTTTCCGGCTCAATACTAATTTCATGAAATTCATTAGTTTCACAAATAAATTTATCATTAATAAACCAATATAATGGAGCTTTTTTATTATAACTAGCTTGAATTTTAATTTTTTGATAATTTCCATTAATTCCTTTAGGAACAATTATTTTAGCATTATTAGACGGATATATAAAAGTTGGATTTTCATGGCTTCCAGCTTTGCAATTAGGATTATGTCCTTTATTATCTTTATATATATCTTTAATATAATTTGCCATAAAATCAGGCATAATCAGTTTGTTTTTGAAAATTAAATTTTTTTCATCCCAACAAAAAGAACAAACTTCATAATCTGTGTTTTTATCAAATGCAACTTTTTTATGCCAAGAACATATTTCATAATTAAAATTATCTTTAGATATGCTAACTTCAGATGTATTATCACAGTATTCTGAAGCTTTTTTGCCAGAATAATTACAAATTACAATGTTTTCATAAAGTGTTTCATTTTTTTGAAATTTAGTATTATCATTTAGTATATTAAATACATCAAACATTAGCGGAGCTGCTGCTTTTGAACCGGTTAGAAAATTATTACCTTCACCTGAAAAATTACCAACCCATACTCCAACTGAATATTTAGGTGTCACACCACAAGCCCAAGCATCTCTAAAACCATAAGAAGTTCCTGTTTTCCATGCTATATTGGAATTATTTCTAATTTTTTGAATATAATATTCCATTTCAGGTCTTTTAACTTTTTTTAAAATTTCAATAATAGTTTGACTAGAACTTGTAGAAAAAATCCTTTTATTACTTTGAATATTGTTTTGTTCATATAAAATATTTTTATAAATTCCATCATTTGCCAAAGCTGTGTAAACAGATATTATTTCTGATAATTTCCCTTCTGCTCCACCTAAAATAAGTGAAAGTCCATAATCATCAGCTTCTCTCCATAATGTTGAAATATAAGCATTGTCTTTTAGAAAATAATAAAATTTTTCAATTCCATATTGATTTAAAAGTAAAACAGCAGGGACGTTGAGTGATTTTATTAAAGCTTCATCAGCACGAACTAATCCACGAAATAAATTATCATAATTTTGTGGTGAATAAGGTCCAAAATAAATTGGTATATCAAATAGTTTTTTTTCTGGAATAATTAATCCTTCTTCAAATGCTTTTGCATATAAAAACGGTTTTAATATTGATCCTGTGGATCTTGAAGCTATTACTCCATTAACCATACCGTTTTTTTCCAAATCAAAATAATCTCCAGAACCTATATAAGAAATACATTTACCTGTTGAGTTTTCAACAATTATTGCAGATACATTTTTAACACCATAAATTTCAGTGAAATTTTCATAATTTTGACATAAATTTTCTAATTTTCTTTGTAATTCAATATCAATATAGGTTTTTATAATTGGATTTTCTGTTTTTAAAACAAGTCTATCACATAAATGAGGAGCAATAAATGGTAAATTTTCCTCAACTTCTGGTAAGTTTTCTTTAATTGATAAATTATAATCATCTATTGATATAATGTTTTTTTGTTTTAACTTTAAAAGCAATTTATTTCTTTTTTTTAAAAGTTTTTCTCTTCCTCTAATTGGAGTAATAAGATTTGGACTATTTGGTAAAACTGCAAGCATTGCAGCTTGTGCCCATGTTAGTTCTTCAGGAGATTTTGAAAAATATAATATTGATGCAGCTTCAAAACCAATTATATTTCCTCCATAAGGAGCATTTAAAAGATATAATTTTAATATTTCACTTTTTGAATATTTTATTTCAATAGCAAAAGCACTAAACATTTCAATTATTTTATTAATAAAATTTCTTTCTTTTGGTCTTGAAATTCTTGCAAGCTGCATTGTGATTGTAGATGCACCACTTATTATTTTTAATGCTTTAAAATCAGTATACAAAGCTCTTATAACTGCTATTGGATCAATTCCAAAATGCGTATAAAATCTTTTATCTTCAAATGTAAGAACTGCTTTTTCTAATTTTTTTGGGATTTTTAAACCTGTATCAGGAAATTTATATTGTTCATCATTATTAATATATATTCGCATTAGAGAATTATCACTAGAATATACAAGTTTTGAATAATCATTATTAAATAAAGGAAAAACATGGACTCTTAATACAAAAAACACTAATAAAAGTATTATTATAAAAAGTAAACATAAAAACTTAATATTAAAAAATCTCATGTTTTTGTAAATTAAAACCTCTAATTAAATCTATTGTCTTTTTAATACATTTATATAAAATGAAGATGAATAAGCATTTATACCATGCTTGTTTATAACTTCACAATATGCTTGCGGAAGTATAAATTTTCCAGGTATAACCGAAGTAATATTAAATTCAAAACTTCTTCTTTCATTTGAATTTAAATTAAAAAACCAAATAACTCTATCATCTCTTATAGTATAATTATCATAATTTCCAGAAAGAACTCCTCCATTATAAGATGGATTAATTATTTCCCAACCAGCAGGTATTATTTGATTAAGAACTATATTATCAAGATTTTTATCATTATTATTTTTAACTTCAATAACAATTTTAAAAACATCACCTTGATTAGTATTTTTTATATCAAAAATATCACCATTGTTATTATAAAAACCTCTTGATAATTCCATATTACCATTAGATTTAGACTCAAAACTTCTTGTTTTTGGAATTCCATGCCATGAGCTAAACCAATATAAATCAGAATTACCTGTATTTTGTATTTTAACTGTATTTATTTTAGATTTTATACTAGTTTTAAATTCTTTTTTATTATTAATACTTGTTTTTTCATTTTCTATAAATAAATCAGCTGAAAAACTATCATTTACACTATATTTTTGCATATAATTATTCAAACTATTTATACAATAAATTATTTCAATATCAGTTAGCCATTTATTTGAATTAAATATTTTTACAATATCTTTATAAAGTTCATGACTTATTTTTTCATCATTATTTATTAAAGAAATTTCAAGTAAAACTGCAAGAGCTGCATATTTATCAAAATAAGAATTATTACTTATTATATCTTTATAATAAACAGAATTTAATATTTTATTAGAAGTATTAAGATTTCCTGCTTTTAAATATGAATAAGCAAGTAAAACTTTTAATCCATTATCTATTTTATTTAAACTATTTTGATATAATATATTCATTTCACCAAATTCAAATACATCGGATTTAGCCATTACAAATACACGAAAAACTCTGTCCCTAATATCTCCTTCTGGATTAATACATTGTCTTTTTTGGAAATTCTTCCAAAGTTCTAATTCTTTTTGAGGTATATAATAACCTTTATTATATGCTTTATTTAAAAATTCACCTGCAAAAGATGTTAAAAATAAATCATATTCATTATTGTTTTGATATCTTGAAAAACCACCGTTAAAAAGCTGATATTTCAATATTTCTTTAATAGATTTATTTATTTTATCTGTTTTATCTTTTTCGCTTAAATTTGTATAAGAAATATCAGTTTCAATAAGTGCATAAGCTGATGATACAATATTATTTAAAGAATAATAAGAATAATTAACTGTATTATTAAATCTATTTGTAAAATCAGGTATAAGCTGAGAACTTAGTTTTAAATATTTACTTACAGTATTTTCGTAACCAATTTGTTCAAATACAATATTTTGTGATTTTCCTTTTTTTATTATATTTGTTTTAAAATCTGAAGAATAAGAATTATCCGGTCTTATTGGAATATTAATTGATTCAACAAATTTCTCTTTATTATCTTCTATAATAATATCAATTTTAGAATTTCCAATAATATCATTAGCTTTAAAATTAAAATAATGTGAATATTCTTTGTTTTTTATTAAAGATATTTGAGTTTTTTTATTATTATTTAATATTTTATCATCACAAACAGCATATATATCGCATTTTGTATTTTTTTCCGTTGAAATAATCTGAACTAAAGCTGTAAATTCATCTCCTGGAGATAAAAACATTGGCATTGAAGGGTTTATAATAAATTTATCTTTAACAGGGACGGTCTTTTCAGCTCTTCCAAAAGCATTATTATAAGCTCCAGCTACCATTATTCTAACAGCTCCATTATATTGAGGCATTTTAAAATCAATTATAGCTTCACCATTAGAATCTGTTTCTTTAATTCCACTAAATAAAGTAACAGGTTCAACTCTTTTTGACATAACTGGCGAACTTCTTTTTGTAATTTCACTTCCTAAATCACTACCACCAGTTTTGAAATATTTATGTATAACTCCTTTATCTTTTTGTATTACATCTTTTAAAATATCCATTGTATCAACACCAAGAGCTCTTTTTTGATAAAAATAATCATACGGGGACGGAGTTTTGTAATTAGTTAAACCAAGCGATCCTTCATCTACTACACTAACTGTAAACAAAGATTTTTCTTTTTTATCAGACTTTAAATTAACTCTTATATCTTTGCCAGGTTTAAATACAGAGTCAGTGTTTATTGAATAATCAATATTTCTTTCACTTGAATTAACCTTGATTTCTCTAATAGTATAAAGCCTTAGAGGAAGATCATTGTTTTTTTGCTCTTGAGGTTGTACTAAAGTTATAAAAACATAAGAATTTGGAATCATATCAGGAGTAACCCTAATATCAAATTCCATATCTTTTTTATTAATATCTATCCATTTTTCCCATAAAATCTTATTACCATTTTCAACACTTACCCAAGCTCTACCCTTTCCAGGTGTATTTAAAGGAATACTCACAATATCACCAGGTTTATATGTTTTATTATCATAATTGCTTTCTAAAACACCTTCATCAACTTTTGCCTGACTTCCCCAAGAATAAGCTCCAAAAAACATAGTTGCAATATGATTTTCATTATTATCTTCAGGAATTATTTCAATAAGATATTCTCCCCATTGTTCTGGAGTATATTCAATTTTTGCAATATTACCTTTAAAATCAATATTCCCTTCATATAAAAGTTCTGTTGTAAGCGAGTTTTTATAATGTTTTCTATAATCACCTTTAGATGAATAATCCCACCACCACCATCTTTGATTTTTATAAATTCTATATTTAAGATTTTCTTTTTTTACTAAATTTTGATTTTTATCAATTCTAATAATATCAAATATTTGATTTTGACCAGTTTTAACATAATTATCTGCAATATTTCTTATACCTGTGTATTTTTCATAAACAAAATACGGTATATAAACAGTGTTTTCAACACTTCTACCACTTTTTTCAATAACTCTTACTTTTACTTCAAGTTTTATTCCAGAAGCTACATTTTCAATAATAGGAATTGGTATATTTACAGAAGTTTTACCAGAATTATCAAGTGTCTTTTTTAATATGTCTGAGTTATTTAATATAATAGAAGTATTTTTTCCTGAAAAATCAAAAGAAGAATATTTATCAAACTTCAAGTCATAAGGTATAAATTTCCATGAAATTTCACATTCAAGCTCTTTTGCAGGTGATTTATATAAATATTCAGAAAAAACATCGATTTTTATGTTATTATCACCTTTTTGTAAATTTTCTTTATCTTTATTAACTTCAACCCTTATATTTTGAGGAAGAATATCCTCAACTAGAATTTTTTGCTCAAAAGTTTCAGGACCTGCATTGATTACAGTTTTCCATACACCAGTTAGATCATTTGCATTAGTTTTAAATTCAAAAGTATAAAAACCATTTTTACCTTGTTTTGATATACTTTCACCTGTTCGTTTATTTGCTGAATTATACAATTCTGCTTTAACAGGAAGTTTTTCATTAATAGTTTTATTATCATTATCTCTTAAAATCATAGAAACATTAATTGTTTCACCAGGTCTATAAACTCCTTTTTCTGTATAAATAAAAGCATTAATATTTTTATTAGCTAAAACTCCACCTGTATTAAAAGTTGTAGTATCAATAATACTTGAGTTAAATTTAATATAAGATTGCATATTATTCCATTCAGCAGTTATAAAAAAACTATCTTTATAATTTTTAAACTTATATCTTCCAAATTCATTAGAAAATCCAATATCAATTAATTGATTATAATAAGAATAAAGTTTGAATTTAACTCCCATAATCGGAAGCGAATTTTTAACATCCATAGCATAAACAATAATTTCTTCATTACTTTTTTTAGCAACAAGACCAATATCAGTTCTTACAATAGGTCTATTTGAATTTGAATAATAATTACCTTCTTTTAAACTTACTTTTTCTCTATAATCATCAAAACCAACGCTAATTATAAAAAAACCATCTTTATGTTCCAAAAACAACGATGAAATATCAATTTCAGTTCTAATTATACTGTTTTTTTCCTTACCTATATAAATATTTTGTTTATAAATTTCTTCACCTGTTCTATGGGAATTATAATAATAATCAGAACCGCCAGAAAGATCATTATCTTGAAGGAAAAAAGCAACATTATTTGAATAAACTTTTCTAATAGTCATTTGAACTTTTTCTGTATTTACTGAACTTATTACGATTTTATCCGAATTAAGTCCTGAAAGAAGAGAACCTTCTTGAGTAAAATTAACTTCAGGCTGCATATCTGGAAAAACAACTTCCTTATTAAATTTACTTTGTGAAGAATTTCCATATTCAGACCTAATACCTTCATTAACTCTTATATTGTATTTTTTTCCATTTTTAAAATTTCCATACAAATATACAATATTTCCATCTAATCTAAATTTAATATCATCAATACCATCAGCATAAATAAATCCATTAAAATTAAAATCTTTTTTTAAAGGTTCTGAAAAAACAATTTGTCCATAAAGCGTATTACCACTCATTATCGCTTCTACTTGCTCGACTTTCATTTCTTTTAAACGAGGTATAGTTATTTTTATATTAGAATTATCAAGCATATTAAGTTGAGTTTTATCCATTATAAAATTTATATAATAATCTTTGTTTTCTCTTAAAACAGGTTGCGATATTAATGTGAAATTCATATTATCTTTTGTTTCTGTATAAAAAAGAATAGGTTTTTTATTCATTTGAAATAAACAAGTTTTATTAATAAGTTCAAGAGAAGTCTGAGTTGACAATTCTAAATCAATTTTAATTCTTAAAGAATTAACAGGATCATTTGTTTTTGAAGTTATAATACTATTTATTTTTCTTAAAACCCTCTCAGGAGTTCTAAATTCAAAATTTAAAATATTCTCTGTAAAATCAAAATTTTTATAAAGTTTTGAAAGATCTATACTATATTTATAAATTTTATTACTTTCAAAACCATTATAAGGTTTAAATTCAAATAAATAATCATCATTAAAAAATGATTTACCATTAATTTGAGGTGTAATTTTAAAAAAATCCGCATTAATATTTTTATCAGTTAAATATCCTTTTACTTGCTTTGAAAACCTAACAATTAAACTACTATTATTATCTATAATACCACTTGTTGCATTAGTTAAAACAGTATAAGAATTGATTTTTTCAGCATTAGCAACAAAGTTAAAAGATAACAAACACAAAATAATTAAAAATAAAATTTTAAACCTCATAGAAAACCTCTCTCAAAAAAATTTTTATATGAGTAATAATAACAATATAAAAGGAAATAAACAAATAGATAAAATAGTCTAAAAGCATTATGCAAATATTTAAAATAATTATTTATAGATAATATCATCAAAGAAATATAATTTTCGCAAAATAATGTTCACTGAACATTTTTGTGATTAATTGAGAAAAACTATGGAGACCATTATGAATTCGGTAAATAAAAACTAGTTTTACTTGTAAAACTATATCTTGAGCAAAGCGAAACATCTTGTCAAGACTGATTTATCAGTTTTTGACAACATCGTGCATTTATGCACTAACTGCTTTTATACGCTCTCACAAATTACATCAAATATTTTATAAATATCATCTAAATTTTCAGCACGTATAAGATAAGCTTGATTACCCATTAAAGGAGCAAAAGCTTCTGGTATTCTATCTGAAAAGATTATGTTTTCACCATATTTTGCAAAAAGATCGTGATTTGAAACTTTATAAGTAATCCAATCTTCCCTAGCACAAAAACCCATATTATATTTTCTTTCAGAAGTATTAAAAAACTTATTATATTGAATAATATTAGCCCATTCACGGTAAATATCAATATCACCAGCAAAATTTATCATGTCAGTTGTAAATCCACCAGGAGGTCTTAAATTTATTTCAAGACCATATAAAACATTATCTTTTGTTCTGAAAAATTCAATATGAAAAAACTTACCTCTAACATCAAAACCTTTAACAGCTTTTTTACCAGCTTCTATAAGATCTTTAGGTATATCTTTCAACAAAATATAGGATTTTTTACCATTTTTCATTTCAAGAGTACCTGTATATTGAAGCGAAGAACAATAAACAATTTTACCATCAAAATCACATATACCATCAAAAGTCTCAATATTACCTTCAATAAACGGTTCTATAAAAAAGAAATCAGGTAGAATTTCTCTTCTTTTAAAAAAACTACAAAGTTCATCAGCATTTAATATTTTGTAAGTATCAAACGCTCCAACACCTCTGTCTGGCTTTATAATAACAGGAAATTTATGTTTTTTTGCAAAATTCAAAGCATGTTTATAATCTTTTACAAGTTCACCATCAACAATACTTATACTGTTTTTATCAAATACTTTTTTCATTTCAGATTTTTTAATATATTTATTAAGATCTTTTTTAGTAAGTCCAGGAATTTTAAATTCAACTCTAATAATTGCTTCAAGATCAAGCCAAGACTCAAGATTAGACTCTACAAAATCAACATTTCCATGAATTGACAAAAAATATTTAACAGCGTCAAAAACTTCCCAAGTATTATGAAAAGAATTCACTTTATAATGACCTGACAAACAATGTTTAACTTCAGGAGAAAGATTATTATAATCACAATCTGTTATACCCAAAACAGTAATTCCAACCTGTTTAGCCTGAATTACAAAATTTGCAAAATTATGTGGATAATGCGGAGATATGTATATAAGTTTTTTATTTTCCATTATTTATTATAACCTTTTTTAATATATATAGTCAATAATCCTAATCACCAAAACATATTCCAAGATTTCTTGCAGTCATAATCATATCAGAATCAAGAGGAACCGACTTCATTCTAGAAGTTGCTTCTTTTAGCGGAACATACTGAACTATTGGAGGATCAAGTGCTACCATTACATCACGATAACCTTGTTCTAATGCTCTAACAGCAGCTGCACCAAATCTCAATGAAAGAAGTCTGTCAAAAGCCGTCGGAGATCCACCTCTTAAAAGATGACCAAGAACAACAGTTCTGCTTTCTTTGCCAGTTTTTTCAGAAATAAGTTTTGCAACTTTATCCCCAACTCCACCAAGAATATCTTTTCTTCCAAGTTCACTAGTAATAACAGAATAATCACCGCCAAGTGGTTTTGCTCCTTCTGCAACAACAACAAGTGCATGCCTGTGACCAGCTTTTTCTTTCTGAATAATTTTTTCAACAACTTTATCAATATCAAATTCAATTTCAGGAATTAAAATAACATCTGAATCAGATGCAATACCACATTCAACAGCAATCCATCCTGCATATCTTCCCATCACTTCAATAACCATAACTCTCTGATGGGCTTCCGCAGTCGAATGAAGTCTATCAATACACTGTGTTGCAAAAGACATAGCAGTATCAAATCCAAAAGTAATTACAGTTTTTTCAAGATCATTGTCAATTGTCTTAGGAACACCAATAACTCTCATACCTTTATCAGCAAGAACAGATGCAATTTCTAAAGAACCATCTCCACCTACTGCAATTATAGCATCTATTTCTTTTTTTCTAGCAGCTTCGATTATTTCATCAGTTCTATCAATTTCCTTCCATTTACCATTTGCATCTTTTATTGGAAATCTCAAAGGATTACCTTTATTTATAGTACCAATTATAGTTCCACCAAGATGAGTAATTCCAGCAACTTTTTTTTGAGTTAATTTGATTATACCACCATCTTCATATCTTTCTGGAAACATAAGACCATTAAATCCGTCTCTTATTCCCAAAACTTCCCATCCCCTGTTCAAAGCACTTATTGTAGCACCTCTTATTACAGCATTCAATCCAGGTGCATCACCGCCACCAGTTGAAATAGCTATTCTTTTTATTTCATCTTTCATACTTTTTTAACCTCCAAGGGTTGGATTTGTTTTGAATTATATCACAACTTTATAATTTGAACAATAAAAAAACTTTTAAATTAAAATATTTAACTAAAACATTCAATTGAATCCTCTAATTAAACAAACAAAAATCAATATAATGTCATGCCAAAGGAAATTTCATATTAAAAAATGTCATCTTGGCATCATTCTGAGAAACTGTCATCCCAGTACGATTCTGAGAAACTGTCATCCCGGTATGATTCTGAGAAACTGTCATCCCGGTATGATTCTGAGCCGGGATCTGTTTTTGATTTTTTTTTGAATTAGATTTTACATATAGATTCAAAAAATTGATATC
>Ga0265293_10008892_pt1 | contig 14648 bp, 13 predicted proteins | sample Munlanlewell138R_FD_192505 | JGI IMG/M metagenome (GOLD analysis project Ga0265293, IMG submission 192505) | Leachate microbial communities from a municipal landfill in Southern Ontario, Canada - Leachate well 138R | ecosystem: Engineered > Solid waste > Landfill > Unclassified | place: Canada...
AACTTTTGGACAGGCGCCGTATGGAAATAATGCACCATCCGTCAGTTAATCTCCACGATCTGGACTCGGACGGAGCGGAATTTATTTAAAAATAGGCACTTGTCTTAATTGGAAATTAAGCAATTGACAATCATCCTTCTAATCTGATAGACTATCGAAGCCCTAGAAGGTAAACACGGCGCAGTAGTTCAGTTGGTTAGAATGCCAGCCTGTCACGCTGGATGTCGAGGGTTCGAGTCCCTTCTGCGTCGCCAAAAGTGCCGGTCCCAGAACCGGCACTTCTTTGCCCAGATAGCTCAGTCGGTAGAGCAACGGACTGAAAATCCGTGTGTCGCTGGTTCGATTCCTGCTCTGGGCACCAAAAGACTCCGTTCACTGATTAAATATGTGCACGGAGTTTTTTTGTTATATGGATAAGAAGAAGCTTAGGGGCCGGGAAGGTGTTTAGGTTTTCTTCTGTTCTGCATCAACGAGATCTCCTGCTTTTTTTCCAAAAACAAGATACGCAAGAGAACCGACCATCATAAAGATGATCGGTGCCGTCCAGCTATGCGTCAAATCATAAAGATAACCTAATGCGGCCGGACCGATAGCAGCCAGTGTGTAGCCGACCAGGGGCACAAATGTTGAAATGTTCATGTTCTCCTGACTGTCTTTGCCTGAAAAACCGAGCAGGGCAAAGGGCATGGCAAACATGAATCCATTTCCCAGACCCAATAAGGTTATCGCAAATATATGCAGTGCCAACTCTTCCCGGCCAAGAAGAATAAGAGATAATCCGCCGAGAAATAATCCGGAAGCCAGCAAAGCCATCAGCCACTTTCTGCTGCTTCGCTGCATGATTGATCCACAGGCAAAGTTAGTGGGCAAACTGATTACTTGTATCAATACCATCAAAAAAGCCGCCTCTTCGCTGCTTCTGCCCTGACTCATGAGGATGGAGGGCAGCCAGGTTGAGGTGGAAAAGAAGATCAGTGCCTGGAGGCCGTACAGGATGCCCAGAGGGAGATGAGCCCGCATCTTAGACCAGGAAATTTCCAGCTTCACTTCTGACTCGCTTGAGTAGAGTGAATTCCTGGATACCAGAGGCCAGACGAGAAGGGCAGGTACGGCCAAAAGAGACAGAATACGCAAGGAGTTCTGCCAACTTCCGCTCAAGTCCATCAGAGGTATAACCGAAGCTAAAGCTACAGTGTTGGACAGGGTCATGGTCGCTGTGTACATGCCCATGTACAAGCCGACCCGGCCGGCGAATTGGTTCCTAATGAAAATGGGCAGTTGAACATTGAGTATCCCCAGTGCAAGACCGGTGAGGACAGTGCCCGTGAATAGGCCAAAGCTACCCAGAAAAGTACGGGCCAGAGTGCCGGCGAAAGCGAGTGACAGACAAGAATAAATGAGCCTCTTTGCATTAACTTTCGCTGTAAGGTATCCACCGACCGGCGACATCAGTGCATACATAATCGAAATCAGCGTTGTCACGGAACCTGCGGCAGCGGCAGAGAGTGCCAAATCACTTTTGATGAAGGGAATTAATGGTCCGATACTGCTGATCGGTGCCCTGGACAGCAGGGCTGTCCAAAAAACCGCCATGCCTATCAGGATCTTGTTTCGTCTTGTTTTCACTCAAATCTCCTCAAACGCTCACCTGCTAATTTTATCCGAACTAGACCGGAACAAGCAAATACAATCACAGTGACGAGACATTTTATGAAATCTGTTAGAATTAGTTTTTGAGAGACGAAGTTAATGTGGAAGGAGTACTTCTTATGAATATTATTCTCACCGGTGACCGCCCTACAGGCAGGTTGCATCTAGGCCACTATGTGGGCTCTTTGCGCCGGCGTGTCGAGCTGCAGAACTCAGGAGATTTTGATGAGATATACATCATGATCGCGGACGCACAGGCTCTGACCGATAATGCGGATAATCCCGAGAAGATTCGCGAGAATGTTCTGGAGGTGGCGCTTGATAACCTTTCTGTGGGACTGGATCCGACCAGATCGACCTTGTTTGTTCAGTCGGCAGTATACCAACTGACAGAACTCTGTTTTTACTATACAAATCTGGTCACTGTCTCCCGTTTGCGCCGCAATCCCACAGTGAAAACTGAAATCGGCATGCGGGGTTTTGAATCCAGCATCCCTGTAGGCTTTTTTATCTATCCGATCAGCCAGGCAGCTGATATCACGGCCTTCGATGCGACGGTAGTTCCTGTAGGCGAGGACCAGGGTCCGATGCTGGAACAATGCAGAGAGATCGTACATAAATTCAATAGCACTTACGGTGAAACTCTGGTGATGCCGGATATTCTGTTGCCGGAGAACGAAGCATCCATGCGGCTTCCGGGTACTGATGGTCAGGCCAAGATGAGTAAATCTCTGGGAAACTGCATTTATTTAAGCGATGATCCCAAGGAGGTGAAGGACAAAGTGATGTCAATGTTTACTGATCCGGATCATTTGCGTGTAGAAGATCCCGGAAAAGTAGAGGGCAACACCGTCTTCACCTATCTCGATGCCTTTGCCTCAACTGAACATGTCAGGCGTTTCTGGCCTGAGTATGAAGATCTCGATGCGATAAAAGCCCACTATCAGCGGGGAGGCCTCGGCGATGTCAAGGTGAAGCGTTTCCTGATTGAGGTCCTGGAAGATATTTTGACACCTATCCGCGAGCGTAGGGCCTATTGGGAAGAGCGCATACCTGAAGTTATTGCGATCCTGGAAGATGCCAGCCTGGTAGCTTCCGCCAAGGCACAAAAGACAGTGGAGCGTGTGCGTCAGGCCATGCAGATCGACTACTTCAGCGACAAGAGCTTTTATGAGGAATCTGTAGAGCGCTATGAGAAATAATCAGTAGCTGCCGGTGAATCCAGGCCTGCAGCAGAGGCCTCTTCCGGCGTATTGATGTTGGTAAAGACAGACCAGTCCGGCAAAATCTGCCGGACTTTTTTTTCCTTTAAAAAAAGAAAGCCGCTTTCGCGCATGAAATGCTCGACTTTGCTCCGCTGAGCCAGGACCTGTTTTCTCAGGACCGGCAGCAGGCTTTTCGCATAGATAGCATGGAAGATTTCAGGGCGCAGGCGCAGGCTGCCGTCTCTGCTTCGAAACTCCCGCTCTACAGCTATGCCGCTGCAAGGGTGGCAGGAGCTCAATTCTTCCAATAAAAGTTCTAATAGCCCGGGTTCGAATTCAGGCATATCGCAGGCTGCAAGATAAATATAAGGGGAAGCTGCGACCGTGAGAGCTGCATGGATACCGCTCAGGGGGCCGCGGGAAGGCAATTTGTCCCGCGTCAGCAAAACATTTTGCCCCTGATAAAGGCCTGCCGACTTTGTCACGATAATGATTTCGTCAAAGTAAGGCTCCATTTGTTTGATCAGACTATGGACCAGGATTTGCCCGTCCCTGCTAAGAACCTGTTTATCCGTTCCCATACGCAAGCTCTTGCCGCTGGCCAGAATTGCGGCAGTGCGACACAGAGGGTTTTTTGTTCTTTTAATCTGATCCGGCTTCATAGGCTTTTATCCTAGCATAGGAGGGGAGGATTTATGTAATTCCCTGAAGACGATATGGTAGACTATTTTCAAATCATAAAAACCTGCAACTACACTTCTGCAGGCTGCTTTTAATAAGAAGGAGGCCACTAAATGACCAATAAGCAACAAGCCGTGATTCCGCATGTCAGATCGTATAAATGTACGCTCTGCCACAAGGAATACCCCTACGATGCTGAAATGTTGACCTGCCCTGACTGCGGTGAGAAAGGCATTCTCGATATTCTCTATGATTATGATGAAATCAAGAAAAATGTCTCGCGTGAGAGTCTGGCTCAGGACCATACGAACAGCATGTGGCGCTACAAGGCTTTCCTGCCCTTGCAGGACCGGGATTATACACCCTTTTTGCGGGTGGGCTGGACACCGCTGTATGAGTCTTTGCGTCTGGGCGATGAGCTGGGTTTGAAGAAGCTTTACATCAAGGACGACGGCTTGAACCCGACTGCTTCTCTGAAGGACCGTGCCAGTGCTGTTGCCGTAGCCAAGGCTATTGAGCAGGGCTATGACACAATTTCCTGTTCTTCAACCGGGAATGCCGCCTCCTCCTGTGCCGGAAACGCTGCCCGTATGGGTCTGAAGAGCGTTATTTTTGTTCCTGAACGCGCTCCGGAAGGCAAACTGGCCCAGATGCTGATTTTCGGAGCCCGCGTGGTTTCCGTCATCGGCAATTACAAGGATACTTTTGATCTTTCTAAAATGGCTATCGAAAAATATGGCTGGTTTAACCGCAATGCCGGTATTAATCCGGTCATGACAGAAGGTAAGAAAACCGTTTCGCTCGAAATAGCTGAGCAATTGAACTGGCAACCGACTGACTGGGTTGTTCTTTCGGTAGGTGACGGCTGCACTGTCGGTGGAGTATATCTGGGTTTCTATGACCTCTTTCAAATGGGCATGATTGATCGCATTCCCAAAATTCTGGGAGTACAGTCAACCGGATGTTCACCTTTCTTTGATGCAGGTTGCGAATGCAAACCTTTGATTCCGACTGAGGAGAACACCCTGGCCGACTCCATTTCTGTCGGCGTACCGCGGAACATTGTCAAAGCCCAGCGTGCAGTAGCGGATTCAGGCGGACGGTGGGTCGCAGTGCCTGACGAGGAGATTCTTGCAGCCATGAGTCTGCTGGGACGTACCGAAGGCATCTACGGAGAACCCGCCGGTGTTACCGGTACAGCCGGAATCAAAGCCGCCCTGGCGCAAGGCATAATCAAGCCGGACGAGACAGTAACCGTTATTGTTACCGGTAACGGTCTTAAAGATACAAAGAATGCTCTGGCGGCTGCAGGAAGCTCCGTAAAGAGCAAACCCACTCTGGAAGCCCTGGAAGCCAGCGGAGTCCTTGGCTAAGGAACTTATGATGTTGAAGATGAGCGCGGCAGTAGCCGCGCTCAGTTTTTATCAGGAGAGACGTATATGGAATATGAGAAACTTGGACAATTTTACTTAGGAACAGTCGCTGAGGATCGTGATGGCGATGGTCGTCCCGATTTCATGTTGTTTGACTCCCGGGAGTTGAGAACTCATGCGATCTGCGTAGGCATGACCGGCAGCGGTAAAACCGGCCTCGGCATTGCCATGCTGGAAGAAGCTGCCATGGATGGCATTCCCGCCATCATTGTCGACCCCAAGGGAGATATGAGTAACCTGCTCTTATCTTTTCCCGGCCTCACAGCTGAAGAGTTCCGACCCTGGGTGCAGGAAAGCGAAGCTAAAGCCAGAGGTATTACGGCAGATGAATTGGCGGAAGAAAAAGCTGATGCCTGGCGAACCGGTCTGACAGCCTCAGCGCAAACCGGAGACCGTATACGCGTGATGCGGGAGCGGAGTAATTTTGCTCTTTACACTCCGGGCGGCCTCTTCGGCAGACCCCTGTCTGTAGAGGGACTTTTCAACGCACCTTCGGAACAGGACATGGAAATCGTCAATGACATGGTTATTTCAGCCAGCAGCAGCGTTTTGCATCTGATCGGCATCGAAGCGGACCCGATCAAAAGCCGGGAACATGTCTTTTTGTCTGAAATAATCCGTCAACGCTGGAGTGAGGGCAAGGCAGTTGACCTGCCCCACCTGATCCAGGCTGTGCAGAATCCGCCGATTAAGACTATCGGGGTCATGGATATTGAATCTTTTTTCCCCGAGAAAAACCGGTTTGACCTGGCCCTGCAGCTTAATTCTATTCTGGCATCTCCTTCCTTCGCCAGTTTTTTGCAGGGTGAACCGCTGAATATTGACAACCTGCTCTACACAGCTGAGGGCAAACCGCGCCTGTCGATCCTGTCACTGGCGCATCTGTCAGACGCTGAACGCATGTTTTTCCTGACATTACTGCTGAACCAGATGATCGCCTGGATGCGTAGCAAGCAGGGAACAGACAGCCTCAGAGCACTGTTTTATATGGATGAAATTTTCGGGTATTTCCCACCGGTCGCAAATCCCCCGTCCAAGTTGCCCCTGCTGACTTTGCTCAAGCAGGCCCGTGCCTATGGACTTGGTATGGTTCTGGCTACACAAAATCCGGCTGACCTGGATTACAAAGGCCTTTCCAATATAGGCAGCTGGTTTATCGGCCGTCTTTCTACTGAACGTGACCGTTCACGCTTGCTGGAAGGAATGGTGGACACAGCTCACGTCGGTCTTGAGCGCGGCAGCCTTTCGGAAACGATAGCTAATCTGGAGAAGCGGGAGTTCCTGCTACGCCGGCCCTCGGAGAAAGAGCCGACCTTGTTTACGACCAGATTCTGCATGTCCTATCTGGCGGGACCTCTGACCAGAGAACAGACTGCCCTGCTTGCCCGGCAAGCTTTGCCTGCTGCTCCTGCCTCTCCGGCTGTTGAAGTTGCAGTTCCGGAGACAACAGCAGTTCCTGTGCAGGCAGCCACCGTGTTAACGCAGGACTTGCCTGTTCAGGAAGTTGAAGTTCAAAACGGCGAGATTACCCAGGCTCCGATCGGGGCAGCCGGAATTCCTGTCCACTACCTTTATGGAAACTCTTTTGCCGGCGAAAAATATACGCCTGCCTTGCTCGCATACCTCAGTATTCATTACGATAATGAAAAACATTCGATCAGTGAGGACCGCGAGTTGCTGCGCCTAACCCCTGTGAGAGAAGGTCTGCTGACAGTTGACTGGAATGAATCAAAGCTTTTTGAACCGGATGAAATCGACAGTGAAGACCAGCCTCCGGCGAACGCAAGATATGCGTCTTTACCGGCTGATGCACGTAAGAAAACCAGTTATACCCAGTGGCAGAAACAGGCGGTAGACCATGCATATCGAACCGATACTCTGGACTACTATACCCACCCGGAACTGAAGATGTTTTCAGAGCCCGGGGAAACGGAGCGTGATTTCGTCGCCCGTGTTCAGTTAGCAGCCCGTGAGAATCGTGACGCTGCTTTGGACAAGGTCCGGGACCAGTACGATAAAAAATACAAAACTCTGGAAGGGAAAATAATCAAGGCCGAAGAGAAAATTGACCGTGAGACCGAGCAGTCCAAGGATGCCAAGAGGCAGACTGCCATATCTTTCGGTTCAGCTGTTCTCGGCGCCTTCCTGGGCAAGTCGCTGGTCACGCAATCTTCAGTCGGCAGGGCCGGTACTGCTGCCAAAAGTGCAAGCCGCTCAAAGAGGCAGGCAGAGGACATTGTCCGTGCAGAAGATGCTCTCAAGCGGCTGACCGACGAGAAAACGGCACTTGACGCAGAGATGGAGCAGGCTTTGAGCGATATGGCCGCAGTCTACGACAATGTAGCCGACAATGTGAAAACAGTCTTGATTAAACCATTGAAGCGCGATATTGCTGTCAAGGCTTTTGCCCTGGTCTGGGTACCGGAGTCAATGTTTAACTAGGAGAGCCTGCTTCTTATAGTATTGATCAGGTCCTCAACCATGTTCTGCCGGGGAGTGAGTATCTCCACTCCCCGATCGACCACCTGATGCAGACGGCCGGTCATGTCGTCTGCATCCAGCCTTGCCCCGACCAGGACCTTAGCTATATCATCAATAAAATCCCCATCGAGCGCATCGCTGTAGACGACGACGTTTTCAATTTTTCCCTGCTTAATTTCGAAACCGAGTTTGGCCTCGCCCCAACTTAAGCGGCCTGTCTCTATCTCCATGTCAAAGGGGACAGTCCTGCCGTAGCGCCAGTCCCAGGAAGAATATTTTTCCTCCAATGCAGCCAGCCTATCGTCACCGGCAAACTCATCTATCCCCAGTTTTTCGATTTCCCGCCCTTTTGCATAACGTTCAACAAAGGATTTATTGACAGCTTCCGCCAGTTCCGTCAGTGTCAGATCGGGCCGGACGTCTCGCAAGTTGCCGACGCGCGAACGAACTGAAGCAATAGCTTTGGATTTGAGTTTGACGTCGGAAACCGTGAGGAAATGCACCAGACGCTCAAAATCGGAATTCAGCATCAAGGTTCCGTGATGCAGGCCTACGCCGTGGGAAAAGCGGAAGGCATTGCCGGAGAATTTTTTCCCTCCGATCAGAATATCGTTGCGGCCGCTTCGCTCGGCTTCAATGCCCAAGTCTAAAACAGCGTCCAGGATTACTTTAAAACTTTGGTCAAGATCAAGTTCCGACTGAGGCAGAATTATAGAGAAATTCAGATTGCCCAGGTCATGGTAGACCGCTCCGCCGCCCGTGCTTCGCCGTGCCAGATACCCGCCTTCATCTTCCAGGAGCGTGCAGCGACATTCCGCCCAGGCATTCTGGTTTCTGCCGATAACAATGGTATTGGTGTTTTGCCAGAGATAGAGAATTGCGCTGTAGCGCCTTTCGTCAGAGTCATCAGCATCACTTTCGCAAAGACCCATGAGATAATCTTCAAGGGCTAAATTGTTCCAGGGGTTGTTACGGTCGGTTGAGAGCAGCAGCAGGGGCTTTTTTGACATATATTTATCTCCTCTTGTGTAAGCGCTTTATTATGTAAAATTGCATCCCTTGTCAAGGATTTGATGCTGAACCATTATAGAATAAAACTCGGGCAACACAAGACACATAAGATCGCTATACTTAATGACGTAAATGAATTCGTGTTTAGATGATATTTGAGGGAGGATTTGATCCATATGATTGATCCGAAGGATAAGGATTTCCAAGCGAAGGATACTTATAATATTGAGGATTTGCTCGGCCTGCTGGCTTTTTTACGCAGTGAAGAAGGTTGCCCCTGGGACCGTGCTCAGGATCATGCATCCATTCAGGAAAATATGCTGGAAGAAGCTTATGAGGCAGTTAATGCCATTCAACTGCAAGATGATGCGGAACTGTGTGAGGAGCTGGGCGACGTGCTGATGCAAGTCGTCTTTCATGCCGGAATGGCAGAAGAGCGGGGGGCCTTTGACTTCTCGGATGTTGTGACCGGCATTTCGAAAAAACTGATTTCCCGGCATACGCATCTTTTCGGTGATGACACTGCCCTGACTGCAGAAGAAGGGCTGGACACCTGGACCAGGAATAAAAAACTGGAGCGGAACTATGAAAAGACATCTCAAATGCTGACTGATGTCCCCAGATCCATGCCGGCTCTGATGCGGGCTGCCAAACTGCAGAAACGCGCAGGCAAAATCGGTTTTGATTGGCCGTCACCGGTGGGGGCACGCGAAAAGATGCTGGAGGAGCTCACCGAGCTGGAACAGGAGTTGTCACGGCGGGAGCTTGCCGCGATCCCCTCACAGGACAAGGAGGTTGAGCGGGCAATTCAGGCTGAAGCAGGTGACCTGTTGTTTGCGCTGGTAAATTTTCTGCGGCTGAATCAGATTGAGCCCGAGTCAGCACTGACAGCCAGCTCGGAAAACTTTATCCGTCGCTTCCGGAGCATGGAGGAGATAGCTGCAGAGAACGGTATTGACCTGGACTCCGGATTGTCGCTGGAAGTCCTGGACAGTTTCTGGGATGAAGCCAAGCGACGTGAGAAAGAGTAGGGAGACAAATGAGATTAGACAAATTTCTGAAAGTGTCACGTATAGTCAAGCGCCGGACCGTGGCCAAGGAGATAGCTGATGCCGGCAGAATCACAGTTAACGGTGTGAAGGCCAAACCGGGTACGGAACTTAAAATCGGTGATATACTGGAGATCGGCTTCGGGCAGAGGAAGACCAGGGCACGGGTGCTGGATTTGCGTCCCGCGGTCCGTAAAGAAGAAGCCGAAACACTCTATGAATTGCTGGAAACAGATTAGCAGGCAGATAACATTTAGATAACAGGGGAATTATATTCCTCTTAAATCAGAATAATTGCACCGGACGGTACTTGCAAAACCGAACAAACTCCTTTACCATTAGCTTAAACTAGGATAGATGTCTATACGACAGGAGATCAGTAATGGCGAGATTGGCAAATAAAAGTGGAAATTTGCCCGGAGCAAACAAAGCACGCAATCGTAATACGCGTGCCTACCTTCTTCGTATATGTTTGGGAGTTATCTTTGTACTGATAACTGCAGTCTGCACCAATCTATATTTTCAACAGGAAGAAGAATACCAGCGCTTGAATCTGGAGCAGGAACAGCTCCAGCGTCAGATGGATTCCTTGTATGAAGAATATGATTATCTCAATAGGAAATATGCTATGCTGGATTCAGACGAATACATCGAGGGCATAGCACGCGATTACCTTAATATGTGCCGGCCCGAAGATACCCTGATTATCAACAGGTAAGTTTGTTTAAAATATAATGCAAAAGATGGCCGGGTTTGTGGCCATCTTTTTTTATACTCAGAATTCTAATGATCAGTGTTATTGTGCTGCGTTAAGCTCAGCAATTTTAACAATGAGGTCAGCTGCCAAAGCCATGCCGCGTGTCAGAACCAGCTCATAACGGCCGTGGTAATTGTAGCCGCCGACAAAAATATTAGGGCAGGGCAGACCACGGTAAGTCAATTGTGCTCCATCAGTCCCGCCCCGGATGGGTTCTTCGCTGATCTCAATATCCAGCTCCTTCATAGCCTTACGGGCCAGTTCAATTACATGCCCGGATTCCCGGATCAGGTCCAACATATTGTAATAAGAGTCCTCGATTTCAAGACTCAGTCTCTGCCCGTATTTTTTATTCAAAAACTCTACGATGTCTTTCAGTAATTTCTTCTTTTCCCGGAAAAGGTTACTGTCATGGTCGCGAATAATATATTCGAGACTTGCCTCTTCTACTGTGCTGTTAAAATCAGTCAGCAGATAGAAGCCATCGTGGCCATCAGTCCACTCCGGCCTTTCTCCTGCCGGGAGCAGGCTATGCAATTCCATTCCGATCAAGCCGGCATGTATCATTGTGTGCTTGGCAGTGCCTGGGTGAACGTTGCGACCTTGGATCTTGATTCTAGCGCCGGCAGCGTTGAAGGTTTCATAGTTGAAATCGCCGATCGGCCCGCCATCCATAGTGTAGGCAAAGTCAGCATTGAAACGGTCCAAGTCCAGCAAAGAGGCTCCGTGTCCGATTTCTTCATCAGGCGTGAAAGCTACTGAAATGTCGCCATGTCCGATTTCCGGATGTGCTATCAGGTAGTCCAGCGCCTCCATGATGGCAACAATGCCTGCCTTATTGTCAGCCCCCAGTAAAGCAGTGCCGTCACTTGTTATTATTTCTTCACCGACCAGGTCATTTAAAAAAGGAAAGCTGTCGACTTCGATACTGAATTCATCATTCAGACGAATGTCTCCGCCTTCGTAGGTAAAGATCTGAGGCTTTTCTGTAACCCCGGCCATATCAGGAGATGTGTCCAGATGAGCTAAAAAGCCGATTGCGGGAAGGCCTGACCTGTTAGCTGACAGACGTCCGTAGGTATAGGCGTGGTCCTCGTCGAGATAGGCTTCCAGACCCATATCCAGAAGTTCCTGATAAAGCAGGCGGGCCAGATTCATCTGCCCCGGACTGCTGGGTGTCTCCTCACTGTTCTGCGGATCCGACCGGGTATCAATCGCTATATAACGTGAAAAGCGCTCACGCACAGCATCGAAACCAACCTTTGTTTTTTCATCCATGAGCCTTACAACTCCTGTCTGTTCTTTAAAGCCCTGCTCAGGGTTTCTGCATCAGCATATTCCAAATCAGCTCCCATAGGGATGCCGTGTGAAAGCTGGGTCGTTTTAATACCTGCCCTGTTCAAAAGCCGTGCAATATAGAGGGCTGTTGCTTCCCCCTCAATACTGGGATTCATCGCCAGAATGACCTCTGTGATTTCCTGATGCTGTTGCAGTCTTTGCAGGAGTTCACGCAGTTTGATGTCTTCAGGACCGATTTCTTCCATTGGGGAAATAGCGCCGTGAAGGACATGATAGAGTCCGTCATAGTTCTGCACCCGCTCCATAACTGCCACATCCCGGGGGTTCTCCACTACACAGACAACACTGCGGTCCCGGTTCTGAGATTTGCAGATATCACAGGGATCATCCTCGGTTAAGTTGCAGCACTCTGAACAGAGTGTGACACCCTGTCTGGCATCTCTGATTGCATCAGCTAAAGCCAGAGCCTGGTCATTATCCTGGGACAGAATATGAAATGCCAGGCGCTGGGCTGTTTTGGCGCCAATACCCGGCAACTTATTGAATTCTGCAATCAAACGGGTGATTGCAGGACTAAAGCGCATTACCATCGTTTAAAAACCGGGGAAGTTTAAGTTGCCGCCGGCTACCTGTGACATGCGTGCTTCGACTTTTTCATCCAGCTGGCGCATGGCATCATTTATTGCTGCACTGACCAGGTCCTGCAGCATTTCTACGTCCTCTGCATCGACTACGTCAGGATTGATCTCAAGTTCCAGGATTTGATGATTCCCCCCGACGACTGCACGCACAACACCACCGCCTGCAGTTGATTCAGCAGTCATTTCAGCTGTTTCTTCCTGCGCTTTGGCCAGTTCTTCCTGCATCTGCTGAGCCTGTCGCATCAGTTGGTCCATCTGGTTCCCACCGCCACCACCGCCGCGCTGTCTGCCGCCGCCACCCGGATATCCGCCTCGTCCTCTTGCCATTAATTGCTTCCTCCTTTTAATAATTCCTCATCAATATGAAGAGGGATTGATCTTTTATCAGTAATTTTCTTTAATTTTAAAACCCAGTCTTCCTCAGCAGAAACCGCGTTTGCATCGGCTTCATCCTCGAGGATAACCTCCAGCTGAACACTTTCGCCCAGCTTGTCTGCCAGAATCCTGCGAATTATTTCACGCGACTCAGCTTCGCTGGTACAGGCATGCTGGCCCTTCAGGGAATGATCAAAAGCCAGAGTCCAGACCTTATCCTTACGGCTGACTTTCGCAGGGCGTGCCATCAGTGAGAGGTCCATCAGATGCTCTTCTTTTATAGCCTCCAGGACATCCTGCCAGATCCGCAAAGTTTCATCCTCATAAGCCAAAGAAGATTCTGCTTCTTCTTTTTCCAAAACAGAATCAGTTTTCTCTGTAGTTTGCTTAATTTCCGCCTCGATAATTACTTCAGGCTGACTTGCCTCTTCCCGGGCAGGAGTTTCCTGTACAAGACTTACCTTCACTTCAGGAGCTTTTTCAACCACACTTTTGACGGGTGCAAGATGCCCGCCGCCAAGTCGTGAAGCCAGAGCCAGCAAGCCGATTTCCAGGCTGGTGCGGATGTCCGGCGAAAAACGGAGCTCTGAATTGAGCCTGGCCAGAGAGGCAATACCATCACTTATCAGCTCGGTCGAAAAGCAGTCTGCCAGTTCACTTAGTCTGGTCAGACCTCCACTTGTCATTTGGATCAGCTCTGCAGGATCACGGGACACTTTAACAATCAAAAGATTTCTCATATAAGCGGAAAGGTCAAGCAGGAATCGTGTCAGATCACGTCCGCTCATTACCAGTTCCTGAATGGAACTCAGGAGTGTATCGGCGTCATAGTCCAGGATGGCTGCAGCTACCGAATGCAAGAACTGATCAGGAACCCGCCCTGCCATTTGCAGGACATCATCACGCCCGATTTCGCCAGGCATTTGATGCAGCTGATCCAGTAGACTGATGGCATCACGCATGCCACCGTTTGCCAGCTGGGCAATAACAGAAAGAGCGTCGTCGGTGATGCTTAGTCCAAGCTCATCAGATATTAGTCGCAGACGCCGGACGATGTCACTTTGTTTGATACGCCTGAATTCATAATGCTGGCAGCGGGACATAATTGTTGCAGGTATGCGATGCGGTTCAGTTGTCGCCAGAATAAAAACAGCGTGAGCCGGAGGCTCCTCCAGAGTTTTCAGCAAAGCATTGAAAGCCTGCTGTGAAAGCATGTGAGCTTCGTCAATTATGTAAACTTTGTATCGGGCCAGGACAGGGGAGAAAATAATCTCCGATGTCAGCCGTCGTACATCATCAACTCCGTTGTTGGACGCAGCATCAATTTCCTGTATATCCATCAGAGAGCCATTATTTGCTGCTACACATATTTCACATTCGTTGCAGGGATTTCCATCGTCCGGATTCAGGCAATTTACTGCTTTGGCGAAAATCTTTGCTACTGAAGTTTTTCCTGTGCCTCTGGTGCCGGAAAATAAAAAAGCATGAGCAAAGCGCCCATTGCGTACACTTTGCAGCAAGGGATAGACGACTTGCTCCTGGGCTACAACATCACGAAAATTTTGTGGACGCCATTGACGATAGAGTGCCAATTTTTCGCTAGTGGACAAGCTGACCTCGCTTCCATAGAAATCGCCGCTCCTGAGTCACAACCGAGGCAGGCTTCCCCGCGGCGCATATGGTTGATCGCTTACCGCTGCTTCCTTCCGGATCTGACGGGTTTCACGGGCCACATCGCACGGGACCCACGATCGGTTGCGACTAAGACGCGGCGATCCGTGTGCATTTCTCATATATTCTATATTACTTGGAGATGAATTTAAAGGACTGTGCCACCTGTAAAAAAATTCACTAACCAGTATAGTATACTGACAACCCAAAAGCTTCTTAAACAAAATTCGGGAGGCAAAAATATGCGCAAAAAAGTTTATCTGATCCTTATGCTGGTACCGGTCTTACTCTTCAGCCTTGTAGCCTGTGGAAAAGATGACAATAAAATAGAGGCTGTCAGATTGAGAGCAAATTCTTATCTGGTTATTTCAGATAACGAATTTTCTCGTCAAATC
>Ga0265293_10008893_pt1 | contig 14648 bp, 13 predicted proteins | sample Munlanlewell138R_FD_192505 | JGI IMG/M metagenome (GOLD analysis project Ga0265293, IMG submission 192505) | Leachate microbial communities from a municipal landfill in Southern Ontario, Canada - Leachate well 138R | ecosystem: Engineered > Solid waste > Landfill > Unclassified | place: Canada...
AGTATTTTTTGTTTATATATAAACTTTACCTTATCAGTGCTTGCACTGCGTAGCCTTGGCGAGATTAGCCCTGCTCCGTTAAAACTTCGCAGGACACTGCTTCTATCAGCGACCCAAAGTATTTTTTGTTTATATATAAACTTTACCTTATCAGTGCTTGCACTGCGTAGCCTTGGCGAAGCAGTGCCCCCAGCAGGAGTCGAACCCGCATCTAGAACTTAGAAGGTTCCTATTCTGTCCGTTGAACTATGGGGGCGGCCAAACAAAAAGCAATACCGAAATTATGCCTTGATTTTTGATTTTGGTCAAGACAAAATGCCGCGGCCAAGGATATTTTCGCTACTGCTTCAAATCGCGCGGGGCGGAAAATATTTCCGCACCGATGGCGGCGGAAGGCGTTTCATATTCAATTTGGCGCTTTTTGATGATTTCAAAGATTTGCCGATATTCCCGCGCGCGAGCATTGTCAAATCTTTCTTTTTGAGGAATTTGGTTCGACAAAATTTGCGTTGGGCCGGGTTCCTTAAATTTAAAAAAAACACTCGCGGCAACCGCGCCAAAAAGAATCAGCAGGCAAAAAAACATTTTATAGGGGGCAAAAGCCGCTTTCTTCACCGCCGCGGCCGCCGATAAACGCATTTTATTCAGATTGCAGTTGAACATAATTTTTTATCAAAAGGCGCGCTTCGGCCATAACCGGCGCGTTGAATTCAAATTGGATTTCGCCTTGATATTCTTCTTGCGGATTCAAACCTTCTTTGATCGGATCGGTTTTAATATCAATGCTTTCTATTTCTATCAAATAGCGGCTGTTTTCAATTTTGTCGACGAACTTCAATATTGATTCAACCATACCGCCGACATTCGCTTCAATTTTTATAAACGGCCACTCGCCGTTTGATAATTTTTGTTCCGCTATCGGCGAAAATTTGATTTCCAAATCCGATTCTTTTGCTACATTTTCCAAAAGATTAATCAAATCCAAAGGCATATTCGCATCGGTAAATCCGGCTTTTACCATATTCAAACCGATGTTCTCCTGTTTTTCAAACGCGATAAAATCACGGGTATTGGCAATATGCCGGCCATAAGTATCAATTTGAAATCGGCGCTCGGAGGTTTGCGCCGCAATCTTTTCAATGCTGGCAATTATGGGCACAACACCCAAAATCACAATCGCGGCCGCCAGCAACAAGAACAATGCGGCCATGGCAATCGGGTTGTCAATTTTTTTTGCCATATTCAAAATTAATGTTAAATTCTATATCTTTTGCCATGAGCCAATTTTTTGAGGGAAAATCAACATTTAAAAAATCCGGGCACATTTCCAAATTTTCTTTAAATTCAACCAACGACACGCGTTCCGCCGCAAATCCGCTCAATTCAACCTTCCCCAAGGAGTAAACAAACTCATTTAAAGAAATACCTGAAGGCATAAATTGAGCGATTTTTTCAATGATTGGCGTAATTTTCGCTTGTCGGGAATAAAAAATCTTGGTTTGATCAATTAATTTATTATTATAGACAATTTGATCCTTGATCTTTGCCACGTCAAAAATTTCCATTTCATTTTTTTTGGCATCCACCGCGACTTGGATTGCATTCAATTCAGCCAAATAAAAATTACGTACCAATAGTAACGCCAAGACAAACACCGTCAATCCGGCGCAAAGCGATATCCCGATAATCGCGGCAACCCTTGCCCAATCTTGCCGGCGGATTACATCCTGCCGATCTTGCGGTAATAGATTAATCATTTAATTTTGCTTTTTGATTCCCGCTTTAATTTTCTTTTTGGTTTCGGCGGCATTAAAAACTGAAAGCTTCCATCCGTAGCGGCTGATTCAATCGCCAGGGCGCGCAGGGCCAGCCCGGCCGCAACCGCGCATCCGCAAACACCGCTTTTGGCAAAACCGCTTTTTTTTATTGCCAATCCATCCGTGCCAATGGGCAAAATCAATCGCGAAACCGGCAAATTAATCTTAGAGAGAAGAAACTCATCCAATCCCCTCAAATCGGCGCCGCGGCCGCAAAGTATGATTTTGCCGAAATTTTTGCCGTCTGATTCGTCCCCGTCGGCCTCGTGAGTTTGATAATACCGAGCGCATTTTTGAACTTGTTGGACAAAATCAACCAGCTTGGGAACCAACGCTTCAAAAATTTTTCTTTTCTCGGATTGTTGATCAGACTTCTTTTTTCCCGCGGGGCGCACAAACTCTTCAATACCATACTTAACTTTCAGTTTTTCGGCCAAATCGCGATTGACATTGGCGCAATCTGAAATTGCTTCAACAAAATCGCGGTTCGAAACCGGAATGGCAAAAGTAAATCTTATTGAACCGCGAGAATAAATAATGACATTTGATTGCGTGTCGCCAATATGGATTATCATAAATGACAACTCATTGTTTTTACCCGCCAGCGCGGCGCGCGCCACGGATTGGGACTCAAGTTCCATCGCCGCGCAAGCAACCCCGGCGGCATCCAAAACTCTAAGGCGCGAATCAACGATTTCTTTTGGAATCGCCGCCGCCAAAACTTCGCATTGATAAAAATCTTCCAGCGGGCGCGGCACTGTTTCAAAATCAAGATAAACTTTTTCCAAGGGCAAAGGAATATAGTTCTCCGCCTGGAAAACAACCGCGGCGCGCATTTCTTCGGCGTCAAGCTTGGGCATTTTAATCACCTGCAAAAACGCTTTTTCTTCAGGAAGTGAAACCACCGCGTAGCAAGGCAGTTTGCTTTGTCCTATAAACTGCCGCGTAAGTGATTTTATTTTGACGGCAAGCTTGCCCTCATCTCGAATGTTGCCGTTTTTAATAATACCCGCTTCCAATTCCACGCTGCCGGAATCAGCTATGAACAAATGCCGTTTCTTATCGGTCAATTTCATTATCCTGATATAGGTATCGGTAATTTCCAATCCAAACGCGCTCTTTTTGATTGATAAAAAGTTAAACATACTTTCAGTTTATTTCATTTCTTCCCAATTTACAATTTTAAAATTAGAACTCATACCCGCAATAAACGGCGGCGGATTGTAAACCTGGTTCTGATCAACATAGGTATAACGCTGCGCATAGCCGGAAACCATTTGTCCGTAACTTACCCATTGCGTCCCCACTCTCTCCCTGCTAACTACCGAACCGTAAATATTTAAAGTATTTTTGAAGTTATTGGGATAATGATTACGCCCGAATCTTCCTTTTTGTGCCACAATGATCGCGTGCAATTCCATATCGCCGGGAGATTGCGGTCCGATTAAAACATTTCTTTCGGCAATAATCGCCAAACCATCATCCCCTCCATAATTTGAGTAGGTAATACTTTCCGGAAGGATGACATCAGTATCAATATCCGGTTCCGTATCGCCATCCTCTTTGAGATGAGCCGACGCCACCACCACCTTTCCTTTTACCGTGCCCGTCACCCAAAGATTGTCCTCAACATAAATCGCCGAACAATCAAGGGGGATTGCGTATGTCGCATACAAAATTTCGTTATTGATAATAAAACGATCATGATGCCATTCTTCTTCATCGCTATAAGCATATGTTTGCTGAAGCGCCATTACCGTCCATATTTCAATAGTCCCATCACTTTTAAAATTAAGACGATAACCTTTACTGCCGGGTTTCAAATCATCAGACGCCGGAAAATAAAGCCCGCCGCCGGTTTTTGCCTTTTCTTTGATATCGGCCAAATCCATTGTAATCGCATCAAAACTGAAAGGCGGCTCCGGATACTCAAAAAGCCCGATATCCGGATTCGCAGTTGTCGTAAAAACACTCGGGCAAACACATTGCCATCCGGATAAATAACAGCCCGAACTTACCGGGCATGGATCGCATCCGAAAGAATCAGTACAAACCCATTCACCCGCTTCATTACGCACCGCGGCGCTGGTTATCAGCGATTGGTTCTGTCCGTCCATGCGAATACCGCCATTTGAATGGAAGGGGCCGTTTATTTCGTGATCCGCGCCGACCCACACGCTACTGTTAATAATATATGAATACTTTGCCACTGATTCGCGTCCGTATAATATCCTCACGCCCCTTTCTATATTTGGAAATTTTGCCGTTCGACCCACGGAAATAATTTGCCGTGAAGCGGTTTGGCCGCAAGACAAATTCACATTTTCGCTAACCGTGAAAGTTCCCGCCAAATCTCCTGCGCCATTATAATAATTTTTTTCTCCGGTGCAATCGGCTTCAACTTCATTATTAATGCACCAGCGGTAATAATCCACCCCGGCTTCGGCAATATTAAGCGCTTCATTCCAGGCAACTTTTTGCGAGGACTGGCGCAACTGCATCAATATGTAACCCAAAAGCCCCGCTAGCATCAATAAAAACACCGTACCGAAAATCAGCACATAAGTAACAATAATTCCCTGCTCCAAATTTAATTTTTTAGATTTCATCATTGTTTGAGATTCCTTATTTGCACATATTGTTCCAATTCATAATCATTTGGAGCACGATTCGGATTTACATTCACCACCATAAAAAGGCGCATCATTTTTGTATCGCGCAATATCGACGGATCCTGTATAATTTGATCTCCATTTTCATCATAATAAGTAAATATCGGCGGCGCGTTGCGCACATAAGAAGTAACAATTTCCGTTTGCTCTTGGTCCGCGGGATAGGACGCTGGATTTGATAACGGTTCAATAATACCGCGCCTTAATTCGTTTCCGGAATCAGGGATTTCTTCGGTGAAAAAAAATTCAAAACGCGCCTTAATCGAGTGATCAAAATCAACCCAATCACACCGCGGTTTAACACTATAGGTGCTGTCGAGAGTAAATTGAATTGAATTATCGCTTGCAATATCGGTCACATCATAAGTTTGCGTTCCTTGCCACGCTCCGGCACACTCCGAACAATCGGCATAGCACATATTATCCAATTTAACGCCGTCCGCATAAAGAGCGGCATAACGGCTTGTTGTGCCATAATATCCTTCGGTAGAAACCCGAACTTGCGCGGATTTTAACACTCCGGACAAAAAACCGGAAAAAATAACGCCGCATTGCCCCGACTGACTGTAGGAACGACATTCTTGGGTTTGCGTTTCTGAATTAACAACCGCTAAATAATAACGCACTCGTTCCGCCTGTCCGTCTCCATCAACATCACTGTAAAAAATAAATTCTTTACCCCCTCCCTTCTCAATCGGATAAGCTCCATTGTCTCCATAACAAGCTTGGCGAATTTCCCTCGCCATCAAATCAACCCCCCGGCGCGCTTCATCAACCGCAATCGCCTGTTGCATCGTGTATTCGTATGTACGGTAAATCGCCATTATTGAAGCCGCGGCAGCGCCCATCATAAACGTAAAAACGGCTATTGCCAATAACGACTCTATGATGGTAAATCCGTTTTTTGAAAATACTCTATTCATTTTGATGAATATTGATAATTTGCGTGGTTTCTTGCAACACAAAAATCGAACCCGAATATTCGGCAAAACCGGCGGCATTAACTAAAATATCATAGGTTCCGCTTTCAAGAAAAATAAAATATGTTTGCCCGTTTTGATCCGTATATTGTGTTTTTTCATACCCGCTCCCGGAATTAATAAGCGTTACCGCGGCGGAAAATACCGGGGCCAAAGTCGTATCATCCTGAACCGCGGCTAGAAACGCGTTTTGAGAGCGCAGAAATAAATTTATTTGCGCCGCCCCTCCCGCGGAAACGGCAATCGGCAAAATCGGGTCTGTGCCAAGCAAACTCAATCCGCCGCTATCATCAACCGAAAAAACATAGGCATCCGAGTCAATGCTCGCAATATCCAAATGCCCGGAATCATCCAAAACATAATCTTGCGAATGTTTATAAACTTTTTGGCCGTTTTCATCTTCGCCGATAGTTTTTGTTCCCTGTAAATGAAATGGTACTTGAGGTGTCGCGATACCGGAACCGGTAATCCACAATACTTGCCAATTATTAACCAGCGGCGTTGCCTCGGGGTCGTTTGTTGATAAATTCGCCTTTATTTTGATTTGCGGATAATCAGCCGCGGCAACTTGCGAAAGATTGACCGGAGAAAGGGAAAATCCCGCGCTATTTCCGCCCAAAACCGAATCCGGGATTAAAATCCAATTTACGCCGTCATAATATAAAACCTGATAATAAACCCCCGTCCCCTCGGGCACTGTATTATCAAACATCAACTCATCCCACGCCGCCAAATCATCGGAAGAAATAACCGAAGAAAGAACATATCCCTCAAAAGTATATGGAGGGCCGGCAAGAGAAACCGCCCCCGAGATTACTTGCGCGTTGCTCATCATTGATATTTGCGATTCATTCTCAAAGCTGTCGGCAAAACTGTTTTGCCCATCCGGGCTAAGACCGTCAACGGCAATCGCGCAAGCCTTGTCGATTAAAAGATCGCTGCTCACCTCCCTTCCTTCTAAAACTGTTGGATTGAGGTTATCCGGCACGGCAATTTCATCGGTCCCATATGTTCGCGTACTGCTATATCCGGTTTTGGAAACCTGCACGCGGTAAGCGCCCGGCGCCAGCGGAAATGAATACTTGCCGCTTGTCGGCACGGCATTGGCCGCTAACCCTCCGGTTTGCACATCATAAACAGAAATGTCCGGAGAAGGCACGATAACTCCTCCGTCGTTAAAAACCGTTACTGATAAAACACCGCTGGGATAATCAAGGCAGGATTGCAGTTCTTGCGCTTTGGTTTCGGGCGCGATATTGGTAGAAAATTCCACGCTTCCTTCATAGTTCCCCGTCCATGACACCGTAACATTCGCCTTTTTATAATCCAAATTGCAAGAATCTTCGGCACCAACACCATCAGAAGCATCAGAAACAAATTTTACCTGGGTCGCGATCGTAAACGCCGCCCCGTCTATGGTTTGTACGGCCGTTTCTTCCAATATCCCCCGCGCCAGAGGAAGGGCGGCGCCAATCGTTCCTACGGATTCGTAGGAAAGATTGCGAATTTTTTCAATCTGGGCATTCGCGATCGAAACAGCGGCAATTTTGTTTTTGCTTGTTTGCACCACCCTTAATCCAAGCCTGTAAGCCGCGAACAACCCCGAGAAAATAATCACCAGAAGCGCCGTACCGACCAAAACCTCAATCAGTGTAAATCCACAGAGTTTATTTCGACATTTTAAATTATTTATCATTGGTTGCCTGGATAGAAGATAATTATTCAACATTTCCATTATATGGAGTCCATCATTGAATACATTGGCTGTATCATAGACACCGCAAAAAACCCCACTGCCGCGCCGATGACAATCATCAGCATCGGCTCAATGACCGAAGCAAAATTCTTTGTTTTTTCATCAACTTCATTTTCATAGAATTCGGCCAGTTTTAACAAAATATTGCTGGTCTCGCCCGTTTCTTCGCCCACGGCAATCATTTGAATTGCCGTCGCCGGATAAAGATGTCCGTATGCTTTAATCGCGACAGAAAGCTTTTCGCCTTTTTTAATCCTACCCTCAACATTCAAAAGCGCGTTTCTGTAATTGACGTTGCCCACGGTATTTGAAGTAATCACCAAAGATCGCGGCAAAGAAACTCCGGCACCGATCAGGGCGCTTAAATTGCGCAAAGTATAGGCAGAGTTGACATTAATTATGATTGAAGAAATTGCCGGAAATTTTAAAACCATATTATCAAAAAATCTTTTCCCCTGCCGCGTTCTGGCCATTTGCGCGCCGGCAAAGCCAAGCGCAAGCGTGCAAATAATAACTATCCACCAATACTGAACCATAAAACCCCCCAAAGCAATAATAAACTGCGTAGTCATAGGCAATTCGATTTTTAGCTCGGTAAATGTTGCCGCCAATTGAGGAACCACGGTTACCAGCATCAACATTCCGATTCCCAGCATCACGATTAAAATTACCGCCGGATAAATCATCGCCCCCTTCACTTTCGACTTTAAAGCGTAATCTTTTTCCATTTGCAACACCGCGATTGTCAAAACGTTTTCCAATGTGCCGGTTTCTTCGCCCACTTTAACCATACTGCACAAAAATTCCGAAAAAATATTTGGATATTCGGAAAGCGCCGCCGAAAACGAATTTCCTTTTATCAAATTTTCGCGTATGCGATAAAGCGCCCGCGAAAATATTTTATTGCTTGTCTGATCGGATAAAATTCCCACGGCGCGGGGCAAGGAAAGGCCGGCGGCAATCATCACCTGCAAATTTTTGCAAAAAAATATCTTTTCCTTCAAGCTTATCGGCACCGGCAATGCGGCAAAAAAATTAAATTTGTTTTTTGATAATCTGATCGGCGCGGCCTTAATCAGAACAAAGCCCTCGCGCCGGAGATCGCGCGCCAATTGGCTCTCGCTTTCGGCTTCCCGCACTCCCTTCTGCTCGTCGCCGTCGATTGATTTTGATTGAAAGGAAAATTGCGCCATTGATTTAAAAGCTTGAGGAATTAAAAAAATCGGCAATCCGCGCCACAAGCGTTTCGAGCGCCCCCTCTTGAACCGGCGAGGGCGGCGATAAAAAATCGGTTTCTATTTGAAAATCTTTTTTTGGCAAATTATCAGCCTGATCAAAAACTTCCGCGGATCGGCTGATATTTGCCTGGCCGATCGCCGCGCCGGGCAATCGAATGACGTCCAAAAGCGCTTGCGGCTGAGCCGCGAAAAACAAGACCAGCGCGATCAGCGACCCCGAAGCGATCGCGCCGATCGCGCCATGATTCAAATTATCGCCGGTTTTAGCTTCTTTGGGCGGCGGAATTATCTGTCCGCCGGCAAACCCGGACAAAACGGGGCGGGCGGGCGGCGGCGGCGGCGGAACGCGCGCCGGGATTGAACACAAAGCCGCGCGCGGGGCGTAGTAATCAACGTATTCAATCGGCGCGTCAATGGCAGTATCGCCCGCGGGCGATAATTCGGCGTCCGAGGATTCATTGTCGGGCGATTTGCCGCCCAATTTATTTTTCTTGCTTTCGCTTTCGGCGCGCCATTGGCAAACCCGCGCTTCATAATCGGCCAGCCATTGCCGCGTGGTCATCCATTTTTTGCCCAATTTAATGGACTTTAATTTCCCCTGCCGCGAACGCAAACGCAAATAAGGCTCCGAATATGAGCAAAATTTGGCCGCGTCAAAGAGCGAAATATAATTCAAATTCCGATTTAAGCTTTGTTTTTGGTTTTTATCCTCCTCCATAATTTCATTATACCCCAACACACATCCGTTAATCAACAAGGCAACAATACCTTCTTAGCCGAAACACGGGTACAATTATTATTATTCGCTGATCACGCGCAAGACTTCTTCAATGGAGGTTTTGCCTTGCGCGGCTTTGATAAAGCCGTCTTCAAACATAGTAATCATTCCGTCTTTAACCGCCTGCTCTTGCACGGCATCGGCAGTGGCGTTTTTCACAATCAAATCCTTGATTTTGGGACTCACTTCCAAAACCTCGTGAATTCCCACGCGCCCTTTGTATCCGTCAGGCGATTCCTTGTTCGGGCGCGCCCGAAAAAAAGGAATTGTTTTCCATGTTGATTTTACCGGCACTATGTTTTGATTTTTTAAAATTTTTAAAATTTTTGCCGTGTCGCAATAATTATCCAAATGACGCACATCGGCATCTTTCAAATAATATTCCTGGCGCGAATCGGCCAAACAGCGAATCAGCCGCTGGGCGATTATGACATTAATTGTTGAAGCGATTAAAAATGATTCGGCTTTCATATCAATCAATCGCGGCATCGCGCCGGCGGCCGTGTTGGTGTGCAAAGTGGACAGCACCAAATGGCCGGTGAGCGAGGCGTTAATTGCCAGCGAGGCGGTTTCATTGTCGCGGATCTCTCCCACCATAATAATGTTGGGGTCTTGGCGCAAGAGAGTGCGCAAACCCATGGCAAAAGTGAGGCCGATTTTGGAATTCACCTGCGTTTGATTAACTCGCGGCATTTGATACTCAATGGGATCTTCAATAGTGGAAATGTTTACCCCGGGATCATTTAGAATATCCATCATAGAATAAAGTGTGGTTGTCTTTCCCGATCCGGTGGGCCCGGTCATTAAAATCATTCCCATGGTTTTGTGTAATGCTTTTTTGATTTTTTCAAGGCCTTCGCCGTAAAAACCCAGTTTTTCCAGCGGATAAGCTTTGGCACTCTCCGAAAGCAGGCGCATCACGATTTTTTCACCGTAAAAAACCGGCAAAGTGGAAACACGGAGGGAATACTTCCATTGTTCGCTTTCCACTTTAAAACGGCCGTCTTGAGGCAAGCGACATTCGTCAAGCTTTAAATTGGAAAGCACTTTAATGCGTGCCACAATTCCCGGTGCGGCGCTTTTGGGCAAAGTCATTGCATCGCGCAATATTCCGTCCACCCGATAACGGACCACCACGCTTCTGTCCGTTGGCTCAATGTGAATATCCGACGCTCTGTCCAAAATCGCATGTTTGATCAGGGTGTCAACAATGCGGATCACCGGAATTTCTTGAGCTGCGCGTTTCAAATCCCCGCCGCTGTCCGCCGTTTTTTCATCGCCCGCCGCATCCATCGCCAACAATTTTCCGGAATCTTTTTCTTTTACATCGCTATGCTCGCCAACCAAATCGCCAACCTCGGCCATTAAAGTTTTTTGATAGCGCAAAATGGCATTTTTCATCCCTTGGGGATCGGTCAACCGCGGCAAAACCGTTAAACCGGTAGTCTTTTTGATTGTCTCAATAATGCGCAAATCCTCGGGATCAATCATCGCCACTTCCAACGTATCTCCCGTTTTACGAAACGCGACGATATTATTCGCGCAGGCAACCGCCTCGGGAATTAAGTTTAAAACGTCAAAGCGAATATTTTCTTTTTCAAGATTAACAAAAGGAATCCCCAAAATATAGGCCTTCAATTTCGAAAGCTGTTCGGCGTCAATAAATTTACGTTCAACCAAAACATCCTCCGTTCGGCGGTTTTGCTCCTCTGCCTGAAGCACGCATTCATCAAATTGCAGAGCGGTCACCAAATTGGAATCAATTAAAAACGCTTTTAGCTGTTGAGGTTCAACTTTCATTTTTTTTAACCTTCTTCAAGAGTTTTTTGCACAATGGCTAGAATATCCCGCAAACTTTGGTCGCTTTTAACCAAATAAGTGGTAACCCCCATTTCCATCATTTTGCTCACGTCATTCATTTGAGAAAGATTGGTCAAAACAATGATCGGAATGGATTTTGTCGCTTCATCTTCTTTGAGTTCTTTTAAAACATCAAAGCCGTCTTTTTTGGGCAAAATAATATCCAGCAAAATCAAATCCGGTTTTTGGCTTTTGGCGGCATTTATGCCAAGGTCGCCATCAAGCGCGGAAATCACATTATATCCATGCACGCCCAAAAATTCGCTCACCGCTTTTTGCATCACCGCTTCATCCTCAATAAAAAGTATGTTCTTCATTAAATTATTAAATCAAATTTTAAATAATAAATTATAAACAAAATTTTAAATTCAAAATCAAATTTTAAAACGAAATCCGGTATTTTGTTTTGGTTTATGATTTAATATTTTGATTTTGTTTATCATTGAATTTTGGATTGATTTTTTGGATTTTATTTGCCGTTTTATCTTTATGGTTGCTTGCCGCCGGCAGTCTGAACCAGAAAGTCGTGCCTTCCCCTTCTCGACTCAAAAAACCGATCTTGCCGCCGGATCTCTCAACAATATTTTTGGCGATATAAAGACCCAAGCCAGAGCCGCTGGTTTGATACCGCCGCACGTTTTCCGCCCTAAAAAATTTTTGAAAAATATATTTTTGATCTTCTTTAGGAATGCCGATCCCGTTATCCTTAACCTGGCAGTAAACATATTTGCCTTTACCGTAAAGCCTGATCTCCACTTCGCCATGTTTGGCATTAGCGGCATTGTCGGCATTGTCAGTGGCAAAACCGATATAACGAATCGCGTTATAAACCAAATTTTCCACCACCTGCAAAACTTGAAAAGGATCGCCGCAAACCTTGGGAACCTTTCCTTCGGTTATAACCTTTATTTCAACATGAGACGACTTTGATATCGGCGCAAACTCCGAAACAAGATCGCGCGCCAAATTTTCCATTGAAAAATTTTCCTTTTTCAAAATAAGCTTGGTCGCTTCAATCCGCGACACGGTTAAAAGCTCGCTCACCAGCTTTTGCATTCTTTCCAAATTTTCTTTTAGAATTTTGAAATATTCACTTTGCTTATTTTCGGTTTTCCCCAATATCCCCGAAGTTAATATCTCCACAATCCATTTGAGATTGGTAAGGGGCGATCTAATCTGATGCGAAACAATGCTGATAAACTCAGTTTTTAGGCGGCTGGTTTCCGCTAATTGTTCAAAACTATGAACAATAATAAACGAAAGCACCATCATCGCCGTAGCCAAAGCAATCACCACCAGCGCGATCTTTTCCGGATCGCCGTTATAATACAAGCCGATAAAATAAACCGCGAGCATTGCCGCAACCGTTATAATCCCCATTATCAAAAAAAGAAATTGCGGGCATTGTCTCAACGGAACATTGTATTTTCCGCACTGCCCGATAATATCCAGCTGCCTTATAATATCCTTAAAAAAATTTTTCATCTAAATTTGCAATTAATTATTTTAACACCCGCACCAGTTTTAATTATAGCGCAGCGTTGACGTAAAAACAATTACGCGATAGGATTTACAAAGGAAAAGATAAGCGGCTGGCTATGCGCAAAAAACGGGCTTGCCCGCCGTAGCTTTAGCGAAGGCCCGCCTTCATTAAAATTACGGCGGATAAAACGGGGTGTAGTGCAACGGCAGCACGAGTCCTTTGGGAGGATTTAATTCCGGTTCGAATCCGGACACCCCGACCAATTCAGACATTTTGAAAATTCAGAGGCGTTTTGTTGCTCGCTCGCCCCGCCTTCGGCGGGTCTCGCTTCGCAAAAAGCCCTGTATTTCGGAATTAAATCGTAAGGTCGGACAAATTCAAATTCGGCTTTTCGGGAAAGCAAACGGCGGTTCGTTCCAATTTTTTCCGCCAATGATTTTATTTCATAAAAATCATTGGACAAAGCAAGTTTTTCGGCGTGGTGAGCGGTTTTTATCCAATTTCGCAAAGGTTCAATCCAATTGTTTCCCTTTCGCCCAAAATCAGACTTTTTCTTGTTGATGTCTGTTTTTGTTTTGATGAGTTCGTCTTTTTTTACAAGGTAAGTTTCTTTTTCAATTGCGCCGTCTAAAAAAGCGTTGACCAATTTATCAAGTTTCGTTTCCGCCTCTTTTATTTTTTCATCAAGATTTTGAGCGAAAGATTGCGCCGACTGGGCGTTGCCTTTTTCCCAAACATCAACTTGAGCATTCATCTTTTCCGCCCAGTCGTCGCAAAGAGCGACATTTTGAAGCCGTGATTTCAATTGATCGGCGAGCAAGTCCTCGCGCAAATATCTTTGCGAACATTTGCCGAGCTTTTTGGTGCATCGATAATAGCGATATGTTCCGCCGTGTCCGTGGGCAAATTGCGCGGTAATCGCTCCACCGCACTCACCACAAGTTAAAAGTCCGACAAATGGGAAATTATGCCTCTTTTTGGATTTGCGAGGTCTTGCTCGCTGTTTCAAAACTTTTTGAACGGCTTCAAAAGTCGCTCTGGAAACAATTGCCGGAAAACCGCCCTCGTAAGTTTCGCCATTATGGACAATCAAGCCGAGATAAACTTTATTTGTCAGCATTCTTTGGAGCGTTGCTTTGCAAAGCGGTTTTCCGGTTCCGCTCACCACGCCCCAAAAACTCAGGCGTTGGCCTAGACTTTCCAAAGTGTGCCGACCTTGCGCAAATTCTTCAAACGCTTTGGCGACACATCTTGATTTTGTCGGTTCTAATTCAATGTTTCTCGTTTTTGGATTATTCACATAGCCGAACGGCGCAAGTGTCGGCCATTCGCCACGCCTGAGTTTTTGTCTAATCCCGCGCTTTACATTTTCCGACAAATTGTCGGAATAATATTTTGATTGGCCAAAGGCGACTTGAAGCATAAAAAGCCCTTGTGGAGTTGGCTCAAACCAAAATGTTGGAAAGCGCAAAGAAACGATCTTGCCGATGTCTATGCAATAAATGATTTGCCCGCCGTCAACGGAATTTCTTGCCAAGCGGTCAGGGTGCCATGCAATTAAGCCGATCGGCTCTTTACTTGCATAAACTTTACTCATCATCTCGTTAAAAATTTCTCGGCCGGGTTTCTTTGCGCTTTTGCTTTCAATAAATGTTTCGGCAATTTCAATATTTTCCCGCTTGGCAAATTCCGCCAACTCCGCAAGTTGTGCTTCAATAGACATCACTTGTCTTTCTTCGTCTTCCGTTGATTTGCGGGCGTAGAGAAAAAATTTTGTTTTCATAATATTTGCTCCATTAAGTTAATAATTGTCGCCTTTGGCCATCGCGCCTATGGCGCAAAAGCGCGTGATTAAAAAACTTGCTTTGTATTCCGCCTTTGGCGGAATGGAAAAAATTGGAAATAAACTTTGTTTATTGCGTGCTTCGCACGCCGAACTGAAACCCCGCCCCAGCGTTTCCGCCCGCCGAAACTCGGCGAGCAAAGCAAAACAATTTTCTTTCAATTTTTTGTATTTTGCGCGCGCCCTTTTTTCTTTTAAAAGGAATTGAAAATTGTTTTGCT
>Ga0265293_10008894_pt1 | contig 14648 bp, 14 predicted proteins | sample Munlanlewell138R_FD_192505 | JGI IMG/M metagenome (GOLD analysis project Ga0265293, IMG submission 192505) | Leachate microbial communities from a municipal landfill in Southern Ontario, Canada - Leachate well 138R | ecosystem: Engineered > Solid waste > Landfill > Unclassified | place: Canada...
CTTTTGATAATAATGCTGTCTATTCCATTGTTCATACTATATTTCCTCCAGGAACTTTTGAACCATTAATTACTAGCATGGGTCTTATGCCGGCATTGATATCAAGATTGTCTCTGTTAATCCTGATGTTTTTGATATTATAAAAAATTTTGCTGCCATTTTCCGCTTGTGCCCAAAATAAAAGTAATGGTTGCAACCTTCTATAGTCTGCATAGTCCGTGGTGATATTTACTCCTAAGACTTGACGGTAGTTTTCTATAATTGAGCTTGGTACTAGGCCTACGCTCTCTACATAAGGCAACTGCTCTTTAATCTCATCCTCCAACTGCCCAAGTTTTAAATCTAAAGAGGTAAGCGTAGCAAAATCAATACAACGACAGCAAATAAAATAATACATATTCTCAGCAACATTGATTAGCTTCCATGTCAGCGTGTCTTTAATGATATGCGGATCCTTGCTAGATTTATCCGCATCAAAAATCACATCTGTATCGTAATCGCCTATATCTAAAAAGAATTCGCCGCTTCGCTTGTAAAAATTGTCTAGTTTTTCAAGACCGCAATCTCTAAGGTTAAGGCTGTATTGCTGGGCTGAGCCGCTTTTTTGAAAATGTGAATAAAGACTGTCAGCTGTTTGTTCGCTATCTTTATACGATTCAAAAATCATTGCAGAATTTCTGGTCACTTCCACAAAAAAATGCATACGATTAAAGAGCTCATCCGTTGGTTGAGCATAATCCTTAAAATAATCTATAATCTTTTTGCTTTTTAAGGATACCGGCAAAAGTTTGAAAGCAGGATTGGCATTGTATCGTTTTGAGTAAAGCTTGATTTCTTGGTATACCGCATCGCTTTTTAAAGAATCCGCACTGATAAACCATAAAACTCCGCTACAATACGGGTCATTCAGTTTGGATGCGACCTTTTCATCCCAAAAATCTCCTGCGCAAAGCTCGCTATCATACCAAAAGTTCGCACCTTTATCATACAATCCCCTCAAAACAGAGTACACAGCATCCTTATCAGCATGTGAATAGCTGACAAAATAATAGTTCTGCTGTGCTTGTACGCTTCTGTCAAGGTATGTCTTTGGTTTTTCCATGGGCTGGCAACTCCCATATACATTTCTTCTATTATACTATCGTTAAATTAAAAAGTCAATTGGGCTTGATTAAATGTAGGAATAGGATTTTGCAAGGTTGCCAAACTTTTTAACAACAGGGTTTAGCCAATAGTCGGACACTCAAAAAGTGCTATTATAGCCATTTAGAAAAAGGGCAAGGGTGTTATGTTTTGCTGATTTTAGGTTTGTTTGCGGAAGGGTTTTTGTGTGCTAAAAATAATCGATAGAAATAGGTTTTTCATTGCCTCGCTCTTATATTAATTAGCATAAGGATTAGCTAAACAATATTACCAGACTAATAATAAGGGTGCCAAGCGATAAAATCATTGTAAGGAATCCTATATTAACATTAAACTTGCTTTTTTTATATTCAATTTTTTGACGAGCTTGGCTTATTAAAGTCCTAATTCTACTACTTTTAATTAAATGGTTTTTAATTGTAATTATTCTTTCAGAATCACATGCGTCCTCAATGCTATTTAGTTCATATTCAAACTTAATTAATTTTGTTATATGATTATCAAAATTAAATAGAAGTTTCATTCTTTTATTTAACTTCCTGTTAATCATTAAAATATAATTCCATTCTTTTTGCAATTGTACTTCTAATAAAAAATAATCAAGGTAAACTTCATATTTATATTCACCTTGAATTAATATTAATGACCAGCTAAAACAAGTGTCGTAAGGCTCTCTGTTTTCTATATCAGTTGTTAAGATTTTTTTTAACGATGCAACTCTCTCCTTAATGGTTGAATTGTTATACTCATAGTATTCGCTTGGATTATATATAACAAGGCTTGGATCCATAATTGCAGTTTTCATTTGCGGCTCACAATGTTTTTCAGAAAAAAGCATTGACATAACATAAAAAAATTCATTAGGAAGTTTAAGATATAATAAGAATTTCTTAATATTATTTTTTATTCTGTCTATGTAATAAAATTCTGTAGTTTCAATCCTTTGCTTGCCAAGAAAATAATTTTGAAATAAACGCTTATATCTCAAGAAGCCTAAGAAACAACTTTTATCCTCTTTGATAACAAAATTAATATCTTTAATGGAAAAAACGATAGAGTGCTCAAATATATACGCTAATATATTTTCTTCAACTTGTACAACAATTTTAGCTTTATTAAGTTTAGAAAAATTAATTTGCGTTTTTTTATATTCTTCTGGCATAACTTCAAAAGAATAGCCTGATTTATGTAAAAGTTTTAATATCTTTTTTACAGAAATTTTTTTGCTGTAAAGCGGCGTAATATGTAATGGTAAAACTTGGTTTAGAGGTTCAAGATATGCTTTAAGCATATTTTCTATATTACAATAGTTAGTTTTTGTTATGGTTTTTTTCATTTTTGTATCCCCTTAGTTTCCAAAGAATACTTCTTTGGTCTGCTCAATTACCCCATTTGCTAGCCTTTATTATACAATATAAAACTACCTTATCACTTTAGGTTTATTCGTAGAAGCACCTTTGTGCGTTATATATTAATCAATAGAGGGCGGGTCTTTATTGCCCCTCTCCCACTCCCTATAATTATTGCAAACTGATGTATGCTACAAAAAAAAGCTTTTCTTCCTTATCAGCAAATAATATTATAATGTAGATTGCAAAAAATAGCAATACACTATTCTATTACATTTACTTTGCTATCTGTATAGCAGTATTTATATATTATTTATTTTGTGCTTATTAAGAGGTTTATGCGCTGTTTCGTGTTGTGTAAACAGTCTTGAAGTTAAAGAGCGGATTGACAAGGGGTAATGCTTGCCCTATAATTATCGTATAAGCGCACTCATTTGCACCGTTACTTCAATAAGTTTTTGTGCTTACAATGGCACATTGGAGGAATAAATATAATTATGAAGATAGAACAAATAGAGCAAATTATTGAAGTAGCAAGAACGGGGTCGCAAAATAAGGCGGCAAAGAAGCTGTTTATCTCTCAGCCCAATTTGTGCACTTCCATTAAGAATCTTGAAAATGAATTGAATATCAAAATCTTCGAGCGTACAAATCAAGGTATGGTTCTTACAGCACTAGGGCAGCAATTGGTGCATTATGCCGAGCCGGTATATCAGCAATTCCTATTGATACCCGAGCTGTTTTCAAACATTGTGCACAGGCAGAAAAAAATGTTTTCATTATCCAATGCCTATATGAAATTCGTATCTAATGTGCTTTGCGCTACTGTTAACAATTTTTCATCCAAGCCGTTTTTTATAAAATATATCGAATGCACTTCCGATGAGGTAATAGAAAATGTTGCTACCCAAACCACAGATTTAGGCGTGTTATACTTTAGCAGCATTCAAAAAAACCGAATTTTGAAACTAATGGAAAATAAAAAGCTGACTTATACCAAATTGTTAGATGATGAATTGAAAGTTATCTTTGGGAAAAAGAATCCTATGTATCAAAAAGGTTTAAAAGAGATTACCAGCGAGGAGTTGGCGCAATACCCTATAGTTGTGTATGATTCTCCCTATTCGTCAGAACTGCTGGAAACCATACAGCTCAATCTTGGAAACGCACCGCAAATCATTATAGTAAACAGCAGAGGGAGCAAACTGGATATTTTGAAGAACACCAATGCGGTAGGAATAGGCACCAACTCTTCTATTCCGTACAAATATACTAATTTTTATACTGCTATAAAAACTCTTCCGCTTAAAAATATTTCCTTTTCTATGGAAGTAGGCTGGGTTGCCAGAAGCGAAGCGGCCTTGTCAGAATATTCTACTTTCTTTATAGACAAACTTACCGCTATTACAGAAAATAGCAAAGAAAACAATAACGCCGCTTTGCAGGCGCAAGAGGTTATTCCTTCTGTATAAGCGCTACTGCTATATCCTGCAGGCTTATATTTTGAGTGACAAGCAAGCCGCAATCTAAATCCCATAACGCCTTTGAAGTAGAATGAGTCTTTAATGCCTCTTCAATATTTACATCCTGTTCCAGCGCCTCATTGATGGTATAGCCATCCACTATACCGCCGGAGAGCGCATTGATCCCAAGTTTGGATGCCTCATTATCAAAATGCCCGCCCGGACCGTCAGTCCCGTCCGTATCCACAGAGCCTATCACTATTCGAGGGTTATTTTCTATAACGGTAGCGGCTGTTAGAGCAAACTCCTGATTTCGCCCGCCAACACCGCCTTCCTTGCCTACCGTCACAATCATTTCTCCTGTATAAAACAAAGCACAAGGCGGAGCAAAAGGCGCTCCTTCAGAATCTGACAACTTTGCCATATTCCCAAAGAATTGCCCCATAAAGGAGGCATCCATAAAAAAGGCTTTATTGATAAGATGCGCAGAATAGCCTAATTGTTCTGCCCTTTCCATAGCGGCAGGCACACATCCTGACTTATCAGGCATAATACCGTAAATTCTGCAATCCATATCTTCAAATTCTGTGCATTTTAGGCTGTCATATCGCTCGTCTGCCTCTTCGATATGCCTTCGAATGCTCTCGTCTACCAAATCCCATGCTTCATTTTCTAAGAGAATCATTTGTGCAAATTCCGGGCTGCTTGCGTCGGGCAGAGTATGTAGCCAAACATTGGCTTCGGTCAATCCCCTGTATCCGTCTATTCCCGTATTTCCGTAGTTGCAGTCCAGCGCCAGAATATGAATCATTTTTGCAGGGTGCAGCATTCGGGTTATCCGTCCGCCTTTTAACTTGTCAACCTGATTCCTAACAATGCTCAGCATGCCGGAATCCAAGCCCTTTTCAATTTGAAGCAAGCGTACCATATCCTTTATTGCATCTAGCGGAATACTGTCCACCGGCAATGTCATAAGCGAGGAAACCCCATTGCCTATTACTGTAAACACCAAATCTCTTTCCGTAAGGTTAAGATTGGCTATAGTGTCCGCTAGTTCGCGGCAGCCTTTGACGCCATCCTCGTCAGGAATGGGATGTCCGCCGTAAAAAACTTTAATCTTTTTTAAGAGATGCTCATCCCCATGCTTTGCCAAAACCAGCCCGTCTGTCAACCAGTCGCCTAAAACTTCTTCAAGCGCCACAACCGCCCTTTGTATGCCTTTGCCTGCCCCAAAGACAAAGATACGGTCAATATCCTTGCCGATTGTATAGCTGTCAGCACCTACTCTCGGAGAGTCAATAGGCTCAAACTCCCGATTCCCAACGGTTAGTATGCCGTCTTTTATAGACACAAGTTTTTTAGTGTTGTAATATGGGTCAGCAGCCTGCAATCCCGCCTCAAGAATTTCACAAATATCCTTGCGCCCTTCCTTATTGCCGTGGCAGATCATTTTTTCAAGATTTCTTATCCTCATATGCCCTTCCTCCTTTTATAGGTTTTTTTTGAATGCGGAGCAGCCGAAAAATTTTGCTCTGCCGCCTATTTCTGCCTCTCGCAACAATAGCTCATTGCTGGAAAAATCCAGGCCGCTCTCATAGATTAAAGCAGCGTTCAATCCCACTGCGTATGCAATTGTGTCCAGACTTTCGCCGCAAGCATCTTTAAACATAAGGCTAACGCTGTTGTCTTTGGCATAATTGATAATTTTTAAGGCATCGCTAAAGGTAGGGAAGCTATTGACAGATACAAGAACGGAATCTACGCATCCATAAGAAATGCACCACTTAATACGCTCTATATCAGAGGCAAAGAGCTCTTCGCCTATAATCATTGCCTTATTGCTGTTTCTCAATTGTGCGAACCCGTCCGCATCGTTTTCTTCCAGCGGGTCTTGAAAAGCCACAAAAGGATATTCTGCGGACATCTTTTGATAGAGTTGCAGCATATCCTTACGGGTTTTTGGTCGGGAGCAGAACAGCCCCAAATACACTCCGCTATCCTTACAGTAATAGCTGTTGGCGCCTATATCGGCATGTATGCCTATCTTGCCGCTATGGCCTGCCCTGTCTATGCTGTCGGCAAGTATCTTCCAAAGCATTTCGTCGCTTTCCATTTTACCTTTCCCGATTGCCATAGAAAACCCTCTATGGATTAATATACCATATTCCTTTGCAAGCACTTTTTCATAGATATTTACGGTTTCCCACAGTGCATAATGCGCTTCTTCGAATGAGGGAAAGTCATAAGCCATCAAGTAGTAAATCGGCTTGCCTTGCGCTTTTTCATTTTTTATGTAGCGTTTGCTGCCCGAGGCGCACAAATGCCCTCCTACGGGCAAAGTAAACGCCCTTTGCCCTCCCAGGTATCTGAACAAAGGCATATTCTTTGCGCTTGCAGCTGCTTTTAAGGCGGCAACAGAGGGCGGAGAACTTATGTTAATGTAAGAAGGGATACCGCAATCGGCCAAAGTTTGCTTTATTTGTGCATCAATAGCCGCCTGATTATCTATTGGCATACCAATAAGCGCAGGTGCTATGTATTTATTGATAATATCCGCTGCTTTAGTGACGCCAAAGCCCTTAAAGCGCTTTCATTGTCATACAAATACAGCGGGCGGTATGTGCTGAGCGAAGGAGATTCTATATTGTTAGATAGACCGTATTTGCCGTTTTCTGCTGTGACAACAACCTCTACCGCAGGAAAACCTGAATCAGAAAATGCCTCTTTGGCAGTTACGCTTTTTATTTTAATTGTATGCATTTTGCGCCCCCTTGACCGTTCTTTTGAATCTTTTGCCGCTCAATCCCGCAGTACCTGCAAAAACTGCATTAGCTCCTAACTCCTTTTCTATCTCCAGGAATCTATTGGCGGCTGTCCCTAAACAAGTTTCACGAATTGAGCCCGCATTGATACCTACGGAATAATCCACTATGTCAATGCCCTCGCCTCTGCTGCTGCAAGGCATTATACCGTAACCGTTTTGATAAGCAAGCTGAATCATTTCCAGCGATTGGGTTATTGTGCCTATTTGATTCACTTTTAACAAGACATTGTTAGCAGCTCCGTACTTTATCCCCAGCGCCACCCTTTCGGTATTGGTGGTAAATAAATCATCGCCCACTATTTGAATCTCTACCGCTTTTGTCAGCAGGGCATGCCCCTCAAAGTCATCTTCAAGAAGAGGGTCTTCTACAATTACAAAGGAATATTTATCCGCCATTTCCTTAACTATCTCTATCATTTCGTCTCTGGTAACACCGCCGGGGGCAAAAATATTTTCGTAAAGGCCGCTTTCTTTGTTATAAAAGCACTCCCCCGCTATATCCACTTGCAGTCCTATCCTTCTTTCGTATCCCGCTTTTGCAATGATATCATTTAACATTTGCCATAATTGCCTTTCGTTTTCCACTATGCCCGGAGGCACATAAACAAATCCTGCTGTTGTGGCATAAGCGGATGATTTAAAGGCGTGGAGACCGTATTTTTTCAGCATAAACTCCTGCCAATCGGTTACCACCTCCCACAATGCGTATGAAGCCTCGCTGAATGTGCCAAAATCGTGAGCTATAAAAGAATATGTGGGCTTTGCGCCAACATTTAGCTTTTTCTCATACCTGTTGCTGCCCCCTACCGCTCCAAAAGCAGCTACCGGCAAAGTTACAGCTCCAACCCCTCCTATATGCCTGTAAAGAGGTATGTCCAAAGCTTTAGCCGCAGCTTTTAGCACAGCGGCGGATACAGCGGCAGTAGCGTTGCCTCCTACCGCTTTTGAAGGATCGTCCGCACCTAAATTAAGCATAACGGTATCTATCAAAAATTGGTCAGCGGCATCCAGCCCTATAATTGCAGGAGCAATTTTTTCATTTACTTCATTGACCGCATTCATTACCCCTAGCCCTTTCCATTTTGTTCCCCCGTCGTAGGTAAACTTGATTTCATGCTTGCCTACTGATATTCCGGCAGTACAATATGCATTCCCTACTGACCCGTTTTCTGTAATTACGGTGGCGCCAATCATTGGATTTTCTCTGCCCATCAATTGGCGGGCAACGACTGATTTAATTGTCGAGGCACTCATTAGGCAAACCCCTCCTTTTTTGAAAAATAATCTTAACTTAAGTTTATCTTATCATCAGCATGCAACATTGTCTATACTTGAAATTATATATATTTCATATCAATTTTTAATAAAAATTACATATAATCAACTATATTGACTCAAAAAATAACAATGTTATAATAAAAACAACAATTGCATATTATTTTTACAAATATATAAAAAAGGAGCGAAAAATGTATACACTTGATTCTAAGATTAAAGATTTGTTAAAGAACCAAACCCTAAAAGATAAGGTTGACGCAATAGCCCCCGGCTTGGTCACCCACCCCAAAATCAATATGTTCAAAGGGTTTTCTTTAAGGGCATGCTCAAAGATTATCCCAAAGCAGCTATCTGAAGAGGTACTGGGAAAAATCGAAGCGGTATTTGACGAAGAGAATGCCAAATTGCAAGAGTAATTATCATTAATGAATATCTCGTGGTACCAAACCGCAACGCTGATAGTAGAAAAAGAGGATACAAAGATACTATTTGACCCTTTCTTTACCATTACGCCCCAAAGAAACATTTACCGTAGCGAGTTTTTAGAGACATTTCAAAGCGTGGATGCCATTGTAATTACGCATGGCCACTTTGACCATATAAGAGATGTTCCTGAAATAATAAAGGACAAGGATATCCCCGTATATTGCACCGGCGCACCGTTAAAAATGTTGCAAAAAAGGGTAGGGAGCAAAGCTAACCTGAAGTGCATAGCTCCCGGAGATAGTTTTTGTATAGGGGATATTGAAATTACTGCATATAAAGGCACTCATGCTTCTTTCGGCTTGCCCCTTATCTTGAAAACTGTATTCCGAAAACAGTTTTGGGCTATGCTACCTGCGGTAATGCGCATAGGCTTTAATGCAATGTTTATAGAGCGAGAAGCAAAACAGATATTGGTGTTTGAGGTAAAGGATGGAGAAAAATCAATATTGATTCTCGGCAGTATGGGGCTTTTTAAGGAAGAAAAATATCCGCAAAATGTAGATTTATTGGCGTTGCCCTATCAAGGCAGAAGCGATTTGGCGGAGTATTCTATGAAGGTGATTGAAACTGTCCATCCTAAAAAAGTTTTATTGACTCATTTTAACGATTACTGCCCTCCCATATCCTCTAAAGTGGATTATACACCCTTTTTAGATAAAATGAAAAGCAGCAATGACCCCATAGAAGTATTAGTTATGCCTCTTGCAGAAAAACTAGAAGTATAAAATGCCGCAACTGTAATGTATATAGGGGGATTATGGTTTTTCTTTATTATAACTGTCCTATGTTAAATCTTTCTCCAAGCATACGCCAATCTTGTAAGAAGTAGGGCATAAGGTTAGGCATACTGCGAGCGGCAAGCGGATGATAGGATACCATTGTAGGCAAGCCTAACACTTGATGCCAAGCGCCTCTAAGCTCTTTGGCGCTTGTCTTATTATTGTCAAACATAGCTTGTGCGGCAGTATTGCCCAAACAGGCTAAATATTTTGGCTGCATATCTTGCAGTTGCCTTATTAAAAACGGCTTACTAAATGCTCTTGCCTTTTCCTTATCATATTGCCCTCTGGGTCTGCATTTTAGCAGATAAGTTACATAGATATCTTTGAGTTTTAAGTTTGATTGGTGGATAGCATATTGCAAGGTTTGCCTAGCGCCGCAAATAAAAGCCTTGCCTTCTTTATCCTCTCTTGCACCCGGATTGTCTAAAATAATTACAATAGGGGCATGAGGATTGCCCTCTCCCCAAACTAAGCGGGATTTTTCAGTACAAATAGGACAATTTCTATAATCTTGTGCATAATCAGGCGGTATATCCTCAGGCAAAAGAATAGGTACAAACTCCATACCTTTATTGTGTTGCTTCTTGCATATTTCTTTCTTAATAAATTACTGTAAATCTATAACTAAATAGTTTTCTCTATTATCTCATTCAATTGTTTTTGGTTTATTTAAAAGATACTCTGTCAATTTCGCCATATGTTCTATTGATTCAAGAAAATTGTTTTCTATCCAAGTCTCAATCACGCTAATAAGAGCGGAAGCCATATGCGCAGCGATATACTTATAATCTTCAGGTCTAACTGATTTTTTGTCTATTTTAGAAATTATATGCTCTTGTGTTATATTCTTTGTAATACTTTTCCATGCAAAACGAAACAGCCCTCGATGATAGAACAGCAATAGTTTGTCCTTATGCTCAATAACAAAAGAAAAGCATATCTTTAAGATTGTTACAATACTCATATTATTTAGGTCTACTTTATCTTCGATTTTAGTAAAAATGTCTTCTAAAGCAAAATAAATAACATCATCTTTGCTTGCGAAATTGTTATAAAAGGTTTTCCGCACAAATCCAGCCTTATCACAAAGTCTTGCCACAGTTATCTTTTCATATTCCCGTTCGTATAACAATTTTAACATTGCTTCCGCAAACGCTACTTGTGTTTTTTTCTTAGTGATATTCATACTCTTTTTTGCCATTACTCATTTTCCTATTTCTGTGTAAGATGTTTTTGGGATAGCTTTTTGTGTTGACAAAGTATCTTTTCTTATTATACACTACTTTAAGAAATTACACAAGTGTGTAAAATGGAGTGTCTATGCAAAGAGTGTCTGAGTGTATAATTAGGTTTAGGTGGGTGTTTGCTATATTGTTTTTAGCCCTTATAATTTTTAGTATTTTTATGATCCCAAAAACAAATATAACCTACGATTTATCCGCTTATGTTCCCAAGGGCGGGCAGACAGAGAAGTCTTTGCAGATTCTTAAAGATGAGTTTGATGATAAAGGTTCTGTCAATGTCATGATTGATAATCTCTCTCTTGAAGAAGCAACCATTGCTCAATCAGATATGGCAAAAATTACAGGAGTCGGAGCCGTAGTCTTTGAGCCAAATGAAAATTATAGAAATTCTAAAGCCCTTTATACTATTATCCTGGAGGATTACGACTCTTCTGAGGAAGCAAACGCTACAATAACAAGAATCCTTGATTATCTTTCAAGCAAAGATGCCTATATGTCTGGAGTATCAGCGGTCACTTATTTTACTCGAAAAGCAATAGAAGAAGAGGTAGTTATCGCTGCAATTATTATTGTAACACTTATTTTTGCAATACTTTTATTTACTTCCAGAACATATTTTGAATTACTTATTATGCTTTTGGTCTTTGGTGTAGCAGCTGTTATCCATTTGGGGACAAACTTTCTGCTTGGCGAAATAGCATTTCTTTCTAATGTTATAGGTCTTATTTTGCAACTTGTTTTGACTATAGATTATTCCGTAATACTGCTTCACAGGTTTATGGAAGAGTGCAAAGAACATTCGCCGCAAGAGTCTATGATTATCTCGCTTAGTAAAGGCATTAGCGAAATTCTGTCTAGCTCGCTTACAACCATTGCAGGCATGGCTGCACTTATGCTTATGTCTTTACCAATTGGTATAGAGCTAGGGATGATTTTGGCAAAAGGAATTGCAATTAGCTTGATTACCGTTATATTTTTAATGCCGTTTCTCCTTATATTATGTTCTAAACTAATAGAGCGTACCAAGCATAGGGCATTTATACCGTCTGTTGAGAAGCCTGCAAAAAAAATACTATCGGCTAGAAGAGCAATTGTTTCTATCTTTGCGGTTGTTGTTATTCTTGCTTTTGTTGGGCAGTTTCTTTCAGGTTTTTCTTTTAATATTAACGGAACTAAAAATATAATAATAGCAGATGAGAAAATTGCTAAAAACTTTGGAACAACGAATACCCTTGTCATTATTATCCCTAAAGAAGATGCTGAAAAGGAAGAAGAGCTAATAGAATATATGCTTGAGCAACCTCTTATTAACAAAGCAACAAGTCTTAACACCTTAGAGATTGCCCCCGGGATTAGATTGACAGATGAATTGACAGCCGCCGAGTTTAGCGCAATATCGCAAGATTTAGGCATGCCTGTTAACTTAACTATAATTGAAAATTTATTCAAAAGCTATATTCAAAAAAATGACCACGAAAATGATATCCCTATTGATGAGTACCGTGTACCATTAATTGATTTTATGTCTTTTGTTTATGAAAATAGTCGGGCTATTCTGCCTAAGGATATTGCTTCCCAATTAAGCCAGCTTATCTTAACAAGAGAAAATTTCGAAAGTGAAAACTATATTCGCATTATGTTTAATATAGACGGGCCTGTAGAGGGTGCGCAAACATTTGAGACAATACAGACAATTGAAAATGATTTAGGCAAGGTTGTTGAGCATTTTTATCTTGTAGGCGAAAGCGTTGCAATGTATGAGATGCAATCAGCTTTTCCTAAAGATAACTTAAAGGTAGTTTTGCTTACCGCGCTATTTATTTTGATTATTTTGTTTGTTAATTTTCGCAACTTCCTTATTCCGTTTATATTAATACTTACAATTCAAGGTAGCGTATGGATAAATTTTGCAATTCCGGCTCTGACAGGTATTCCTACTAATTATATTGGTTACCTAGTAATCACAGCAATACAAATGGGAGCAACAATTGATTACGCTATTATTCTCACCAATCGCTATTTAACATATAATAAAAGAATTTTAGATAAAAAAGAAGCGATGTCAGCATCTGTCAATGCTGTTTTCCCAACAATCCTTACATCTGGCTCTATCTTATCGCTAACAGGCTTTGTCCTTGGTCTTGCAACCAATGAGCCAACTATTTCATCTTTAGGTATGTTACTGGGAATTGGTGCATCTTTGTCTTTGTTTATGGTATTATTTGTACTTCCCTCATTTTTGTTAAGCTGTGATAAACTGATAGCAAAAGCTGATTTTAGAACTGCAAAACAGATAAACAAAGTCTAATATTAAAAACAGTAATTAGTCAAGAAGAAGGATACAAGCGTTTAGTTGTTTTATCTTGTATCAAGAAATTGAATCTTAGCAAAAAAATCGCATCCTTAATTGCCCTTATTATATGAGCATTGAATTTGTTTGGGTCTTTCATTCTCGTAACAATAGGTTTTGTTTTTTTAAGGGTATTATGTTATAGTGTTAAGGAGAAATAAAAAAGGATAGTACTATGTCATATCAGCGTGTAAAGGATTTTTTTGAAAACAATGGTCTTGGAGATAGAGTAAGGCAACTCCCCTCCTCCAGCGCAACTGTGGAGTTGGCGGCGCAAGCAGTAGGTTGCAAAGTTAGCCAAATAGCTAAAACATTATCGTTTTTGGTTGGCGGCAAGCCAATCTTGATAGTAGCCGCCGGCAATGTGCGTATAGATAACCAAAAATACAAGGCAAAGTTTGCAGAAAAACCCAAAATGATACCCATAGAGAGGCTGCAAGAGTATATAGGGCATACCATAGGCGGCATTTGCCCCTTTGTCATAAAGCAAGGAGTTACCGTATATCTGGATAACTCCCTAAAAGCAAATGCTACAATCTACCCCGCCGCAGGCTCTGCCAACAGCGTTGCCCACCTCTCCATAACAGAGTTAGAGCGCCTCTCCGCTTATAAAATGTGGGTTGATGTGACAAGGGAGCAATCACCAAAGGCCAATCTTGCTTAATGATTTACATTTAACTCAACCGCTGCTCTTGCGTATAATCTTTGGCGCTGATTGTGCGCACAGTTTCAAAAAAAAGTTGCCATATCTCGGCACAATCACTGCGCTTGTATGTTCGAAGTATCATATTAATAATTTTACTAGAAAAAGCCTCTAAAATCAAGGTTATATAACATCGCAACGAACAAGCCGCCATTGTAAGTTCTGCGGCGCAAGGCTTGACAAGCTGGCATTAAACAATTACAATTATACCAATTATATCAAAAGGAACGAATTATGGCTAAAATTAAAGAGTTTTTTGCTAAAAAGCCCGCTGCATGGGAATTTGCCAAGTACACATTTTTTTCAGTAACAGCGGGATGGTTGGAGTTGTTGATTTTTGTAGTCCTAAACTATATTTTGCCGCGCCAAGGTGTTAATAAATCAGTAGAGTGGTTTATATTTGTATATCCTACTGCTGCCGGCGGAATGGGTGCTTTGATTGCATTTATCGCATCGTCCGTTATTGGTCAGGCGTTGAAATTTTTAACAAATTTTACGCAGACTTTTAAGTCTACAAACAATATGCTACTGAGTGCAATTGGTTTTGCAGTAATGGCAATTATTATTATTGTCGGGCTTAACTTTTATGTAGGCGGCCTTTTGAATACAGAACTATGCAAAGTTATTGACAATGCAGATGTTGCAGGTCTAATAGCAAAAACAATTGTTCAAGTTGCAGGCTTTTTATTGATATATCCTGTCAATAAATTTGTACTTATGAGAAAGAAAGGCTAACTTTTATAAGCGCGGTTTTCTGTATGCTGATACATACCTCCATTAACAATTTCTAAGACGAAACTTTTGTTATTTACTTTTGTTCCCCTTGGCTGTATAATAGTAATATTGAGATCCTTGTTTTATAAAGGTCTTTAACCTTGAGGAGGCTGCAATGGATATCTTAAAAGATATTTGTTCATTTATTAAAAGCGGCAGGGCAAAAGAAGTTAAGGAATTGACTGCAAAGGCATTGCAGGAGGGTACTGCTGCTTGCGACATATTAAACTTAGCAATGATTCCCGCAATGAG
>Ga0265293_10008898_pt1 | contig 14644 bp, 12 predicted proteins | sample Munlanlewell138R_FD_192505 | JGI IMG/M metagenome (GOLD analysis project Ga0265293, IMG submission 192505) | Leachate microbial communities from a municipal landfill in Southern Ontario, Canada - Leachate well 138R | ecosystem: Engineered > Solid waste > Landfill > Unclassified | place: Canada...
CGTTCCCTTGCCGTCCTACCCGCTACATCTGACCATCACCGACAGCGGCGCCGCAGCATTATGACAGATCAGAACATAACCGGGAATCTATGCGCTCACGGAGCCAGCGCGCTTGCGCAGAGCTTGTTGCCCGTGGGATCACGAAGATAGGCCAGATACAATTTCCGGCTTCCGACTTCGCGGATACCGGGTGGGTTCTCGACCGATGTTCCCCCGTTTTTCACGCCCGCCGCATGCCATGCATCAACCTCATCGGGCGATGAAAGGGCGAAGCCGATCGTGCCGCCGTTGGCATGGCAGGCGGAATCTCCGTTGATCGGCGCGGTAATCATGAAACGAGGCCCGCCTTTGCTGTAAACAACGCGCCCCTTCGGATCGATCGTGCCTGCGGTGCCACCTGAAGCAGTAAAAATGGCATCATAAAACTTTTTGGATTGCTCGAGATCATTCGAGCCGACCATGACGTGACTGAACATGCATTTCCTCCTGATGACTGTGACCTAGCCCGATTCCTGACAGATCGGAAAGCACCATCTATCGGCGGGAGCACGTCCGGGCTTTCGCCCAGCACGTCGAGGTCGCGGATAACGCAATCTACATCAAAGGAAGCAAGAACGCCCTGTTGAGGACGCTGATAGCCACTAAGGGAGGGAAATCGGCGTTCCCGGTTTTATACCGAAGTGGCGGAGAGGATGGGATTCGAACCCACGAGAAGCTTTTGACCTCTACTCCCTTAGCAGGGGAGCGCCTTCGACCACTCGGCCACCTCTCCACACGGCGCTTTCTAAGCGTTTCCGCCAGTTTGGCAAGGTCCTATCTTGCAGATAAATACAGCTTTATGTGGAACGTCGCCTGAACAGGCGAAGGGACGAGGTGGAGTATCGGCAAAGATGCCCACATGCTTTCTGCATTCCCTGTCGCTGCAAGCGAGCCGCTTTGTATTGGCTCACCTTCCCGGACGAAGGCTTAGCCCATGCGTTCCGAGGCATAGGAGCCCGGTGATGCCGGGAACACGACGGTCTTGCCGTCATTGAGGAACACCCGTCCGTGGATATGCGCGTGAATGGCGCGCGCAAGCACCGAAGCTTCCACATCGCGCCCCAGCGCAACGTAGTCTTCCGACGACTGTGCGTGGGTGATGCGCACGATGTCCTGTTCAATGATCGGGCCTTCATCGAGATCCGCTGTGACATAGTGCGAGGTGGCACCGATCAGCTTCACCCCGCGCTCATAGGCTTGCTTATAGGGATTGGCTCCCTTGAAGCTGGGCAGGAACGAGTGATGGATGTTGACGATCCGGCCCGACATCTCCCGGCACATATCATCGGACAGAACCTGCATGTAGCGGGCAAGAACGATAAGCTCGGCGCCGGTCTCGCGCACGATGCGCATTTGTGCGGCTTCGGCTTCCGCCTTGTTTTCCCTGGTCACGCGTATGCAATAGAAGGGAATGTCATGGTTCACGACAACCTTCTGATAATCCATGTGGTTGGAAATCACGGCCACTATGTCGATGGGCAGGGCGCCTATGCGCCAGCGATAGAGCAGGTCGTTCAGGCAGTGGCCGAACCGGGACACCATGAGGATGACCTTGCGCTTGATGCTTTCGTCGAAAAATTCGGCTTCCATTCCGAACCTGTCCGCGATTGATGCAAACCCGGAACGCAACTCATCGAGAGTGCGTCCGTCTTCGCTTCGAAAGCTGACGCGCATGAAAAAGCGGCCTGTGTGATTGTCATCGAATTGGGCGCTGTCGGTGATGTTGCAACCTTCTTGGGCCAGAAAAGACGAAATCGCGGCAACGATTCCACGGGCCGAAACACAGGTAACGCGCAGGCAGAATTTGGTCATGAATGTTTGTCTTGCCGATGATGCCAACCACCGCGAATTTCCGGGCGGCCAGCAGGATGAAATGTCACGGTCGCGGTACCATGCGCCAGCACTGATGACCAGCGGACAAAACACCCTGTCCGAAAAATCAGTCAAGGCAATTTACGTCTTTGAACTTGACTCAACCTACGCATCCCGGACAACCCCGACCGCTCCTGTTGAGAGGTGAGCAATAACATCGAAAGTTTTAATGGAAGATATTTCGAGGTTCGATCCACGCTCCCGCGAAGGGAGCGACCCGGCACCTTTTCCAGGCATGATCGGGCACCATGGCGTTTCGATCCACGCTCCCGCGAAGGGAGCGACAGCGCTTCACCAATCATCTTTCGGATGGTGGTGAGTTTCGATCCACGCTCCCGCGAAGGGAGCGACGTGGATACCCATATGTAACCACTTGATTTCAAAGGTTTCGATCCACGCTCCCGCGAAGGGAGCGACGGCGACGCAAAATCTCACTGATCGTCAACGCGAGTTTCGATCCACGCTCCCGCGAAGGGAGCGACAATATCCCCCCGAGCCCTCACTGGCGCCTTTAGGGTTTCGATCCACGCTCCCGCGAAGGGAGCGACGAGCGACGGTGCCGCTCCACGGCATGTCTGCGGTGTTTCGATCCACGCTCCCGCGAAGGGAGCGACAAATCCAAGACGCGCGGCTTCTCGCCGCCATTCAGTTTCGATCCACGCTCCCGCGAAGGGAGCGACCGGCGGCATCAAGCACGACAACAACATTGCAAGAGTTTCGATCCACGCTCCCGCGAAGGGAGCGACGGCATCTGCCTTACTGATTTCCAATACAGGGACAGTTTCGATCCACGCTCCCGCGAAGGGAGCGACCGCGCCGCATTGCGGCGATCAGCCCCAGATTGTCAGTTTCGATCCACGCTCCCGCGAAGGGAGCGACAGGCGCTTGCCCTCACCTGCGACAGGATCCTGCTGTTTCGATCCACGCTCCCGCGAAGGGAGCGACTTTGGACGCTCGCGGGACTATCCAATATCTATTTCTGGTTTCGATCCACGCTCCCGCGAAGGGAGCGACGCCCTTTCGGGCAGCACGGATGTGGCAGTAATCCGGTTTCGATCCACGCTCCCGCGAAGGGAGCGACAAATTCGCCGCCAACAGCTGAGTTAACTCCGACTGTTTCGATCCACGCTCCCGCGAAGGGAGCGACCTGCCGTCGTCGGGAGAGGCCACCGACGATTGGGTTTCGATCCACGCTCCCGCGAAGGGAGCGACGCGGAGGTGCGCGAGATCTTCAGCGGATTCGAGATGTTTCGATCCACGCTCCCGCGAAGGGAGCGACGCGGAGGTGCGCGAGATCTTCAGCGGATTCGAGATGTTTCGATCCACGCTCCCGCGAAGGGAGCGACGTGCAGGCGCTCACCGGCCGCATCACGGCCAACGAAGTTTCGATCCACGCTCCCGCGAAGGGAGCGACGTGATCGCGGTCGTGTAGTCAGTTTCCGGATAGGTGTTTCGATCCACGCTCCCGCGAAGGGAGCGACATCCGGGAGGTGCACCCTCAGTGCCATCCGCATAGTTTCGATCCACGCTCCCGCGAAGGGAGCGACGCCGCGTTGACTTCCGGAGCAACGATTAGCGATGTTTCGATCCACGCTCCCGCGAAGGGAGCGACCATTGCTTGAGGGGGGTGTAGGAGGCATACAGATGTTTCGATCCACGCTCCCGCGAAGGGAGCGACAATCCCGAAAAACCTGGACTGGATCAAGGTCGGGGTTTCGATCCACGCTCCCGCGAAGGGAGCGACGGTTATACGCGGCTGGTAACGGGGGGCAAATAGAGTTTCGATCCACGCTCCCGCGAAGGGAGCGACGTTCCCGTCGCGGTCATCGCCCGTGCTGATGTTGTTTCGATCCACGCTCCCGCGAAGGGAGCGACTCCACCATCACAACGAAAGGATCCACCATGGACAGTTTCGATCCACGCTCCCGCGAAGGGAGCGACGGCGGCCTTCGCGCCGCCCAGCTCGCTCTCGGAGTTTCGATCCACGCTCCCGCGAAGGGAGCGACTATTCGTCGCTCATGGCCTTGCGTTCGTCGGGGAGTTTCGATCCACGCTCCCGCGAAGGGAGCGACGCTCAGCCTCTAGAGCGTCCTTGATGTCTTGGACAGTTTCGATCCACGCTCCCGCGAAGGGAGCGACGACATGCGCACATCGATAGCAAGAGTGGATGCAATGGTTTCGATCCACGCTCCCGCGAAGGGAGCGACCAGGCGCGGTTCTGATCTTCAGGGCTGAAGACGGGTTTCGATCCACGCTCCCGCGAAGGGAGCGACAAAGCGAGATTGAGCGCCGTTCGGCCAACAAGGAGTTTCGATCCACGCTCCCGCGAAGGGAGCGACCCGGAGGCGAGGGGAGGCGGTGCCTGGTATCGATGTTTCGATCCACGCTCCCGCGAAGGGAGCGACGACATTGATGGGATATGGCTGACGATCGATGCTGTTTCGATCCACGCTCCCGCGAAGGGAGCGACCAGGATTGACAAACGTAAACATGTCATTGCCTCTGTTTCGATCCACGCTCCCGCGAAGGGAGCGACCCGCGAATGTGGTTCTGGTCATTGAGGAAAAGGGTTTCGATCCACGCTCCCGCGAAGGGAGCGACAGCAATCTATGTAATTACTTGTTTTCAAATTGAAAAGCGGTTTGGAAATGCGAGCCTTCCTGTAATGCGGCAGGCAACTGGCAACTCTGGTGAGATGTCGTTCGGATGTTTAACGATTTCAAAGAGCTGGCCTGTTTGCGAACCTTGCGGGCGGAGCCGGCACGCTTGGGGTTCGCAAAAGCGTTTTCAGATCACCTGTCAGATGATCAGAGGCCCGTTGAGGTCGGCAGCCGGTTTGGCGCCGACATGCTCTACCTTCCGCGCCCAGTTCGAGCCAAGATAATAGTAGCGCAAGGAATCGAGTTCCGGACGGATTATGAGTTCAAGGCGCGTTTTCAATTTCGTCCACTGCGCAGGATCCACTTCGATCTCGAAGACGGAAAACTGCACCCGTTGCCCGAAATCCTTGCAGGCGCGGGCCACCTGGCGCAGGCGCTTCCTGCCGCCATCTTCCGTCGTGTTCACATCGTAGGTAACCAGAACAAGCATGTCAGGTCCAGAACCATGGCGGGTAGGCGTCAATGTCGCCGCGCAGGTGGCGTGCCAGCATTTGCGCCTGAAGCCATGGCACGAGGCCGAAAGGCGCTTTCTCCTGCAGAAAGGGATGCTGGCGCTCTTCCTTCTTTCGCTCCTGCCACGCGGTCAGAACTGTCCTGCGTCCTTCGTCGGAAAGCAGCACCGCTCCGCCGTCCAGATGACGGAAATCGCCGGCCCGGATCTGGCGCCGGTTCACGAGTGAAAGTGCCAACCTGTCGGCGAGCGGCGCGCGCAGTTCCTCCATCAGGTCGAGCGCGAGGCTCGGCCGGCCGGGACGGTCGCGATGGAGAAAGCCGACCGCTGGATCGAGCCCGGCTGTTTCGCAGGCGGAGCGGCAGTCATGGGTGAGAAGCGTGTATAGAAAGGATAAAAGCGCGTTCATGGCATCGAGCGGCGGCCTGCGCGATCGGCAGGTCCAGCGCAGTTCGGCATCGGGAGAGCGAATAAGATGGTCGAACACCCCGAAATAGAGGTTGGCGGCTTCCCCTTCCGAACCGCGCAGCCGGTCGATGGAATCGTCGGCGAACTGAACCCGGCGAAGAATGGCCGCCATTCTGTCCGCAGCGTGCTCCAGTTCGGTGCGCGCAGGCGCCCCCATTTCGGTGCCATAGTCGCGAAGTGCACGGCGGATGACGGCACGCTGATTGGCGATCTTGCCCATGATAATAGAGCGAACGATGTCCTCCGCCTGATCGGCCGCCTTGTATTGCGCCCTGCGCAGGAGAACATTTCCCGTGACGGGGCCTTCGATGCGGGCCTGAAAGCGGCCGGCGCGGTCCATCAGCGAGATGGTTATGCCCCTTTCGGCACAGGCACCGATAAGCGCTGGTGAGATCAGGATAGGGCCGAAAGTGACGACAGAAGCCAGCATGTGAAGCGGAACGCGTGCGCGTTCGACGCCATCAACGTCGGCGACGAGGTTTTCTCCATCCTTTTTCAGCGCGGAGCCTTCGGTGGTGACATAGACGGTGTTGAGAAGCTTCTTCATTCCACGCCCAGAACGAGATCGAGCATCCGGTCCCGCCATTTGCGAACGGGGCGGGCAAAGGTTTCGGGGCGGCACAGCTCAATCAGCGAGCAGGCGCGGCAGCGCGACTTGTGTGGTGTCGGCGCGGGCGTCTGACGAGTGTCGAATACAAGCGAAAGTTCCGTAACGACCTGTTCTGTAAGAGCGCGCAGATTGTCGTCGAACGGCACGACAACGCGGCGCTTTGTCTGAGCGTAGAATAGCGCGCCCTCCGGTACGTTGGTGCCGGTCATCTCTTCCAGGCAAAGTGCCTGGGCGCAAAGCTGCACCTCGTCGGCGCGGTGAAGCTTGGGCTTGCCGCGTTTGTATTCGACCGGGTACGGGACCTCGCCCTGCGGCGTGGGGTGAAATTCGACCAGATCGGCCACGCCCGTCAGGTTCAGGCGTCGGGAGGCAAGCGGAAGCGAAAGCACCCGGCGCGCACCGCGCGTCTTGCGGCTGCCGCCCTTGTCGGCAACCGCATGCAGCACGTCGCCTTCGGCGGTGAAGCGGTTTTCGGCCCACAGCCTTTCGATATGAATGAGGGCAGCCTGCCTCAGGCAATAGACTGCGTGCTGCAGCGCCGAAAGGGGAATGGGGTTCTCCTCGGCGTGCAGCAGGGTGCTCATGATCAGGGCATTTCGAGGATTTCGATGCCGGGAGGCAGGGCATCGCGGTCTATGGATATGAGGTAATCCTCGAACTTGCGTGCCGGACCCAGATTGCCGAGGCCGCGATCATCCACCTGACGGAACTCGCCATCGACATTGCGGCCGATTTTCACACGCTCGAACAGGGTGTGGGCGGGCGCATTGCCAAGGGCGTTCTCGTGCCGGAAGACGACCAGCTTGCGCGTCGTCATTTCGCCTCGGGCGGCGGAGCGGTCATGTTCGAACATGTTCTGCAGCGCTTCGAACAGTTGCTCCAGATCCGCCTCGGAAAAGCCGGTGCGCTCCGCGAATTTCGCGGAAACGAAGCCATGCGCCACGTAAAGTCCATAAGGCACGATGTGCTTGCGGCCCATCGTGCGATTGTCGGTGCGCTCGTCGCTCTCGCTGCCTTCGGCGGCCTTCTTCTTCTCCGCCTCGTTGGTGGCGGCCATGCGGGTGATGGTGATCTCGGCCGGAAGTATGGGCTCCACGGAATTGGCGAAGGTGATCTGCACCGGGCCCTTGACCTGACCGCAGTTGATGCCGGTGGACATCACCGCGCCGAAGGTGCGCACATCGTAGAAATTGGCGCACATCCAGTCGCGAAGCTTTTTTGCCTCGTCATCATTCTTCGGATTCAGCTTTGCATCGGTTTCGGCCTTCTTGTCATCCGGCCGCACGGCGACATAAGCCTGCCTGTGCTTTTCATTCAGGATTGCTCCTTCCTGAACATAGATGTGCTGGCCGCTCTGACCTTCTCTGGCAAGCTCGACATAGTTGCGGATCTTGCGTTTCAGGCTGACGTCCGAAACGAGGCCATGGCTGGTTTCGGGGTCAAGACGCGGCAGATTGCCGGCGTCCGGATCGCCATTCGGGTTTCCGTTCTTGACGTCGAAGATCAGGATGAAGTCATGGCGGCGGGAAAGGGTGGTCATTCATCTGCCTCCGTCGGGTCAGTGTCTTTATCGTCGCGTTCACGGAAAAATTCGCTGCGCTGATGGTGGTAACCGATGCCGAACATGGCCTGTTCGGCGGAGTTGAGCGAAACCGGGACAGGGTCTTTTGTCGGGTCCATGAGGTCGGTAACGGAGGCCAGAAGCCTTTCCAGATTTACCGCCCAACCGGGGTTCTGTTTGCGAATCTTGGAAAAGTGATTCTGTGAACCCGCATCAAGAGTCCGAAAAACCTTCTGCGGCGTAGCCGAGGCGGAGCCGTAGAACTTGTCCTTGATGGTTGCGTTGACGTTGCGGCCGAGCGCAGCACGCTGGACCTGCTCATAGACGGCAAACAACCGGCCGAGCACATAGCCCTTGTTGTCCTTATAGGCGGGATCAAGCGCCACGGGGGCCTCCATGTTCAGGTTGCGGATGAGAACGGATTTGAGAATGGCCGCGCGCAGGGCATTGACCTTGCCGTCTGCGCGGATGCGGGTGAGCGCCATGGTTAGAAGCGTGAGCGGGTAGGGCGCTCCGGTCAGGATCGAGCGCATCCAGTCGCCGGCCAGATTTGGCGGCACATTTTCGCGCTTGCCCAGCACCGCCAGATCGTTGAGATAACGCCACAGCGGCGGCCAGCCATCCGGCGCCGGTTCTATGGCCATCTCCTTCAGATATTTCTGGTAGTTGGCGGTCAGCTGACCAAAATCGTCTTCCCAGTAGAAGCGTACGGAAAGTCGCGCTGCATTGGGTGATAAGCCCAGAACATGAAAGCGAACGCCGGGGTCGATCTGCGGCAGCACGTCCGTGAGTTTTCGACCCTGCCTTATGCTTTCAAGCTGGGTAGCGAGAATTTTTGTCTGGAGCTTGTCTTCGGTTTTCGATGTGTCTTCCACTTCCCCCGTATCGAACATGGCGGCAAAGAAGGATTCGGCCAGTTCTGCCGTCTTCTTCTCCGCGTCGGCCCAGAACACGGTCGAGGCGTCGCCGATCTGGATGCGGTGCCCGCTGTCCTTTTCCAGAAAGCGATTGAGTGCAGTGGTGTAGGCAAATACCGCAGCTTCGGAGACAGGCGCGTTATCGCCCTGTTCGTGCCCGTAGGAGGTGAAGGCATCGAGGTTGAACGAGACGAGGCTGGCACCTGACGATTGCGCGCCCCACACACCTTTGATCGATGGGTGCAGCCGTGCGGTCGCTGTCCGTTCTCCGCTTACAAGGCAGATTTGCGAGGCAGAGGCCCCGGCAGCGCCGATGGCGTTCCATGCCTGGCGGGCGACTGGGCGATCATGCAGGAAGCACTCGCGATACTCCTCAGCCAGAGCGAAGACGATGTTCTGGTCGCGCATCTCTTCCGGCCAGAAGGGCGGCACGAAATGTTCGGGACGCCAGCTTTCCAGAAAGCGCAGAACTGCAAGGAGCCCGACATCGTCGGTGTCGGAAAGCCATTCGGCATGTGCTTCCCGGAATTTCGCATGCTCATCCGCAGTGCGCTTGCCTTCGCCCGCCGTTACTCCGAGCACATAGGCGGACTTGTCCCAAAGAAAGTTAGGCGCGATTCCCACGGTGCGCTTCACAGCCTGCGGCACTAGAACCATTCTCGGGCTGCGCTTCTTGTCATCACCGCGCAGGTCAACGACTTCGGCCACCGTTCCGTCGCGGTTGAGCGCAATGCAGAACCCGATTTTCTCGGAAGAAAACCCAAACGGGGGAGCCTCAGGCAGGCGTTCATAGGCGCGCACCAGAGAGGCGATCATGCTCATCGCAGGATCTCCGGGCTGTCGGGTGCGGGAACGTCCATTACCCCATCGGTGAGCGATGCCCGAAAAAGCAGGGAAGGGCGTCCCGGTGCCTGATGGTCGATATCCCACAACATCATGCCAAGATCGCGCGGGATGCCGCCGAAGCCATGCTGCGCATTCACCATCTCCGGGTCGCGTTCGGGGAGGAGGGAGCCGGGGGCAACAAGCTCGAAATGTGCGGCGAATTCGCGGGTGCCGAGGCACGGCTGATTGAAACACTGCCCGCGCACGGCGCGGCGGTTGAAGATGTCGAGATGCTTGCCCTCGGTATCGTCAGGCCCGGCCTTCGCCGTCATCTCGAAATGCGCCTCGATGACGTAGGCTGGTGCAACCAGAACGGTCGAGGCCCGCTGCTGGCGGTCTTCGTCGACCAGAAGCTGCAAGCCTGCGAGATCGCCGCGGTTCATCGCCTGCTTGATTTTTCCGGCAGGAGCCTTGTGGCCGACTTCGTTTCGGCGGATGGTCTGAAACCGTATTGGCTTCAGCACATGGATGCGGTCGATCACCCAGCGGATGGCCGGCTTCCAGTGTATCGCTTCAAGAATACCGCGCGCCGCCGAAGGCGTCATTACATCGAAACTGTAACGCTCAACCTTCAGTTCCGGACGCGTAAACAGTGCATGCTGCCCCCAGACATGCAACCGAATGCCGTAAGCCATGATTCCCCCAACTACCTGAATGCAACTTATCCGATAAAAGTCTTCTGGCAACGGATTTTTAATGGTGTGTTGCTTTCGTAGGGGCAGTTGAGGATGATGCCTGTTCGGGATTTCTCCTGAACTTGCTTTTCAGTCATATAATGCCAAGCTCGATTCCGAGATATGGCGCGTCCTCCCACATCAGCCCCACGTCCTCCCGATAAAGACGGTTGTTGTCCAGCACGCAGAACTGATCGCCGCGCTGCGCCTTCGCATGGAAGCTGGCGTGGCCGTTGGCAATCAGCAGCGTCCGGTCCTTCTCCGGTATCTGAACCGTGTAGCCTTGCAGAGCGCGGGCGAGTGTGCCCGAGGAAATTTCGGGTACAGATAGCCGTCTGATCTCGTGCTGCGCATTTTCTTCAACTGCGACGATAACCGGAACCATGGCAGTTTCGATCATACGGAACTCATCTGCGATCCTGCGGAACGGAAAATCCGTTCCGCCGAGCGTAAACAGGAAGTCCGTGACCATCTTTTTTCCAAGGCGCTCGTCTGATTGCTTGAAGTAGACCTCTTCAAACCAGTCGCGAATAGCCTCGGGCGAAAGCAGGTCGTTGTAGTTTTTCGCGGTGCTGCGCATGGCTTCGGCGAGTGTTTCAATTTCGCGCTGTGGCTTGTGCTCGGGTGCTGAAAACAGGGTCAGTGTGCTTTTGTCCACTGGCCGCTTGTTCTCCCGGTTGATACGGCCCGCCGCCTGCACGCAGGAATCGAGCCCCGCCTCGGCCCGCCAGCCAACAGGGAAATCGACATCTACACCCGCCTCGATCAGGCTGGTGGCGATCAGCCGGCAGGCTTCTCGTGATTCCAGCCGCCGCCTTACTTCATCAAGAATGCGCCGCCGGTGAGTCGGATATTGGCGTGTGGTCAGGTGAACAATGCCTTCAAGCTCTTCTGCGCGCGCGGCCTGATAGAGTGCCAGCGCATGCTTGCGGCTGTTGACGATCAACAGCCCTTGCGATTCCCCGCGCATCGCGTCGATGAGTGCTGCATCGTCCATCTCGCCACCACGCCTGATATTGGCGCGGCGAAGTTCGCGGGCCAGTCCGGCAGGATCGGGCGCAAGCTCCCGATCGGCCAGCGACAGCCCCCATTCCCTGAGTTGCTTGCTGTCGAATGCCGGTTGCGTGGCCGTGCAGAAGATGATGGTGCAGCCATAGTGCGTGGCCAGCGTGTCGAGCATGCGCAGCGCCGGCAAAAGCAGCTTGCGTGGGAGGCATTGCGCCTCATCCAGAATAATGATGGAGCCGGTGATGTTGTGCAGCTTGCGGCAGCGCGAGGGGCGGGCGGCAAACAGGCTTTCGAAAAGCTGAACATTGGTGGTCACGACAATGGGTGCCGCCCAGTCTTCCATGGCCAGTCGCAGCCGGTCGCGCTGCTCCGAGCCGTATTTTTCCTCCTCGATCGAGGCGTGGTGCTCCAGAACGACATCATCGAATATCCTGCGGAAGATGCCTGCCGTCTGCTCGATGATCGAAGTGTAGGGAATTGCGTAGATGATGCGCCTGTGTCCGTGCCGTGCGGCGTGATCCAGCGCAAACCCCATCGATGCCAGCGTCTTGCCGCCTCCGGTGGGTACGGTCAGGGTGAACAGGCCGGGGGCAAGCGCGGCCTCTGCCCGGACGTGGGAAAGAATCTCTCTGCGCAGACGGTTCAGTCTGCCTTCGCCGGAGAAGCTGGCTATATGTGCATCGAAAGCGGCGGTCAGATCGGGCAGAATGTCAGCGAAAGCCGGCCACGCCCGATCATGCTGGCGATTCTCGATTTTGTCATAAAAGCCTTCCGTATCGCGGAAATCGGCATCCACGAGGCATGAGAAGATCATGCGGATGGCGACGGAGAAGTCGAAGCCGGCATGCGCCGGTCTCATGCGTGCCATGAGTTCCCGTGCCGCGGGCTCGAAGTCTGGCCTCTGAGCCTCAATAATGTCCTTTGATATCCGATCCCTGTCGTTTTTGATGCGATGTTCAAAACATGCGGCGGAGGCGTTGCGACGATCCGGCAGTCCTGCGTGATGGCCAAGAATGGTATAGGCCAGCGCCTCGGCGACAAGACGCATCTGTTTTGGAACACGGTCGAGCAGCAGGCGCGCACCCGCAGTGGAGTGGGTGACTTCAACTTTCTCGCCTCGCAACACGCGGTCGAAGTCCGGCGTGTATTTGCCGAAATCGTGAAACCGGGCGGCCAGCTCTGCCGCCGCGCCAAGGCCAAGAGGTGTGGCGCGTTCTTTGGCAAGGCGGGCGCAGGCCTCATGGTGGTCTTCCAGCAACTGCCAGTCGCTGCGATCGGCCTTTGTGCCCGAATGTGCGTAGTATTTTCCTGTCATCGTCCCTCTGCGATGATGGCGAGCAATCGCGCGCATCAATCCGAGGTTGCGCCATTTGGGTGGGCGGTGGCAAGTGGAGCGCCTGCACGTACGACAATAGTTTTCTGGCCACCAAATTCCTGAACTTGTCCTATGGTGCGCTGCGCGGCTTTGCGCTAGAAGCCGGCATTTCGCCTATACAAGGTTCCGTGGAGTTGGACATAATGCTGAGAGGCTCGCTTACCGCGCTCGTTACGCCGTTCGATCAGGACGGGCGTTTCGACGAGAAAGCCTTTCGCAACCTTGTTGAATGGCAGATAGCGGAAGGAACGACGGGCCTCGTGCCGGTCGGCACAACGGGCGAGTCGCCCACGCTCTCGCATGAAGAACATCGCCGGGTGATCGAGGTCTGCGTCGAGGTGGCGAAGGGGCGGGTGCCTGTCGTTGCCGGGGCCGGGTCGAACAACACGAAAGAAGCCATCGGACTGGCCAGCCACGCCGAAAGCGTCGGTGCGGATGCCGTTCTGGTGGTCACGCCCTATTACAACAAGCCCACGCAGCGCGGGCTCTACGAGCATTTCGCGGCTGTGGCGCGGGCGACCAGCCTGCCGATCATCATCTACAACATTCCGCCGCGCTCGGTCATCGACATGACGCCGGAAACCATGGGCCGTCTGGCGCATGATTTCCCGAACATCGCCGGGGTGAAGGACGCGACCGGCAAGGTCGAGCGCGTCTCGGAGCAGCGCGCCACCTGCGGCAAGGATTTCATCCAGCTTTCGGGCGAGGATGCCTCGGCGCTCGGCTTCAACGCGCATGGCGGCGTCGGCTGCATATCCGTCACCTCCAATGTCGCGCCGCGCCTGTGCGCCGAGTTTCAGCAGGCCACGCTTTCCGGCGACAGCGCCCGCGCGCTGGAATTGCAGGACCGGCTTTTGCCGCTGCACAAGGCGATCTTCGTCGACACCGGCGTTGCCGGAGCGAAATATGCGCTGTCGCGGCTTGGCCGGATCACCAACGTCGTGCGCTCCCCGCTGGTGACGGCCGAACCGGAAACCGAAGCGAAGATCGAGGCGGCAATGAAAAGCGCCGGCTTGATAAACTGAGGCCGATGCGCCATCTGTGCGCATTATGAGCCAGAACCGGAAAGCAGATCCCAACAACAAGGTCGCCGCGGAAAACCGCAAGGCGCGCTTTTCCTATGAGGTGCTCGATACGCTCGAAACCGGACTGGTTCTGAGCGGCACCGAGGTGAAGTCGCTGCGCGGTGGCCAGGCGAACATCCAGGAATCCTACGCCTCGGTGGAGGGTGGGGAGCTGTGGCTTATCAATTCCTATCTGCCGGAATATCTGCAGGCCAATCGCTTCAACCATGAGCCGCGCCGCCGTCGCAAGCTGCTGGTGTCAAAGCGGGAACTGGCACGGCTGGCGCAGAGCGTCGAGCGCGAGGGCATGACGCTGGTGCCGCTGAAAATCTATTTCAACGATCGCGGCCGCGCCAAGCTGCTGCTGGCCGTGGCGCGCGGCAAGAAGCTGCACGACAAGCGCGAGACCGAAAAGCAGCGCGACTGGAACCGCGAGAAGAGCCGCCTGCTCAAGGAGCGGAGCTGAGGCCGCAGGGCAGCCAAAGCTCTGCCGGCCAGTCTCTTCGGCTTTGAATCTATTTGCCCAGAAACGCGGCTATATCGCTGAATACGCTCACGAACATGTCTTCCGTCAGCACACCTGTATTGGTATTGTAGCGCGAGCAGTGATAGCTTGAGAACAGGGTGAGGCCACCGATTTCGTGTCGCCCGCCATGCTTGAACGGATGCGCCGCCACCCGGCCGCCCAGCGTGCGCACCATCGACTGATGGGCGATGGAGCCCAGCGCCAGAACGGCGCTGAGGTTCGCAAAGCTTTCGATGGTGGGAATGAGAAAGCTGCGGCAGGTGGAGATCTCGGGTCCCGTAGGTTTGTTCTGCGGCGGCACGCAGCGCACGGCATTGACGATCGCCGTATCAATCAGTTGCAGGCTGTCGTCGGGCCTTGCTTCGAAACGGCCGCGGGCCATGCCGAATCGGATCAGCGTGGAATAGAGAAGATCGCCGGCATAGTCGCCGGTGAAGGGGCGCCCCGTGCGGTTGGCGCCGCGCAGGCCGGGCGCAAGCCCGACAATGAGAAAGCGCACCGCTTCCCGCCCCTGCGGGGGCAGGAACGGCGGTA
>Ga0265293_10008899_pt1 | contig 14641 bp, 12 predicted proteins | sample Munlanlewell138R_FD_192505 | JGI IMG/M metagenome (GOLD analysis project Ga0265293, IMG submission 192505) | Leachate microbial communities from a municipal landfill in Southern Ontario, Canada - Leachate well 138R | ecosystem: Engineered > Solid waste > Landfill > Unclassified | place: Canada...
CCACATCTCTAGGGTCGAGATTGCGACCGGGAAGCAAGCGCACATCGCCAAAAGGGGAAAACAGCTGTTCCACTCCCGGCATATTTTCGTCAGCAACGATTTTGACCATTGAGTTGGCAGCCCTGGGTTTTACAGTTCCAGCTGTTGATAGCTGTCGGGGTTGAGTGCGTCCACTGTACCGTAAAAGTGCGCCAGGGCGCCGATAAATTGTGCCGGACGCGGAGGCAATTCACCATTGCAGTAGGCCACTGCCTGGCGCCGCAGGGCATCAAGAAAATCTACGGAAGGCTCCGTGGCGCCGACGTCTCCGGCGGAAAGATTATCGGCGCTGACCCTGAATTTAATGCCCGCAGCAATGGAAAACAGCCATTCCAGCGCCTGGGGTTTCACCTCTACCTGCTCAAAGGCGCGCTGCTGGTTTAATGTGCGCCCATCCGGGTTGTACCAGTAGCCGAAATCCACCCGCCGGCGGCGCGCTTCCCCGGCAATACACCAATGGGCGATTTCGTGAAGGGCGCTGGAGAAATAATCCTCCCGATAAAAAATGTGGTGGTTGGGGCAGTCCTCGTTCGCAGGCTGATAAAGGGGTTCATCCGCACCGCCCACCAGCAAGGTGTTGTAGGCATCAAAAAAAGTTTCCCTGAACAGGAATTCCAGCTGAACAGCCTGTGGCTGGCTCCCTTTCATCCCCAGCCCTCGGCATCGGCTTCGTGACATTGAACCTGGCAGAGCCAGCGAAAATACTCCCCGGATAAAAAGGGTTTGCCTTCAAGCAATTGATTGAGATACCAGCGCAACGGCAGAACATCCTCGCCAATGTTGGCTGGGTTGGCGACATAGACCCAGCCGGGAATCACCCCCTGGTCAGTATGAACGGGGAAACGCTCCCTGCTGTAATACCTGGGTGTCCCTTCAAAGGGATCCATCAGTTCGATCTGCTGCTCATCGGCAAGGCGGTAGAGAACCCCTTCAACAACCTGCCCCGGCGACCAGCCCACATTGGCGCAGGCCCACTGGGCATTGTGCCTGGAACGCTTGTTGAAACGCAGCGCCATGTTCTGCAGCTTTCCGGGCATGGCGTCAACCACGGCAAGCCCCCGCTGCGCCATGCGCGCGGGATTCATATTGGATCCGTAGGCAAAATAATAGGGCATGGAGCATCCAAAAAAAGTTGGCACAGGCTATTGTGCTCGGCGTTAATCACGGGTACCTTAGCAAGGGATGGCTGCATTCTTCCAGAGCCATTTCGGTTTTTCACCGACACCATCTCGAGGAGGCGTATTATGACTACCTCAACCGACGACCACAACTTCAACAATGTGGTTGATCTCTTCTCCGGGAAACCCTATTCCCAGCGTCACAGTCACCGCATTATTCGTCTCGCCCCCGAACTGGACGGCCTGGAAATGATCTATTCCAATCAGGCGCATCCAGACAAGTTCTTCAGTATCAAGATACTGTGCTGGGCGCTGCGGGCAAATGACGAAGTGGTGGGGCTTGTGCCCTGGCTGAATAAGCTGACCCCCTGCTGTGATATTCAGGATCCCCTGAACGGCAAGTGGGAAGGCTATTACGATCCCGGTATCGACGAAGTCTTTTTCGATCCGCCAATCCACAAAATTGTCGAACTGGAGTCTGCGGCGGAGTATTACGAAATGGATTGGGAAAGCGATGAGGATATCGTTCAGGAAATTCCCGACACCATCGGCACCCATGCGGTGCTGTCCAGTGACGGCTTCCGCTCAATCCTCCTGAAAGAGGTTATCAGCTGGCGCTTGCAGGCAAACGGCAATGTATCCGGCATGCTGGTGGACGACGACAAGATCGTTGACACCCCGGTACTGCCCGGCGACAACTGCCTGTTTCCTGCCAACAGCAATGAGGCGTTCCGCTATTTCTTTCAGCACCACATTGCCAACAAAATCAAAGCGCAGGATCCAGAAGCCATAGCGGCAATTTCCAGCCTGGTGGAAAGCTGAGGCTGGCAGCGGACTTAACAAAAAGGAGAAGTGGAAAAATTACCTTTAATATAGGCAATACTGACAAAGCCATTTGCGACTATTGAGAAATACTTGCCTGTTTTTTAACAGCCTTTGCCCTGATTTTGGGCAAATCAAGTATTTTTTTCCTCAGCATTTCCTGCCTCATAGCCTATCTTTTTTATAACCCCTGCTTTCACTGTCCCAACTGCTCCGCCTGCCAGGAGAGAATAGCTGCGGCGATAGCGATGTCTTCCTCACGGGTGATTTTGATATTGTCCCGGCAGCCGGGAACCGCTTCCGGGGAGAATCCCGCCAGTTCCACCGCCATGGACTCATCGGTGGGAATGATTTGCTGCAGCAGCGCCTGGCTCAGGGACTCCACCAAGAGACCATAACGAAACATCTGCGGCGTCATTGCCGACCACAGGGTTGAGCGGTTTTGAGTGTTGGTAATTTTACTGCCATCGGCGACAACTTTAATGGTATCGCTGACGGGAGCCGCGAGAATGCCGCCAACCGGAGAGTCCTTGAGGGTTTCCAGCAGGCGCTGAATATCGTCAACTCTCACGCAGGGACGGGCGACATCATGAACCAGCACCCAGTCGTCATCTGCCGCTTGTTCCGCCAGGGCGGCGAGGGCATGGCTCACAGAATGGACGCGCTCACTGCCACCGGTTACTGATCTAATGAGGGGGTGGCGACTAATTTCCAGGGTTTTCCAGTGCACGTCTTCGGGGTGAATGGCAACCACGATTCCCGCCGCTTTTACCGCCAGCAGACGCTCAAGGGTATGCTCGATAACGGTTTTACCGGCGAGCAGGGCATACTGCTTGGCAATGTCTCCGCCAAAACGGCTGCCGACGCCAGCAGCTGGCACTACAAACCAAAAGCTCATTCGCTGAATATCTCCACGGGCATTGCATCCCTGGGTTCATCTTCTTCGACGGGCGGTGGCGGCGGCAATTCCTTTGGCTGCTTCACTTCACGCCGTTTTTCCAGAACGAGAAAAAAGCTTTCATCCTCTTTTATCATGCCGAGGTCGGTACGCGCCCGCTCCTCAATGGCACCCGGATCTTCCCGCAGCCCTTCCACCTCTTCGGCGAGAATACGATTGCGCTCTGCCAGCAGGGCATTGCGGGATTTTTGCTGCTCCACCTGACGGGACAGTTGAACCTGCTGGGCAAAACTGCCCTCGCCAAACCACAGGCGGTATTGAAAAACCAGCAGCAAAAAGACCAGGCCAATGAAAAGCCAGCGCATAGGGTTGCGGAATATTTTCTTATACGGAAAACCAATCAAGTGTATACAACCGTCCTAAGTATTCACAAAAATATTCGCAAAAAAGAAAGGGCAGCCTTTAAGACCACCCTGTCAATTCCGTCGCCTCAGCGAACCTAACGGTTAAACTCGGCAAGTCCGCGATAGGGCGCGGTGCCGTCCAGCTCTGCCTCAATGCGCAGCAGGCGGTTATATTTGGCGACGCGATCGGAGCGGCACAATGAGCCGGTTTTAATCTGACCCGCCGCCGTGGCCACCGCCAGATCAGCGATGGTGGTATCTTCGGTTTCGCCGGAGCGGTGGGAAATCACCGCCGTATAACCGGCGTCCTTGGCCATTTTGATGGCGTCCAGGGTTTCCGAGAGGGAGCCGATTTGATTGAATTTGATAAGAATGGAATTGGCGATACCTTTGTCGATGCCCTCCTTGAGGATTTTTGTGTTGGTGACAAAGAGATCGTCGCCCACCAGCTGAACGCGGTTGCCGAGTTTTTCAGTCTGGTATTTCCAGCCCGCCCAGTCGGATTCGTCCTGGCCGTCCTCGATGGAAATAATCGGGTAGCGGTCGCAGAGTTCGGCAAGAAAATCGCTAAAGCCTTCGGAGGAATAGATTTTTCCTTCACCGGCCAGGTTGTATTGGCCGTCTTTGTAAAATTCTGATGCCGCGCAATCCAGCGCCAGGGTCACGTCTTTGCCGAGGATGTAGCCTGCGGCTTCTGTGGCTTCCTTGATAACCGCCAACGCTTCCGCGTTGGAAGACAGATTGGGGGCAAAGCCACCCTCGTCGCCGACAGCGGTATTCAAGCCCTTGCTGCTCAGCACTTTTTTCAGGGAGTGGAAAATTTCCGCGCCAATGCGCAGCGCTTCGGCAAAGGAAGTTGCCGCCACTGGCTGCACCATAAACTCCTGAATATCCACATTGTTGTCGGCGTGCTCACCACCGTTGATGATGTTCATCATCGGCACCGGCATGCTGTATTGGCCGCTGGTGCCATTGATATCGGCAATATGGGCATAGAGTGGTATTTTTTTCGCCTTGGCCGCCGCCTTGGCCGCCGCCAGGGAGACAGCGAGAATGGCGTTGGCGCCAAGTTTGGATTTGTTTTCCGTGCCATCCGCTTCGATCATCAGACGATCCAGTTCGCGCTGATCGGTGACGTCCTTGCCCAACAGCAGTTCGCGAATGCTGGTATTGATATTGCCGACGGCCTTGAGCACACCTTTGCCCAGATAGCGGGACTTGTCGCCATCGCGCAGTTCCAGCGCTTCCCGGGAACCTGTGGACGCACCCGAGGGCGCACAGGCACTGCCAACCTCGCCGGTTTCCAGTATGACATCGGCATTGACTGTGGGGTTGCCCCGGGAATCAAGGACTTCGTAGGCGCGAATATCAGCGATTTTGGTCATTACAGTTTTCTCCATTTGCAAAGGAATTTGGCTTGGCACTCAACAGCGGTCACCCTCTAATCTATTTTTGGCAAGGCCTATGTTATATCGATCTCGGGCAGTGACTTGACGACATCATCAATGGCTTTGACCTGCTCCAGAAAAGGCTTCAATTTATCCAGCGGCAGGGCACTGGGGCCGTCGCAAAGCGCCTTGTCGGGGTCTGGATGGGCTTCAAGAAAAAGTCCGGCGAGGCCAATCGCCATACCAGCGCGGGCAAGTTCCGCCACCTGATGGCGACGGCCACCGGAGGCCGCGCCCGCCGGATCGCGAAATTGCAGGGCGTGGGTGACGTCAAAAATCAAGGGCACACCGCCGCTGGCCTGTTTCATCACATTGAAACCGAGCATGTCCACCACCAGATTGTCGTAACCAAAGCAGGAACCGCGTTCACAGAGCATCAGCTGATCGTTGCCACACTCACGGAATTTCTCCACCAGATTGCCCACCTGGGACGGACTCATAAACTGGGGCTTTTTGATATTGATGAGGGCGCCGGTGGCAGCCATGGCCGCCACCAGATCGGTCTGGCGGGCGAGAAAAGCCGGCAGTTGAATAATGTCGCAGACTTCAGCCACTGGCCTGGCCTGACAAATTTCATGGACATCGGTAATCACCGGCACCTGAAATGTGGCTTTAATTTCTTCAAAAATGCGCAACCCCTCTTCCATGCCAGGGCCACGAAAGGAATGGATGGAGGTGCGGTTGGCCTTGTCGTAGGACGCCTTGAAAATATAGGGAATGGCCAACTCTTCCGTGGCGCGCACATAGTGTTCGGCAATCTGCATGGCCAGATCCCGGGACTCCAGTACATTCATGCCGCCAAGCAATACAAAGGGGGCATTGTTGGCAATAGCGATGTCATTGAGTTTCAGGGTCTTGGACAAAACCGTCATTTACTGTGCTCCCTGGGGATTTTTCTCTGCATAGGTAAGCGTCGCGTTGACAAAGCCGGTAAAAAGAGGGTGGCCATCCCGCGGCGTGGAGGTAAACTCCGGGTGAAACTGACAGGCAAAAAACCAGGGGTGATTGGGCAGCTCTATGGTTTCCACCAGGTGGTTCTCCACGGACCAGCCGCCAATTTTCAGACCCGCCTCCTGAAGCTGGGGAATAAAATGCTCGTTGACTTCGTAGCGGTGGCGATGCCTTTCGGTGATGGTGTCACTGCCATAAATTTCACGGGCTTTTGACCCCGGCTCCAGGGTCGCCGCCTGTGAACCCAGGCGCATGGTGCCACCGAGATCGGAGCCTTCATTGCGGGTTTCAACGCGGCCATCCTTGTCGATCCACTCGGTAATCAAACCCACCACTGGATAAGGGGTATCCTTGTCAAATTCGGTACTGTTGGCTTTGGCCAGCCCCACCACATTGCGGGCGAATTCGATCACCGCCAGCTGCATACCCAGGCAGATACCCAGATAGGGAATATTGTTTTCGCGAGCAAAGCGCACCGCCTTGATTTTGCCCTCGATACCACGACCGCCAAAACCACCGGGGACAAGAATTCCGTGGCAGCCGTCGAGAAGGCTCATGTTGTCCATCAGGTCTTCGGAATCCAGATAGCGCACCTTGACCCGGGTTTTGGTCTGGATACCGGCGTGGCCGAGGGATTCGTTGAGAGATTTATAAGCATCCAGCAACTCCATGTACTTGCCCACCATGGCGATGGTGACTTCCTTCTCCGGGTTGAGCTGGTTATAGGCAACCCGCTCCCACTCGGCCAGCTCGCTGTCGCCGCAGGTGAGATTGAAGCGTTCAACCACAAATTGATCCAGCCCCCATTTATGAAGAAACATGGGTATACGGTAGATGGTATCCGCATCCACCAGCGGCACCACGGCGCGCTCTTCGACATTGGTAAAGAGGGCAATTTTTTTGCGCTGACTGTCGTCGATTTCCACTTCCGAGCGGCACAGCAGCACATCGGGCTGCAAGCCAATGGAGCGCAGCTCTTTGACCGAGTGCTGGGTGGGTTTGGTCTTGGTTTCGCCGGCGGTGGCGATATAGGGCACCAGGGTGAGATGAATCAGCAGCGAGCGGTGGCTGCCCAGCTCAAGCTTGAGCTGGCGAATGGCTTCGAGAAAAGGTTGCGACTCGATGTCGCCCACGGTGCCACCCACTTCCACCAGGGCGATATCCGCACCTTCGCCGCCGACGAGGATACGGCGCTTGATTTCATCGGTGACATGGGGAATTACCTGCACGGTGCCGCCCAGATAGTCGCCGCGACGCTCGCGGCGAAGAATGGTTTCGTACACCTGGCCGCTGGTGAAGTTGTTGTTTCTGGTCATTTTCGAGCGCAAGAAACGCTCGTAGTGGCCGAGATCGAGATCGGTTTCGGCGCCGTCTTCGGTAACGAACACTTCCCCATGCTGAAAGGGGCTCATGGTGCCAGGGTCGACATTGAGATAGGGGTCGAGTTTGAGGATGGTCACTTTCAACCCTCGGGACTCAAGTACAGCGCCCAAAGACGCGGAGGCAATGCCTTTCCCCAAAGAGGAAACCACACCACCGGTTACAAAAATAAAACGTGTCATCCTGGCCCTTGCTAGATGTTGGATAATGAAAACTGTCGGGAAAACGCGGCTAGCGGAGGGAGAAAAAATTCTTGCCGCCACCTTCCTCAAGATGGGAAGCCAGACTACCAGAAAGGGCTATTTTGCTCAATTAAAAAGATGCTCAAACAACCACTAATCGCAAACCCTTGGCGGCCCTGTCAAGTTGGCGGCGCCACGGGCGCGCCGCGCAACTCCCGCTGTAACTGTCGCGTTTGGCCAGTCCAGTGCACCCGAACTCCGACCTCGCCGGGGTCACAACCACAGCCGGCACAGACAAACAGATCCGCCACCGCTGCCAACCCACCGTTGATATAGACCAGTGGCGCCAGGTTGCGCAGCCAGGGTTCAAGGCCGTATTCCTGGAACAGTTTTTTCAGCGGCGCCGACCCCGATCTGCCCAGGGGTCGACAGCGCTCGCCACCCTGGCGAAAGCGAATTTCAATTTTATCTGTTGGCTGAACTCGCAGGGCATTGCCACCTTGACCTGGGGCAAACTGCAATTCAAAGCCATCGCCAAGAGGCAAGGGGTTGGCAAGCCCGGCAACAGGGAGGACATCAACGCGACAATTGCCGGATTCCGGTGCCGCCAGCCCCCACGGCTGCGGCGGCAGCAGAAAAAGCCGGTTGCGAAAACGGCGAAACTGCCCCCCCCGCCACGAAACCCTGGGGGCGGCATCTTCCCTGGCGCGAACCAAGTCCGTCATCACCGCGCTCAGAGTATGGACACCAAAAGGCGCCAGCCCCTCAAAGGCCACCCACTCGCGCAGTAAATTGTGCTGACGGGGTTCACTCAACCCCATAAAAGCGGCGAGATCAATGCTGGCGCCGAGGCGTTCTGAGCGTCTATCGGCGGCGACAAGATCTTGCTCAGCCCGCTCCACCAGCAGGCGATTGGCTTTAGCGCATTGGCCAGCACTGCGCACCAGGCGCTGGCGGTAATCCGGCCAGCGTTTAGCAATGGCGGGAATCACTTCATGGCGCAGATAGTTGCGGTCAAAGGTTGTCCCATCATTGGACTCGTCGTGAATCCAGCGAAGATTTTTGTCTGCGGCATAGGTTTCCAGGTGCTGGCGACTGTAACCCAGCAAGGGGCGCAACAATTGTCCTTCCCCCAGGGGTCGCGCTGCTGGTATTCCCGCCAGCCCCTTGGGGCCTGAACCCCGCAACATTCGGTATATGAGGGTTTCAACCTGGTCATCCTGGTGATGGGCCATGAGCAGGAAATCCCCAGGTTGCAGCAATGCCTGAAAATAGTCGTAACGCCCGCGCCGCGCCGCCTGTTCCAGCCCCTCGCCGGTTGCCTCAATACGAAGCTGATGGTGAATAAACGGAATCGCCAACAGCGCGCAAACCTGGCGGCAATGCTCCTGCCAGTAGTCGCTGTTTGGGGACAGATGTTGATTGATATGCACCGCCCGCAGTTTTTCCCGGGGCAGTTCGGCACTGGCGGCGTCGAGCAAAACAGAGGAGTCGAGACCGCCGCTGTAGGCGATATAAATCTGCGGCGCCCCACTCAGTTCAGAGAGGTATGGGGTCAGCAGGGGTCTGGCGAGGGAGGCCATTGCGAACTGACCGGCACTTGGCGCTAGTTGCCGTAGGACATCAGCCTGTCAAACCGTTTTTTCAGCAATTGATCCAAAGGTACAGATTTGAGCTGATCCACCTGGGTGACCAGCCTCGACTTGAGGGTATTGGCCATGGTTTCCAGATCCCGATGGGCGCCGCCCGGGGGTTCGGGAATGGTTTCGTCGACGATGCCCAGTTCTTCAAGAATTTTTGAGGTGACACCCATGGCTTCTGCGGCCAGCGGCGCTTTTTCCACGGTTTTCCAGATGATATTGGCGCAACCCTCGGGAGAGATTACAAAATAGGTGGCGTACTGGAGCATATTGAGTTTGTCGCCAACACCGATGGCAATGGCGCCGCCGGAGCTGCCTTCACCGATCACCGTGCAGATAATCGGGGTGCGCAAGCGCGACATGACCGCCAGGTTCTGGGCGATGGACTCGCTGATGCCGCGCTCTTCGGAATCGATACCGGGATAGGCTCCCGGCGTGTCGATAAGGGTTAAAACCGGCAATTTAAAACGCTCGGCCATTTCCATGAGGCGCAGAGCCTTGCGATAACCCTCGGGCTTGGGCATACCGAAATTGCGATAGACTTTCTCGTTGACGCCACGGCCTTTTTCTTCGCCGATAACCACCACCGGGCGACCATCGAGCCTGGCAATACCGCCGACAATGGCTTTGTCGTCGCCAAAATGGCGGTCGCCGTGAAGCTCGTCAAAATCTTCAAAGACCCGATTGATATAGTCCATGGCATAGGGGCGCTGGGGATGACGCGCCACTTTGACAATATCCCAGGCACTGAGATTGGCATAGATGGTTTCCGTCAGGCGCCGGGATTTATCCTTGAGCTTGGCGATCTCATCGGAAATATTGAGTTCATTGTCGTTGCCAACCAGCTGTAATTCTTCAATTTTAGCTTCAAGTTCGGCAATGGGTTGCTCAAAGTCGAGATAGTTCAAGTTCATTCTTTTGGGGAATCCTGTCTCAAGCAAAGGGGGCAGCAAAGGTTGCCAATTATTATACGCAACTTATCCCCCCACCCATAGCCCTGAGACCGCTGGGGAGACAAATTGGTCATTACGCCGAAACTTAAAGAAGAACGCAACGCCTTTATTTCCGGTTAGCGCACCCCCGCGCCACCGGGATCAGTCCTTGTCGGCGGCCACTACGGCCTGCTTCCCTTCACCAGCAAGGGCAAATTTTTCCGACTGGTACTGCCGGGCAATGACAGTGCGCGCCAGGGTATCGCCCTGCCGGGCGGCGACGACAAGCAGTTCTCGACTGGCCTTGATTTCGGCGACGGTGAACACACCGGGCTGCTGAAAAGCGACGAAAGCGGCGCCAAGGATTTGATCCTCACTAAAGGAAGCCGCGGTGGCAGCGGCGGCAACCAGGTTTGAAATCACCAACAAAACCCATAGCCTTTTCATAACCAATTCCTCTGACAACCTCCGCAGGTATCTGGATAAGACACCAGAGCAAACACCAGAAAACGCCACTACAACAGGAACTACTGACAGTTTTCTGATCCCATTTCAGGCATAGCAATAAGTTTGCCAGATATTTTGTTACCTTTTGTGACAGCCGGTGTTTTAAGCCTCCCCTTGCCACAGGTTTTAATGGTATTGAAGCTGAACGGCGGAAATACCGTAACTGTCCCTGAGCCTGGTGATCAATTCATCTTCAGGGGCGACACGCCATTGCTGCGGCAGCGCCACATCCCCTTCGGCGTCATCAAGCTGGTAATGAACCACCACGGGGCAGCTCCCTTCCCTGTAGGGTTGCAGAATATTGACCAAATTGGCCAATGGTTCGTAGCGAAGCTTTTCCGGGTTCACAGAGATGCGAATACTGCGCACATAATGCTGGCGCGCTTCCATCAGGGTTTTGATACTGCTGGCGCGCATCTTCAGACCGCCGGAGTAGTCGTCTTCACTGATGACTCCCTCAACAATAAGCACGGCATCCTTGGTGATTTTGTCGCGATATTCGCGATAGGCGTCGGCAAACACCGCCACTTCGAGGCGCCCGGAGCGGTCATCGAGCACCATAAACATCATACTGTCGCCTTTTTTGGTTTTCATGGCGCGCATACTCACCACCAAACCGGCAACCAGCTGGTTTTCCTTTGCCGGTTTAATGTAGTTGATGCGATCCTTGACCACGTGGCTGAGTTCTTCCACATATTCGTCGAGGGGATGCCCGGTCAGATAGAGCCCAAGGGTATCTTTTTCACCGTTGAGACGCTGCTTGATACTGAAGCGGCGCACGCGACTGTAACCCTGATAGCCAATTTCCGGAGCGCTTTCCGATACCGATGCGCCAAACAGGTCGCCCATACCGCTGGCGGCATTGCGGCTCTGCTGATCCGCCATTTTGATGGCCTCCTCCATGGCCGCCAACATCACGGCGCGGCCAAAGCCGGGATCTCCCGGCGGACCGATGGAGTCCAGGGCGCCGGAGCGAATGAGGGCGTCCAGTGCCCGCTTGTTGACCCTGCGCAAATCGACACGGGCGCAGAAATCAAAGAGATCCTTGAACGGCTTGCCGTTTCTCGCCGCGATAATACTCTCCACCGGCCCCTCCCCCAGGCCTTTGATGGCACCCAATCCGTAAACCACATGGCCGGCAGCGGAGACCGTGAAGCCGTACTGGCCGAGATTGACATCTGGGGGCGTGATGGTGAGATTCATGCTGCGGCACTCATCCACCAGAGTGACCACCTTGTCGGTGTTCTGCATATCCGCCGACAGTACCGCAGCCATAAATTCCGCCGGGTAATGGTGTTTGAGCCAGGCGGTCTGGTAGGCCAGCAGGGCGTAGGCCGCCGAGTGTGACTTGTTGAAACCGTAACCGGCAAACTTTTCCATCAAATCAAAAATATTGCTCGCCAGGTCGGCGTCGATACCGTTGTCTTTGGCGCCCGCCATAAACAGGGTGCGCTGCTTGGCCATTTCCTCCGGTTTCTTTTTACCCATGGCGCGGCGCAGCAGATCCGCTCCGCCCAGGGAGTAGCCACCGAGTACCTGGGCAATCTGCATCACCTGTTCCTGATAGAGAATAATGCCGTAGGTGGGCTCGAGCACAGGTTTCAAGGATTGGTGCTGGTACTGGGGATGGGGATAGGCCACCTCTGCCCTACCGTGCTTGCGGTTGATAAAATCGTCCACCATGCCGGATTCCAGCGGTCCCGGCCTGAACAGCGCCACCAGAGCGACGATATCTTCAAAGCAGTCGGGGCGCAGCTTTTTCATCAGCTCTTTCATGCCCCTGGATTCAAGCTGGAACACCGCCGTGGTTTCGGCACGCTGCATCAGCCGGTAGACGTCTATATCCTCAAGGGGAATCAGGTTGATATCCACCGGCGCTTCGCCGTTTTTCTCGCGCTTGACATTCACCATGGCCACCGCCCAGTCAATAATGGTCAATGTTCGCAGGCCGAGAAAGTCAAATTTCACCAGGCCGACCTGCTCGACGTCGTCCTTGTCGAACTGGGTCACCAGGCTGCCGCCGGTTTCATCGCAGTACAGCGGCGCAAAATCCGTGAGTTTGGTGGGAGCAATAACGACGCCACCGGCGTGCTTGCCAACATTGCGGGCGACACCTTCGAGCTGCAGCGCCATTTCCCAAATTTCAGCCGCTTCCTCATCATTGGCGAGAAACTCCCTCAGGACTTCCTCCTGCTCCTCAGCCTTGGTCAGGGTCATGCCGATATCCATGGGAATCATTTTCGACAGCTTGTCGGCGAGGCCGTAGGATTTCCCCTGCACTCGCGCCACATCCCGCACTACGGCTTTGGCGGCCATAGTACCGAAAGTGATAATTTGAGAGACAGCGTCGCGGCCGTAGGTATCCGCCACATAGGCGATGACGCGATCCCGGTTGTCCATGCAAAAATCGATATCAAAGTCGGGCATGGAGACCCGTTCGGGATTGAGAAAGCGTTCAAACAGCAGGTCGTAGGCCAGGGGATCGAGATCGGTAATTTCCAGGGCGTAAGCCACCAGGGAACCGGCGCCGGAGCCGCGCCCCGGCCCCACCGGAATGCGGTTTTGCTTGGCCCAGCGAATGAAATCCATAACGATCAGGAAATAACCGGGAAAGCCCATCTGCTCAATAATATCGAGCTCAAAACGGAGGCGATTGTTATAAACCTCCACTTTCTGCGCCCTGTCCGGAGTATCCAGGGGCAGAATCACTTCAAAGCGCTTTTCCAAGCCCTCATAGGCAAGCTTGTCAAAATAACTGTCGGTGGTCATGCCCTCGGGAATAGGGTATTCCGGCAGATAGTATTTGCCAAATTCCAGCTCCAGATTGCAGCGCTTGGCAATTTCCAGAGTGTTGGCCAATGCTTCGGGAATATCGGCAAACAATGCCGCCATTTCCTCCTCGCTGCGCAGGTACTGTTGGGGGCTGTAGCGATGCTCCCGGCGAGGGTCGTCGAGGGTGCGGCCATCGTGAATACAGACCCTGGCTTCGTGGGCGTCAAATTGATCTTCGCTGAGAAAACAGACTTCGTTGGTCGCTACGACCGGGCAGTTTTTTTCCGCAGCCAAGGCCATGACAGCATGAATATAGTCTTCCTCACCACTGCGACCGGTGCGGTTTAGCTCCAGATAAAAGCGCTGGGGAAATACACCCATCCAGTGATCCACCAGATCTCCGGCCAGGGCAGCTTTACCGGCAAGGAGGGCGCGGCCAATATCGCCATGAACACCGCCGGACAGCATAATCAGGCCTTCGTTGCGCGCCTCAAGCCAACCTCTGTGAATCGTGGGTCTTCCCTGCACCTGGCCTTCCTGGTAGCCCTGAGAAATCAGACAGGTCAAATTGTGGTAGCCGGTATTGTTTTGCACCAGCAGGGTGACATCGAATGGCAACTCGTCTGTGCCGGGATCAACCATTTTCAAATCACTGCCGCAAATCGGCTTTATTCCGGCGCCCAGCGCCGCTTTGTAGAATTTGACCAGGGCAAACAGGTTGCAGGCATCGGTGATGGCGACCGCAGGCATGGCCGCCGCCGTCAGGGCTTTGATCAGGGGTTTGATGCGAACAATGCCATCCACCAGGGAGTATTCTGTGTGAACTCGCAGATGTATAAAGCGTGGATCAGAAGCCATTGCACTGTTGTCCGAGGGTTGCCGTTGGAAAGCCACAGATTCTAGCAAAGGTGGTTTTGAATAGGGTAATTGATTGCCAGGGGTAATCAGCTGCAAGCGCCGAGCGCCGAGTTACAAGTTTTTGTGAGGCATATCAGGGGCAGCTTATTGAGCTATTTTTGAGTTTGCAAACCTAATGGCAGAAAAACATCCCTGACGGGTTTAAATGACCGGCGGTGGATGGCCGTGGCGCCCAGGCGCTTGAGCGCCTCGAGGTGAACCCTGGTGCCGTAACCCTTGTGGCCTGCAAAACCATAGCCGGGGTAAAGGCTATCGAAATCCGCCATCTCCCTGTCTCTGGTGACCTTGGCCAGAATCGAGGCGGCGCCAATCGCGGCTACCCTGGCATCCCCCTTGACCACAGCAGTGGCGCAATACCGCCACTTTGGCAAGCGGTTGCCATCCACCAGGACATGGTCGGGCTTGATTGCAAGACCGTCCACCGCCCTGGTCATCGCCAGCATTGTCGCCTGAAGAATATTGAGGCGGTCTATTTCTTCAACGGAGGCGCGGGCAATATGAAAGCAGAGGCAATTGGCAATAATGTCGTCAAAGAGTTTTTCCCGGCGTTTTTCCGTCAGCGCCTTGGAATCGCCAAGACCGGCAACAGGATTGTTGGGATCGAGAATAACCGCCGCTGTGACCACATCC
>Ga0265293_10008900_pt1 | contig 14641 bp, 13 predicted proteins | sample Munlanlewell138R_FD_192505 | JGI IMG/M metagenome (GOLD analysis project Ga0265293, IMG submission 192505) | Leachate microbial communities from a municipal landfill in Southern Ontario, Canada - Leachate well 138R | ecosystem: Engineered > Solid waste > Landfill > Unclassified | place: Canada...
TAGTTGCTCTTTTTATCATTCTTAAGCTTATAAAATTCTACTAGTGCCTTTCTTTCATCATCATTTAAAGGCTTGTTTCTTACTATTTTTTGTTTAACAAAATCATATACATCAAATCCGTGAAAATATAATGTCCCCAAATCTTGGGCAATATTCTTTCGCTGATAAACATGTCTAGATCTATCTACTCTCTTGGAAAGCTCTTTGAAAGTGGAGACAGATATTGCTAGGGCTAAAACAATCATAGCACTTCTAATTAATATGGTCTTAGTCTCAAGTTTGTTTTTTATATTTTTAGTTAAATGATTTAAATATAAGACAATTGGTAAATCTATGATGAAAACTATGTCTTTTATCCTAATTAATGAAAAGATACTTTGGGATATATCACTAACAAAGCCAATCTGATACAAAATCGGTATAGTTAGAGGAACACCATAGTATCTACCATAAAGAGTATCACTAAAAAGTATAAAAGAAACTACTAGATTTAGAGCAAAAAGAACTCTCCTAAAATATTTAGGAGCCCATAAAGTAGTAAATAATACTAAAATAACACTAGATAAGAAAATATATATAGAAATATAATTAAGAAAACTCAAAGGTGGTTCTTTAAGTTTAATAGTGTATTGTAAATATATGGTTTTGATAAAAATACCAAAAACTGTAAAACCAATAAGTAGTATTTCAATAAGAAAAGGTTTCTCTAATAATTCCTGCAATTTTCTGTCTTGACTCTTTTCATATTTCAATATTAAACACCTCAGATTCTAATTTATTATAGGTCATATTATATAACATAATATGGTGTAATTCAATAAAAATAGCCTATGTCAATCCTAATTGCAGTAAAAAACAGACATCTGAGATGTCTGTTTTTTTATATGTATGTAATATTATAGCTCTACTAATCCTAAACTTATTTTCAAGCACTCATCCACATTTTTCATCATTTCTTCACTAAATCGTCCTATTCTCTCACGAAGCCGTTTTTTATCTATAGTCCTTATTTGTTCCAGCAGGACTACTGAGTCTTTCGGTAGCCCATATTCTGGAGCATTTATCTCAACATGTGTTGGCAATTTGGCTTTGTTTATTTGAGAAGTGATGGCTGCAATAATAATTGTAGGACTATATTTGTTTCCAATGTCATTTTGGACCACAAGTACTGGTCTTACCCCTCCTTGTTCTGAACCTATGACTGGACTCAAATCTGCATAATATATGTCTCCTCTTTTAACTATCATAATAAACCAATCCTTTTAAGACTTGCCTCGTATATTGCCAGGTCAACTATATCCTGTTCTAACCCCATCTCAGCAAGAGCTAAATTTATTTGACTCATTTCTCTGTACCCTTCTTTCAACCTTTCAATAATCTCTAGTTTCTTTTTTTCATTAATAAAAGCTTTCATGGCCTCTACTACAAAATCAGATCTATTGTTGTACTCCATTGGAACCATAACATCAACTTGTTCAAGGAGGCTATCAGGTAAGCTTACTGTAATCCTTCTAGTCTCAGCCATCATCACACACCCCCAAATAATAAGAATGTCTTGGATAAAAGATTAATAAAAACAATATAAATCAATTATATATTCATATCCTTCACTATGTCAATCTATTCCTTTATTGTTTTTAAGCTTTAATCCAGTAAATAATCTTTTATCTTAACTATTTCTCCTTTTGATATATAGACTCTAGGAATCCTTCTACCAACCATACAAACAATCTCATAATTTATAGTACCTAGTTTTGTTGCCACTTCATCTACATGGGGATATCCTTCTTTCCCATATCCAAATAATACAGCTTCATCCCCTAATTTTACATCTTCTATATCAGTAACATCTACCATACATTGGTCCATACATATTTTTCCAACAATCTTTGCCCTTTTACCATTAATATACACTTCAGCCTTTCCAGTTAACATCCTAGTAAAACCGTCTGCATATCCAATAGGAAGAGTTGCTATTTTTGATTCCCTATCTGTAACAAAGATTTGACCATAGCTAATTCCCGTTCCCTTTGGTACAGTTTTTAGATGGGATATTTTTGCTTTTAAGGTCATTGCTGGTATTAATTTTATGGTTTCCTTATTTACTTCATCAGATGGATAAAAGCCATAAATCATTATTCCTGCCCTAACCATATTTAAATTAAAATCTGGTATATCAATAATACCTGCACTATTAGATACATGTTTAATAGGTATATTTAATCCTTTTTCTTCTAATGCATTTACTAGCTCCGTATACTTTCTAAATTGTTCCTTAGAATGAGATTTGTCTATTTCATCTGCTTTAGCAAAATGTGTGAAAATCCCTTCTACATATATATTTGGAAGTTCAGATATATTCAATATATGTTCTACAGACTCATTGGTAGGTAAAAAACCAAGTCTACCCATGCCACTATCAATCTTAATATGAATAGTTGCCTTTTTGTCTAAGGCTTTAGCTTTTTCCGATAATATTTTAGCTTCTTCATAATTGTATATAGTTTGAATAATATTATATTCTAATACTTTTCCATATAGAGTTGTGGGGGTATAACCTAGGACTAAAATAGGCACATCTATATCTGCCTTTCTCAACTCAATAGCCTCTGTTAGTACTGCAACTGCCAATCTATCTGCTCCATTTTCCAGAAAAGTTTTTGAAATTTCCACAGATCCATGACCATATCCATTGGCTTTTACCACAGCAGTAACTAAAGCATTTTTATCAGTATGATTTCTTACTTCTCTAATATTGTGAGCTAAATTATCTAAGTCTATCTCTGCCCATACTGGTCTGGTTTCATCTAAAGTGTACATTGACTATTTTCCTCCTTATGACTTTTTCTTTATTCCTCTAAGAAACTTAAAATTCTCATACATGATTTCTACTCTAAGTGTACCACTATCATCAAAGATATTCAACTTATTAGGGGTAAAACCCTTCTTTTTAATCCAAATTTTTGCAGTATCTCTATGTTTGTTTTTTTCTTCAAGTTTAAAATCAAAAACCAGGTATTCTTCATTATCTATCATTTCGTAGTTAACTTTATTTACTTCCTTTATATTTTCAAAAAAACCTCCTATAAGCAATTGTTTGTTTAAAGACTTTATTGTCACTAAGGATATTGATTGCTCTATGGAAGGATGTTCAACAAATATTTTATTATCAGTATTTAAAATTATTATACCCTTACTTTCCTTTGGCTTTAAAATCTCTAGCTTGTATTTATCAGGTTTGTCATAAGTCTCCTCTATCAAGTATGTTGATTCACTATCTCCTGTTAAAATCTTGATATTAGCTTTACACTTGTACCCCTTATATTTTTCATAGGTTCTTTCTATCTTAGATAAAATTCTTTTATCCTTACTTAGTAAGCTGTTATCCTTCTTATTCCAATTACAGGATGTTAATAAAATCATTCCACCCAATATAAATAATAGGAGCCTTTTCAACATCACCCCAACCTTTACCCATGAATTTCTTTAAAAACATAGGGGATATTATCTAAAATATCTGAAGCAATAAGCCCATATTCACCTTTCTCTAAGCTTCCTAAGTCTCCTGCCAACCCATGACAAAACACACCTAGTTTAGCTGCATCAATAGGTTTTAATCCTTGCCCCAATAAACTTGCTATCATCCCTGTCAACACATCCCCACTACCAGCAGTAGCCATCCCAGGATTTCCCGTTTCATTAATATACACATCATCTTTCGGTGATGCAACTATGGTATTAAATCCTTTTAAGACTACTATTATATTATATTTCCCAGATGCATATTTAGAATAATAAATTCTATTTTCTTGGATTTCCTTTGTAGACTTTCCTAATAATCTTCCTAGCTCACCAGGATGGGGTGTGATTATAATAGGATTATAACGATTTAATAAAATATTTGGATTCATAGATATACAGTTTATAGCATCTGCATCTAATACAATAGGTTTCTTATAAGCCTTTATTATTTCTTCTATTAGATATAGCCTGTCTCCATCGATTCCTAATCCTGGTCCTATCCCTATTGTATCTAAGCTTTCTATTTCTTTTATGATTTCAGGTAAGGACTCTTTAGTAAAATGTCCCTTTCCTTTGTCTTCTATTGGTCTAATAATTGCTTCAGTAAGTTTTACACTCATAATAGTTTCTATGTATTTAGGTACCATGGTATATACCAAACCCGTGCCAGTCCTCAATGCCGCTTGAGAAGCTAAATAGGGTGCCCCTGTCATCCCTTTACTTCCTCCTATAATACCAACTCTGCCGTAGGTACCCTTATGGCTGTCTTCTATTCTTTTTGGCAAAAAGTTTTTCAATTCAGATTTCATTTTATTGTATAAAGTTCTTTTGAATTTAGAAACAAATCCAATAGCAAAAGCCATGGCATAGTCTTCTTCATGTGAAATAGATAGGTCTATGGTCTCTATGCCTATTTCATCTTTCCTCACTTCCCCATTGTTCAAAAGACTTACAAAGGGTTTGCCTTTTTCATCATGGAGTATTTCTATATCTATCCAGCTTACCATACCTATACCTGTACCTAAAACCTTGCTAATGGCCTCCTTGGCAGCAAAAATACCTGCTACAGTTTCAGGTTTATCTCCACCCTTTGAAATATACTCAATTTCCTTTGGTGTAAATATTTTTTTATAAAACTGTGTTTTTCTCTCTAATAAGATTTTTCTTATTCTATTTATATTTACAATATCTATACCTGTATTTATCATATGGTCCCTATTCATTTTATTTAAATCTCTCTTTATCTATCATTTCTATTGTTTCAGGTCCTAAAAGTCCATGAAAGAATAAATAAGTTTTGTTTATCCATTCCTCATAATCATGTCTTGTCTTTATGAGCTCCTTTAGCCTCTGTCTTAAAACATCTATTTCAGCTATAGACTGATTTACTACTTTTTCTTTGATTTTAAGCTCATCATATCCATATTTTAAAGTTGCATTTAAAAGTTTAAGGTTTGTTTCTCTGATTTCCTTTGGTATAGTTTCTAATTCAAAGGTTAAAACTTCAACTTCTTCATTTATCTTTTGGATTTTATTCTTATAGTCATCTAAAAGTGCCAAATTTTCTGTTTTATTGTCATTGTTTACAGAATCTGAAACCCCAAGTATCATTTTCATTGCCTTTAGCTTTTCTCTTTGTAATTCTTTACATCGAGCCTCTATTTCCCTTTCCTTTGCTACAAGTTGGATAAGTTCTTCTTTAGAGTTTTGAATATTTTTATCGTTAGTATCTCCAAAGAGCTTGTTCCAAGACGGGTCATTATGTAATAATGGTATTTTATTTTTTCTTATTATTTTTTCATCTAAATTAACAGTTTTACCAAACATCTAATCACTCCTCATACTACAATTTTACTAATTTTGAATAATTATTACAAACAATATATTTCTTTATTTATTTTTAATATTATTATATAATATTTCATGTATCGAAATACATAATAGAAGGTGTAATAAATGACAGAAAGTGCTTTGTCTCTAGAAGAAAATCTTAACTATAATAAAAAAATAAATATTATAAATGGAATTTTGGCAACAATATCTTTGAATTTGGTCAATCCCTATTATTCAAAGTTTGCTGAAAGATTAGGTGCCACTGATTATCAAATTGCCTATTTAACCTCCTTGCCTCATTTTATAAGCATATTAGCCTTTATTCCAGGAGCCATACTAATTGAATCCTTGACCAGTAAGCAAAAGACCATAGGTTATACAATGCTGTTAAATAAGTTATTTTTCTTATTTATAGCCTTTATACCACTTCTTAATGTAAATCAAGCTAGTCTATTTGTCCTAATAATAGGAATAATGAATTTGCCTGGTGCCATTGGAAATATGGGGTATCAAGCAAGTATGGGTGATGTATTTGATATGAGGGATCGGGGCGTAGCCATGGGCCTTAGAAATAGGTATTCTTCCATTGTAGGAATACTTATAACCTTTGTCTCAGGAAAACTACTTACATCTATACCAAAAACAGATGGAGATACTATAAAGCTTTATCAAATATTTTTTATTGCAGCCTTTATAATATCCTTGGCCGAAGTTATTTCTTTCTTCAAATTTAAAGGCTTTACTAATCAAATCAAAAAGCAGTCTAAACATCTTGAACCACTAAAAAAGGTATTGAAGGAAATACCTAGTAACAAGAAGTTTTTATTATTTACTTTTGCATCTTTGTTTTTTCATATTGGTTGGGTAGGTGCACAGCCCTTATTTAATATTTATACAATAAAGGTACTTGGAGCCAACGAGTCCTGGCTTTCTGCCATATCAATTGCCTCTGCTATTTCTTCTATTATCACCTATACAAAATGGGCGAAATGGGCAGATAAAAAAGGCAACCATCTGGTCTTAAGTGTTGCCATCATAGGTATGGGAATAACACCTTTATTATATGCCCTATCTAGTCAGTTATGGTTATTAGTATTGTTCAATATTTTAATAGGAGTATCAGTGGCTGGTACAGTTTTATTACTATTTAATATTTTGTTAGAAATCATACCCAACGAAAATAGAACTATTTATATAGCAATTTATAATACTCTTATAGCTATTATATCTGGTATTTCTCCTATTTTGGGTGTAAAACTAATGGACATGACTAATATAACCATAGCTCTTGTAGGAGTGGCCATAATAAGGCTTACATCAAGCATATTCTTTTATAGAATTAAATAATGTATAAATATAGAACTGCTGATAAAATATACTTTATCAGCAGTTTCCATTTTCAATCAAAAACTGTTTTGTTTTTAACTACAAAAACCTTATCATATTTTTCTTTAGTTTCTTCAAATATTACATGGCTAACATTTATAACGGTTATACCTTCCAAATTTAATAGTGTGTTTTCAATTTCTCTTGCTACTGTAGCATCTAAACTAGCGAAGGCTTCATCTAAAAAGATTATCTCTGATTTGGATAACAACCCCCTTGCTATGGCTACCCTTGACCGTTCTCCTCCAGATATATTTTTCCCATTGTCATAAATAATAGTGTCTAATCCATTTTGTAAACCATTTACAAAATCTCTTAAACCTGCCCTCTCTATGGCAAGATTTATTTCTTCTTCTCTAAAGTCTTTGTACAGTGTAATATTGTTTCGTAGAGTATCTTCAAATAAAAACACCTGTTGCTCCACATTAGATATATTTTTAAAATAGCTCTCTTTCTTTACATCCTTAAGATTTTTCCCATCAATAAGAATCTCTCCCTTAGTGGGGTTAAAATATTTTCTAAGCAACCTCAGTAAAGTAGATTTTCCACCTCCACTAGGTCCTACCACCAAATATTTTTCTCCCTTTAATAAACTTAAATTCGTATCCTTTAACACTTCATTGGTATCATAACTAAAAGAAACATTATTAAACTCAATACTCTTATTGAAACCAATCAAATCAATAGTTTCCTCATAATTATCATGATTTGTAAGACTTTCATCCAATTTTTCAAATAAGGATTTCACTGAAAATATTTTTGGGAACCATTCTGATAAATTCATTAATGGATAAACTACTCTTCCCATATTGTTTATTATTAGAATTACAGCTCCAGTAGTTATGGAACCTTTTATTGCCATAAAAACTGATACAAAGAGGATGCCAAAATGGGCACAGTACATGAGCATTTGTTGGAAGGATACAATATAAGTATAGATTTTATCTATTACATAACCCTTCCATTGAATATCCTTACTCTTATTATAAAAATCTTCTTTGATTTTTTCATTTAAATTGTTGGCCTTAATAATTTGAAAGGCACCAAGGACTTCTTTAATATAGGATGTATAGCCTTGGAATAAATCTGACCTATGCTTCTCATGGTTTTGCAATGGTTTGCCTACTAGCATTGATAATATGGCAGATACTATTGATATACCAATGCCAATAAACAATGCTATGGGGCTTACGGAGGCTATGACCAAAAATGCAACAAAAAAACCAATAAAACTATTTCCAACTTCGTATAATCCTTCCAAATACTTGGTCTCTATGGTATTCATGTCATTAGTCATTGCTGACAAATATGCTGCATTATTTTCAGACTGAAATTCATTAATATTCTTGTCAAATAACTTTTCTATATAATAAATCTTTGATTTGACTAAGGACTTTAAAATGAACAGTCCCTTCGTATATGATGCAAGGATGTTTGTAGGAAATAACAAACCTATAATTAAGAAGGTTTTAAGAGCTTCTTCTCTAAATAAAACCATATTTCCATCTAATGCAGCATCTATTATTTTCATTATTTTAATAGTTACATAACCATCTAAGCTTGCTCCAATTAGTAAAATCAGTAGGGCTAATCCTAAATAGGGCCAAGACTTCTTTATAGATTTTTTCATATGGCCACCTCCATAAAGTATTCATCAGCATCATACTCAATTATCTGACCATTTTTTATTTCTAAAACATAATCGTATTTTTCAGTTATTCCCTCATAATACCTATGGGAAATGGCTATAACTGTACTCTCTAAGGACAAAATTGTATCCTCCACTTTTCTACCTAGTTCTTCATCTAAGCTAGAGGTACCTTCATCTACAAAAAGAATCTGGCAATCCTTTACTATGGCCCTTGCAATGGAAATCCTCTGTCGTTCTCCACCAGATAAGTTTTTTCCATTTTCCAAAAGCATCTCATTTATTCCTTCTTCTTTTTTCTTTAGAAGACTATCTAAGCCAGCTTTTAGTGCTGCATCTAAAACCTTTTTTTCGTCATAGGGTTTATATAGGGCTATATTGTTGTATATAGTATCCTCAAATAAAAATACATCTTGATAGATAAAAGAAACATTATCATTTAAGCTTTTTTCTTTTATCTCTCTATAATCTACTCCGTCTACTTTTATTTCACCCTGATAATCCTCATATATCATTGATAACAGTTTAATCAATGTGGATTTTCCTGAACCACTGGACCCTTTTAATAAATATTTTTTACCTTTTTCAATTTTAAAAGATATATCTCTAAAAATTTCTTTTCCTTCATAATCAAAAGAAAGATTTTTAACTTCAATTTCATTTTTGAATATAAAGTCTTTTTCCTTTACTAAATCAGATGAAAACTCTTCATCATTTTTAGTAATCTTATCAAATATATTGGCAGAAGATTTCAGTTGATTGAAAAGAGGTAAAATACTGGTAATATTCCATATACATCCATTTGATAATTGTACCATAAAAGTTACCTTTGTTAGTGACATTCCTTTACCTATCAGAGTTGATAGATATATCAATGACCCTATTAGAAAGGCAAAACCTAATAACTCCATAATCCTTCTTTGTTTATCACTGTATACATTAAAAGTAAACTTTTTTCTTTCAAGGCCTGTAATAGAGTTTAATGCCTTGGAAAGAAATTTATCTTCTATGTTGTTTAGCTTCAGAATCTCTAACCCATTGAATGTATTTGATATATCTACTGCAAAGTCTTCGTTGTATTTTGATACTTCTTCTTGTAATTCAATAGTTCTTTTTTCAAAACTTTTACTAATAAAAAACAAAAGAATTGAGATGAAAAAAGCTATTATTGCAAACTTTATATCCATAAAGCTAATAATAGTTAAGGAAACCACATATAGTCCCCCTCTGAAAATCACATTTATAAGCTTTAGGAAAAAATTACTTTCGAAAATATTTATATCGTTGATTAGGTTGGATATGTAAACATCCTTAGATTTCTTGCTAAAATTTTTATAGGATGAATTAAGTATCTTATCAAAGGCTAATAGTCTTACATCCAATAAAGTATCTCGCATAAAGGAAATCCTCATAAATCTGGAAGTTATGTACATTGTAGTACTTAATACAATTAATCCAATGGCTATGAATATTAGTCTTATGAAGTAGTCTGTATTTCTGACTTGAATACTACCGATAAGCATTGAAAATGATAAGTTAATCAAGACATTATCTATAACTGGTATAAAACAAGCCAAGACATATAATATAAATCTTGATTTCCGTTTAAGTAATAGCTCTTTCACAAAATACACTCCCTCTAATCAATTGATAATTAAGTACCTTTATTTCTTAGTCATTCACTGCTTTTAAGAATATGATAGTATTAATATTTAATATTGTCAATAGGGGTATTAATATATTTAATTTATATTTTAATATTATTAAATATAATATTAATTTTATTAATTAATATTATATCTATACATGAAAAAATAAGATTATCAATTTTTTTGACAATCTTATTTTTTAATTATGCATTGTGGAATGCATAATGGTATTAAAATTTCCTGCTTCCTGGCTTAACTATGGGTAAACCTTCTTTACATAAAGGGCAATCCTCTACATCATAGGTCTTTATTTCTAGCTTTGTACCAGCATATAATGGATATCTAATATCTCCATTTGATCTATCAGCTATGCAAGCTATACCTACAACGACCCCACCGTATTCTTCTATGACTCTAATGGCTTCATAGGCTGATTTCCCTGTAGTCACCACATCTTCAGCAACTAAAACCTTTTGTCCCTTTTCTATATGAAAACCTCTTTTTATCTTCATTTCTCCTTCTTCTCTTTCCGTGAATATGGCGGGCTTGCCTAGCTGACGGCCTAATTCATAGGCAACAATCACTCCCCCCATGGCAGGACCAACAACTATATCAATATCTAAATCTTTAACCTTTTCCACTACAAAAGCTAAAGCCTTTGCTGCCTTTTCTGGATATTGTAGTAGTTTTGCACATTGTACATACCTATCACTATGTTTGCCTGATGATAATAAGAAATGTCCTTCAAGTAATGCATTTGATTCTTTAAGTAAATTGATAATCATAATACCACCCTTTCTCCAATTCAAGATTCAAGATTAAAAAGATACCTAAATTAAAATACTAAAGTGTATGACTGCCCCTGAAAGCTTTGCAATACCTTCCAGCGAAATTTAGAAACTGCTTTGGAAATCAGAGCTTTTAGCTTGTGTTCCATTGATTTCCTGTTTCTAAATGAGTTGCTGAAGCTATCAAATCTTGAAGGGAAAAAAATACTTTAGTATTTTAATTGTCCATTGTTTATATTATTCCCCTAATTTCTTCCAGTGACTTAATACCTTCTTTGTTCATAAAATCTTCTATACCTCTAATAATATCTATGGACAAATCTGGCTTAATAAAGTTTCCACTACCTACTTGAATAGCTGTGGCACCTGCCATAATAAACTCTATGGCATCTTCAGCGTTTACAATACCACCTATGCCTATTATAGGCACATTGACTACTTTGCTCACCTCATGCACCATTCTAAGGGCTATGGGCTTGATACAGGGCCCTGAAAGTCCAGCCCTTACATTTTCAAATATAGGTTTTCTTTTATAAATATCTATTGCCAAGGCGTTAAAGGTATTTACCAAGGAAAGTCCATGGGCACCAGCTTCTACACAGGTATAGGCCATGTCTTTTATGTTTTCCGCATTGGGAGATAGTTTCACTATCATAGGCTTCTTAGATATTTTCTTTGCCTCCTTCACTACTTCAAAAGCTGTGTTGCACTTTATGCCAAAGGCCATCCCTCCCTCTTTCACATTGGGGCAGGAGATATTTAATTCAATAAAATGTATGGAGGTTTCGTTTAATAATTCTATGGCTTCTAAATAGTCATCTAAGGTGCTTCCACCTAAATTTGCTAAAATAATTGTATCCTTTTTTTCCATAAAAGGAAGCTCATCTTTAATAAATCCCATTACTCCTGGATTTTGTAGTCCTATACTATTCATCAGGCCTGATGGGGTTTCATATATTCGTATTCCCTTGTTTCCATCTCTTTTATTAAGTGTAAGGCCCTTAGTAGATATGCCTCCTAATTTCTCAATAGGAAAATACTCATCAAACTCTCTACCAAACCCAAAGGTTCCTGAGGCTGCTATGACTGGATTTTTCAGTTCTATCCCTAGGATTTCCACCTTAGTCATTTAACATTACCTCCTCACCTTTAAATACTGGTCCTTCCTTACATACTCTTTCCATACCTCTAATAGTTTTTACAGTACATCCTAGACAGGCTCCTATTCCACAGGCCATACGACTTTCCATGGAAACAAATACTGGAACATTATCTTTACATATATTCATCACAGCTTCCATCATAGATGTTGGTCCACAGGTATAAACAAAATCATATTCAGAGGGATTGAACAATTCAGTTACAAAGCCCTTATGGCCTACAGAACCATCCTCTGTAGCTATATTTAAACTCTTTATATATGGTCTTATTTGATCTAAAAAATAAGCATTTTTTCTAAAGCCACTGTATATATGAATTTCTCCTGCAAGATTTTTTGCCAAAAATAACATAGGTGCAATTCCTATACCACCTGTTATCAATGCAATTTTCCCTTCTTTTTTTAAATCAAACCCATTCCCCAATGGTCCTAGGACACTTAAAATATCTCCTTTTTTCAATTTAGAGATGATATGTGTCCCTCTTCCCCTTATTTCATATAACAATTTAAGTCTTCCATTTTCTATATCAGCAATACTTATAGGTCTAGGTAAAAAAGGGTCCAAAGTATTCCAACCCCTTACCATGTAGAATTGTCCAGGAACTCCCCTAAAATCTCCTTCTAAAACTATTTCATATATATCTGGGCTGATTTCAATATTAGAATAAATAATTCCATCTCTGTAGCTATCCTTCATAACCTATATCCTCCCTCATGGAAAGAACTGCCTCCCTAGTATGTCTTTCAAAGTTTTTAATTCCATCCTCGTGGTTTTTATAGGCTGTTATTATGCCCCTTGAAGAGTTTACAACTCCTCCATTTCCTCCCTCAAGATATAGTTTCACATCTTGTCCTGTAGCTCCTTGTGCACCGTAGCCAGGTATTAGAAAATACATGTTTTTATATCTTTCCCTTATTTCCCTGGCCTCATCTACATGAGTTCCTCCAACTACAGCACCTATCAAACTATAGCCTGATTTTCCTATATACTTTGAACCTAGTTCCTCCAACCTATCTCCTATATGATAGTAAAGACTTTCACCATTTATATTTAGATATTCAATGTCCTTTGCTCCTGGATTAGAAGTCCTTAGTAGTACAAAAACTCCTTTATTTCCCTTGTCTAGATATTTAAAATATGGAGTAATACTGTCAAATCCCATATAGGGATTAAGGGTAATAAAATCCACCTCAAAATCTCCTTCAAAATGGGCCTTAGCATACATATCAGCAGTGGAGGCAATATCACCTCGCTTTATATCTCCAAGGGACAATATGTTTTTACTTTTTAAATATTCTAGGGTTTTTTTATATGCCAGTAGCCCCTTTATCCCATAGGCTTCATAATATGCGATTTGTAGCTTAAATATTGCTGTAATATCTGCTGTAGTATCTATTATTCTTTTATTGAACTGAAACAATATCTCCTCTACATCTTTATATTTTTCTTTCATGTCCTCTGGAATATAGTCTAAGTGAGTATCTAGTCCAACACATACATTACCCTTCTTCTTTACTTCATCATAGAGTCTATCTATTATCATAGTCTACCTCCTATAAATCCTTAAGAGAATATTTTATTTCTCCATTCTTTAGGGTCATCACTAATTCACCATAAAATTTCATCCCATTAAATGGAGTATTTTTTCCCTTTGAAATAAACTTCTCCCCATCTATTACTATTTCTTTGTCTAAGTCTATAAGAACCACATCTCCATCATAGCCTTTTTCTATCTTTCCCTTGTTTACCTTCATTATCCTTCCTGGATTCCCTGACATCAGATTTGAAAGCTTCATCAAATCTATTTTATCAGTTTTCACCAATTTTGTATAGGAAACTGGGAAGGCAGTTTCTATCCCCGATAACCCAGGAGCACCCTGTGCTTTATCTTCCTTTGTATGGGGTGCATGATCTGTGGCTATGGCATCAACAGTGCCATCTATGATGCCTTCTATAATAGCATTTACATCTTCCTTAGTTCTTATAGGTGGATTTACCTTAAAGTCATTGTCCCATAGGGCTATATGATGGGGAGTCACCTCACAGGTTAGATTTACACCCTCCCTTTTTCCCCTTCTTATTTCTTCAATAGCCTCCATGGTACTGGTATGACAAAGGTGTAACCTAGCACCTGTCACCTTTGATAAATAAATATCTCTAATGGCAATAATATTTTCAGATATTCTATAATCAATAGGAGTTAAATCTTCATCCTCTGCATGGGTCATTATGGTTAAATCCTTTTCCAAGGCCTTCATCATAACTTTGTACATCACAATATTTGATATAACTCCCTTCCCATCATCGGAGATAAACTTGACCCTATCATCTAATTCATCTAAATGCTCAAGGGTTTTTCCATCAAAGCCCTTAGTGATGGAGACTGTTTGGTGAACATCTACTAAGTTTAAATCCTTTGCCCTACTTAGTACATAATCTACTATATCCATGGAACTACATATCGGTTTAGTATTTCCCATTAGATTTACTAAGGTATAGCCTCCCTTTAATGCAGCTAGTCCGCCAGTAAATAAGTCTTCTTTGTAAGTAAATCCTGGATCCCTAAAATGAACATGCAAGTCGATGAAGGCAGGCATTAAGCTTAAGCCTTCTCCTTCTATGGTTTTACAGGAATATTCAAGATTTCTTCCAAAA
>Ga0265293_10008901_pt1 | contig 14639 bp, 12 predicted proteins | sample Munlanlewell138R_FD_192505 | JGI IMG/M metagenome (GOLD analysis project Ga0265293, IMG submission 192505) | Leachate microbial communities from a municipal landfill in Southern Ontario, Canada - Leachate well 138R | ecosystem: Engineered > Solid waste > Landfill > Unclassified | place: Canada...
CCCTCTATTTTGGTCGATCATATTTATATTAACGAAAAAAAAGAGTAAGATGTCAAACAAAGCGATGATTCGAGTGCGAATGAGCTCTCACGATGCTCATTACGGAGGAAATTTAGTAGATGGGGCAAGGGTGCTTCAGCTTTTTGGAGATGTTGCAACAGAGCTCCTTATAAGAGAAGATGGCGATGAAGGGCTCTTTAGGGCTTATGAGAGTATAGATTTTTTAGCCCCTGTATATAGCGGTGATTTTATAGAGGCTACAGGAGAAATTGTCTCTATGGGAAAGAGTTCCAGGAAGATGAGTTTTACCGCTACTAAAGTTATTGCGCCACGCCCCGATATATCGCCTTCGGCTGCCGATCTTCTGCAGGAACCTATTGTTGTATGTAAGGCTGTTGGGGTATGTATTACACCCAAAGCGAACCAAAGAGTTGATAATAAATAAGAGAGTTATAATGGAAAAATTGATTATAACAGCTGCCATTTGCGGAGCTGAAGTTTTAAAAGAGCACAATCCCGCTGTTCCATACACAGTTGAAGAGTGTGTTAGAGAAGCCAAATCTGCTTACGATGCAGGAGCGAGTATTATACATCTGCATGTTCGTTATGACGACGGTACTCCTACTCAAGATAGAGAGCGATTTAAAGAGATAATGGATGCTATCTATAAAGTTTGCCCCGATGTTATTATTCAACCCTCCACGGGAGGTGCTGTTGGAATGTCTAACGACGAAAGATTGCAGCCTATCGAACTTATCCCCGAGATGGCCACTCTCGATTGTGGTACTTTAAATTTTGGGGGAGATGAGATTTTTGTAAATACCGAAAATACTATAATTTACTTTGCAAACCAGATGTATGAGCGGGGAATAAAGCCTGAGCTTGAGGTCTTTGACAAGAGTATGATAGATATGGTTTTAAGGTTACATAGAAAGGGTATAATCAAAGATCCCATGCATTTCGATATTGTGATGGGGGTAAATGGTGGAATAACCGGCGAGTTGAGAGATTTCATCTTCCTTAGGGAGAGTCTTCCCGCCGGTGCAACCTATACCGTGGCCGGAGTAGGGAGATTTGAATTTCCATTGGCAGTTGCCGCTATTATAGATGGGGGACATGTAAGGGTTGGATTTGAAGATAATGTCTATCTCTCTAAAGGGGTATTGGCAAAATCGAATGGAGAATTGGTAGAGAAAGTTGTTAGATTGGCGCATGAGTTTGGCCGCCAAATAGCTACTCCTTCCCAAGCGAGGGAGATTTTAGGCTTAAAGAGCAGATAGAGTAAAATAACAGTAAAAATTGTAGATAATATGCAAAAAGGTAACAGATATGGCCTTCATAGAGTTATAGCTCCAATTGGCCACTTGCCACAACCTGCCGATAAGATAGATAACGACACCTCTAAAATTTGGGACAACGAAATTTTAATAGATGTTAAAACTTTAAATATCGATTCGGCCAGCTTCACTCAGATAAAGGAGCAGGCAGAGGGCAACAAAGAGAAGATAGCTCAAATAATGTTAGATATTGTAGAGAGGCAGGGTAAGCATAGAAACCCTGTAACCGGCTCAGGTGGAATGTTATTGGGTGTAGTAAAAAAGATAGGGGAGGCTCTTGAAGGGAAAATAGATTTAAAAGTGGGCGATAAAATAGCAACTTTAGTCTCTCTTTCATTAACTCCACTTCGAATTGAAAAAATTTTGGAGATTCGCCTCGAAATAGATCAAGTTGATATTATTGGCGAAGCAATTCTCTTTGAGAGTGGTATTTATGCAAAGATACCTTCAGATTTACCCGAAAATTTAGCTCTCTCTGCCTTGGATGTGGCTGGAGCTCCTGCACAGACTGCCAAACTTGTGAAACCGGGAGATACTGTTTTGGTTATTGGTGCCGGGGGAAAATCTGGAATGTTATGCTGTTACGAAGCACGAAAAAGGGCAGGAGTGACCGGTACTGTGATTGGATTGGCCCATAGCGAAAGGAGCACCAATAGAATTAAAGAGTTGGGGTTGTGCGATTATGTTTTCTCTGCAAATGCAGCTGAGCCGGTACCGGTAATGGAGAAGATAGAAGAAATTACAAATGGCCAACTGTGTGATGTTGTTATAAACAATGTAAATATACAAGATACCGAAATGGCCTCTATTCTTGCTACAAAGGAGGGAGGGGTACTATACTTTTTTTCGATGGCAACAAATTTTACCAAAGCGGCATTGGGTGCAGAAGGTGTTGGTAAAGACATAACTATGATAATAGGAAACGGCTATACTAAAGGGCATGCAGAGACGACTCTTCAAATTTTAAGAGAGTCTAAAACTCTTAGGGAGCTCTTTATTAAACTTTATGCATAATAAATAGTTCATTTTTATGGAAAGAGATAGGAGATTGCAGCTGTTTCCCGAGGCTACAGATAGCCAATGGAACGACTGGAGATGGCAAGTTAAAAATAGAGTTGAATCTTTAGAGAGATTAAAAGAGCTGATTCCTTTGACGCCCGAAGAGGAGGAGGGTATAGCTAAGTCATTGCAACTCTTTAGAATGGCTATAACACCCTACTATCTCACCCTAATTGATCCGCAGGATCCTCACTCTCCAATTAAGAGACAGGCTATTCCGTTGGGATTGGAGAGCTATATCTCCTCTGCAGATCTATTGGATCCTTTGCATGAAGATGAAGACTCTCCCGTTCCGGGATTGACCCACCGTTATCCCGATAGAGTTTTGCTGCTAATAACCGATATGTGCTCTATGTATTGCCGGCACTGTACAAGACGCAGATTTGCCGGCCAACGCGATGGGGGAGGCTCTCCAAAACATATACAACAGGCAATAGAGTATATTGCACGAACACCACAAGTAAGGGATGTGCTTCTATCGGGTGGCGATGCTCTAATGGTATCTGATGCAATGTTAGAGTCTATAATTCAGAGGCTCAGAGAGATACCACATGTAGAGATAATTAGGATAGGAACAAGAGTACCGGTGGTGTGCCCCCAAAGAGTTACAGAAGAGTTGGTAAATATGTTGAAAAAATATCACCCTATATGGGTAAATACCCACTTCAACCACCCCGATGAAATTACTCCAGAATCTAAAGCAGCTTGCGAAAGGATGGTAGATGGAGGGATTCCGGTAGGAAATCAGTCGGTACTTTTAAAGGGAGTCAACGACTGTACTCATATAATGAAGAGATTGGTCCATCAGTTGGTAAAAATTAGAGTACGCCCCTACTATCTTTACCAGTGCGACCTCTCACAAGGATTGGAACATTTTCGAACACCAATCTCAAAAGGTATAGAGATTATTGAGAGTTTAAGAGGGCACACTTCGGGCTTTGCCGTACCAACTTTTGTGGTTGATGCTCCCGGAGGAGGGGGAAAGACCCCTATAATGCCCACCTACATAATTTCACAGGCACCCGGGAAAGTTGTCTTAAGAAATTTTGAAGGTGTAATAACTACCTACACCGAACCACAAAATTACATAAATGAGTGCAACTGTCCAGATTGTAAAGAGAATGGGAAAATAGAGGGAGTAGCAGCGCTATTACAGGGTCAACAGTTGGCAATAGAGCCACCGCAACTATCTCGGAAATTGAGATCACATAGTAAGTAAAGATTTAAGTGACCAATGCCATTCATTGATGATATAATTGATTACACCTCGTTATCTGTAGTTGGGCTTGAGAAGAACACGGGTAAAACGGAGTGTCTCAACTATATCATTAGGCAAATGTCATATAAAAATAGAGAAATTGCAATAACCTCCATTGGTTTAGATGGTGAAGCTGAAGATTTTTTAGTGGGAAGCAGAAAGCCCAAAATCAGACTCAACAAGGGGGTACTCTTTACCACCGGCGAAAGCCACTATCGGCTCCGAAGGGTCAATTCAGAGATAGTGGAGGTTGGCGAGGAGTATACAGCTACCGGAAGATTGGTTACTGCCAAAGCTCTCTCTAAAGGGGATATTATTATTTCGGGACCAACAACCACCTCTATGCTTAAGAGGTGGGTAGAGAGCGTAACTGAGAGTCATAGTGTAAACTTGGCAATTGTAGATGGGGCACTATCGCGATCCTCCCATGCCTCTCCAACAGTTACCCAATCTATGATTCTTACAACGGGAGCTGCTCTTTCGCTAAATCTTAATGAGGTTGTTAGAAAAACTCTCTTTGCATTAAAACTGATAGGTTTGGCAAAGAGCAAAAGAGTTCTAAGCACTTCACTTCTTGAGAAGGAGAGAGGGGTCTGGCTCTACTCTACAGTAGATAAAAAAGAGCTGTTGCTCTACCCTTCGGCATTCAATTTAACCAAAGAGAGCGTAGAGATTGAGCCCAATCAAATTATTTTTGTGACAGGAGCACTAACCGACTCACTATTAAAGGCTATTATAGAGGATAGAGAGTTGGCCGGTAAGGAGATTATTGTTAGAGACTTCACTAAGATTTTTCTCTCTCCAAATATAGTTCAACTCTTTGAGAGAGAAGGGGGGCTCCTATCTGTTGTAGAGAGTAGTAGATTGGTAGCTCTATGTGTTAATCCCGTTGCACCAAACGGATACTCCTTAAACTCTAATGATCTTATAGAAGAGCTCTCATATAGCTCTAATCTACCTGTTTATGATATCTTTAAATGTTAACTGCAATGGATCTAAAGTTTAAAGATTTTTTAGATATTCCTTGTGGCATTCGCTTTGTTTTCAATAACTTAAAAGTAAGTTCTACTTATAGCAGATCAATTCTTTTAGAAGAGAAATTTATCAAGAGTAAGGAGGAGATAGAGCAAAGTTATTTGGAATTGAGCCAATCTCGCTCCCTTTTTGGAAGTGGTGCACCATTGGAGAAGCTCTCCCACCGTTTAAGAAGAGAGCTCTCATCGCTAAAAGGGATAGCCCCTTCACTACACTTTATCTCTAAAGGGGGAGTAGCCGACGACATTATTCTATTTGAGATAAAAGAGCTTTCTCTTCTTAATCAAAAGATATCTAAGCTTTTAGAAGAGACTAACTCTATAGGCATAACTCTTCCCAATTTGGATACTCCCCTTTCGCTACTCGACCCCGAAGGGGCTGCAATAAATTCATTTTATATATACGACTCTTACTCTCCGCAACTAAAGGGTATTAGAGAAAAGATAAGAGAGTGTGAAAGCTTCGATCCAGAGTTGTTCAGAGTTCAGCAGAGAATAGAAGAGGAGGTACGCAAGGAGTTGTCGGAGAAGTTAAAAGAGAGCCTACCTCTGCTATTTGAAGCTATAGAGTCATTGGCAAAATTGGATATTATTTTAGCCAAAACAGTTCAGATAGATGAACTTGGATTAACAATTCCTCAAATTGGAGATGGCAAAATATCTTATAAGGGTTTGTTTAACCCCGAAGTTGAAGAGATCTTAAAAAGAGGTGGGAACAACTATCAAAAGGTAGATATAGAGCTCTATACAGATAGACCAACTCTTATTGTAGGGTCAAATATGGGGGGAAAAAGTGTTACAATTAAAAGTTTGGCACTCTCTCAAATTTTATTTCAATTCACTTTTGGAATAGCTGCCCTCCAATCCAAAATAACTCCACTTAATGGAGTGTTGCACTCAATGGGTGTTGCAGAAGATTGGGAGAGGGGACTCTCTTCATTCGGTGCAGAGATGGAACGAATCAATAATATTTTAGTTAAATCAAAAAGTTCAGGAAGAGTTTTAATTCTTTTAGATGAGCCTGCATCTGCTACAAATCCTATTGAAGGTAGTGCATTAGTCTCTTCACTACTTACCCAACTCTCTAATAGAGAGCTCTTTTGTGTAGTTACAACACACTATAAAATTGAGGGAAGGGGGTGCAACCTATTAAGAGTAAAAGGGCTTGATAATGGTAAAATGGATTACTCCCTGCTCAAATTTGAGAGGGGGGAGTTCCCCTATGAAGCGCTTAAAGTGGCAGAGATGCTGGGAGTAGATAGAGAGTGGTTGGAGGGGGCAAAAAAAGAGTTAAGAAAATAGAAAATGATGAAAAGCAAAATTGGATTAGATTTTGAGAGAGTTGAGTATGCCCGCTCATTGGCATTCTCAATAGCCTCTGAAGTTCAAATGTTTGTTGAGGAGTATACCACTCTATCTATAGAGAGGACCCTTTGTAGATTGGTTGGAGTTGATGGTGTAGATAAGAGGGGCGTTCCACTACCAAATGTGGTAGTAGAACACATTGCAAACTCCTCTCTACTACAACATGGAGCCCTCTTTTTTTTAGGTAATGCCATGGTGGCAACACAGTTGAAACCTATGGAGATAGCAAAGAGGATTGCAGAGGGGGAGTTGGATATTACAAAATTGACTATCGCTTCCAAAGGGGAGATTGATAGAGCGTTAGAGGGCGAAATCCAAAAGAGTGTAAAAATTATCAAAAAGAGGCGAGAGCGGAGAGCCTCCCTTATAGAGAGTTTGGGTGAGGGGAGCAGACCCTACCTTTATGTTATTGTTGCAACAGGCAATATCTACGAAGATGTTATTCAAGCAGAGGCGGCTGCAAACCAAGGAGCAGATATAGTGGCTGTTATAAGAACTACCGGCCAGTCGCTCTTAGATTATGTACCCTATGGTGCAACCACCGAAGGATTTGGTGGAACATATGCAACTCAGGAGAATTTTAAAATTATGAGAGAGGCGTTAGATAGATGTGGAGAGAAGCTGGGGCGTTACATTAGGCTTTGCAACTACTGTTCGGGACTCTGTATGCCCGAAATTGCAATAATGGGAGCTTTTGAAGGATTGGATCTTATGCTCAACGATGCTCTATATGGAGTTCTCTTTAGAGATATAAATATGCAGAGAACTCTTATAGATCAATACTTCTCAAGAGTAATAAATGGGTTTGCCGGCATTATAATCAATACCGGCGAAGATAACTATTTAACTACGGCAGATGCTGTAGAAGAGGCTCATACAGTTTTAGCCTCCAATTTTGTAAATGAGCAGTTGGCGCTATTTGCCGGCCTTTCCCAAGAGCAGATAGGATTGGGACACGCTTTTGAAATAGATCCCAATATAGAGAATGGTTTTCTTTTAGAGCTGGCTCAAGCCCAGATGATTAGAGATATATTCCCAAAATCTCCAATAAAATATATGCCCCCTACCAAGTATATGACGGGCAATATATTTAAAGGGCATCTGCAAGATGCTCTATTCAATATTTCGGGAATAGTTACAAATCAGGGAATACAGCTGTTGGGAATGCCAACGGAAGCTATTCACACTCCATTTATGTCTGATAGGTACCTCTCTATTGAGAATGCCAAATATATTTTTAACAATATGAGAGATTTGGGTAGCGAGATAGAGTTTAAAGAGGGAGGAGTTATAAGAGAGAGGGCAAAAGAGGTTTTGGAGAGTGCAATTGCACTTTTAGAGAAGATTGAGAAGGAGACTCTATTTGGCGCTTTGGAGAGGGGATTTTTTGGAAATATTAAACGGAGCAGAATGGGAGGCAAAGGGTTGGACGGTGTTGTAGAGAGAGGGAGCAACTATTTAAATCCCTTCTTAGAGATAATGAAAAAAGATTGAAATCATGCAGGAGAATAATATTATAAAGGCTTATGGCGATACTTTAAACGATGGTAAAGTACAACTTAGTTTTACCCTTCCTATTGCCGCTTCGGCACAGGGGATTGAAGCTGCAAAGAGTTTTTTAAGAGAGATGGGTTTTGAAGCTCCTCAAGTTGTCTTCTATAAAGAGCTCACGCCCGGCTACACTTTTTTCAACTGTTACGGCTCCTCTTCAATAGGGGTTGATATATCTAAGATTGCCATTAATGGGGTTGAGACCCCTAAAATGGATATGGAACAGACAGACAGCTATATTAGAGAATATATTGGGAGGCCACTTGTTGTTGTTGGAGCAAGTACCGGGAGTGATGCACACACTGTTGGAATAGACGCCATTATGAATATGAAAGGTTTTGCAGGCCATTATGGTTTGGAGCGCTATGAGATGTTTGAGGTATATAACTTGGGGTCACAAATAGAAAATGAGGAGTTGATTGCCCGTTCGCTGGAGCATGGGGCAGATATCATATTGGTTTCGCAAACTGTAACCCAGAAAGATATCCACATAAAAAACCTACTCAATTTGGTAGAGCTGTTGGAGGCCGAAGGAATTAGGGATCGGGTAATATTAATTTGTGGCGGAGCCCGTATTACAGACGATATAGCTAAAGAGTTGGGCTATGATGCCGGTTTTGGAATGAATAGCTTTGCAAGTGATGTTGCCTCTTATGCTGCACAAGAGTTTGTAAGGAGAGAGAGGATCGATTAAAGATATTTTAAAATAGATTTAAGATGAATAATAGAGATGAGATTAGAGAGACAATTGCCAGAAGGGCAGCTTTAGAACTTAAAGATGGAGATGTGGTCAATTTGGGAATTGGACTCCCTACTCTTATTCCAAACTATCTCCCTAAAGGGGTACATGTAACTCTTCAGTCTGAGAACGGATTGTTGGGAATGGGGCCGGAACCACAAAAGGGGAGCGAGGATCCCAACTTCACAAATGCCGGTGGAGGCTATATCTCCCACTTTCCTGGAGCCTCTGCTTTCGACTCTTCAATCTCCTTCGCTATCATAAGGGGAGGGCATGTAGATCTAACCATTCTTGGAGCGTTGGAGGTTGACCGGGAGGGAAATTTAGCCAACTGGATGATTCCAAGCAAACGCACACCAGGGATGGGGGGAGCGATGGATTTGGTAGTTGGGGCCAAGAGGGTAATTGTTGCAATGGAGCATAGAGCCAAAGGGAGCCAAAAGATATTGGAGAGATGCACCCTTCCTATTACAGCACATAGCGAAGTCAATTTAATAATAACAGAGATGGCGGTTATAGAGGTAATAGATAGGGGATTACTCCTCACCGAAATAAACCCCTACTTTACCCTTGAAGAGGTGCAGGAGGCAACGGGAGCAGAGCTTATAGTGTCGGAAAATTTAATAGATATGAAAAGGTAGTTATGAAAAAGGTATTGATAGTGGCTGCAAAGCGCAGTGCAATAGGAAAATTTATGGGCTCCCTATCTACACTCTCTCCAGGGGAGTTAGGGGGCAAGGTTATAGACTCTATAATAAGAGAGAGCGGCGTAGAACCAAACAATATTGATAGAGTTATAGTTGGAAATATACTCTCAGCCGGTCAGGGTCAGGGCATTGCCAGACAGTGCTCTTTGGGGGCAAATATCCCGGTTGAGGTGCCTGCCTACTCGCTCAATATGGTTTGTGGTTCTGGGATGAAGAGCGTAATTAATGGCGTTATGGAGATTGCATTGGGGTTCTCACAAATAGTGATAGCAGGGGGGACAGAGGTGATGTCGGGGGCTGGCTTTGTTGCACCGGGAACCATTCGCGGAGGTGTAAAGATGGGCAACATCAAGCTTTTAGATCATATGGTTGTAGATGGTCTTACAGATGTTTTCAACAACTACCATATGGGTGTTACCGCAGAAAATATTGCTAAAGAGTACTCTATTACCAGAGAGGAACAGGATAGCTTTGCCCTTGAGTCGCAGAAAAAAGCAATAGCTTCGGTAGATGGGGGGCTCTTTGATAAAGAGATTGTACCCATTGAGATTGCCAATAGGCGTGAGACAATAGTTGTCAATAGAGATGAGTACCCCAACCGTACAACCTCTGCCGAAAAATTGGCAAAATTGCCCCCTGCATTTTTACCCAACGGTACAGTCACGGCGGGTAACGCATCGGGAATAAACGATGGAGCCTCTTTTGTAATGTTAGCCTCCCAAGAGGCGTGTGAAAAATATGGTTTAAAACCCTTAGCAGAGATAGTCTCATTTGGCGAAGGGGGAGTAGATCCTAAAATTATGGGAATGGGTCCTATACCTGCAATAAGAGAGGCTTTAAAACGAGGAGCTTTGAAGTTGGAAGAGATAGAGCTGTTGGAACTTAATGAAGCTTTTGCCGCACAATCTTTGGGTGTAATGAAGGAGCTTATAGGCGAACACTCTCTCTCTACAAAATTCTTTGATGAACGATGCAATATCAACGGGGGTGCTATAGCCCTTGGCCATCCAATTGGGGCATCGGGAAATCGTATTTTGGTAACTCTACTACACTCACTTGAAAGGGAGCAGAAGAGCTTGGGATTGGCATCACTCTGTATTGGTGGAGGGATGGGGAGCGCAATGGTTATTAAACGGGTTGATTGACAAAACCCGATCTTTTTTCCACTCTGCCAATTATCTCCTTAGATCTCTCAATAGCCATTAAGATGTGAGGGAAAATATTCTCTCGTCCAATCTCATATATAAGCCCTGAATTTAACAGCGACTGGTAAACATCGTCGTTTACCCCCGATAGTATCATCTCTATCTTCTCTCGTTTTGAACGAAGAAATAGATTTTTTAAGTTGTTAATACCGGTAGTATCAATAAAGGGTACTTTTCTCATTCGTATAATCCTTACTTTTACCACTTTGTGTGTTGAAGTATCTATCTCATCCAACTTACTGGCAAGGCCAAAGAAGAAGGGTCCATCTATCTCGTAAACTTCAACTCCATTGGGAATCTCAATCATATCTACCTCGTATGGGAGCTCCTCCTCTTCACTCCCCTCTATACTCCTCTGTTCAATTACTTTAATAGATGAAGTTTCAGAGATTCGCTTAACAAATAGAATAACAGCCAAGATAACTCCTACCTCTATTGCCACTGTCAAATCTATCAGTACTGTTAGGAAAAATGTGGTGAGAAGTACAATAACATCGGTCTTCTCTGCTTTAAGCATCTGTGTAAATGTGCGCCACTCACTCATATTGTATGCAACTATAATCAATATGGCAGAGAGGGTGGCAAGTGGGATATATATCACATAGGGCATCAAGAAGAGATAGATAAGTAGAAGTATTACACCGTGCACTATCCCGGCTAAAGGAGATTTGCCCCCATTATTGATATTGGCCATTGTACGGGCCAACGCCCCCGTAGAGGGGATTCCACCAAATAGTGGTGTTATAATATTTGTTATCCCCTGTCCTATCAGTTCGGTATTTGGATCGTGTCTCTTACCGGTAACCCCATCTGCTACCATAGCGGCCAAAAGAGACTCTATTGCGCAAAGAAGGGCAATGGTAAGGGCAGGTTGAAACATTGTTCTAATAGTCGCAAAATCTATCTTGGGTAGTGCGAGTGTGGGAAGTGGTACTCCGCTACCCAGCTCGGGAAACCTGCTCCCTATTGTTATAAACTCTACCGAAGTGAAGTAGGATATAAAAAGAGCACCAAATGTACCCACTAAAATAGCTATCAACGAGCCTGGTACAATCTTGGTAACTTTGGGCCAAAAGATTATTATTAAAAGTGAGGAGAGGGCCAGCAAAAATTCAGAAATTTGGAGAGTAGAGAAATATTGAAAGTAAGCTCCCCATTTAGGAATAAAATCGGCAGGAACACTCTCAATAGCAAAGCCAAAAAAATCTTTGAGTTGAGTGGTAAAAATTACTAAAGCAATTCCACTGGTAAATCCAACAACAATAGGATAGGGGATAAATTTGATTATTGAGCCCATCTTAAAGAGCCCCATAAGCAGAAGGAGTACTCCAGCTATTAATGTGGCTGTTATAAGGCCGGTAATTCCATATTGTGAGACAATCCCAAAGATTATAACTATAAATGCACCGGTAGGTCCTCCAATAAGAAATTTTGACCCTCCAAAGAGTGAGGTAAGAATTCCCGCGACTATTGCTGTAATTAAGCCCTGTTGGGGAGTAACTCCCGAAGCAATTCCAAAAGCAATGGCAAGTGGAAGGGCAATAACGGCAACAATAACTCCTGCTATAAAGTCGGAAATAAAGGTCTCTTTAGAATATTTCCCACTTCTTAAAATTGTAAATAGAGCAGGTTTGAAATTTGCCAAACTGCCAAATTTATTTATCATCTCAATAAATTCTAAAATAACTTAATAGAAACTCCTAATCTCCTGAGCTTTAGAGTCGGTAAGTTGAGTGCTTTCAATCACCATATTGGGTTGCAGATAATGGAGCCTATTGTGAGATTTGAATAGCTCCTCTCCACCGCCGGTAATATTTAGCATTATAAGAGAGTCTCTCTTGATATTTAATCGTTCAATCGATTTTATCATCCCCGCCAAAGCAACCCCAGAAGCGGGATGGATATCTATCCCCTCCAATTTTTTAAAAAGGGCAGCAGCCTCCCGCAACTCTACATTATCTACAGCCTCTACATCTCCGTTGCTATCCTTAAGAGCATCAAAGAGCCCGCCCGATATCCCATATGGGGGCCTTCTATTGGAAAGGACCTTTGCATCTATCTCAAGAGCCTCTTTACGAGCCTCATCTTCACTTTTGAAAGTTATATGGCGACTTCCATTTCTGTAGGCATCATAGATAGGGGTGAAGGGTCTATTTTGTGATGGAATAAGCTTCATTTTTCTATCTCCATACCTTCCATCTTCAAGAAATCGTAGATTGGCCTCCCAAGCTGCTATTGTTCCGGTACCGCTTCCAATTGCTTGGAAATAGTATTGCGGAATCTCTCCAATAGTGGTCACCGCCGATAGTACTGTGGTTCCCATTCCATCTCTTCTTGCCACATTTTTGGCTCCCCCCTCTTCAAAAAAGCCCTCATGCCCACATATTCTATTGGCAAGCTCTATAGCATCGAAGTAGTCGCTTCCGGTTGGAGTAGAGATAATTTTTACACAATTGCCTATGGGCTCCTTAAACCACATAGCATCTAAATTGTCGTAGGGAATGACAACTAAAAGTGGAATATTATTGTCTGAACAGACCCTTGCAAAGGCGCGGGCAGTATTGCCTGCCGAAGCTACAACCAAAACATCGTTATTATCTTTCTCCAATCTACCACATACACTATAGGCTTCGGTCTCTTTAAAGGAGCACGACTCCATAGCTGCTCCAATTTGGGGCCAATAGCCGCTAAAACTTATATAGAGATTCTCCAACCCCAAATGGGTTCCCAGCCTCTTACTGTGATAGGTTATAGTATCGCCGGAACCTTTCAAACTCCTTTTGACAGGCAGCCAATCGGAATATCTAAAGAGGCCCAACGAACTCTCTTTGAGATTAAGCTGCCTATTGCTATAGATAGCTCTAATGAGTGAAGGATTGTTATCTAAAGGATCCGATAGAAGCCACCCACTATCTTCAAAAACTCTTCCTGTTGCTACATTTTGTAATTTATAATTGGTCATTCCTCTATATATAATATTAAAAAAAATCTACTTTACAACTTTATAACTCCAAAAATACCAAGCACCAACAAAGATTCCACCGCCAACCAAATTGCCTAAAGTAACAGGTAGCAGGTTTTTTACAAACATACCCCAAATTGTAAGATTTTGTAAATTATTGGGTAAAACTCCCAACTTTTCTACTGCAACATCTACAAAATGGGGGGTTGTTGAGGCTAAAAGTGCCGAAGAGATATAATACATATTTGCCACACTATGTTCAAACCCAGAGGCAATAAATAGCCAAATTGGGAAGAAGATAGCAAGCGACTTGCCGGCAATATCGGTTGCTCCATATGCCATCCACACTGCAAGACAGACCAAAATATTACATAATATTGCAGAGGAGAAGAGATTGAGATAGGAGAGAGAGGTTTTATGAACACCCACTTTTATAGTGTAGGCACCCAGCACCCCCTCTGAATAGTCTAAATGGCCCGAATAGAATATTAGAAGTGCTACAAAGAGGCTTCCAACCAAATTGCCTATCCATACTATAGTCAAATTTTTAATGAATTTAGTTGGAGATACCCGCCCGGCAAGGGCAGCAACAGAGATAAGATTGTTACCGGTAAAGAGTTCGGCTCCAGCTACCACTACAAGTATAAGACCTGTTGGGAAGATTAAACCCGAAAGGTATTTTGCCAACCCTATATCTCCAATATTGTGCGAAATTATATTGCTCCCAACAGAGGCCAATGCAATAAAAAGTCCCGCTAAAAAGGAGAGAAGTAGAGTATTTTTTATAGGTAAAGAGGCTTTCCTTTCGCCTGTCTCTAAGGTGAATTGAAGAATTTCGGGAGGGGTTAGATAAGATTTCATAGGTTAAAAAAATTATATCATCTGTTCATTTACAATTTGTGCTATATCGGCAACTCTACAGCTGCTATAAGTGGTAAAGGTTTTAAGACATAGGGGACAGGCAGTTACAATTGCTTGAGCGCTACCCTTTGGGTTTAAAGCTCTTAGAGCCTCTCTTGTAATTTTCTCCCGTTCAATGGAGGTAAAATTGAGATTGGCCAACGAGCCGCCGCAACAGTGACTCAACTCTCTCTCACACTCGCTCTCTACAACTTGACCAATAGCCGATAGAATCTCTCTTGGGGGATTGTAGATATTTGATCCTCTTCCCAAATCGCAGGGGTCGTGATAGGAGAAGAGAGTAGCACTCTTTTTTAAGGATATTTTCCCTTCATTTAGTAGATTTTTTAGATATTGTGTATGGTGAATCACCTCAATTTTGGTAAAGTTATACTCCTCTTTAAAAATTTTATAACAGATTGGACAGGAGAGTAAAACTCTCTTAGCTCCACTCTTCTCTATTTGGCTCTTATTGACCTCTATCATCTCACGGAACCCCTCTCTGTCGCCCAACAATTGGAG
>Ga0265293_10008902_pt1 | contig 14635 bp, 11 predicted proteins | sample Munlanlewell138R_FD_192505 | JGI IMG/M metagenome (GOLD analysis project Ga0265293, IMG submission 192505) | Leachate microbial communities from a municipal landfill in Southern Ontario, Canada - Leachate well 138R | ecosystem: Engineered > Solid waste > Landfill > Unclassified | place: Canada...
GGAAGTTCCATGCTGGACGTTTTGCCAAGAGTATTAGCAAATGGCAAAGGGCTCTCCCTTGGAATGCCAATTACTTCGAGAATCATGATCAACCACGTTCCGTATCGCGCTTTGGTGATGATGGTGTTTACTGGGAAAAATCTGCGAAACTCCTCTGCATCATGCTCCTAAGCCTGAGGGGGACCCCCTTTATTTATCAAGGGCAGGAGATCGGAATGACCAATTTCGATTTTACCCGGATGAGCGATCTGAAGGATGTGGAGTCGCACAATATCGACAGGATCGCCAGGCGCCTTGGCCTTCCTCGGCGCGTACGATGGAACATGATGAAAGCCACCTCTCGGGACAATGCCCGGACTCCTATGCAGTGGAGTTCAGAGAAACACGGTGGATTTACTAGGGCCAAACCCTGGCTCGCTGTCAACAAAAACTATACCAGGGTCAATCTGCGCTCACAGCTAGATGACCCAAATTCGATTCGGGAGATGTACAAAACCATGATTGCTCTCAGGGCTGAGAGCGAGGTCTTAAAGGCCGGTACCTTTGAGGAAGTAGAAATCTCCCGGGATTTCTTTGCCTACAGGCGTCAACTCGGGGAAGAATCGCTCCTGGTCCTCTTGAACTTCTCGAAAAAGGATAGAAAGGCTTCCTTTGCAGGGGCAAGCTTGGCGTTGTCGAACTATGATCGCGAGATCTATGATGGCAATCTACAACCCTACGAAGCGGTGATTCTCAAGGAGTCTTGAGTGGGGCCAATGAGGAGGAGCATGATGGAAGCTACAACCAATCGTAACACCTACACCTTTGGCTTAGGGACCATTGGACGGGACATGGTGTATGCCATGGTGACGATGTACCTAATCTTCTACCTGACTGACATTCTAGGAGTCTCTAGCGCTACGCTCTGGTGGATTAATGGAATTATCCTGGTCTCTAGGATTTTTGATGCACTCAACGATCCTGTCATGGGCGTAATCGTGGATAACACCAGGACGAAGTTTGGCAAATTCAAACCATGGATAGCCCTTGGGGCCTTTTTCTCCGGGCTCATTACAGTCTTGTTGTTCACCGATTTTGGGCTGACAGGCCCTGCCTTTGTGGTAGTCTTTGGCATACTCTACCTCCTGTGGGGCATAGCCTATACCACCAATGATATCTCCTATTGGTCGATGCTCCCCGCCCTGAGCATGGATCAGAAAGACAGGGAGAAGATCGGATCCTTTGCTAAAATCTGCGCCAATATTGGTCTTTTTACTGTAGTGGCAGGAATTGTTCCCCTAACTACCATGTTAGGCAATCAAGTGGGCAGTATGACCAAGAGTTATACCTTGTTTACTATGGCTTTAGTTGCTGTGATGTGGTTGGGGCAAGCTATCACCCTCTTTGGAGTTAGGGAGAAGAAGGGTGCCTTTAAGGTTGAGGAGACAACAACGCTAAGGGGCATGTTCCGGGCCATTGTCGACAACGACCAGCTTCTCTATACCGCTATTTCCATGTCGCTTTTCATGATTGGCTATGTGACGACTACAAGTTTCGGACTGTATTTCTTTAAGTACGCCTATGGTGACGAGGGGATGTATTCCATTTTCGCCATCATCTTGGGAATCTCGCAGATTGGTGCATTAGCGGTCTTCCCCCTCTTTAGCAAGCGCTTTGAGCGCAGATCCCTCTACACTGCTGCAACCGTTCTGGTTGTGATTGGTTATCTGATCTTCTTCTTCTCACCCATGAATATGCTTTTCATTGGTGCTGCCGGCATATTGATGTTTCTCGGGCAGGCCTTCATTCAGATCTTGATGCTCGTGTTTCTGGCCGATACAGTGGAGTATGGCCAGTGGAAGCTTGGTAAACGCAATGAAAGTGTAACCTTTTCCCTTCAACCGTTCATTAACAAGATTGGCGGCGCCATCGCTAGCGGAATTGTTGGTGCAACAGTGATTCTTTCTGGTATCAATGACGCTCTCACTCCTTCTGATGTGACGGCGCAAGGACTTCTGCTCATGAAGTTCGCCATGCTGATCCTACCTCTCTTCTTTGTCTTAGCGGGTTACCTGGTGTATCGCTATAAGTATAGGATTGATACGACCATGTACCAGCGGATTCTCACTGACCTCCAGGATCGGGGAGACTTGAAGCTGTGATCTATACTGGGATAGCAATTGTTCAGGATATTCCCAATAAAAAGCTTGTTTTTGCAGGAGGGACTAGCGTCCCCTTGACGAAGTCTGAGATCAATTAGCATCGGTTGAGAGCAACGAAGGGAGCCAAAGCGAGTGAGCCAAACGAACGCCATGGAATTGGTGGAGAAACTCTATGGCACAAAGCGTAGGGAGGGATTGGAGAAATATAGTGTGCAACATCCCCGGGATGTCGTAGACTACTGTTTCTTGCATCTGCAGAAAGACAACATCCGCATTATTCGACTCTTAAATGTGGCCATACTCCACGATGTAGTGGAGGATTATGCTCAAGAGGGATATACAGTGGAGCGCGTGCAGTCTCTAGTCGGACTAGGCCCCAAGGAGGCCAGACTGTTGGACTTGATCGCCCGCAAAGAAGATCCAGAATATGCCTATCTGCGAGACCTCTTTGCAATCGAAGACGGAGTCATCGTGAAGCTTGCGGATCGTATTGCGAATCTGAAGGATTTGCAGAAATGGGTGGATAAGGAACAAGGATTTACTGAGCGTGCCCTACATCTTTTCGAGAAGTATCGCTATGAAACTGTAGCAATGTTAGACCTGGTCATTCTTCATTATGGGGAGCAAATGCAGGATCCAGATCATCCCATCAGTCGCCAGGTTGAACTTCTTCAGGAGGTCTTTAAAGACCTAGAAGCACGTTACAAAGAGGAAAAAAGCAAGAACTGATTGACTTTTGGGTAGCGATTGATCATGCTATTTATCTTACTTTGCATATAAGACACCCGTCTTGTCTAGCTTAGTTAAGCAACGGCAGGACGGGTGTTTTCGCGAAGCGCCAAAGAGGAATTCATGTAGATTTCCCTTGGCGCTTTTTGCTGTCCTTGGAAGGATGGAATCCCCTTAATGTCTCTTATTAGCATTAATAAAATCGAAATTTCGTTCATTTCACGTCATGCCAGGGTTAAGGTTTCGCTCTTTTCGGATGGCATACGAAAGGAACAGCCTTTATAATGACGAGGAGACTAGGGTTTGTCCAGGAGAGGAGGGAGTGTCGGCGTCTAACCCTTTACAGTAAAGCAAGGCATTGTTTTTCGGATACTAGTTAAGGAAAATCTGTGCTCAGTGGATCCTTCTTTCGGGACCAACTATTTGAGGAGGGTAATTGTGAAAAAGTTCTTAATGCTATCTCTTGTTGGATTGCTCTTGCTAAGCCTTTTGGCGGGTGGAGTATTGAGTTCCCCTGTATATGCTGGGGAAAAGATCTTGCGCCGTGGTGGAGATTTTGGCGCCGATGGACACATTGACGCCATGAAGTCTACGTTCGGCCGCGTTTCCATGCCTTATAGACACGTTGTAGAGCCCCTCATGGGTCAGCGTCCTTTCACGTACGAAATGTACCCCTTGTTGGTTGTCGACATCCCAACTGTTAGCGATGACGGCCTCACCTATAGCTTTGAACTTAAGCGGGGTATCAAGTTCTCTGATGGACAAGAGTTGACTTCTGCTGACGTGGAGTACACCTTCAATACTTTCTTTGATCCCGCTACAAACTGCCTTAACACCTGGATGATTGACTTTATCTTAGGTGCCAAGGAAATGATGGAAGGTAAAGCAGATTCTTTAGCAGGCTTTAAGGTAATTGATGACTATCGATTCGAGATTACACTAGAAAGCCCATATGCTGCGTTTCCAAGAGCGCTAGCCAATGACTACCTGGGTATCGTGCCCAAGGGCGCCCACTCGGCCGCTGGCGATAGGTGGGGCATTGATATTCTTGTAGGTACAGGTCCTTACACGCTCGAGAGCTTTGATCCTACTACCAAGATCGTCTTCGCAGCTAATCCTAACTACAACCACAATGTCTATAACGGTCGCACCCTCAAGGCTCGGGTAGACAAAGTTGAGTTCTATAATATGGACGAGAACACTCGCTACTTGGAGTTTGAAGTGGGTAATCTCGACCATACACCACTCGATTTAACGATGGCCCAAGAGTACTTGAATAGACCTGAGTACGCTGAGAATGTACAGATTGAAAACGGCCTTTCCCAAATGTTCTTTGTCATGAATAACAGCATGAAACCCTTCGATAACGTGAAGGTTCGTGAAGCTGTGGCCTATGCTTTCGACAATACCAAAATCGCTGAGATCTTCTTTATGAATCTTTGGCCAGTAGCCAACACCATCTTACCAGAGGGTGTCCCTGGTCACGACGACTTTGCTGGTTATGAGTACAACCCAGAAAAAGCGAAACAGCTCCTAGCTGAGGCTGGTTATCCCAACGGTATCGAGTTTGAAATGACCGTATCGGGTACTGGTATTGCCTATCACCTCTTGCAGATTATGCAACAGGACTTTGCGGAATGTAATATGTTTACCACAATTGATCAAGTAGAAAGCGGCGTGTGGTTCGACAAGCGGTCCACTGGTAATGTCCAGTCCTTCTTAGGTACCTGGGGCCCAAGCTTCCCGAATCCCGACACGTTCCTCTATGGATTCTTCCATAGCAGTTCTGCCGATTTCCTGTCCACAGGTCATCGCAATCCAGAGTATGATGCCAAAGTTATGGCCGCAAGAGCGATCACAGATCCAGATGAGGCTCAAGCAGTATATAACGAGCTAGAGCGCTACCTAAGCCGCGAGGCCTTTGTGGCTATACCTGGCTTCAATCAACCTAGTGTATTCCTTCTTCAAAGCAGAGTGACCGATGTCGTAGATGGCGCACAAGACGGTCTGCTGTTCGCTGGTCTTGCAGACTAATTGACACGAGTGCGAGAAAGCATTGAGCCTGCTACGCTAGCCCAATGCTTTCTCCTTATCAGACCGATCGTTGTTGTCATCAAGCTAGAATTTTCCAGAAGGTGGGACTGACTCATGCTCAAGTATGCGATGGAGCGTATCCTGCAATCTTCCTTGGTATTACTAGGAGTGACGCTCATCACTTTTATTCTCCTCAATGTTGTTCCCGGCGATCCTGTTTTGATCATGTTGGATCAACGGGCCGACCAGTTGACTATAGACCGAGTACGCCATGAACTGGGAATTGATCGCCCTCTCCCAACACAGTACTTTGAGTTTCTCAAAAATGCAGTGAGGGGTGATCTGGGAACATCCTTTTTCAAGAAGCGTCCGGTAACTGAGCTTCTCTCAAGCGCCTTTGGTGCCACAGCTAAGCTTGGTCTTATGACTCTGGCTGTGTCACTATGCATGAGCATCCCCATGGGTATTTTGGCAGCTGTCTTCAGGGGTTCCATTATTGATAGGGCCATCATGTTTCTAGCCATGCTCTTTATGTCTCTACCCAGCCTCTGGCTGGCCATGGTGTTTCAGCTCATTTTCGGGGTGTTCTTGGCGGCTTTGCCCATCTCAGGTTCGGAGACCATGAGACACTATATTCTCCCTGTAGCCATTTTAGCTATCGGTTATGCTGGGGGAGCTTCTCGTCTGATTCGAAACAACGTTATTGACTCCTTGGGACATGACTTTGTCACGACAGCTCGCTCCAAAGGCGTTCCAGAATTCTTCGTCGTTATGCAGCATGTCTTGAAGAATGCCGCCATACCCATCGTCACTTTGATCGGTATCCAACTTCGTTCTGTTCTGGGCGGGGCGATGATCATTGAAACCATTTTTTCGATGCATGGCTTAGGACGCTTGGCGATCGATGCCATTAATACTCGGGATATGCCCCTGATCCAAGGGAATGTGGTCTATACGGCCACGGTGTTTGTCGTAATCAACCTAGTCGTGGACCTAGTCTATGGACTGCTCGATCCACGGGTACGGCTAGCAGGAGGTGAGAGCTAATGATTCTCTTTAGAAACCGGACCAAGCTCTATGAGGAAGTGGGCATGGCTGATGTCTTGAGAGATACTGGCCTCTATAAGGATGCTTGGCGGAGGCTGAAAAGGTCACCAGCTGCCCTTATCGCCATGGGTTTTATTGGTTTTGTTGTCTTCTTAGCGATTTTCGGTCCCTATTTGACGCCACATGATCCAAACCTAGGCAATCTAATGGTCAGGTTGAAGCCACCTTCAGCAACCCATTGGTTCGGCACAGATCAGTTAGGGCGTGATGTTTTCTCCCGGGTCATAGCAGGGACACGGATTTCCCTTTTCATTGGTGTGGTGGCTGAACTTATTGCTTTGACCATCGGGGTTATCATGGGAACCATCGCAGGGTTCTTTGGAGGATGGGTGGACAAGCTCATCTCTCGACTGATCGAGATCCTAAGTTCATTCCCTTTTCTCCTTTTTGCCTTAGCCATTATGATGGTTTTGGGACCAGGTATTATCAATATCTTTATTGCCATTGGGCTTCTTAGCTGGACTAACGTAGCTAGGCTCATCCGCGGCCAAGTGATGCGCCTAAAAACGAGTGAGTATGTTATGGCAGCCCGGGCTGCAGGAGCTAACGAACTCAGTATCATTTTCAAGCACTTGATTCCAAATTGCATGTCTACCATCATCGTTATTCTAACCATGGATATTCCAGGGGCCATCATGACAGAAACCTTTTTCAGTTACATCGGAATGGGCGTTCGTCCGCCCCATGCCAGTTGGGGAAAGATGCTGTCGGAGTCTCGCATGTACATGCGGACAGCACCAACTTACAGCATTTTCTCTGGGCTTCTGCTTATGCTGACTGTTTTGGCTTTCAACACCTTTGGTGATGCTTTGCGTGACGCACTGGATCCCAGGTTAAAGAACAAGTAGGGGGTGAAACACGTGCACGAAAACACATTGCTAGAAGTAAACAACTTGCGCACCCACTTCTTCTTGGAAAAGGGAGTCTTAAAAGCGATTGATGGAATTTCGTTTCGTGTCGCCAAGGGAGAGACATTGGCCCTTGTGGGTGAATCGGGATGTGGTAAGAGTCTGACCGCAGCTTCCATCATGGGTCTTGTGCCATCCCCGGGAAAGGTCGTAGATGGTGAGATTCTCCTTAATGGGGAAGATCTTCTGCAAAAAACCCAAAAGGAAATGCGCCAAGTTCGTGGTTCACGTATCACCATGATCTTTCAGGAACCGATGACGGCCCTCAACCCCGTCTTTACGATTGGGTGGCAAATTATGGAGCCCTTGCGGTATCATCGCAAAGATCTTTCGAAGGCCGAAGCGAAGGAGCGGGCGATCGAACTCTTAGATCTTCTGCGGATTCCCCTCCCTAGACAGCGCTTTCATGAATATCCCCATCAGCTTTCTGGCGGGATGCGCCAGCGGGTCCTTATTGCTATGGCCTTGGCTTGCGATCCTGATCTCCTAATTTGTGATGAGCCCACCACAGCTCTAGATGTTACCGTGCAGGCTCAAATCCTGGACTTGCTCCTTGAGATTAAGGAAAAGCTCGGCACAAGCATCATCATGATCACCCACGACTTGGGTGTGGTTAGAGAAATCGCCGATCGGGTGGCCATCATGTATGCAGGGAAAATCGTGGAAGAAAACTCAACCCATGAGGTTTTTAATCAGCCCCGTCACCCTTATACCGAAGCGCTGCTCAACTCCGTGCCCCGAATCGTCCAGGGAGAGCGACAAGAAGAGTTGTACCAGATTCCCGGTATGGTGCCAAATCTGCTAAAGACACACCAGGGTTGTCTCTTTGCACCTCGCTGTGACTACGCCAAGGAACTCTGTTTTGGGGTTACGCCCGAAGAACATCTGGTTCTCGGTGGTCTAGTGGCCTGCAGGCGATACAGTGAGGAGGTGGATCTTCGTGAGCTCAACTAACAACACGATTCTACACGTCAACGATCTTTGCACACACTTTCCCGTACCGAAAAAGAGTTATTTTGAAAAACAGCAAACGGTAAAAGCGGTGAACGGAGTGAGCTTCGCCCTTAACGAAGGCGAGACCCTGGCCGTCGTAGGCGAATCAGGGTGCGGCAAGACCACCCTTGGGCTGACTGTCATGAAGTTACTGGAACCTACATCAGGGCAAATCTATTTTCGGGATCAGAACATTACAGATTACAGCAGAAAGCAAATGCGCCCCTTGCGGAGCGACATTCAGATGATCTTTCAAGATCCCTATGCTTCCCTTGACCCACGCTACACGGTGGAAGAGATCATTGCGGAGCCCATTCGTGCTCAGAAGGTCTTGAAGTCGGAAAAAGAGATTCTTCTCAGAGTACTAGAGCTGATGGATGAATGCGGCTTGGAGCGCTCGTATCTGAATCGCTATCCTCATGAGTTCTCCGGCGGTCAACGCCAGCGAATTGGCATTGCCAGGGCTCTATCAGTTGAACCACGTCTGATCATATGTGACGAACCCGTTTCTGCTTTAGATGTTTCTATCCAGTCGCAGATCTTGAATCTGCTTCAGCGTGTCAAAAAGCGCTACAAGCTGTCGCTATTGTTTATTTCCCACGACTTGTCGGTGGTGCACTATGTCTCTGAACGCATTGCCGTTATGTACCTTGGCAAAATCGTCGAGATGGGGGATCGGGATAGTGTCTTTGCCAGGCCTCGACATCCATACACCCGGGCCTTATTCTCCTCCGTTCCGAAGATTAGCGGCGAAAAAGGTGAGCGGATTCGGCTAGAAGGGGACATGCCTAGTCCAGTGAACCCGCCTTCTGGTTGCTCTTTCCATACTCGCTGTCCGATCGCCGCAGATCGCTGTAGCAAAGAGGCCCCAGAACTGAGGGAAGTGGAACAGGGACATAGCGTCTCTTGTTTCTTCAGCTCGTAAGTGTGATGTAGAACTAACTCTCTATGGCACAAGGAGGCGTATTGGATTGCCCGAATTTGACTCTGCACGTTTAGACGAATTTATTCAAGAAGAAATCCAGACTCAGAACATCCCTGGTCTGTCCCTGTCCTTTACTGGACCTACAGGTACCTTGTTTGAAAAGTCCTATGGATACTGCGATATCAAGCAAGAAAACCCAGTCAATCCCGACACGATTATGGGAGTGGCTTCTTTGTCCAAATCATTTACTGCTGTGGCCTTAGCCTTGTTGGAGGAAGAAGGCAAGCTCGAGTTTACGGACCCAGTAACGCGCTTTTTCCCGAATTTCAAAATCCCTGGCACACCAAAGGACGCGGTCTTGATTAAGCATCTCTTGGACCACACCTCTGGACTACCTCTGCTTCCGACGTTACAGCATTGCATGGATACTCATGCCCAGCGGGACGAAGGGGAAACCCGGGAAACAGACACATTACCAAGGCGCATCAAGGTAGACACCGTGGAGGATATCATTAATTACATTGTTGTAGGCGATTATGAGCCCCTCGGTCAACCCGGGGAATACATGAACTACTCCAATGATGGCTATGCAATTCTTTCATCCATTGTCGATCAGGCTGCCGGGATCAGTATGGAAGAGTACTTGGACCAGAAGGTTTTCCAACCTCTCGGTATGCGCCGTAGCGCCTTGGGGTTCCACCGCCTCGTCGATTTTGAGAACGTCACCCAACTGTTTTCAAAAGGTGATGACGATACCATTTCTGCCTCCGACAACTGGCCCTACGCGCCTCCTTATCGAGGGTGTGGCTGGATTATCTCTTCAAGCCGCGATATGGCCAAGTACTACAGCATGCTCTCGCAGGAAGGGTGCTACGATGGCCGGCGTGTTCTGCCAAAGGGGGCTGCGAAACGCCTTTTCGGCAACGATTACCCCAGCTTAAGAACAGGTGTCTACACGTATGGATTGAGCAAAGCGGTGTGGCAAGATCATGTCCTCTATAGCCATACGGGTGGACTGAAGGGCATTTCTTCAGCAGGCGCCTTCCTAGATGGTGCGGGCTATGCCGGGGTTGTTCTCACTAATATCGGGGGCATCAACGCGATGAGGATTCTCATGGGGGCCTTCAATCTTCTCAAGGGGCTCGAACCCGATACTCCAAGCCATGCCTATAGACCTGTGGCAAGAGATCCCCAGGAACCCCACATCTATGAGGGGTTTTATAGTGGTAGGGAAGCTGGACTATCCCGCTGCGCCTATCCTTTCAAGGTTGAGCTACTCGATGGTGAGTTGAGTTTTACTCCGCCGAGACAGCAAGTCCGGCACAAGCTCCACTTTTGTGGTCAGAATGTCTTTCTGGCTGCGGAAGAAGGTAAAGACCCCATCAGAGAAGGCTTTGCTGTGACGTTCTTTGTGGATCGGGATCAAGCCTGGGGCATGAAAATTGGTAGCCGCATTTTCCAACGCATCTAAAATACCGCAGTACGTAAGAGAGGACGAATGTGATGAGAGTTTTTATTAGTGTTGATATCGAGGGAATCTCCAGTACTACAAGCTGGGACGAAACACGGACCAATACCGAACCGGGCGTCCCCCACGCGCACCGGATGAAGCGGGAACTGCTAGCGACCATTGAGGGTGCCTTGGCTGGAGGCGCAACAGAAATCGTTGTTCGGGACGCCCATGGCCGGGCCCAAAACTTCGACCTAGAGGGTTTCCCCAAGGAAGTGACTGTACTGCGTTCTTACTCCGGACATCCGTATTTGATGGTGGAAGGGATCGATTCTACCTTTGATGCTGCCATGTTTGTTGGCTACCATTCTGCCGCCAGTAAGCCAGGGAATCCCTTGTCCCACACCTTGACCGGGCGTCCTCTGTGGATCAAAGTTAATGGGCGAGTGGCATCAGAGTTTCTCCTCTACAGCTGGGCCTGTGCTTTGGAGGGAGTACCCAGTGTACTTTTGGCAGGCGATGCCCAACTCTGTTTGGAGGAAAGAGAACTTCATCCCAAACTGCTAACCGTAGTGATGAAAGATGGCGATGGTGGGTTAACCCGAAATTATAGCCCGCTCCGAGTTGAAGAAGACTTGCGTGAGACCGCAAAAAAGGCTGTGCAACAAGACTTAAGTCAAGCAAGAATTGCGATACCTGAGAGCTTCGATGTGGAGGTTTTATACAAGGAGCATGTTGATGCTTCGAAAGCCAGCTACTTTCCTGGAGTCAAGCGTGAGACAAGCAATCTAGTCAGTTTTTCCACCACAAATTTCGTGGAGGTTCTGAACACGCTAAACTGGTTGCCCTAAATTTACACTGGAGGTCAAAGACTATGCACACTTACAATGTCAGAAGTTGTAGTGAGCGTCTTGCTCCCTACATTATCCGCACTCCCCTTGTGGAAGTGGAAGAACTGAACCGTCGTTTAGGCAAGAGAGTGTTCCTTAAGCTCGAGAGCTTGCAGCGGACGGGGGCCTTCAAGTTCCGTGGAGCCATGAACTATATGCTTTCCCTCGGGGAAGAAGAAGCAGCCAGGGGTATTATTACCGCTTCCAGTGGTAATCACGGCCTGGGCATGTCCCTTGCAGGTCAACTCCGGGGCGTGAAATGTACGGTGGTCATGCCCGTTACCGCTCCGCAAACGAAGCAAAGACGTGCGAAAGCGTATGGCGCGAGCTTGATTCTCCACGGCGCCGATTACGATGAAGCTCAGGTCTATGCCAAAAGCCTGGCTGCCCAAGAGGGGTACATCTATGTACCGAGCTTCAACCATCCTCGCATCATTGAGGGGCAGGGAACGATGCTTTCAGAGATTCTAGAGGATCGCCCAAGTGTTGATACTGTGATCGCCCCAGTGGGAGGTGGCGGGGTGTTGGCTGGCTTACTTGTAGCTAGAAAAGAGATGGGGGCCAACCATCTACGCCTTGTTGGAGTGGAGGCTGCGGGGGCAGCCAGTATGCAGGCAGCCCTTAGGGACGGATGCCCGTCTACCATACCCAACATGAAAACCATTGCCGATGGCGTGGCGGTACGTACTGTGGGTGATTTGAACCTAGAGATTATTAAGGAACTGTGTCCTAGGCTTTGGCAGGTCGATGACGAGATCATTTTAGACGCGCAAAGACTGCTCTTTCAGGAAAGCAGAATCATTTCCGAAACAGCAGGCGCAGTATCTGTAGCAGGTCTTCTGGAGATGGGATTGCCTGAAGATGCTCGAGAAGTTGTCTGCATCATCAGCGGATCGAATGTGGATCTCCCGAGCCTAACCAATCTCGCAGCCGCCAATCCGCCTCTCTCTTCTTAGTAACTTGCAGTCCCTTGCAGTCCCTTGTTCTCTTGTGCTCGATGCCGGGGGAGCAAGGGACTCGTTTTGTCTAGTCTACGGATTCTTTCCAAGGTGTTTCAACATATAGTCCATCCTTGAGGAAGGCCTTCTTTATTCTTTCTTTGGCATTGTGCAGAGCCAAGTCCGAATCCCGGCATTCAACCCCGAAAATCAGAAGCAGAGAGTTGCCAAAAGAGGTAAATGTCAAGTCGGCGAAAGCCTCTCGCTCCCTAGTTTCTTCTATGATCCCGAGCTTCTTATACAACTGGATTGCGTCATATTCAGCATCGATGGACATCTCGTTGATGTGAAACACTAGGCTCCGAACTGCATCGCTAGAGTAGAGGTGGGGCAATAGATATAGGTTGATCAGCCTGCGTACCTCTGACCGGAGATGCTTGCAGTCCACCGTGTAGTCAACGAATGCGCTAAAAGCCTCAACGGGAGACATACCATCTTCGACACGGTAGAAAAATACAGGCTTCCTCTCGGTGTCACGTTTTATTACATGCTGGAAGAACTGAAGCATCAGATCTTCCTTGTTGTTGAAGTAGTAGGTAATGGTATTGGTGTGCAAATGGCACCTTGCAGAAATGTTGCCATACGTTAGTGACTCTGGTCCTTCCTCCAATAGGAGGCTCTCAATGGCATTAAAAACAAGGTGTTTTCGATCGGTCAACTCTGTCACGAGGATCTCCTCTTTCTATAATAGTGCGTGTCTTTGCTATAGCTAAGTTGTTGAAGAGAGTTTGTGTCAGGACCTTTTTGCTTTCTGATATGATTAATTAAACCAAAAGTCGCGAACTCCTGCCTGCTATGGTGTGACTCTCAAAGAACGTAACGAGAGTCGTACGCTTTGTCTCGATCATGTCCGAAAAGCGTAAAAGAAAAAGAAGGCTCTGCGGAAAATGGAGAGCCTTCTTTAGGTACCTTATGGAACGTGTCTTTTTGAGTTGCCTAGTTTTTGATTAAGCGCCTACAAAGAGCTCCATGTCTTCCTCAACTGTTCCGATAGTCCCGATGCCGAAATTCTCGACCAGGACATTGGCGACGTTAGGCGACAAGAAGGCGGGTAGGGTAGGTCCAAGGTGGATGTTCTTAACACCTAGATAGAGTAGGGCCAAGAGCACAATCACGGCCTTTTGCTCATACCACGCAATGTTGTAGACGATGGGGAGTTCATTGATGTCCTCCAGGCTAAAGATCTCCTTGAGTTTTAGGGCGATCAAGGCTAGGGAGTAAGAGTCATTGCACTGGCCAGCGTCGAGGACCCGTGGAATACCGCCGATATCACCAAGACCAAGCTTGTTGTAACGGTATTTGGCACATCCGGCGGTTAAAATGACATTATCCTCTGGCAGTTCAGAAGCAAAGTCAGTGTAGTACTGCCTTTCCTTATGCCTTCCATCACAACCGGCCATCACAAAGAATTTCTTGATGGCTCCAGATTCCACCGCTTCTACGATCTTATCTGCCAGGGCGAAGACTTGCTGATGGGCAAAGCCCCCTACAATTGTCCCAGTCTCAATTTCCGTTGGAGGTGGGCAGGACTTGGCCATCTCGATGATGGGCGAGAAATCCTTCGTTCCACTCTCATCTGCCTCGATGTGTGTACAACCAGGATATCCGGTAGCTCCGGTTGTAAAGATACGTTCCCGGATTTCTTCCTTCCTGGGAGGTACAATACAGTTTGTCGTAAAGAGAATGGGTCCGTTGAAGGAATCGAACTCGGTAACCTGTTTCCACCAGGCATTACCATAGTTGCCCACAAAGTGATCGTACTTTTTGAAGGCGGGATAGTAATGGGCGGGAAGCATCTCACTATGAGTATAAACGTCCACACCTGTCCCTTCCGTTTGCTCGAGCAGTTGTTCCAGATCGGTTAGGTCGTGTCCTGAAATCAAAATCGCTGGATTCTGTCTGACGCCGATGTTGACCTCTGTAATCTCTGGGCTTCCGTAGCGGGAATTGTGGGCCGAGTCAAGCAAGGCCATAACATCTAGCCCGTACTTTCCTGTTTCCAAGGTCAAGCTGACCAGTTCATCGATACTGAGTTCGTCATGGAGGGTGGCATCAAGGGCCTTGTAGATGAAGGCATAGATTTCTTCCTTTTCTTCACCGGTATTTAAGGCATGATGGGCGTAGGCTGCCATTCCTTTCAACCCATAGATAATCAACTCTCGTAGAGAACGTACATCTTCATCGGTTGTGGAAAGTACACCCACTGTAGTCGCCTTCTGTAGCATATCATCACGGTCCGTGACTTGGAATGTGGCGGCATCGTGCAACTCAGTAGCGGTACTTTTGGATTCCCTTAGCGTATCGCGAATATCTAGCATCGTTCTAATCTGTCTCTCAATGGAATGTTCATCGAAGTTGGCGTTGGTAATGGTACTAAATAAACTATTTAAAATTTCGTGATTCACGGTACCAAGCTCGCCTACTTCTAGGCTATTCTGTTGAATGATATTAGCTATGCCC
>Ga0265293_10008904_pt1 | contig 14633 bp, 12 predicted proteins | sample Munlanlewell138R_FD_192505 | JGI IMG/M metagenome (GOLD analysis project Ga0265293, IMG submission 192505) | Leachate microbial communities from a municipal landfill in Southern Ontario, Canada - Leachate well 138R | ecosystem: Engineered > Solid waste > Landfill > Unclassified | place: Canada...
ACCGCAACCTCGACCAGATCTTCGACCTCATGGCGATAAGGACCATCCTCGACCCGGAGCCCAACGGCAGCGACATGCCCAGCGAGGAGGCCGAGAAGGCCGCCTGCTACCGGGCGCTCGGCATCGTCCACTCGCTTTGGACGCCCATCCCGGGCCGCTTCAAGGACTACGTGGCCGTGCCCAAGCCCAACGGCTACCAGAGCCTCCACACCACGGTGATCGGGTTGTTGGGCCAGCCGATAGAGGTGCAGATCCGCACCAGGCGCATGCACGAGGTGGCGGAGTTCGGGGTGGCCGCGCACTGGGCCTACAAGGAGGGCGTGACCGACACGGCCGAGATCCAGCGGCGCCTGGGCTGGATGAAGCAGCTGTTCGAGGTGGACACCAGCTCGGACGACGCCGACTCGTTCATCGAAGCCGTGAAGACCGATTTCTTCAGCGAGCGCGTGCTGGTGTTCACGCCCGCCGGGGACGTGGTGAACCTGCCGCGGGGCTCCACGCCCATCGATTTCGCGTACCACGTGCACACCGAGGTGGGGCACAGGTGCATAGGCGCGCGCGTGAACGGCGAGATAGTGCCCCTGAACCACGAGCTGACCACCGGCGACCGCGTGGAGGTCTTGACGAACCGTTCCAGCCAGTACGGGCCGTCGGCCGACTGGGTGAACATCGTGGTCACCCGCGGCGCCAAACAGAAGATCAAGCACTACTTCCGCGCCCAGGCCCGGCAGATGCAGCTCGAGAGCGGCCGGCGCTCGTTGGAGCGCGCGCTGAGGCGCCGCAGCCTGCCCGTGGCCAAGCTGACCACCCGCGCGAAGCTCGAGGAGGTGGCCAAGCAGCTCATAAAGGTGGACAACACCGACGAGCTGCTGTTGGCGCTGGAGTCGGGCCGCCTGTCGCCCAAGAGCGTGGTGGAGGCGCTGGTGCCCGACCTGGTGCAGGAGCGCCGCCCCTCGCCCAGCAGCGAGGCGCCCAAGAAGGGCGTGAGCGGCGTGTACGTGGACGGGCTGGACGCGCCCGCCAACCTGGCCAAGTGCTGCAGCCCGGTGCGTGGCGACGACGTGGTGGGCTACGTGACGCGCGGGCGCGGCATAAGCGTTCACCGCGTGGATTGCCCCAACGTCAAGCACCTGATGCTCACCGACAGCGACCGCTTCGTGCAGGTCACCTGGGACAGCCCGTCGGGCGAGGTCTTCCAGGTGGACTTCGAGGTCATAGGCGTGGACCGCCCCGGCCTGCTGAAGGACGTGCTCGACGTGATAAGCGGCATGAACAAGAGCGCCAGCCGCGTGGCGGCCGACGTGCAGAGCGCCATGCGCGCGCGCATCATGTTCCGGGTGGACGTGAAGGACCATTCGGAGATCGAGTTCATCAAGGACAACGTAGGGCGCATTGCCGACGTGACACGGGTGTACAGGAGCAAGCCCGGGTGGAAGGCGTGACGTTATCGGATTCGGTCGCTAGCACCGATAAGATCCGGGTTCTGTTCGTGTGCATGGGCAACATCTGCCGTTCGCCCACGGCCGAGGGAGTGTTCCGCAAGCTGGTGGAGGAGGCGGGCCTGTCGAGCCGCGTGGAGGTGGACTCGGCGGGCACGCACGCCTACCACGTGGGGGACCCGCCAGACGCCCGCTCGCAGGCCGCGGCGGCCGCGCGTGGCTACGACCTGAGTGGACTGCGGGGCCGCCAACTATCGGAGTACGACGCCGAGCAGTTCGATTACGTGCTGGTGATGGACCGCGACAACTACAACCGCACCGTTGGCCTCTTCGGGAGCGCCGAGCCGAGCGATGGGCAACGCGCCCGAGTGCGGCTGTTCATGGACTTCGCAGCTGGGCGTGCCGAGGTGGAGGTGCCGGACCCCTACGCGGGCGGGTCCGAGGGCTTCGAGCTGGTGCTGGACATGATCGAGGAGGCTGCTGGCGGGTTGCTGGCTGAGATAAGTGCCCGCTTGGCGTCTTTCGACGCCGGTGTACATGAAATGAGCGCCCCGCCGGTTTCCAACGGCACCTGACGATCACCTCTTAAGGCTGCTTCTTCCGACCTGACCTGGTTCGAGGGTCGCCACCGCGCTGGTCCGACGGGGCAGGGGGATGGTAACACGGTCGGTGACGGTCGGCATTTGGTGCCGCGTGGTTCTCGTTATTCGGCCTGTTGTCTGGGTCTCTTGAGTCCCCCTTACCCGTTTCCTCATATGTGAAGTACCCCGCAAACGTTCTGTCTAGGCGATAGCGAGGCCGCTTCTTAGCCCTTGCCTAGTTGTCGTGCATGAGAGGATCCAGTGGAAGTAAGAGTCTCGTAAGGATTGCCTGCTAGGCTTTCCTCAGCACGGGCAAAGCCTGTGCGGGAACTACCAGGCGACCGGGCCAATAATCCATTTCATTTCCCGGGAGCCCATTCGGAAGGAGCGCAAAATGCGCAACCGTAAGACGCAAGGCTTCACCCTGATCGAGCTGCTGATCGTTATTGCGATCATCGGCATCCTCGCCGCCGTGCTCATCCCGAACCTCATGCAAGCACGCCGCGCCGCCGGCACGCGCGCTGCTGAGGCTTACGCGGCCAACGTCTACACCGCCGTCAACGCCTACCTGGCTGAGAACGTAAATGCGAGTGTTGATACTGCGATTGCAGGAGGTTGTGCCCCGGCGGTTGGCTACTCGCTCGGCGGCTACAAGGTTTCCACAGTAAACACGAATATCGTTTCGGAGTGCACGCTGGCGAAAGTGGGCGGCGACGCTCAGGTCACCGTCACGTTCGGTGATGGCACCACGAATAGTGGGGCCACCTACGTTCTGCCGAAGTGACACGCGGTCGATCCTAGGTTTAGTGACAGAGGGCCGCCCTTCGGGGCGGCCCTCCTCTTGGTAGGCCCGGCAGGGCACCCGCACTTGGCGGTGAGAGCCCGGTCTAGGCCCGGCAAGGGGCATCGCTAGTCGAACGGCAAGGGTCGTCATTGCTGAGGTGAGATCCGAATGAGGCCGTAGGCAAAGTGCTGCCCGGATGAGCAGGAACCGCATAGAAGGCGGCTTCGCTGGATTTTGGAGTCGAGTATACTCAGTCGAGTATACTCATAGTCCGGAGCTTGAATTGCAAGCGTGGTCGTAGATGCGACGGCACAAGGGTGAAGGTGGGTGCGCACTATGCGGAGGACCACTGAATGGCCGCAATACTACCGGCAAACGGGGGTCGTGGTATAGACCGGTACGGATCAACACGGGCGGCGCGGTAGGTCGGGCCAATGAGTGTGAATGCCGGAACGCGTAGTGACAGGGCTTGGCCTTGAGTATTATAGGTTGTAGGGTCTCAGATCGTATGGTGATGTTCGATTCCCGCCCGGAGGGTAGTGACTGCGTGGTGCCTTTGCGTCAAGCTCCAGGGTAACGAGAGACAATCCTGATCCGAAAGTGATGGGCGCCAATATCTCATTGGTACAAAATGGGCGCTCACCTACTTGGATTGCCTCATGCGCACGCAAGGCGCCTTGGCGTCAATTGCACCTACCTCCGGAGCGAGCGATTCCAACGACGTCCGCGCCACGTCAAGGTGCTCGCTCGAGGAGCGTTGGTCGCGCCAGATCGCCTCGCCGGAGAAGAACCGCTCGAGCCCGCAGGCCGCTACGAGGCCCGCCTGCTGCCGGTCCGTCAATTCGCTCGCAACACGCACATATGTGTCAACTGACTGGTATGGGAAGCGTCTCAAAAGATCGATGTAACCGTTGAGGTCGCCCTCTCGCGCCCGCGTCTCAGCACGGGCCTGTTGCAACCAGAAGGCGAGTGGATACAACCGTTCCCACTCAGTCCATCGTGGGTCGGCCGAGTCCTGAAGCTCGCCTAGAGTTTCTCCCAGCATCCTAGGTAGCCCAGCGTACCGTTCGATAGGCTCACAACCCGATTGGCATGGGACCGCGAAGCGCGCGGCTGCCGCACTGGACAGAAGCAACAAAGCCGTTACCGCAACGCGCGTAGTAAGAGTCCCGAACTGGAGTCTGGGCGGTGTCTGGACGGGACATGCGGCTAGCGCCGCTCCCAAGACGGCCCACCACAGCAGGTATTGGATGGGTTGAGAGCTGAAGATATCAAGCGAGAGGATGATGGCCGACGCGGTTAGGGCTCCCAGCAAGCTGGGACTCCAACGGAAGGTCCTATAGGCGGCAATGGCCACCACTGCAAACAGCGCAAGCAGTCCGGGAATCCCCGTTTCCACCGCCGTGAGGGCCACGAAGTTGTGGGGGCTTCCACTCCAAAGCATGGGCTTCTGTTGGTAGGCGTGGTTCACGTGAGTGTAGCTGCCTATGCCGTGACCCAGCGGGCGTGCCTTGAGCGCAGTCCAGGCCTGCTTCCAGAACTCGATACGGGTCCTGAAGCTACCTCTTTCCAACGAGCCCTCCAGTTCCGATGTAGTCGCCTGGGATCGTTGCGCGAGCACGGGAATCATCGTGGAGACTTCACCTGGTGCGTAGAAGCTTGTGAGGCCATAATCCAGCACGGGAACCAGCAGAATGGAGAGCGATATCAGGAGCAATGTCCGGCGCATACCGCCGGGCCGACGCCGCGTCCGTACCAGAACCACCACGATGCTGACGCCAGCCCCCACCGCCAGTCCGAGCACCGAGGCCCTGGAACCGGATGCTAGCGCCATCCAAGCACCTGCGGCGGCGAGCACGCACGCGAGAGCTGTTGCCACCCACGACAACAACCTGGTTAGCCGGATGGTGTGGGCCGCGCCCAGCCACAAGGGCGCGGCGACCGCGCCGACGAAGCCGAGGAAGTAGGGCACGCTGCCACTCCCTTGCGAGGCCGTCAACACGTGTTTGAGAATCACGAGCGTCCCTGCGTACTCGAATAGCGTGAGGCCAGTCACTGTAAGCAAGAAGGCAGGGGATAGGGCGCTAAGCAAAGCTGCGGCTAGAATCAGTGGGAACCACGTGAGCATCGCCCAGGAGGAGCCGGGCGCCAGAGAGTAGAGGACGGGCGTCGCCCAAATCAAGAGCAAAAGGCTAAGGGGGAGGGCGACTCGCGGCGAAGGTCTCACAAATACAAGTGCCAGGACCGCGACGCTTGCGATCAGCGTGTATTCGAGAGGCGCGGGAGTGTCTCCGAACGGGTAATCGTGGAACGCCCTCGACAGGCCGAGGCCGCCGAACACAGCCAAGAGATGCTTCAGTCTTGGGTCCGTGACCACCGCAATCGGGCGAATGGCTTCAGCGGTCGCGCTCATTCGCGAATCATCGCCGGTACCAGCTCCCATAGGCTACGCAGAATGTTACAGGGCGCCGTCCTGCCCCCCCACTATGGGGTACTGGACCAAGGCGTTGCCCTCGTACCCTCATGCAATGAAGCTCAAAGCTGGGTTCACACTAATTGAGTTGATTCTGGCGCTGGCCTTGATGGGCATCTTACTAGCCGTGGGCGTAAGCCGTCTCAACCTGTCTGGCTCCGCAACGAGGCAAGCGGCCGAAGTCGTCTCGGCCGCTGTAAACCGTGCTCGCTATGAGGCCATCCGAACCAATAATACGGCAGGTCTGACTATCACCGCGGGGACAGGTGGGTCGTCTGGCTCGATAGTCATATGTCGAGACGTCGATGAGACGGTCGCTCTTGCATGCTCCACCGGCGCAGTTGCCGAGACTATCGACTTCGACGGCGGCGACCTTGCAAGGGCGGTAATCACGTCTCCGGCCTCAGTGACCTTCTTCTTCGATAGGCGGGGAATCTTGCGTAATCCTTCCAGCACATCACAAGTAATTGCGATTGCCGATAGGTCCGGAAACAACATCAGGACGGTCTCGATTTCGGCAACAGGACGAGCAGAGGTCGTTGAATGAGGACGCGAGTGCGTGGGTTTACCCTTATCGAAGTCCTGATTGCGTTGGCAGTCATTGGTATCGCATTTGCGGCAATGGCGCTTATTCAGGTCAACAACTTACGAGCGACGGCATCCGCGCGGTTGGCGTCTGAGGTCAAGGCTGCTGCCAACGTCGTGCTGGAAGAGCAGATGTCGCTTGTGCTAGCAACGACTACGGACCCTAGCACCGGAGACAAGACGTACGCATTCAATGACTTCTACTGGAGCTGTCCAACCCTTGTGACGCCGTCGGCTGGTGCCCTCGCCGTTGTTACGTCGAGAACCTGCTCCGGCGATGACGAGATCGGCGATGTGGAAGTGAACTACCGCATTCGGGGGGAGTCGGGCGTTCTAGGCGAGGGCCTCCTGACAATTATCGTAACGGCGAACCACAAGCTAGGGACCCAAAGCCTCACGCTCGGTGACAGAGTTACTTGCTACGACGTCTACCCCTCGCCCACGTCACTGGCACCTGAGCCCTGCCCCAAGCCGACCGCAGCCGGAGCTGGTCGCCCATGAGGCCGAAGGCTATTCACAAGACCAGTACCTTGGGCTTCACCGTAGTTGAGCTGTTGATTGCGTCAACCATCCTGGTCGTCGTGCTTGGGATTGCTGGAGTCTTCTTTGCAAGGCAAACCCAGATGCAGCGCTCTACCCAGGCCCGCAATGAACTACAGGACCGCGTTCGGGTTTCAATGCAGCTTGTCACTCAGGATCTGGCCTTGGCGGGGAACTCGGCCGTGATAGATGGCACCGGAAGCAAGACGTCAACCGTTTGGCCGACCTGCTTTGACGGCGGCAAGGGTTGCTTGGTGGTGGCCGACGCCGGAACCTCGATCCAGGTCAGGTATCTATCGTCCCAGTTCCCTGTCGCAGACGCCTGTCGGGATGTTGCATATCGGCTCGATGCTGCTGGGGTCCTCGAGAGGTCTGATGTTGCCTGTGACGCAGCCGCAGCATACTTGCCATTGGCATCGAACCTGGTTCGTTTCGGAGTTGACGTGCAATGCAGTAACGGCACGACATCCACGACGTTCCCCGTTTCGACGTGCCCGCCCGGAGCTTCGTACGGGAGATCGGCCACGGTTCGCGTGATGGGACAGTCACGAACCCCTCTTTCCGGCCCGTCGATAACCGGATGTCCAACTGACAGGCTGTGCTTCGAGATGACGCAAGAGGTTCAATTGCCCAACATGAAGGACCAGTGACCATGCCAACGAGGAGGACCCCTGAAATGCGTTCAAGATCGCAGGCAGGCATAGCACTCATAACCAGCCTAGCAATACTTACTATTGTGGGTGCGCTGATTCTTGGTGCCATACTTACTACCGGAATCGAGCTGAACGTCACAAGGAACGACATGACTGCGGCGCAGGCGCAGTATGCCGCACAAGCCGGCCTTCAGAAGTACAAGGCCGCCCTGTTCCAGGCTTTCAGGTGGGAGGAGTCTGGGGGCGGGAGCTTGACTGCAGCATGTGAGAACAGCCTGTCCACCGGGATCAACTTCACTAGAGCCGCTGGCGGGACCCTCGCGTGGTCAGGCAATCGCATCGTGATGCCGGCGGAAATCGTAACGGATACCGACGGCAATGCCATCGGAAATTACGTTGTCACGTTCCTGCGGGATCCAAACAACGACAGCCGGATAACTATTCAATCGATCGGAACAACGGTCGAAACCAGCGCCATTCGCCGGGCTACGGCGCGAGCGAGCGCTACTTTCATAGTAAGAGACAGCTCTGCGATAGAGCAGGCCGTGTTTGCGGGTACGGGCCACGGGATGAAGTTCTTCAACGGCAACACCATCGTCTATGGTGGCATACACGTCGTGGGAGATGCGAGCTCTCCGAATTCCGTAGTGATCGAAGCAAAGGGCGATGCCGCAGTTCTCAACCATTACACGACTGCCGAAACATCAGGCACCTCGGGGTTCCTGGCCGCAGGAGCCCAGGCCTCGGATAATCTCTGCGCGTCGGTCCGAGTCCAATATGGGAGGGTGGACGTCGGTGGTAGTGCTTCCTTTGGCTCGGCTGCTCACCCGCTGCTCACCGTGGCGGTTGGCGACAGTCCAAACGACATCAACATCAGCGAGGACACGAACTGCGCGAAGGACGGTAAGGGCGTCTGTGCCGAGAGCTTCGGAATATTCGACCTCACTGAAGACGCGCCCACTTTCCCGCTGCTGGACGAGTCGCCCGCTACCGAGTTTTGTGCCGACCCGTTGACTTGGCGCACTTGCATCCGGAACGAGGCCAGTCTCGACGGCATGACCCTAGTTGCTAGCGGCTCGAGTGTGTCGTTAGCGGGTCCCTTGGCGGCTGCTGGAGCCACTCTTCCCGCCGCATGCTCAAGTGCCCTGAATGCGGCCGCGGCCGGCTCGACTAAGCGGATTCAGTTTGGCAACTCGAATCTGGACTGCACTGTTGAGGTGGCGGGGACGCGCTACGGATTCCGCTATAGCCACCCGTCGGGCCTCTTCGAACTCTTCGGCAACGTGAACTTGCAAGGGCTTTCGATGCAGTTCACTAACGACGTCAAGTATAGGGCGATCTCGCGTGGAGAAGACGGGATAGAGACCTTCGCAGGACTGTCGCTTGAAAGCGTGAGTGGCACGGGCGGCCAGTTCATCGCGCAAGGCAACTTCGTTCCGGATGGGGTCGCCGGCAAGTTCCCTGACGTCGTGATGACGGTGATCGCCGAAAGCGACGCGAAATTGCTGAAGAACAAGGGCATGTACGCGCTGCCGGTCTATTCAGGTAGAGACTTCATGGCTTCATCCGGAAGCAAGCTGTTCGGGCAGGTGATTGCCGACAGGTTCTGCACTGTTCAGTCGAGTGGCAGCGCCGATCTTGCCTGCAGCGATAAAGGTGGCAGCCCGGCGGAGATATTCTTCGTGCCGACCGGCTCCAACAGGCCGAAGTCGTTCCGTGCGATTGCCCCGTCCAATGGCCTTCCGACCTTCCGCGTGGAAGCGTACGAGTTGCGGTGACGTGCTGACATCCGACGTTCTGAACTTTGCGTCAAAGGCACGTCGCCGATTCGTGCCCAGGACACTTGCTATCGCAAATGCGTGCTTAAGGCCTGTGGACGAAAGGGCATGTGTAAGACTCCCGTGACACCACCGCCGCTAAGCTGCTGCCAAATGCGACCTAGAGCACATACGCTCCGCAACGCTGGTAGCTCCGGGTTCACCCTCCTGGAGCTGCTGGTGGTCGCCGCCATCATAGGAATAGTGGCGGGCATAGCAGTAATGTCCGGCCGCCCACTGGCGCGGGCGCAGGCCGAAGAAGCCGCGTTCCGGACCGTGCAGCAAAGCGTTTGGCAGGGGGCCACCATGGCGGCGTCGCGGGGGGTGCGTACACAGCTCACCTATACCGGGTCGACCCTCGACGTCATGAACCAGTCCAGCGGTGCCGTCATCAGGACGTTCGAGCTGCCCGCTGCCGCCAGTATCAACGTGCCCAGCGGCACGACCCTCCTCGAGTTCACGCCCCCGGGTAAGGTCGACGAGGCCAGCCTGGCGGCGTTACCAGATCCTTTGACGATCACCTCCAATGGCAGGGCCAGGGACGTTGAGGTCTCGCTGATCGGAGAGGTGCGCCTAAGGTGAGGGGGCTGATGTCCGTGAGTGTTTACCAGCGCCGGTGGTTCGCGGCGAGGCGATCGCAGGGCCTCACCCTGCTCGAGGTCATCCTCGCCCTCGCTGTACTCGCCATAGTCGGGGCAGTCTTCACCACCGCAGTGCTGCGTAACCTGAGGCACACGACCACTGCCGGCACTCGCACCCAAGCCGCCCAGGTGCTCAATTACTTCGGGCGTCGCATCGTAGGCGGGGACTCAGCGCTCCAGCCGGCTAGCGGTGACACCCTCTCTTGGGGCTACGAGCAGCTCGCCGCGGCGTTTCCCGACATCGGAGGCGCTACGGGAATGGCAGATGTTGACCGTTACCGGGTAGACGTCTCGGCGGTAGGCACCTCTACGGTGGCGGGCGCCACATTGCAGCAGTACGACGTTTTGGTTTGCTTCGAGGCCCCGGACGGAGAGAGCTGCGTGACGGGCACCACCCTCAGCTCTTCCGCAAGCTCGACCGGCTCGACACCCCCGCTGCCCGGTGTCAACTAGGAGGCCCTGCGTATGAACAAGCAAGCAAGACACCAGGGCATGACCCTCATCGAGACGCTGGTAGCGTTGTTCATCTTCGGCATCGTGGCCATGATCGCTACGTCGGGCGTCATCAGTGCCCTTAGGGTGCAGGGGGTGAATGAGGCTGCCACCAGCGCTCAAGCCAAACTGCGGCGAGTGGTCGAGGTGTTCACCCAGGAACTGCGTAGCGCCGTCCTCGGCGGCGTGAGCAACCAGCCCTATGCCTCGGACAACTCCAGCATCTCGTTCCTCCTGCTCGACGGCGGCGCAGGCTACCAGGTCTTGCCCCACGACCAGGGTAGCGGCTTCCCGGCCTCCGTCAACTTCGAGATCATCGCGCCTGGCGGTGCGGCGGAGGTGACGGCGGCGCTTAACGGTCAGCAGATCATGCTGATAAACGGCAATGGCGACGCTACCGTGCTGCAGGTAACGAACGTAGCCGCCACCAAAGGGCCAGGGAGCGCCACCTATCGAGTGGTGCACAACGCTTGCGCGAACACCATCGATTACACGCCCAACTCCACGCTGATCATGCTGGTGACTTCGCTCGGGATGAGTTTCGACGCCGCCACCGGCACCCTCAACCAAACGAGTGGAGGCGGCGCCGAGGTGCCGATGGCCTTCTCGCTCGATGGGGTGGAACTCGAGTACATCTACCTCCTCGATGACGGCACCAGCCGTGTGCTCTCCGCGCCCTACGCGGATGCCAACGGCAACCCGGTCAAGCGCGGCAACGTTGCCGGCGAGAACGTGAGCCTAGCCCGGATCCAGCTGACCGTGAGCGCGACCGAGCCGAGCGGCGCTGGTCACAGCGTGAGCAGGTCGTACACGGGTCAGGTCGAAATGGCCTCTAACCCGAGCTTCAGGATTGACAGGGTGGTGCCATGCATACCTTAAGAAGTCGACGCGGAGTAGCCATGCTCTACGCCCTCCTCCTGATGGTCGTGGTGGTAGGGATCGGCACGCTCATGTTCGCGCGGACCGTCAATGAGATCAAGCATAGCGGCGATGACGCGGCCATCATCCAGACCCTGCTCCTTGCGCGTGGCGCAGCCAACATGGGTGGCGCGGTCATGCAGGGCGCCGTGAGGGCCGAGCTCGAGAACATCGTCGAGGCAGACTCCAGCACCACGAACCGCTGGTCGTTCGGCACCGGGAACGCGAGCAGTACGGCACCCGACGCGTCTAGCGTTGCCACTGCCCTGACTACAGGAAGCTCCAGCGTGGCTCGTAAGCTGCAGACGAGTGTAGACGCTGCACTATGTAATCAGGCCATCCCGCTTACCGGGGCCGGAACGGCCTGGTTCCGTGTCTACTTCACCGATAGCGCCTGTGGCGTGGCCCTCCCAGCCAGCGTGCAACTGCCGGCAGGACGCTTCGTTTCCGGCATTCCTCGCGGCAAGGGATCGGGGGCGGAGCAGGTCTACGCCCTCCCGTTCGTGCTCGTCGCCGAAGGCAGCGTTGGCACCTACAACCGAAACGTGGTGGCGCAAGGCGAGTACCGCTTCGAGGTCGGTCGCGCCTCCTTCGCCAAGTACGCGCTCTTCACCAACGTCCACACGACGGGCCCCAACGGCAACGACATCTGGTTCACGGACCGCACACTGTTCGACGGTCCCGTGCACACCAACAACTACTTCCGCTTCTACGACCGCCCGTGGTTCGGCGGCCCGGTCACTAGCGCCGGCTGTGACGACGTCCGAGCCGACCGCTGCGCTAAGTACGGCCTGCGTGGTGCCGAGTTCTACGACGAGGGGCTTATCTCGTCCGCCAACATGAGCCCGTCCGCCACCAACCCCAGCTACCGGAACGTCTACGGCACCCACGCTCCGGAACTCACGGGCGGCGTGGCCTGGGAAGCGGCCTACGTGCCGCTGCCTGCCAACAACCAGGACCAGGAGGCAGCAGCCAACACTGCCGGACTGATGTTCGGAAGCAGCCTCGACAGCCTGACTCTTTGGGCAGCCAACAGCGCCGGTGAGTCGCCCACAAGGGACGCCTCGGGCGAGTTCCAGCCTCCCGCCACCCACCAGTTCATCCAAGCCTGCACGAGCAAGAAAGACTCCAGCTGCACAACATACCGCTACGACGACAGCGGTCTGCTCGAGAGGCGCAGCGGTAACGGCCCGAACTACACGTGGACCACCGTACGCGCCAACTTCAATGGCGTCCTCTACACACAGGGGAGCGTCGATCACTTCACGGGGCCTGCGCGCGTACCCTCGAACAGCAACGATCCCCGAAATGCGCCTCCCGCGCTGGCATCTTTCGCGCAGCTCACCCTGGCGGTCGACGACAACGTCACGATTACGGGTGATCTGAAGTACGAGAGGCCCCCATGCACGGGAACCCCGAAGCGCGTAGATGGTGTCGTCGTGCCGGCAGAGTGTGACGACCTGGACGCCGCCAACGTACTGGGCGTCTACACCCAGACGGGTAATATCAACTTCGGCCATAACAACAGCAAGACGCGCGACAACGCGCCATACGACGTGACCGTCCATGGCGTGTTGATGACGAGCCGCGGCCGGGTCCAGGTCGAGGACTACTCCAACGGGGGCGTACGCGGCTCGGTCAACCTCCTCGGCGGAATAATCGAGTATTACTACGGTGCTTTCGGAACCTTCAACGCCGGCTCCGGGAACCAATCCAGCGGTTACTCGCGCGCCTTTACCTACGACCGGCGCATGTCCATGGGGATCGAGCCGCCATACTTCCCGACGGTCATGCAAGACGGCGTGAAGGGCGTGTCGGTCTTCAGTTTCGGGCAGAGGGAGCAGCTCTACTAGGGCGTGTTCACACTATATGTGGTAGTGTGTGTCATGCAGCTTACTCGCGAGCAGTTCGCCCTGATCGAGCATCTCTTGCCGGTGCAGCGCGGCAACGTGCGCATCGATAACCTTACGCTCCTGAACGCGATCCTTTATGTCGCGGTGAACGGCTGCACCTGGCGCGGGTTGCCCGCACGCTACGGTCGCTGGCACACGGTCTACACGCGCATGAGTCGGTGGGCGAAGGCCGGTGTCCTCGACCGCGTGTTCGAGGAGCTCCAGATGCTCCAGCTCCTGCGCGTCAGGATCGAGGTCGTCAGCCTCGACAGCACCAGCATCAAGGTGCACCCGGACGGGACGGGGGCCCTGAAAAAGGGGGGCCTCAAGCCATCGGCCGCAGCCGCGGCGGGCTCAACACCAAGGTTCATCTGGTTGCCGCGGGCCTCAAGCAGGTCCTCGGCTTCTGCCTGAGCCCCGGCCAAGCGCACGACGCGCCCATCGGACGTGAACTGCTCCAGGGCCTCGGGGTCGACAACTTGCAGATCCCGCTCATCATGGACCGCGCCTACGAGGGCAACGAGACGCGCTACCTGGCGCAGTCGCTGGGCTTCGAGCCGGTGGTGCCACCGCTGCAAACGCGGCGAGACCCATGGGAGTACGACACCGAGTTGTACAAGCGCCGCAACGAGATCGAACGCCAGTCGGACGCATCAAACGCTTCCGACGCGTCTTCACCCGCTACGACAAGACCGACCTGATGTTCAGCGCCTTCATCACCGACCAACTCCGTTAGCGTGAACACGCCCTAGTCGGCAGGCTCGATCGGCAGTTGTCATCGGCCCCACCCGTTCAGGCGTGGGGCCGATGACATTCTCGAGACTCGATGGTGGAGCCCCCGCGGGTGCCCTGGACTAGGGAACGACCGCCGGGACCGCTGTAGAAGTCCAATCGGGGGTGTATACGCCGGCTGTCACCCTCATACTGCTCATGGTAGAGTAATCTTCTTCACAACTCAGGTGGATGCATGGGGGCTACAGCCAACTGCGCCCTCGCCAGCCACCACAATGGGAGGGAAGATGAACAAGGCTCGAGTAAGCTTGGTCCTCGGAGCGGTGCTGGCCCTGGTGCTGGCGGCGTGTAACTCGGTACAGGAGAGCGGGGCGCTCGAAGCGCAGGCCAGCAAGGGGAACCTGCGCCTCAACGTGCTCCTCAACACCGACGCCAGCCCGCAGGTGCTGGCCGAACTCTGGCGCTACGGGCAGGTGCGCGACGTGCTCGAGGCCATCGACGGCGTCACCATGAATGCCAAGGCCGATCGGCTCCAGGCAATCCGGGCGCTGCCCTTCGTCGCCGCGGCCAGCCCCGACGCCGAGCGCTACGCCGCACCCATCGACACGGTAGCCGCCGCCGACTTCACGAACGGTTTGAGCACTTGGGACCAGGACGCGATCAACGTAACCGACTTCGGCTTCGACAATCGCCAAGTCGAGTTCGCGGGCTCTGGAGTCTATGTCGCCGTGGTGGACACCGGACTGGTGGACAGCTGGCGGCAGTTCTTCCCTCAAGAGCGCATTGCCGTGGAGTACGCCAAATCGTTCGGCGGTGGTGGTGGGGAACGCGGCAAGGTCTCCGAGCAGCCCAACAAGTGGGAGCACGACACGAACAGCCACGGCACCCACGTGACCAGCACCATCCTGGGCTTCAGTCTGCTCGGCACGCCGATCAACGGCACGGCACCCATGGCGACCGTCATCCCGGTCAAGGTGCTGAACCAGAACGGCTCGGGCTGGTCGTCGGTGGTGGCGGCAGGTATCGAGTACGTTGGCGATCTCAAGGCAGGACCCCTCAAGGATTCGCCAGTCGTCATCAACATGA
>Ga0265293_10008905_pt1 | contig 14633 bp, 15 predicted proteins | sample Munlanlewell138R_FD_192505 | JGI IMG/M metagenome (GOLD analysis project Ga0265293, IMG submission 192505) | Leachate microbial communities from a municipal landfill in Southern Ontario, Canada - Leachate well 138R | ecosystem: Engineered > Solid waste > Landfill > Unclassified | place: Canada...
CTGCAGAGCATGATCCGCCGCTTCCTCAAACTGTCGCCCGCGCGCCACTAGGCAGGGCAGACGCAGGCGGCAAATGACGCTTGCCGGCAGTTGCGGCCGCAGCTTCCAATTGACGGCAGCCGGCACATTGGGTAAGATAGAAACAACAAGAAGGAACAAAAGTTCTGAACGTTCAGATCCACTCATCGTCCATAGTTTAGCAGGAGGTTTACATGGCCAAGGGAGCCAAATCAAAACAGGATATCAAACCGATCGAAGATAAAGACCGCCAGGCCGCCCTCAAGGCCGCCCTTGACCGGATCGAAAAAGATTACGGCAAAGGCGCTGTGCTGACACTGGGAGACACGGAGGTCATGGAAGTCGAATCCATCCCCACAGGGGCACTTTCACTGGATGTGGCCCTGGGAATAGGCGGCCTGCCCCGCGGGCGGGTGATCGAAATCTACGGACCTGAGTCTTCCGGTAAAACGACGGTGGCTCTGCACAGTATTGCTGAGGCCCAGAAGAGAGGCGGCATCGCTGCCTTTATCGATGCCGAGCACTCGCTGGACCCGTCCTACGCCGAGAATCTGGGTGTAGATATCGAAAATCTCATTGTTTCTCAGCCGGATTACGGCGAACAGGCCCTTGAGATCGCTGAAGCACTGGCGCGTTCCGGGGCGGTTGATATCATCGTCATCGACTCGGTGGCAGCTCTGGTCCCCCGGGCGGAGATCGACGGGGAGATGGGGGATGCCGTCGTAGGCCTGCAGGCCCGGCTCATGTCCCAGGCCCTGCGCAAACTGGCCGCTGTCATCAACAAGAGCCGGACCATGGTCATTTTCATCAACCAGCTGAGAGAGAAGATCGGTGTCATGTTCGGCAACCCTGAAACGACTACAGGCGGCCGGGCTCTGAAATTTTACGCCAGTGTCCGTCTGGATATCCGCCGGATTGGGAAGATCGAGCAGGGTGACCGCATGATCGGATCGCGGACCCGGGCCAAGGTCGTCAAGAACAAAGTGGCCCCGCCCTTCCACGAGGCAGAATTCGATATTTTGTACGGCTACGGGATCTCCCAGACCGGCTGTGTCCTGGACATGGGTGTGGACGCGGGGATCATTAAAAAGAGCGGTTCCTGGTTTTCCTACAATGACCAAAGACTGGGCCAGGGCCGGGACAATGTGCGGGCTTTTCTGGAAGATGAAGCCAATCAGGAGCTCTACCAGGAGATTGAGGCACAGGTGCGCGGACACTATCTGGACGAAAGCGGCCACAAGACCTCCGGTCACGCCTTGGCGGATGAGGGGGCTGAGGATCTTCTGGATACGGATGTTGACGCCATGCTCGGACTGGATCTATGAGCCGGGATGCGGCTTTTGAGGAAGCACGAATTAAGGCAGCCGCCTTTATCGGCATCAATCGATCCAAATCGTCCGGACGCGTCAGGAGAAATCTCCTGGGCAAGGGCGTGGAACCTGCCATTGCTGACGAGGTAGTCCGTTATTTCACGGAAATTGACTATATCAATGACGGGAGGGCAGCCCAGGCGGTTGCCTCCCGTTACCAGGGGCGCAAAACCCGTTCCCGCAGAGCCATGCTGCAAACCCTGATACAAAATGGGATCGATACGGAAGCTGCCAGGCGCTTTGTTGAAGGCCTGGAGGATGACCCGACAACAGCTCTGGAACTGTGCCGGCATTTGGCACCTGTCATCGAAGAGGGCCGGCTTGACCAGGCCATGAAGGAATTGGTCAGACGCGGTTATCCTGCCGGTCTGGCCCGCGACACCATAAGAAAGTATCTGGCCCTGGAGAAGTCCCAGGGTGCCTGAATCCGATTCATGAACAAGAATTCTTATTATTTGCTTTCACTTGGCTGCCCCAAGAATGAAGTGGACGCCGAATGCATGAGCGCCCTTCTTGTTGAGGCCGGTTATGTCTTTGCAGCTGATCCGGCTCAGGCCCGTTTCCTGATTGTAAACACCTGCGCTTTTTTGGAATCAGCGGTTGAGGAGGCTATCGAGGCGATTCTGCAGCTGGCGGACCAGAAGGGTGAGGAATCCTATCTGGTGGTGGCCGGCTGTCTTGCCCAGCGTTACAAGGAAAAAATCTGCCAGGAGATGCCCGAGGTTGACGCTATTATCGGGACAGGTGAGTACGGATCTATCGTTTCATTGCTCGGTGAACTGGAGGCCGGACAGAATCTCCGCCATCACAGGCCGGAGCGGCCGCGGGATCTGTCTTACCTGAATACGGCCAGGATGCCTTCCGCTCCCCGGGGAACCTACGCCTATCTGAAGATTGCGGAAGGCTGTTCCAATGTCTGCGCTTTTTGCGCCATCCCCGGCATTCGCGGTCCCTTCCGCTCCAGGCAGCCTGACGATATTATCCGGGAGGCCCGACGGCTGACGGATGCAGGTGTCCAGGAACTGATCCTGGTCGCCCAGGATACGACCCGTTACGGGCTGGACTTACCGGAAAAGACAAGCCTGGCCGATCTGCTTTCAAGGCTGACCGAAGAAGTACCGGCCGTCGGTCTTATCCGCTGCCTCTATTTTTATGCCGGCGCCGTTACGGACCGCTTGATCCAGGAGATGGCGGACAACCCCAAGGTTGCCCATTACGTGGACCTTCCCATTCAGCATGCCTCCAACAGGATTCTTGCGGCCATGAGACGGCATGAGACCATCGAGTTGATCGGCCATGTCATTGAACGTTTCCGTAAGCAGATTCCTGATGTCATAATCCGGTCAACCGTTATCACAGGCTTTCCGGGGGAAAATGAGGAGGACTTCCAGCTCCTCCTTGAGGCAGTCCGAAAATTCCGTTTTGACCGCCTTGGCTGTTTCGTTTATTCGGCGGAAGAAGGCACGGTTGCCGCATCCCTGCCGGGGAGAGTCGAGCCGGCCCTGGCCGAGTGGAGGCGGGGAAAACTCATGGAGATCCAGCAGCAGATCAGCCTCGAATCCAACCTGCAGAGGGTCGGCCAGGTAACCCCTGTCCTCCTTGAAGGAGTTGAAGAGCGTGGTATACTCTTTCAAGGGAGAAGTTACGGCGAAGCGCCGGAGATCGATCCCGTTCTTTTTGTTGCCGCGACTGCTCCGCATCTGACCATCGGAAGCCGGCCGCAAGTCCGCATCATTGATGCGAAACCGTACGAATTAATAGGGGTATCTTTGGATGAATATCGCGAATAAATTGACACTTTCAAGGATCGTCATGATCCCTTTGATTTTGTTTTTTCTCCTGCCGCTTCCTTACTGTGAAACCTGCGCCTTCTCCGGCTTCATCGTTTCCGCTCCGGGGCGTGTCATTGCCTTTGTCATCTTTATACTGGCTGCCATGACTGATCTTCTGGACGGCATGCTTGCGCGCAAACAGGGCCTGGTATCCAATTTCGGCAAATTGGTGGACCCTATCGCCGACAAGCTTCTGGTCCTTTCGGTCTTCACGGCTTTTGTCCAGCTGGGTCGGGTTTCGACTTTTGTCATCGTACTGATTGCGGCCAGGGAGTTCATCGTCACCGGCATCCGGATGGTAGGGGTCGAGCACGGGCTGGTCATCGCTGCCAGCTGGTTCGGCAAGATCAAGACAGTCTTCCAGATCATCACCCTGTGCACGCTCATGTTCGAGCCCATCATGGTGCAGTGGATTAATCCTGAGCTTCCCTTCATCGGTTACGGTCAGCCCTGGACCATTCCGGCGGATATCCTGATCGGCATAACGCTTCTTCTTACCTTGTTTTCAGGCCTGGATTATTGGCTTAAGAATAAAGAAATGTTGGCGGGGACTCTCAAGGCCTGACCTTTGGCTCTTGGAGTGTTTCCGCGAAACTTGAATTTAGGAGGGTCCTTTATGACAAAACAAGAAATATTCGGACGGATTCAGACGATCCTGGCAGACCAGCTTAGTATTGAGACCGATTCGATTGAGATGACATCCAGTATCATCGAAGATCTCAACGCCGATTCACTGGATATCGTCGAGCTGGTCATGTCGCTGGAGTCCGAATTTGACCTGGCCATTATGGATGAAGAAGCGGAACGGATCCGCACGGTCGGCGACGCCGTCGATTTCATCCACGCCCATCTGTAAAAAGGCAGCCCGCCCCCTTCGGGGCGGGATCCTACTTCCATCAAACCGTGTCGACTGATCTTGACTCCCTTGAGAATCGCCTGGGATACGCTTTCACAAGCCGAGCCCTGCTTCTTGAAGCCCTGACCCACGCCTCTTATGCTTACGAGCAGGAGGGAGGGGCGGCGGATAATCAGCGTTTGGAATTCCTGGGTGACGCAGTTTTGCAGCTGGTCATGACCGACTATCTCTTCCAGCAGGATCTGACCGCCCAGGAAGGCGTCATGACAAAGAAGCGGGCGGGCCTTGTCTGCGAACAGACCCTGGCCCAGGTCGCGCTTTCCATCGGACTGGGTGCCTTTCTCCGTCTTGGACACGGGGAGGCCGGCTCGGGGGGAGCTGCCAATCCGGCACTTCTTTCGGATGCTCTGGAAGCCCTTCTGGGCGCTCTCTATCTGGACGGGGGGCTGGAGACTTCTCGCCGTATTATTCTTGAGCTCTTCTCGCCCTATTTTGGTCTGGCTCTGGATGGACGGCTGACCTACGACCATAAGAGCCGTCTTTATGAGTGGGCCCAGTCGCAGCCTGATACTTCCATTGACTTTCAGGTCAGGGAAGCGGCTGGCCCCGAACATGACCGGTTCTATACAGTGGATCTATACGTAGATGGCTGTGTGCAGGCCTGGGGCCAGGGGAAGACCAAGAAATCTGCGGAACAGGATGCATCGCGCCGTTTCCTTGAAATGAAGGGGGATGGACAGACGTCATGCTGAAGTCGCTGGAGATTCAAGGTTTTAAGTCTTTTCCTGATTACACCAAGATCGAATTCCATAAGGGGATCACAGCTATTGTAGGCCCCAACGGAGCAGGCAAATCCAATATTACGGATGCCATACGGTGGGTTCTGGGTGAACAGAGCGCCAAAACGCTGCGCGGCCAACGGATGGAAGATGTCATCTTTGACGGAACTGCCCAGCGGCGGCCGGTCAGTTTTTCCGAGGTGACCCTGACCATAGACAACAGCAAGCGGATCCTGGACATCGAATACGAGACGGTAGCACTGACCCGCCGTTATTACCGATCCGGTGACAGCGAATATCTGATCAACAAGACGGCCTGCCGTCTCAAGGATATTCACGGCCTGCTCATGGACACAGGCATCGGCCTGGAGGGCTACTCCATCATCGGGCAGGGCCGGGTCGACGAGATTCTCAGCAACAAATCGGAAGACCGCAGGGCACTCTTTGAAGAAGCTTCAGGAATTGTTCAGTACCGCAGCCGCAAGGACGAGGCACTCCGCAAGCTGGAACGAAGCGAGCAGAACCTGGTCCGGGTGGATGACCTCCTGGATGAACTGGCCGATCGCTCCCTTCTGCTGGAAAAGCAGGCGGTGGACGCCAGGGCCCACATCGAACTGGCAGATAAGTTTCGCAGACTGGACACAGCCCTGATCTGCCGGCAGATTGAAAGCCTGGAAGAACAGGAGGCCAAGCGCAAGGGAGAGCTGGCCCTGGCGGAAGCCGACCTGATCCAGGCACGACAGGCACGGCAGGACAAGGGTTCCACTTACCAGCGTTCCCTGGAAGGGATTGATGAGCTGGACCACCTGCTGGAAGATGAACAGAAGCGCTTCAACCAACTGTCGGTCGCCGAGACGGAGCATTCAGGCCTGGACGCCCTTTACAAAGAGAAATATGCCTCTTCCAAAGAGGGAGCCGAATCCCTGCTGGAAGAGAAGAACCGCCTGGTTATGATGGTTCTGTCTGCTGAAGAGGATCTGGCCGGCCGGGCATCCAGACGGGCGGATCTGACCGGGCGCAAGGACCAGCTGGCAGAAGAACTGCAAGAAGAAAAAACGCGTCTGCAGGCCATGACGGAGACCATGAAACGCCTGGAAGGGGACAGATCACGGGCCGAAGGAGAACGCGAGGAAGCAGCGCTTGACCTGGCCTCCCTCAGGGCTTCCCTCCAGGAACATGTAGGCGAAAGCCAGGCCTTGAAAGCGCGCCAGGACCGCCTGAAGCAAGAAACCGCCTTGCTGGCTGAAGAGCACCGGCAGAGTCTTGCGGCTCAGGAAGCCTTTGCCTCCAAAGAGGCGGAATTGGAAGCCAGGGTCAGGGAGCTTGATGAAAAGTCACTCCAGGCCAGACAGCATACGCTGGCGGCACATGGAAAGGCTGACCAGACGGAAGAAGCCATGGAGCTTCTGAAGAAGGAAATCAGTCAGCTGTCTTACGAAGCGGATACACTGGAACGTCTGGAACGCGACTACGAAGGCTATACGCGGCCTGTCCAGCAGGTTATGCAAGAGAGTGAGCGATCGGGGGAGGCCGGGCTTTACGGCCCTCTTGGGGCCCTCCTGACGGTCGATGAAGAGATCCGTGATGCCGTTGACGTGGCCCTGGGGGCGAGTGCCCACCACCTGGTCTGCGACAAACCTGAGACGGCCAAGCACTGGATCGATTGGCTGCGGCGTACACGGGCGGGTCGGGCGACCTTCCTGCCGGTCAATTCCCTGTCATCCGGCCGTGTTGATGCAGCTTCACGTGCTTTGGCCGAGGCTGACCGGGGCTGGATAGGAATTGCGGCGGAACTGGTCTCCTACGACAGAGGAATTGAACCCGCGGTGCGGCAGGTTCTGGGCAGGACTCTGGTCGTCGAGAGTCTGGATGACGCCGTCCGCCTGAGCGGAGTTCTGAACCGGAAATTCGCCATCGTGACGCGGACGGGCGAGATCGTCCACAGGGGCGGTTCCATGTCCGGCGGTTACCGCAGTCCCCACTCAACCGGCGTCCTGGGCCGGCCGGGCCGGATACAGGCAGCGCGAAATGAGGTCAAACAAAAGGAAGCGGCTTCCCTGAAACTTTCAGCCGATTTCGAGGGATTCAAGGAGCAATTGGCACTGGCCGCCTCCAGGGAGCAGGAGACCCTGGATCTGCTGGTAGCTGTGCGAAGGGATCTGGCGGGGACCGCAGCCGAGCACAAGGCGGCCCGGGCAAGCTGTGAACGAATGGCAGGCGACCTTGCCAAATTGGAGGACGAGGCTGGCCAAACCCTCGATCGGCTGGCGCAGCTGGAAACCTCCATGGCTCAGGCAGGGGAGACCATCCGTGAGAAAGAATTGCGTCGGGGGCTTCTGGAAGAAGAGATTGGCCGCCTGAGGCAGGATCAGGCCGCAGATGCCCAGGCTTACGACGACTGCCGCAGTCAGGTTACAAAGCTGGAATTTTCCATCGCGTCCATTATGGAGAGCTTGGCGCAATTTGACTCCATGACGGCCAGAGCCGGTCAGGAAATCGATTCATCAAAGCTGAGGCTGACCTCGCTGGAACGTGAATGGGCCAACCAGACAGCCCGCATGGAAGAGGCCAGGGAGAATCTGGCAGCCAACGAGGAAGCCTGGCAGGAAGTCAGCTTGCAGATCAATGCCTGCAAAGAAAATGTAGAAAACCTCCTGGCCCGCCGCGACGAACTCTTCCAGGGGCAGCGCAGCCTCCTGGAGCAAATGAATCAGGCCAACGATCATCTGACCACCTTGAATACCGCCTTTGAGCGAAACCAGTCGGAGCTTTCGCGTCTCAAACAGCAGATTGATGAGCAGCTCAACCGCCTGTGGGAATCACACGGGCTGACCCGGGCTGAAGCCATGGAGGACATGGCGGAGCTGCCGTCCGTATCCAGGGCAAGCTCCGAACGGGCTGCTCTCAAGCGGCAGATTGACGAGCTGGGGCCGATCAATCACAACGCCATCCGGGACTTCGAGGCTCTGACTTCCCGGATTGACTTTACCCGCTCCCAAAGGAAGGATATTGAGCAGGCCAGGTCTGAGCTGGAAGGTGTCATCCGCGAGCTCGATCAATCCATGCGCGAACAGTTCAGCCAGACCATTCACCACATTAATCAGAATTTCAACCAGGTCTTCTCGGAGCTCTTTTCGGGCGGCCAGGCCGAAATCGTCCTGGAGGGAGAAGAGGATGTTCTTCTGGCTGACATCGGGATCAAGGCCCAGCCGCCGGGCAAAAAACTCCAGAAACTGTCACTGCTTTCCGGCGGGGAACGCTGCCTGACCGCCATCGCCCTACTTTTTGCCATTCTGAAACTCAAACCGGCACCCTTTTGCGTTTTCGATGAAGTGGAATCAGCACTGGACGACGCCAATGTCAAACGCTTCACAGACTACGTCCGCCGCTATGCCTGGTCCATGCAGTTTATTCTGGTCACCCACCGCAAGGGGACCATGGAGGCCTCAGACCGCCTCTACGGCGTCACCATGCAGGAACGGGGCATTTCGCGGGTCCTGTCCATGGTTCTGTCTTCCGCGCTGCCCTATGGAGATTAACGGAGGCGGGCATGAGTCTCTTTGAATCGTTTCGGCAAGGTCTTTCCAAAACACGCGACTTCCTGGCGGCCGGTATCACACGCATGTCGGCGGGTCTTGGCATCTTTGATGAAGATATGCTGGACGAGCTGGAAATGATGCTCATACAGGCCGATTGCGGAATCACAGCCTCAAGCGAAGCAATCGAAGCCATCCGCTCTCATATAAAGCAGACAGGAGACGCGTCACAGGAAGGTGTTCTGGCTGTCCTGGCCCGGACCCTGGCTGCCATGATGGAAGAAAAGCAGCTGAAGATTGAAAAAGACAGACTGACCATTTACCTGATGGTTGGCGTCAACGGAACCGGCAAGACGACAACATCCGCAAAACTGGCACAAAGGGCGAAAAGCCAGGGCTATTCCGTCCTTATGGCAGCCGCGGATACCTTCCGGGCTGCAGCGGTTGAGCAGCTGAAGATCTGGGGGGAGCGGACACGTACGACCGTAATCGCCCATGAGACCGGGTCTGATCCTGCCGCAGTCGTCTTTGACGCCCTTTCAGCGGCAGCTGCCCGCAAAACAGAATTGCTGATTATTGATACAGCCGGCAGGCTCCACACCAAACGCAACCTTATGGACGAACTGGCAAAGATCCGACGGGTCATCGACAGGGAAGCACCGGATGCTCATCTGGAAACGCTTTTGGTCATTGATGCTACGACCGGCCAGAACGCCATTGTTCAGGCAGATGCCTTTTCGCGTGCGGTTCAGGTAACAGGGCTTGTCATTACCAAGCTGGACGGCAGCGCCAGGGGCGGTGTCGCCATAGCAGTCTCCCGTGAGACGGGCCTTCCCCTCTGTCTGGCGGGCATGGGAGAGGGAGTGGATGATCTGCGGGATTTCGACCGCGATTTATTTATTGAAGCCCTCCTGCCAAAGGCTTGACTAGTGTCAATCTAATCGCTTGACACTGTGGCGGACCCAGCCTATACTGTTGGCATGATTGCCAGGGACACTTCATTTACAGAACCCGGACATACCGACGTCTGCCTTTGGCTGGACTATTACAGCGGTCTTTTGAGCGAGCGCCAAAACGAGATCCTGTCCCTTTATTACAATGAGGACTGGTCGCTGGCGGAGATCGCCCAGTCGACCGGTTTGTCCCGCCAGGGTGTCCATGACCAGATCAGGAGGGGACTGGCCAAGCTCAGGGAACTGGAACTTTCCCTTGAACTGGTTGAACGTGACCGCAGGCTGCTCAAGCTCCTGGACCTGGCCAGGGAACAGGCAAGGGCCGGGCTGCAAGGTCCTTTGGACCTGACTCTGGATGCCATGAGGGAGACCCTTGATCCGGGTCCCGGCAAAGCAGAGACGAAAGATTGGCAGGATGTGACCCATGGCACTCTTTGAATCCTTAAGCGGCCGCCTGGGCCGGATCGCGGATGCCATGCGCAGCAAGAGCCGCGTAACGGAAACCGACATCAAGGACATGATGCGGGAAATCCGTCTGGCTCTCCTGGAGGCGGATGTCAACTATCAGGTTGTCAAGGACCTGACCCAGGAAATCACGCTGCAGGCCAAAGGAGCTCATGTTCTTGAGAGCCTGACGCCCGGCCAGCAGGTTATTAAAATTGTCCACGAAGCTCTGATCAATATACTGGGAAGTGAAGAGAAGCTGGCCGTATCACCGGCGGGCTTTACTGTCTTCATGCTCTATGGTTTGCAGGGGACGGGAAAGACGACCACTGCCGCCAAACTGGCCCTGCATCTCAAGGGCAAGGGCAAGAAACCCCTGCTTGTCTCCGTGGACGTCCACCGGCCGGCGGCCCAGGAGCAGCTGCGCATTCTGGCCCAGGGGATCGGCGTCGAAAGCTATATCAATCCGGAACAGAAGAACCCTGTAACCATAGCCGAGGAAGGCCGGGACCGGGCACGTTACATGATGTGCGATACGCTCATCATTGACACGGCCGGCCGGATGACAGTCGACGATGAGCTTATGGAGGAACTCAAGGCTATCAATCTGGCCATGAAGCCTGATGAGCGCCTCTTGGTGGTTGACGCCATGATCGGCCAGGAGGCGGTTACCATCGCCCAGGCTTTTGACAGCCGGATCGGCCTGGACGGCTTCATCATGACCAAACTGGACGGCGATGCACGGGGCGGCGCGGCCATCTCAATCCGCCGGATGACGGGCAAGCCCATTAAACTGATCGGGACAGGGGAGAAAGTCGGGGACCTGGAGGTCTTTCATCCCGACAGACTGGCCTCCCGAATCCTGGGTATGGGCGATGTCCTGACCCTGATCGAGAAGGCTTCTGAAGCCTTCGATGAGAAACAGGCGGAGAAAACCCTGGAACGCCTGAAGGCCAACACCTTTACCATGCAGGACATGCTGGAGCAGCTGGAACAGCTCCAATCCATGGGTTCCATGAAGGAGATGCTGTCCATGATCCCCGGAGCGGGGAAAAAGCTGGGGTCAGCCGATATCGACGAAGGGGACCTGGCGCGGACAAGGGCCATCATCCAATCCATGACCCGGCGGGAGCGGGAAAACCCCAAGGTCCTGAACGCGTCACGCAGGCGGCGGATCGCAGCCGGAAGCGGTACGGAAGTGACTGATGTCAACCGGGTAGTCCGGCGTTACGACGATATGATCAAGATGATGAAACAATTCGGCATGCTGGGACAATCCGGCAAAAGACGCCGCGGCAGGATGCCCCTGAGCGGCTTTTAAGTGGATTTCTACAGGCCGCAAGGGCCTGTTGAGATAGATTAAACTCCTTGGAGGAACTTATGGCAGTAAAAATCCGCCTCAAGCGTGTAGGCAAAAAGAAACAACCCTATTACCGTGTTGTCGTTGCGGACGCCCGCTTTCCCCGCGATGGACGCTTCATCGAGGAAATCGGAACCTACAACCCGCATACCGAACCCTCAACCCTGAAAGTTGACAGCGACAAAGTAAAAGAATGGATCTCAAAGGGCGCCCAACCGACTGAAACAGTCAAGAAGCTTCTCAAATACAATGGCATTTTGGAGTAAACCATGAAAGATCTGTTAAAAGCTGTGATTGAACCTCTGGTCAGATTTCCGGAAGACCTGGTGATTGAGGAGGAGGTCAGGGGACGCGAAGTTTCCCTTACAGTCAGTGCCCACCCCGAGGATATCGGCAGGGTCATCGGCCGAGGCGGCCGCAGGGCCCAGGCCGTACGGACCATCATGAAGGCCCGGGGCGCCATGGTCAACAAGCGGGTCTCGGTTGATATCCAGTCATGAAACGCCCCTTTCTCCTGATAGGCATCTGCCTTCGGGCGCATGGAATTAAAGGGGAAGTACTGACCCGCTGCCTGACAGATGATCAATCCCGTTTCTTCGAGGGCCTGATCTGCTATGCCATGGACGACAAGGCGGACAGGCCGCTGGAGAAGCTTCGCCTGTCTGCCTGCCGTCCTACACCTCAGGGTCTGCTGCTTTCCTTTGACGGCATAAGAAGCCGGGAGGAAGCCAGGCGCCTGGCAGGCGTCAGCCTGGCCGTAAAGAGAGAGGACGCCCTGGCCCTCATGGATGACTCCGAATTTTACTACGGCGATCTTCTTGGAAGCCAGGTTATCGACGAGAGGGTCGGTTGTCTGGGGCAGGTTACAGATATTATGAATGCCGGAAGCGGCGAAATACTTGTCGTCAGCAAAAAGGGAGAAAAGGATCTTCTGATTCCATTTCTGCGCGCCATCATCGGCAGAGTTGATACAGAAGAGAATCAGGTCCTGGTCCGCTTGCCCGATGGTCTCTATGAGCTTTACAGGGAAGCCGGGGAGAGCCCGGGGGAACCCTAGACCATGCGTTTTTCTGTTCTGACACTCTTTCCGCAGCAGCTCCTTGGAGCCCTGAACCACAGCATAAGCGGCCGGGCTCTGGATCAGGGGTTGATTGAGCTGGAAACCATCCAGATCAGGGATTATGCCGTCAATGATTATGGCCAGGTAGATGACGCCCCCTATGGCGGCGGACGGGGAATGGTCATGATGTGTGAACCCCTTTACCAGGCCTGGCTGGCCGCCAGGGGAGAGCAGGATCACGTCCGAACCATAGTCTTGTCACCTGCAGGCCGTGTCTTTGATCAGGCCATGGCACGGTCTTTCGCAGAGGAAGAACAGATCATTTTTGTCTGCGGCCATTACGAGGGCATGGACCAGCGGGTGATCGAGGAAATCCAGGCGGAAGAAGTCTCTTTGGGTGACTTTATCCTGACGGGCGGGGAGTTGGCAGCCGCGGTCATGATCGATGCCGCCTGCCGGCTGATTCCCGGGGTTTTGCCCCACCAGGAGGCCTGGGAGCTGGAATCATTTTCGGATGGCCTGCTGGAATGGCCTCAGTACACAAGACCCTCCCTCTGGAGGGATCGGGAGGTTCCTGCTGTGCTCCTGTCCGGGCATGAGGCAAAAATCAAGCTCGAAAGGCATTTGATGCAAGTATGGGAAACCTTGAAGAAGAAGCCCTGGCTGCTTAAGGATCGGCCCATCGAGCCTTCTGTCTGGAAACTTCTGGCTCAAAGAATTCAGGATCAAAGGGACGTCGAAGATCCTTAGAGCATCCCAAATCACTTCCCGTCCTCCTTCATTTCATGCGTAACCTATTCCTTGAACTGACGTCCAATATTTGGGCGGTCCTTTCGGCTGGCCCCAAAAATCACGATACAGGAGTATCCAAATGAAAAAAGTACTTACAATTGTTCTCTTGCTGGCGCTGGTCCTGACTGCTGCCTGTAAGCCGGCAAATCCCAATCCGGCCCCCGGGCCTTCCCAGGATCAGGTAGGCGACCTTAAGGAAGCTTTGCAGGAAATCGTCGAGAAGGCGGAGATGAAGGACCTGCTGGAAAGCGGCATGCTGGAAGAAGTCAAGGCCGGAGAGGCGGGTTTCCTGATTGGGGCAGAAACAGTGGACGGCACTTATACAGAAGCCTATTCACTCCAGCCCATGATCAATGTTCACCCTTTCGCCATGGGGCTCTTCAGAGTCGATCAGGGCCAGGATCCCCAGGTATTTGCCAAGGAAATGAAGGATAAGGCTGACCTGCGCAAATGGATCTGTGTTGGAGCGGATTCCGTTTATGTGGCAACGCGCGGCCAGGTGGTTCTTTTCGTCATGGGGTCAACCGAGGAGGTTCAAGCCATCGCAGGTGCGGCTCAGTACGATCAGGTGGGATAAACGATTAATCCATGCTCTTTTCAAGCATCACCTTTCTCTACTATTTTCTTCCGGCCGTCCTGGCAGCCTACCACCTGGCTCCCAGGAAGGCCAGGAATGCGGTTCTCCTGCTGGCCAGTCTGATCTTCTACGCATGGGGAGAACCGCGATTCGCTGTCATCATGGTGACAACAGCTCTGACCGGCTATCTGGCCGGACTTCTCATTGACCGCATCAAGCAGAATCGCCTGAGGCGCCTGGCTCTGGCGGCAGGTATCTTCCTCTGCCTTGTCCCACTGCTCCTCTTCAAATACGGCGATTTTGCCGTCAGCAACCTTAACCTGATCTTCCCGGGCACCCTGAAGCCCCTCCGCCTGGTATTGCCTATCGGGGTCAGCTTCTATACCTTTCAGATCCTCTCCTACGTGATCGATGTCTTCCGCAAGGAGGTGGAGCTTGAAAGAAATCCCTTCTATTTCCTCATGTATGTCTCTTTCTTCCCTCAGCTGATCGCGGGGCCTATCGTCCGCTTTCAGACCATTGCGGATGAAATCCGCAACCGCAGGGAGACCGTTCAGGATTTCGCCTGGGGGGTCAGCCGCTTTGTCCTGGGACTGGGCAAGAAGATACTGCTGGCCAATTCTTTGGCCGAGTTAGCCAGAAACCTTTCTGTCCGGGGGACGCCAAGCGTCCTCTCTCTCTGGATGGGCTCTTTAGCCTTCACCTTCCAGATCTACTTTGATTTCTCCGGTTATTCGGATATGGCCATCGGCCTGGGGCGTATGTTCGGCTTCCATTTTCTGGAGAACTTCAACTATCCCTACCTGTCCGCAAGTGTGACGGATTTCTGGCGCCGCTGGCACATGTCTTTAGGCTCCTGGTTCCGCGACTACGTGTACATCCCCCTTGGAGGAAGCCGTCGTAAACCCTGGCGGATTGTCTTCAATCTGCTTGCGGTCTGGCTCCTGACCGGTCTTTGGCATGGGGCCGCATGGAATTTCGTCCTCTGGGGGCTCTTCTATTTTGCTTTACTGGCCCTGGAACGTGCCGGCCTGGGCAGGATACTGAAGAAGCTTC
>Ga0265293_10008906_pt1 | contig 14633 bp, 17 predicted proteins | sample Munlanlewell138R_FD_192505 | JGI IMG/M metagenome (GOLD analysis project Ga0265293, IMG submission 192505) | Leachate microbial communities from a municipal landfill in Southern Ontario, Canada - Leachate well 138R | ecosystem: Engineered > Solid waste > Landfill > Unclassified | place: Canada...
GAGCTCGCTCCTACCAAAACGGCCAAAACATCGGCTTTTCGTAGGAGCGAGCTCTGCTCGCGAACCTCGGCACCTCGCCCCTCTTAAACCAAACCCACGGACTTTATTGTTTCTTGATCTCAAGAATGGTCAAGTGGCCGTCCACCCGATCGGCCACAAAGCGCACGGTGTCGCCAGGCTTCAGGTCCGCAAGCTGGGCAGGGTTCTTCACCACGTAGACCAGCGTCATGGCCGGGACGTTCAAGCCCTCAATGGCGCCATGCTTGAGGGTGACCTTCTGTTGATCGGCATTGACGCGGCGGACTTCGCCCGTTGCGCTATGGCCTTGCGCCCACGCGCCGACGCTGACAACGAGCGCGGCAAGGGCGGCGCCAAACAAAGCAAACTTTTTCATGAAACCTCCGGGTAACGGTTGAACACGGTTGTGGTTCCCGTGGTTGAAACCAGCAGGACTTCGTAGGGATCCACACGATCCCCGACTTCCATGCCGGGTGAGCCGACGACCATGCCGGGAACGGCCAGACCAAGGGCCCGCGGACGCGCTATGAGCAGTCGGTCAATATCCTGGGCCGGTACGTGTCCTTCAATGACGTAGCCGCCCACCACGGCGGTATGGCAGGACGCCAGGCGTTCCGGCAGGCCATGGCGTTGACGGATCGGTCGGGTGTTGGGCAGGTCTGTGGCGGTCACGGCATAGCCGTGTTGTTGAAGATGGGCCATCCATGGATGGCAGCAGCCACAGTCGGGCGTCTTGAAAACCTGCACCGGCGGGCGCCGCAACAACATGTTCGCGTGAACAGGCAGGGCATACGCCGCCACGCCCGCGCAGGCGAGGCTCAACAGGCGGCGGCGGGAAATTCGAGTCAACATAAGATGATCAGCCATCAATGAATAAATGGGGGCGCACTCAGTGATCGCAAGACGCCGGGACTTGAGGGTCGGCCAGTCCGGACAGGATCGGACAGTCCGGGCGCGCGTCGCCGTGGCAGTGCCGGTCCAGGCGCTCCAACGTGGACTTCATGGCCTGAAGCTGGGAAATTTTACCTTCCAACTCGGCGATATGTCGCTGGGCCAGGGCCTTGACCTCGGCACTCGGCCGTTCTTTATCGTGCCACAGCGCCAGCAGGCGTTGGATATCCGCGATTGAAAATCCCAGATCCCGCGCATTCCGGATGAAGCGCAGGCTGTGGATATCTCTTTCCTGATAAAGCCGGTAGCCCGCGTCCGATCGCGACGCGGGCGGCAGCAGGCCCAGGCTTTCATAGTGGCGGATCATCTTGGCGGAGACGCCCGACTCTCGCGCGGCATCGGAAATAAAACAGGTCTTCACGGGGGCAGTTCCTGGTCAAGCATCGCTGTCTTCCATGGTACCAAGCCTGGGGACGCTTGTAAGGCCTGGCCTCCGGCCTTGTGCGTAAGCCTGTGTAAAAGTCTTGGATAGGCGGTGGACAGAGTGTGGACAACCCGCTGGAATCCGGTGGACAAGACCGGGGATAACGCCGGGATAACTGCTCGTTTTCCGTGGACAAGTCTGTGCATAAGAAAAGGATAAGTTTTCGGGCGGGGAAAGGATACGGTATGGACGCAAAGACCGTGTCCGGCTCAGCATGGCTCCGCGTCGGCAGAGCCGCTACAATTCATGACTGGGATCCACTCTTTGATGACGGCTGAACATGTCCGATACCACCACCCCCGCCAATGCCTATGACAACGCGGCGCCGCTGGCGACCCTGACCCCGAAGGTCAAGGCCGAAGTGCTGGCCGAGGCCCTGCCTTACATTCGCCGTTTCCACGGCAAGACCATCGTGGTCAAGTACGGCGGCAATGCCATGACCGAAGAGCGCCTGCAGCGCAGCTTCGCGCATGACGTTGTGCTGCTGAAACTGGTCGGGCTGAATCCGATCGTGGTGCACGGCGGCGGGCCCCAGATCGACCACGCCTTGCAGCGGGTCGGCAAGGAAGGCACGTTCGTGCAGGGCATGCGCGTGACGGATGCGGAAACCATGGAAGTGGTTGAGTGGGTGCTGGGCGGCCAGGTGCAGCAGGACATCGTCATGATGATCAATGAGTTTGGCGGCAAGGCGGTGGGCCTGACCGGCAAGGACGGCGGCTTGATCCGCGCCCGTAAAATGCTGATGGATGACAAGAACAACCCGGGCGCGTCGCTGGATCTGGGCTTCGTTGGAGAAATCGCCGCCATTGATCCCTCCGTGGTGCGCGCCTTGCAGGATGACCAGTTCATCCCGGTCATTTCGCCCATCGGTTACGGTGAAGACGGCATGGCTTACAACATCAACGCTGACTTGGTGGCGGGGCGGATCGCGCAAATCATGCAGGCGGAAAAGCTGATCATGATGACGAACACGCCGGGCGTGCTCGATAAAAACGGCAATCTGCTGACCGGCCTGACGGCGTCCAGCATCGATGAGCTGTTTGCCGACGGCACCATCAGCGGCGGCATGCTGCCGAAAATCTCGTCCGCGCTGGAAGCCGCAAAGAACGGGGTCAACTCGGTGCATATCGTAGACGGCCGTGTTGAGCACTGCATGTTGCTTGAAATCCTGACGGACCAGGGTGTCGGAACGATGATTCGTTCCCATTGACCATGGCGGCAGCGAGTATCCGGGGCGGGAACGCGCCGGTGGTTCGTCGCGTCAGGGCAAGAGGGCGCCTGCCCAAACGGGTCATTCGGCACAACCGTTGCCCGGCGCCTCGTTCCGGCTCGCAGGAGAGGGTCTGGTTCTTTGATCTGGACAACACCCTGCATGATGCATCCCATGCCATTTTTCCGCACATCGACCGTGCAATGACGGAGGCGGTGATGGAAGCCTTGCGGCTCGATCATGCGGACGCCACGGCCATGAGAGAAAAATACTGGCGCAAATACGGTGCCACCATGATCGGCATGGTGCGTCACCATGACGTGTGTGCGGCGGATTTCCTGCACCGCAGCCATTGTTTTGAGATTGAACCGTTGGTGCGGGGAGAAAAGCGTTTATTCAAGCGATTGCATCGCTTGCCAGGCCGTAAAATTGTGTTAACGAATGCGCCCAGAGAGTATGCTTGCCGAGTCTTGAAGACGCTGGGTATTTTTTCCTGCTTTGACCAGATTTGGGCCATTGAGCAAATGCGCTTTCTGCAGCAGTTCAGGGTCAAGCCTTCCCGTGCGCTGTATCGGCACGTCCTGGCCATGGCGGGCGTCAGCGCGCACCGCAGTGTGCTGGTTGAAGATACGGTGGCAAACCTGAAGGGCGCAAAAGAAATCGGAATGCGCACGGTGTACATCAAGCATGCCGGTACGCCTTTTGCGCGCTTGCATGCGGGGCGCGCGCCGTATGTGGACCTGACCGTCAACTCCCTCAGCGCCTTGCTGCGCCGCCGCCGGATCAGCATGTGCTGACCGGACCGGCGCCGGTGCAAGCCGCTGCGTATTGAGTATTACCTTCTTCTCGGATTTTCCGCTCCATGGCATCAAGTAGATCGGGTGAACGCAAGAATCAGATTCTGCAAACGCTGGCAGAAATGCTGGAGCACCCTAAAGGCGAACGTATCACGACCGCGGCGCTGGCCGCCAAATTGCAAGTCTCCGAAGCGGCGCTGTATCGCCATTTCGCCAGCAAGGCCCAGATGTTCGAGGGGCTGATAGATTTTATTGAAAGCTCGGTGTTCAGCTTGATCAACACCATCTCTGAATCCGAAGAAAGCGGCCTGACGCAGGCCCGCAAAGTGGCGGTCATGCTGCTGGCGTTCGCCGAGCGGAACAAGGGCATGACGCGGGTGCTGATCGGTGATGCGCTGGTCACGGAAGATGACCGGCTGCAAGAGCGGATGAACCAGTTCCTGGATCGGGTGGAAGCCTCGGTTCGTCAATGCCTGCGCAATGCCATCACACAGAATGAGTTGCCGCCCACCGATGACATGCAGGCGCGCGCCAGCCTGATCATGCATCTGGTCATCGGCCGGTGGCTGCGCTATGCCAAGAGCGGCTGGCGGAAGTCTCCCACTGAGCACCTTGACGCCCAGCTGAAGCTGTTGCTGGCTTGAGGTAGGAGCGGGCGCTGCCCGCCCTCAGTCCGGCGTGCCGCAGACGGGACAGCCGGGGTCCTTGTTCACGCGCACATCGTGCCAGCGCATGCTCAAGGCATCGAGCATCAGGAAGCGGCCCGCCAGGGTTTGGCCGGTCTGCGCAAGAATCTTCAATGCTTCGGCCGCCTCGGTGGCGCCAACAATGCCCACCACCGGCGCAAAGACGCCCATGGTGGCGCAATTGACCTCTTCAACGTCTTCGGCTTCCGGGAACAGGCAGTGATAGCACGGCGCGTCCGGTTGGCGCTGATCAAACACGCTGATCTGGCCGTCAAAGCGGATGGCGGCGCCGGACACCAGCGGTTTGCGGTGGTGGACGCAAGCCCGGTTGATGGCGTGGCGGGTTTCGAAGTTGTCCGTGCAGTCCAGCACCACATCAGCCAGCGCCACTTGTTCAGACAGCGCGTTGGCTTCCATCCGGAACGTCAGCGGAATGACATCAATGGTCGGGTTCAGGGCCTCAAGCGCCTGCTTGCCCGACAAGGCCTTGAGCTGGCCCACGCGGTCCGTGGTGTGCAGGATTTGCCGCTGCAAATTGGTCAGGTCCACCGTGTCATGATCTGCCAGCACGAGGGTGCCGACCCCGGCCGAAGCCAGGAACAGCGCGGCGGGGGCGCCGAGCCCCCCCGCGCCCACGATCAGCGCCCGGGAGGCCAGCAGGCGGCTTTGCCCTTCAATGCCGATTTCATCAAGCAGGATATGACGGGAATAGCGTAAAAGTTGATCGTCATTCACGGCTGTGAAGAACTCCGTCCGTATCGGCCGGAGTTTCTCCGCCACCATACGGGGGCACCTGCGGTGCCGTATTTAAAATTTGCCTCGCTTGACCTCGCCCTGAAGGGCGAGGCTGGCGCATAGGCCCGTGGTCAGTCGTCGGCTTTCTCAACGTTTTCCTTGGCGCGTTCAGCCGCTGTCTTGTTGCGAGCCTCAAGCTCCTTGGCAGCCTGTTCCACTTCTTCAGGATTGGCCAGTTGCAAGGGGCGGCCTTCCAGCAGATTGATGGCCTGCTGGAGCTGGAAGTCGTCGGCGGAGCCGAACTCGATCGGCTTGATGGCGCTCAGGTCGCGCATTTGCGCGTCCTGCTTGGACTTCAGCTCGCTTTCCGGGTCTTTGTCATTGAGCAGATGCTTGGCCAGGTCCGCTTCACGGGGCCGGTCGAACAAGTCGCCGTCCGGGGTGTCGGTGACCGGATAATCCGGCACGATGCCCTTGGCCTGGATGGACTGACCCTTCGGCGTGTAGTAGCGCGAGGTGGTCAGCTTGATAGCGGTTTCCGCTGAAATCGGCAGCACCACCTGGACCGAGCCTTTGCCAAAGGTCTGGCTGCCCACGACTTTGGCGCGGCCATGGTCCTGCAGCGCGCCGGCCACGATTTCAGAGGCGGAGGCCGACCCGGCGTTGACCAGCACGACCATCGGAACGGTCTTGGTCCAGGCGGGCAGCTTGCGGATCAGGTCATCACCGCCGCGCAGATAGTCGGCCGGGGACGTTTCATAGCGACGTTTGGCATCCGGGGTGCGGCCATCGGTGGAGACCACCAGCGTATTGCTGGGCAGGAAGGCCGCCGACACGCCGATGGCGCTGTGCAGCAGGCCGCCCGGGTCATTGCGAAGATCCAGGACCAGCGCTTTCGGGGCTTCCGTCTTGCTCAGGCTGGTCAGGTGGGCGGCCAGATCATTGCTGGTTTTTTCCTGGAACTGCGAGATCCGGACATAGCCGACCTGATTGTCCAGCATCTTGCTGCGAACGCTCTGGACCTTGATGATGTCGCGCGTGATGTCCACCACGATCGGCTTGTCCGCGCTCTTGCGGAACAAGGTGAGCTGGATCTCGGTCTTGGGTTTGCCGCGCATCAGCTTGACCGCATCGGTCAGGTTCATGCCCTTGGTGGACTGATCGTTGATTTTGACGATGAGGTCCCCGGCCATGACCCCGGCGCGGGCCGCGGGCGTGTCTTCGATGGGCGCGATGACTTTGACGAAACCATCCTCCATGCCGACTTCAATGCCCAGGCCGCCGAATTCGCCCTGGGTACTGGTCTGCATGTCGCGGTAGGCTTCGGCGTTCAGGTAGGCCGAGTGCGGATCGAGGTTGGAAAGCATGCCCGCGATCGCGCCGTCAATGAGGGTTTTATCATCAACGGTTTCCACGTAGTTGTGCTTGATCGTGGCGAAAACGTTTGAAAACTGACGGATTTCTTCAAGGGGAAGCGGGCCACGCAATTCCCGTTGGGCGACGGCAGTGACGCCTACGCTTACCAGAATGCCTGCAACCAGACCGGTACTGACGAGGCCAAGACTACGGATACTATTTTTGCTGTTGCTGCCCATGTATTCCTCCGGGTCGCGGGGCGCACGATACGCTAGTTTACTTCGCGACCACCGGGTTCAATTGAAAAGACTAGCTGAGATAACGATTTGCTGCAATCTGGAGAATGCGGTTACCGGAGACGGGCCCAAGACATCGGATCAATGGGTTTGCCTTGATGCCGAATTTCAAAGTATAGGCCCGATTCGCTCTGCCCTCCCGTGGCGCCAACCTGGGCCACGACGTCACCGGCTTGGATATCGTCGCCAACGTGGCGGAGGATGGCTTCGTTGTTGGCGTAGATGGTCAGATATTGGCTGCCATGATCAATAATCAGCAGGTTGCCAAAGCCGCGCATCCAGTCGGCGAACACGATTTTTCCCGGCGCGACCGCATGGACGTTGGTGCCTTCGTTGGCCCGGATGAAGACGCCGCGCCAGGCGCCGCCTTCATCGCGCTTTTGGCCGAAGCGGCCCATCACGCTGCCGCGCACCGGCAGGCTGAGGCGGCCTTTGAGCTTGACGAACTGGCCGCTCAGGGATGGATCCGGCAGCAGTGCGTTCTGTGCCACCGCCGCTTCGCGTTCAGGCGCGGGCGGCGGCGCGGGCAGCTTGCCGCTGGCCTGGGCATTGCGTTCGGCCGCCTGGCGCGCCAGCGCGGCGCGCCGGGCGGCTTCAGCGCGCTGTTCGCGCGCCCGCGCCTCGGCCTGCTGGGCAAGCAGTTTGGTCAAGCGGTCAATGACTTCGGTCAGCCGCTTTTCATCGCGGACCAGATTGGCCGCCTGTTTTTGCTGCCGGGAGAGGTCCGCGGAAATCCGGGTCAGGACTTTACGCCGCTCCGCGGATTGCCGGACGCGCGTTTCACGTTGTTTTTTGGCTTCTTCCGCCAGACTGGCTAGCGCGTCGCGCTTGGCCTGGGTGTCCTGGCGGAGTTGATTGATCTGCGCCAGCTCGCGCTGCAATGACTCGACCGCTTCCGCGCGTGCGCGGGAGATATAGCCGAGGTATTGCAGATTGCGCTGGGATTCTTGCGGATCGTTGCCGGACAGCAGCGCGCCCCAGGGGCTCAGGCCGCCCGCGGTCAACTGACCGCGCAGCAGCTCACCCAGTTGCTGTTGGCGGGCCGCCAATTGCTTCTCCTGGACTTCCAGTTGCCGGGTCTGGGTGGCGAGTTCGGCGGCAACCCGCTTCTGCTCCTTGTCCAGTACGGCCAGGCGCCGGTTGGCTTCGGAAATGGCGGCTTCGGACTTTTTCAGGGCATCGCTGGCGTGGGCCTGTTGGCCCTCGCTGCGGGCGATGTCTTTCTTCAGCGCGTCGAGCTGCTTGCGGATCGAGGCGCGTTCCTTCGCGACCGCGGCGGGATCCTGCTTCTGGGCGGCAGCCGTGCCGGGTCCGCCAAGGCCGAGCCCCAGCACCACGCCCAGCAGAACGGCTGCCTGGCGCATCACTTGGCCTGAGCCTTGCCCTGTGCGGCCACGGCGGCCATGGCCGCTTCGATCTCGGCGGCATCGCCCAGATAGTAGTCGCGCAGCGGCTTCAGATTCTCATCCAGCTCGAACACCAGCGGACGCGCCGTCGGGATGTTGAGCTTGACGATGTCGTCATCGGAGATCTGCTTCAGATGCTTGATCAGCGCGCGGAGGCTGTTGCCGTGGGCGGCGATCAGCACGCGCTTGCCCGCGCGGATGGTGGGCGCGATGGTTTCATTCCAGAACGGCACGACGCGGGCCACGGTATCCTGCAGGCATTCGGTGGCGGGCACCTGCCCGGGGGCGAGGCTGGCGTAGCGCGGCTCATGGCTCGGGTGACGGGGATCGTCAGCGGCCAGCGGCTCGGGCGCGATCGCGTAGGCGCGGCGCCAGACCAGCACCTGCTCTTCGCCATACTTGGCCGCCGTTTCCGATTTGTTCAGGCCTTGCAGCGCGCCGTAATGGCGCTCGTTCAGCCGCCAGTCATGCTGGATCGGCAGATACATCCGGTCCATTTCGTCCAGTGAAATCCACAAGGTGCGAATGGCGCGCCGCAGCACGGAGGTATAGGCCTGGTCAAAATCATAGCCTTCCTGCTTGAGCAGGGCGCCGGCGCGACGGGCTTCTTCCCGGCCTTTTTCCGTCAGATCCACGTCGGCCCAGCCGGTAAAGCGATTTTCGAGGTTCCACTGGCTTTCGCCGTGACGCATCAGTACGAGTTTGTACATGTTTCCCTTAGGGCCAAAGCCGCAATGATCAAAGGTTGAATACAATCGAAGGTCTCCGCTGGCCAATCCGATGCTTGAGCCAGATTCGGAGCTAGCACTCCAGCCATTTTATAATCGCAAGCGCTCTATAGGTAGTGCGCTTGCAATTCGTGAAGAGCGCTCCATCTACTTTTCATCTGAGGAACCCATCGCGTGCAGCAATTTCTTGTCGAAAACATCCTTCTCGTTGGCCTGGCCGTTGCGTCCGGCCTGATGCTGATCGTCCACAGCATCAAACACGGTAACCGGACGGGGGGATTGACGCCCACGCAGGCGACCCAGGCCATCAACCAGCGCCACGCCGTCCTGGTGGACGTGCGCGCGCCGTCGGTTTTTGCCGGCGGACATCTGGCGCAGTCCCGCAACATCCCGGCGGCCGAGCTTGAGGCCAAGGCGGGATCGCTGCCCAAGAACAAGCCCTTGATCCTCGTCTGCGGAAACGGCCGTGAATCGGCAAAAGCCGTTGCCACGCTGAAAGCCAAAGGGTTTGAAGACGTGAACAGCCTGCAAGGCGGCGTCACGGCCTGGGTGCAAGCGGGCCTGCCGATCACCAAAGGATGAGCATGAAACCTGTATTGATGTATACCACCGCCTATTGTCCTTTCTGCGTGCGCGCTGAAATGCTGTTGAAGCAGCGGGGCGTGGACGCCATTGAGAAGGTCCGTATTGACGCTGATCCGGTGCAGCGTGAAACCATGATGGCGCGCACCGGGCGCCGCACGGTACCGCAAATCTACATCGGCGACACCCATGTGGGTGGGTTCGATGATCTGGCCGCGCTGGATCGGGCAGGAAAATTGTTGCCACTTCTGGCAGACTAATACTCTTATCGCAGGGCCTGGGGGCCTTGCATTCACCCCGGTGGGCGGCCTGCGCACCGGACTGGCCAGCTGGCTAACGTCATTGCGAAGTAAACCATGTCAGACAATCAAGAGCAGCAAACCCAAGAGCAAGCAGCGCCCGTTTTCAATATTCAACGCGTCTATCTGAAAGATCTGTCGCTTGAGTTGCCGAATGCGCCGCAGATTTTCCTTGAAACAGAGCAGCCGCAAGTGGAGATCTCGGTGGATGTCGGCGCGGCGGCCCTGGCGGAAACCGTGTTTGAAGTCACGGTCACCGCAACGGTCACCACCAAGATCAATGACAAGGTCCTGTATCTGATCGAAGGCAAGCAAGCCGGCATTTTCGAGCTCGCCAATCTGCCGCCGGAACAGATGGATCCGATTCTTGGCATCGCCTGCCCGGGCATCGTCTATCCTTATCTCCGCGCCAACATCGCGGACCAGATCACGCGTGCCTCCATGGCGCCGTTGCACTTGGCCGAAGTCAACTTCCAGGCCATTTATGAGCAACGCCTGGCCGAAGCCGCCGCTGCGCAGCAGAACGGCGCCGCCACGCACTGATCCCACCGCATCATTCAGGACTGACAGGGCATGCCTATTTCTTCTGTTCGCGTCGGGGTCATCGGCGCGGGAAGCTGGGGTACGGCCCTGGCGGCAGCCAGCGCCCGGCACAACCCCACGTGCTTGTGGGCGCGGCAAGCCGATACTGCCGCCTCCTTGCGGCAAGCACAGGAAAACCTTCGCTATCTGCCGGGCATCGCCTTGCCCGCCTCGTTGCGTTACACGAGCGAGCTGACGGAAGTCATCGATTTCGTCCTGCAGCCGGGTGGTGAGGCCGTCTTGATCCTGGGCGTGCCGGTGGCCGGTCTGCAGGAGGCCTGCGAAGCGCTGGCGCGCCATTTACCCGCCGATGCCGGGCCCGTGTCGCTGGTCTGGACCTGCAAGGGGCTGGAGGCGGGCACCGGCCGCTTGCCGCACCAGATCGCGGGCCCCATCCTCCAGGCGCTGCCGAACCTCGAGTCAGGCGTCTTGTCCGGCCCGTCGTTCGCCAAGGAAGTGGCCCAGGGGCTGCCGGTGGCCTTGACCGTGGCCAGCGCGTCGGCACGGGTACGCAGCGCCATTACCTGCGCTTTCCACCAAGGCAATATCCGCGTCTATGGCAGTACGGACCTGGTCGGCGTTGAAGTGGGCGGCGCGGTGAAGAACATCATCGCGTTGGCCACCGGCATCTGTGATGGCCTGGGGCTCGGGGAGAACGCCCGCGCCGCGCTCGTGACCCGAGGGTTGGCTGAAATGACGCGGCTCGGCGTCGCACTGGGCGCGCAGGCGGAAACCTTCAGCGGCCTGACCGGCCTGGGAGACTTGATTCTGACCACCACCGGCGATCTCTCCCGCAACCGTCAGGTTGGCCTGGCCATTGGCCGGGGGCAAACGCTGGAGCAAGTCTTGGCGGGCATGAGCCAGGTGGCGGAAGGGGTGCGCTGCGCCCAGGCCGTGCGCGTGCTGGCTCGGCAGTTGTCCATTGATATGCCGATCACCGAAGCGGTGTGCGCTATTTTGTTTGAAGGGGTATCGCCGTTGACGGTGGTACACCGGTTATTGACGCGGGATCCGCGTACTGAAGGGTAATTTATGCAATCGCTGTGCGTTTATTGCGGGGCGAGCACGGGGGCAGACCCCCAGTTCGTCGAAGCGGCTCAAGCCTTGGGCCAGACGGTGGCTCAACGCGATATTCGTCTGGTTTATGGCGGCGGCAGCGTCGGCCTGATGGGTGAAGTCGCCAATGCCGCGCTCAATGCGGGCGGCAAAGTCACCGGGGTGATCCCGGAAGCCTTGTGGAAGCGGGAAGTCGGCCATCCGGGCCTGACCGAGATTGCCGTCGTGCCCACTATGCACGCCCGCAAAGCCCAGTTGATTGATCTGTCGGATGCCTTTGTCGCCTTGCCTGGCGGTTTCGGCACGCTGGATGAATTGTTTGAAGTGCTGACCTGGCAGCAGATTGGGTATCATCACAAACCGGTAGGGCTGCTCAATATCGCGGGCTATTACGATAGTCTGCTTTCATTCATTCAACAGGCGCTGTCGCAGGGTTTTGTTCGCGGCGCGCATGTGGAATCGCTGATTGTCGATACGGACGTCGGCCGTTTGATTGATCGCTTGTCGCAGTCGCAACCGGTCCACGTCGATCGCTGGATCAAACACGAGGCGGTTCAACCCTGAGCCAGACCGCTCCTCCTGACCCGTACCTAGAAAACGCCTTGATGGCGTACTTAAAAAACGCACTCACATTTCCGGAGGTTCACATGAGTCGATTTCAACGCGTGGTGTCCAGCCAGCGTATTACCCGCCGTACGTTTGCAGCGTCCGCCCTGGCTGTGGCGCTCGGCGGCGCGGCGCTGAGCCCGATGGCCGTCGGCGCGGCGGACTGGCCCCAAGCCAAACCGATACGCCTGGTGGTGCCGTTCCCGGCGGGCTCGTCGCCCGATATGGTGGCCCGCATGGTAGCGCAGCCGCTTGAAAAGCGACTCTCGCAGACCATCGTGATCGACAACCGTCCGGGCGCGGGCGGCAATATCGGCACGGGCTACGTGGCCAAGGCGCCCGCGGACGGCTACACCTTGCTGTTCACCATCAACGGCCCGCTGGCCACCGCCCCCACGCTCTATACCAAGCTGCCCTACGATCCGCTGAAGGATCTGGCGCCGATCACCACAGTGGCCACCAGCCCGAACGTGCTGGTGGTCTCGAACAGCCTGGGTGTCAACAGCGTGAAGGAATTTGCCGAAGCGGTGCGCAGCCAGCCCGGCAAACTGAACTACGGTTCGGTGGGCGCGGGCAGCTCCGCGCATCTGGGCGCCGAGCTGCTGAAGGGCCAGCAGAACCTGGACATCCTGCATGTGCCGTACAAGAGCTTCCCGGAAGTCATCACGGCCATCATCGGCGGCCAGGTTCAGGCCGCCATCATGGTGCCCTCGGTGGCCATGCCGCAGGCCAATGAAGGCAAGATCAAGGCGCTGGCCGTAACCAGCGCGCAGCGGAGCAAAACGCTGGCCAAGCTGCCGACCATGATCGAGGAAGGTTTCAAGGATTTCGAAGTGATCTCCTGGCAGGCCATGCTGGCGCCCGCGGGCACGCCGCAGCCCATTCTTGACCGGCTGAACAAGGAATTGGTCGAGATCATCCGCAGTGATGAAGTCACCCAGCAGCTTGCCAATCAGTACTGGACGTCGGTGGGTTCCAGCCCGCAAGAACTGACGGACCTGATTACGCGTGAAACCGAAACCTTGGGCGCGGTGATCAAGCGCTTGAACCTGACGCTGGATTAACCTCCGCGCAAACGTGTTGGACCGGGCCGATGGGGGGATGCTCTTCATCGGCCTTTTGCCGCCCTGAGAGTAGCCCGGCGATAAAAAAAGCCCCCACGCTACGCCGCTTGGCGGCTGCGCTGCCCCCCAAGGGGGCGCATTTTATCTTGGGAGCGGCCCGGCGATAAAAAAATGCCCGCCCTCGGGATCAGCGCCTAGCGTGGGGGCATTTGTTGGAAAGCCAGCGTCACGGCCTCAATGATGGAGGCCCAGACGCCCGGCTCCTTCAGCACGGGCATTTGCTTGGCCAATGCATTGCTCAATTCGCCACGGTTTTGTTCGATGGAACGCAGCACGCGGTCGGCTTGCGGGTCGGGCATTTCGACGACCTCTTTGAGTGCTTGGCGCGCGCGCACATGGTTGCGCAGGTGCTGTGATTGTTCGCGCATTTGCTCGGTCAGGGTGCGCTGGATGAGTCGGGACAGAAAGACCACATGCGGTCCCAGGTCGGGATAGCGCCACCCTGGTTGGAGGCGTTCAGCGTCGTTGAGCGCAAAGTTGGATACCACCCCGTCCGGATAAGTGGTTTGCGTGGCGCTGAAGGTGATCGCGTCACGGGCTGTTTGCATCAAGGGCTTGGAGATCTCATCCAGTACGCGGTCGTAGTCACGACGTTCGCTGGCATCGTCGGTAATCAACGCCGATATGGGCAGGATCATGGGGTCAGGCACTGCGCCATCACGCCGCAAGATGTCGTTGATCAGGAAACGGTGGAGGCGGCCATTGCCGTCGGCTAATGGGTGGATGTAGACAAAGCCGAAAGCGGCTACCGCACTGCGCATGACCGGTGATTGGCCTTGCGTGCGCTGGAGGAACGCCTCCAGGCCCTTCAGCATGAGCGGCACGTCGTCCGGCGGTGGCGCGACATAGTGAACGATGTTTTGATAGCGGACCGTTTCTCCAACGAAGACGGGTGATTGCCGCAGGCCAAAATGGGTGAGCGTTGTGCGTTTGCCCAGAATGTCGCGTTGCAGTTGAGCCAGCGCTGCATCAGTGAGTGGGAGGTCGTCCTGACCGGTTCGTCGCGCCATGACGTCGGCGAATCGCTCGATGCGATTGGCCCGATCTCCTTCACCTTCAATGGAAAAACTGGCTTTGCTTTCGCGCAAAGTCATCCAGACCGCGGCGCGTTGCAGCAGATCTTCGCCAAACTCGGCAGTCAGGTCGTGGAGCAGGGACGGTATATCCAGGTCAGCAGCTTGACGAGCGGTGTCGGTATTGACGATCAGCGGGCAAAAGTGTGGCGTACCTGGCAGGTTGTTGTTGATGCGCCAACGCGGCGCTTTCACGACGTAGTCGGCCGACGCTGCGACTTGCTTGGCAGGGTCGATGGCATCGACATAGTTGCCGCCCAGGCGCTTGGGCACCTGCAGGGTATCTCCGGTCAACCATTCATAGAGAAAGGCCGCGCGACGAGCGTATTGGCCAGTGGGCTCGGTATTGACCCAGGCCTGAACGAAACCGGGGCCGGTGCTGGAAAACAGGCGTGCCAGCAATTCCAGCTGAGGTACTTCATGGCGCAAGTGAAACTGCAAATGGGCAGCTGGCTCGGCGGCGGGCCGCATGGATTCCGGATAGGTTTCGCACCGGATACCGTTGTTGACTTGTGTGGAGCGGCGGCCGCCAACCTGGCTTCGGATGGGCAGGCGCCCGATCAGTATGATCTGATACGTCAGGGCCAGCCAGGCTGCGCCAATGGGATCGCTGGGAAAGTCATTCATAGGCGTTTCCTGCTCGTACCGTCGTGGCGCGCATAAAACGATGAGGCAGCGTTTAAGCGTACTTGTTCAAGTATGCG
>Ga0265293_10008907_pt1 | contig 14631 bp, 10 predicted proteins | sample Munlanlewell138R_FD_192505 | JGI IMG/M metagenome (GOLD analysis project Ga0265293, IMG submission 192505) | Leachate microbial communities from a municipal landfill in Southern Ontario, Canada - Leachate well 138R | ecosystem: Engineered > Solid waste > Landfill > Unclassified | place: Canada...
CTCTGGTTGGCGCTATCGTCAGTTTTCTGGTTACTCTGCCTATTTATTTCGGGTTTGATTCATCAACGGCCAATATGCAGTTCGTTGAGAATATTTCCTGGATTGCGGCATTCAACGCTTCCTATCATTTAGGGGTTGATGGCATTTCCATCTGGTTTGTGCTGCTGACCGCTTTCATCACCATCATTGTGGTGCTGGCTGGCTGGGAAGTTATTACCAATCGTGTTGCCCAATACATGGCCGCCTTCCTGATTTTGTCAGGTCTGATGGTGGGTGTGTTTGTGGCGCTTGACGGTTTGCTGTTCTACGTGTTCTTCGAGGCCACCCTGATCCCGATGTATATCATTATTGGTGTCTGGGGGGGACCAAACCGCGTATATGCCGCTTTCAAGTTCTTCCTGTACACCTTGCTGGGTTCATTGCTGACCCTGATTGCGTTCATCTATCTGTATACCGTTACCGGTACATTTGATATTGCCGCCTGGCAGGCTGCTAAACTGGGTTACACACCGCAGGTGCTTATCTTTATTGCCCTGTTTGCCGCTTTTGCCGTGAAGGTACCCATGTGGCCGGTTCATACCTGGTTGCCCGATGCTCACGTCGAAGCACCTACCGGTGGTTCTATCGTGCTGGCGGCCATCATGCTGAAGCTGGGTGCTTACGGTTTCCTGCGCTTTTCCTTGCCAATTGCCCCTGATGCCTCACAAAGCCTGTCTGGCATCATGATTGCCCTGTCCCTGATTGCGGTGATCTATATTGGTCTGGTTGCGATTGTTCAGGACGACATGAAAAAACTGGTGGCTTATTCATCGGTTGCCCACATGGGTTTTGTAACTCTGGGTTTTTTCATGTTCAACGTTACCGGCCTTGAAGGTGCGGTGGTGCAGATGATTTCCCACGGTTTTGTTTCTGGTGCCATGTTTATGTGTATCGGGGTGCTGTATGACCGCGTCCATAGCCGCCAGATTTCCGATTACGGTGGTGTGGTCAATGTGATGCCCAAATTCGTGACCTTCTTTGTGCTGTTTTCCATGGCGAATGCCGGTCTGCCAGCCACGAGCGGTTTTATTGGTGAGTTCCTGGTTATCCTGGGTGCCGTTGAATACAACTTCTGGATTGGTTTGCTAACCGCAACCGCGCTGTTATGGGGTGCATCTTACTCCCTCTGGATGGTCAAGCGTGTGGCTTATGGCGAAATCAAACATGACCATGTCCGTGAACTGAAAGACATCAATTGCCGCGAATTCCTGATTCTGGGCTTGCTGGCTGTTTTTGTGCTGTACATGGGTATTCATCCGAAACCCTTCACCGATGTGATGCACGTTTCTCTCCAACAATTGTTGGAGCATGTTGCAATTTCTAAACTGTAAGTCTGGACAATGATGGAAAATCAATTTAATTTTGCACTCGCCTTGCCGGAGATTACATTAAGTGTTCTGGCAACGCTGATCCTGCTTGTGGATGTGTTCATTCCTTCCAAAAACAGGTCACTTACCTATATTCTCTCGCTGGGCGCACTGGTCATTGTCACTTTGGTGTCGCTGTACCAGTGGAATGCCGGTGTGGCTGGCCATACTTTCTATGGTCACTACGTTACCGATCCCCTTGCTCACCTCATGAAAGTGGCTTCATACCTGGCGGTCATGGTGACACTGATTTACAGCCGTCAATACGTGATTGATCGTGACATGGTCAAGGGTGGCGAGCTTTACTCGCTTACCCTGTTTGCCCTGGTGGGTCAAATGGTCATGATTTCAGCTTCCAGCATGCTTACCATTTATCTGGGTCTTGAGCTGATGTCGCTGGCGCTGTATGCACTGGTTGCCGTGCGCCGTGATTCACTCGTTGCGGTTGAATCCGCCATGAAATACTTCGTGTTGGGTTCCCTGGCATCCGGTTTCATGTTGTATGGTATTTCCATGGTTTACGGTGCAACCGGTCATATCGATCTGGCAGGTGTTGCCGAGGTCATCAAGGCTGGTAATGTCAGCTACATGGCCATGGTACTGGGTACGGTGTTTGTGGTTTGCGGCCTGGCGTTCAAGCTGGGTGCCGTGCCATTCCACATGTGGCTCCCCGATGTCTACATGGGTGCACCTACCGCGATTACCTTAACCATTGGTGCCGCACCCAAGCTGGCAGCGCTGGCCATGGTGTTCCGCTTCCTGGTTGAGGGTTTGCACGGTGTTGCCGAAAGCTGGCAGCAAATGCTGGTGATCCTGGCTGTGCTGTCACTGGCCATTGGTAACCTGACGGCCATTATGCAAACCAACTTCAAGCGTATGCTGGCTTATTCAACCATTTCACACGTGGGTTTTGTGCTGCTGGGTCTGTTGTCTGGCGTGAATGCGAATGGCTCTCTGGCGATTGGCGCTTACGGTTCAGCCCTGTTTTACATGATTACCTATGTGTTAACCACGCTGGCCAGCTTTGGCATTATCCTGCTGCTCAGTCGTCAGGGTTTTGAGTGCGAGGAAATCAGTGACCTGAAAGGTCTTAACCGTCGCAGTCCAATGATGGCGTTTGGGGTGCTTGTCCTGATGTTCTCACTGGCAGGTATTCCTCCGCTGGTTGGCTTTTATGCAAAACTGGTTGTCTTGCAGTCAGCCATTGCCGCCGGTCACTTGTATCTGGCTGTCATTGCCATCCTGTTCTCGTTAATTGGCGCGTTCTATTACCTGCGTGTGGTCAAGGTCATGTACTTTGACGAACCCGCAGCCGATGCACCGGTTATTGGCAATCAACTGACTTTCCGTAGTGGTGTCATGTCTGTAAACGGCTTGCTTATTATTCTGTTGGGTATTTTACCTGGTGGTTTAATGACCTTGTGTGTACAGGTTATTGACGCTTCACTGAAATTCTAGGGTTTTACATATGTTTCCTGCTTCTTCCATCTGGTTATTGATTCTTCTGGCTTTTGCCACGGCATTGTTGCCATTTCTGACTGAAAGGGCTTTTGCTTTCGTACCGTGGAAGCAGCAGGGTGAGCCAGATAAAAATGGCCTGTATTACTTCTTGCGGGCCTTGTTGGCTTATGTGGCAGTAGGGGCGGGTTGTTATTTGCTGTCACGACCTGCTTCAGATACCCTGATGCTGGCAGCAGGAGCAGCCTTGATACTGTTTAGCGTTTATCTGCCGGGGCAGGTTATGGCCCAAAGTCTTAAGGTGAAAACCTTTGTAAACCGGCTTATTGAAGTGGTCGTGTTTTTCTTTGTGGTGGCTGCGGTAGGTTTTGCGCTAGAGGCTTACTATACCAACCCGATTGTTCAGGGCTGGGAGTTTTGGGCTATTTTTGCCTGTTTGTATGTCGTAATGGCATACCCGGGGTTTGTGTTTCGGCATTTATTAAAACATCCGAAAAAACATAAACATGCCTAGTTATTTATAAATATAAATAAAAAAACCGGTTATTGAAAAATAACCGGTTTTTTTTGTTTCATTTTCAGATAAAAACGTTTGTTTGATGCGCGTCAATAGTCATGTTTATTGTTGTGCAAGGTTGGAAAAATGGTAAGCAGCCGGTAAAGTCACCTTTTCAAGTCGCTCATAAAATATGAACATACTTGTCCACTATCGCTGAACTGCGCCCAAAAAGTTGGACATTTATTAGTTTAGCTAAGGAGCGAAAATGAATAAATTTTCAATTGCTTTCAAACAGAAAGTAGCCGAGACATATTTGAGTGATGAACTGAGCTTAGTTTCGGTTGCAAGAATGTATAACATCAGTTCGAGCGCTGTAAGGAAATGGGCTTATATTTATCGGGAACACGGGATCGAAACGCTTTCTGGTGCCAGAGGGAATCACTCTGCGGATTTTAAACTTAAGGTTGTAAAAGACATCCTGGAAAATCAACTTTCTGTTAGAGAGGCAGCCATAAAGCATAAAATGAGTGCCTTCTATACGGTATCAGTATGGCTTGAAAAATATAAAAAATTCGGTGAACATGCTTTTCTCCGTAAAAATAAGAGAAGGAGTAGCATGCATAAAAACAATCCCCCTACGCCAGCACTACATTCAGCACCTCTAACCATGAATGAACGGGTAGAGCTTGAGCAATTACGTGTTGAGAATGCATATCTAAAAAAGCTCGAAGCCTTAGCGCAGAAAAAATCACACTCAACACAAAAGAAAAAGTAAGTATCGTGAATGAGCTAAGGCAGATCTGGTCACTATCCAGGCTATTAAAGGCTGCGGGCTTACCACGCAGCACCTATTATTATCAGACTAAACGCATCGGTGCGCCAGACCGATACCAGCGAGTAAGAACGCTGATCCTTAAGCTGTATCATCAACATAAGGGGCGGTATGGTTACAGGCGCTTGCGATTGGCATGTCGCAATGAAGGGGTTCTGCTCAATGGCAAGACTGTTCGCAAACAAATGAAATTATTAGGTATCAGCTCTATTATTCGGATAAAAAAATATCAATCCTACCGGGGAGAACAAGGGAAAATCTGCGTTAACTTATTAAAGCGTCAGTTTTATGCAGACAGACCAAATCAGAAGTGGGTTACTGACGTCACCGAATTTAAAGTTCAGGGACAAAAATTATACCTATCCCCGATCATGGATTTGTATAATCGTGAAATCATTGCATATAAATTAGCACAGCGTCCCTTAGCTGCCATGGTAAAAAGCATGCTGGACGATGCAGTAAAAAACCTATCGACGCAGGAGCACCCGCTGCTTCACAGTGATCAAGGTTGGCAATACCAGATGCCACGGTGGCAACGATGGTTGAATGAGAAAAATATCACTCAAAGTATGTCACGTAAAGGAAACTGCCTTGACAATGCAGCAATGGAAAGTTTTTTCGGGATACTTAAGTCAGAATGCTTTTATCTGAATGAGTATAATAATCTGGATGAGCTAAAGCAGGATATTGCCGCTTATATTGAATACTACAACCATCAGAGACTCAAAGAAAATCTAGATGGATTAAGTCCCGTACAATATCGACTTAAAAATGCAGTATAGAGAGTCTAAGTTTTGGGGCGCAGTTCAAAGGTAGTGGACACCATCTTGACGGACTAACCGGGGAGCTTCAAGGTGTGTTGGCTGACCGCTTACCTTGCTTTGAAAAATCAACATAATGAGCCAGTCCCTGCTGGATCAAGGCTGAGATACCTCCTATGTAAACCAGCGTACCCATACGGTTAATGGAAGCGATTGCTCCTTGCCAGTCTATGGGTACTCCTTCGCGTGCTAAAACGCCTCTGGATAAAAGTTTTAATTTTTTTGATTTGACAGCATTATCCAAGGAGTGCTTGCTCACGCCTTGCTCAAGTAACCATTGTCTGGTTACGAATTGACCGAAATAAACAGTTGAAAGCCAATGAGAACTTGAATGTTGTGGCATAGTTTAGATTATCTTTAATATACGGCGATTATCACCGTTAAAATTAATATATTTAAACTATAACAGATATTGGAATAAGTTTAATAAAGTTACTTTTCACGGCGAAAAGCGCCGTAAAAATAAGAGAATATAAATAAAAGATGTTTTTAATGCAAAATGGAATAGGTAGTGGGCCACCATCATAATGGAATCAGGGTGAGTCCAAAATCTGGTTGGTGGCTTCGTGATAAAACGGGATAGGCTTGGATTGGGATAATAGCTTCCTTAAATAAGTTCCAGCGCGGAAAGTGCGGTCCGGCGCAGCGACTTCGGCCCGAAGAGGCGTCGGAGCAAGGCGGACTGCACTTTCTGCGCTCCTAATCGCAGCCCAACAACGCCTGAAACCAAACAAGCCTTAATGCTAAAAAACCTAAAAGCCATTCAAACTAACCCCTGAACCCATCAGGCAGCCTATCAAGCCTCGTGCTTGAAATAATTCAGCACCGCATCCAGCCCCGAATAATTAATGCTGAAAGCCGCCTGTGCCTGCACTACAGGCTTGGCCCGGTAAGCAACCGAATAGGCAGCATTGCCCATCATGATCAGGTCATTGGCACCATCGCCCATGGCAATGCATTGCTCGGGCAGGGCGTTTTCTTTTTCTGCCAGCGCTTTTAGGAAATTTGCCTTGGCCTGGCCATCTACAATATCCCCCAGCACACGACCGGTTAACAGGCCGTTTTCAATTTCCAGCGTATTGGCATGAATTTCATCAAGCCCCAGTCGCGCTTGCAGCCTTTCAGTAAAAAAGGTGAATCCACCGGAAACCAGTAATACTTTCAGGCCGGCTTCCTGGGCACCCTGAACCAGTTTTTCTGCCCCGGGATTCAGGCGCAGGCGTTCTTCATACACTTTTTCAAGTGCCGTAGCGGGTACGCCTTTCAGCAAGGCAACCCGGCGACGCAGGCTTTCTGCGAAATCTTTGATTTCTCCTCGCATGGCGGCTTCGGTAATCGCTGACACCTGTTGCTTGCGTCCAGCCATATCGGCAATTTCGTCAATGCATTCAATGTTGATCAAAGTGGAATCCATATCCATGGCCAACACTTTCATCTCTGAAAGGGGTTTGTATTCATTAATAAATGCCGTATCAACCCGGTTGCTGGCTGCCCATTGCATGATTTCTTCCCGGCTGGCTGGGTCTACGTCTATCAGGCGGGCGGCGCAGCTGTTAATGTGATGAATGCTGTTGGCGCTTGATATGGCGGCGGCATGTTCTATCAAGTTGCCAAGAATGCTTGAGGTTTGCAATATAAGGTGTGTGGTCATAGTTTTATTGGTTTATGCTTGAATAATATTTTGGATAAGTAATTAGTCAGGATAAGGATTTAAGCAGCTGGCGTACCGCATTCACGCGCTGGTTGATATCGGGCATTTTAGCCAGTTCCATACGCAGTTTGTCGGCACCGCTGAAACGGATGTGCTTTTGTTTCTGCACCAGCTCTATCATGCGCAACGGGTCTATATTGGCTTTGGGACCAAAATTCAGTACGGCCTGCTCATCGCTAATATCAAGGCGGGTAATACCCAGGGGTTCGGCCAGAATGCGCAACCGGTGGGTGGTTATCAGCATGACGGCCGGTTCGGGCAGTTTGCCAAAACGGTCAATCAGTTCTTCCTGTATGGTTAGCAGTTCGTCTTCGTTCTTGGCATGTGACATGCGTTTGTAAATGGATAGGCGGGCATGGACATCACCACAGTAGTCCGAAGGCAGCAGGGCGGAAGTATGCAGCTTGACTTCACAGACCGGCGCAAAGGGCGAATCCAGATCTGGTTCTTCACCGGCTTTCAGGGCGCGTACCGCTTCGTTCAGCATGTCGGTATACATGGAAAAGCCAATTTCATGGATATTGCCTGATTGTGATTCGCCCAGCACTTCACCGGTACCGCGAATTTCCAGGTCATGCATGGCCAGGAAAAAGCCTGAACCCAGTTCTTCCATGGACTGGATCGCTTCAAGGCGTTTTTTTGCATTGTTGGTAATGGCGTCTTCGCCCGGGGTTAACAAATAGGCATAGGCCTGGTGGTGTGAGCGGCCAACCCGGCCGCGCAGCTGGTGCAGCTGGGCCAGGCCCAGGCGGTCGGCACGATGAATAATAATCGTGTTGGCACTGGGTACGTCAATCCCGGTTTCAATAATGGTGGTGCACAGCAGTACATTAAAACGCTGCTGGTAGAAGCCTTTCATGACCTCTTCCAGTTCGCGCTCGGGCATTTGGCCATGAGCTACGGCAATACGGGCTTCGGGCACCAGTTCTTGCAGGCGTGCCTTGCGGTTGTTGATGGTTTCCACTTCGTTGTGCAAAAAGTAAACCTGTCCGCCACGCTTGAGTTCACGCAGCACGGCTTCCCGGATGGTGCTGCCGTCTTCACGGCGTACAAAGGTTTTGATGGCCAGTCGTTTTTGCGGCGCGGTAGCGATGACCGAAAAGTCGCGAATGCCTTCCAGCGACATCCCCAGGGTACGGGGAATCGGGGTTGCGGTAAGTGTTAATACATCCACTTCGGCCCGTAGTGCTTTCAGGGCCTCTTTCTGGCGCACGCCAAAGCGGTGTTCTTCATCAATAATCACCAGGCCCAGTTCCTTGAACTGCACGTCTTTGGACAGGATTTTGTGGGTGCCAATCACAATGTCTACTGTGCCTTTGGCAATGCCTTCAATGGTAGCGGATACTTCTTTGCCAGACCTGAAACGGGATAGCTCGGCGACGTTAACGGGCCAGTCGGCAAAGCGGTCGGCAAAGGTTTGGGCGTGCTGCTCGGCCAATAGGGTGGTGGGGCACAGCAAGGCCACCTGTTTGCCATTGGCCACGCTCAGGAAAGCGGCGCGCAGGGCCACTTCGGTTTTGCCAAAGCCCACATCGCCACATACCAGGCGGTCCATGGGCTTGCCCGATGTCATGTCGTGGATGACGGCTTCAATCGCGGCGGCCTGGTCGGCGGTTTCTTCAAAACCAAAGCCTTCCACAAAGCTTTGGTAGTCGCTAAAGGGCAGCTTGAATGAGTAGCCCTGGCGTGCAGCCCGCTGTGCATAAAGGTTAAGCAGCTCGGCAGCGGCATCACGGATTTGTTTGGCGGCTTTTTTGCGGGCCTTGTCCCATTGGCCCGAGCCCAGCTGGTGCAAGGGGGCCTGTTCGGGGTCGGCACCGCTATAGCGGGCAATAACGTGTAATTGTGACACCGGCACGTAAAGTGTGCTTTTGTTGGCGTATTCCAGATGCAGCAGTTCTACATTGCCTTCACCCAGGTCCATATTGACCAGACCATGGTAGCGACCAATGCCGTACTGCACATGCACCACCGGGTCACCTTCACGCAGTTCTGACAGGTCGCGCACCATGGCGTCAACATCGCTGCTGCGTTCCTGCTGCTTGCGGCGGCGTTGGGTGTAGCTGGCCGTGCCAGGGTACAGGTCGTTTTCTGTGAGCAGGGCAAAGTTAAGGTGCTTAACCAGAAAACCGGTATTGATGGGGGCCACCACCATGCCAAAGCGGGCATCGGATTCAATGAATGCGTGAATGGTTTCCAGATGGGTGTCGGGTGCCAGCTTGTGTTCTTGCAGCATTTGCAACAGGGTTTCCCGGCGACCGGCAGAATCGGCGCACAGCAGGATTTTATGTTGCTGCTCACCCACCATTTGCTGCAGTTTGGCAAAAGGTTGTTCGGCACGGCGGGCAACGGCTACATTGGGCGCAGGGGTAATTTCCTCTGAGGCCTGTTTGTTGTCCAGGTTAAGGCGGGCAAAATTTTTGAACTGGCTGTAAATCTGGTCTCGCGACAGGAATAGTTCTTCGGGCGGCAACACGGGCCGTTCGCGGTCTGATTTGATGAAGTTGTAGCGATTGTTGGTGTCGCTGTGAAAGCGCGTAATCGCATCCTCCAGATCACCCAGGGTAACCGTGATGGTTTCAGGCTTCAAGTAATTGAACAGGGTGGCGGTTTCATCAAAAAACAGCGGCAGGTAGTATTCAATTCCTGCAAAGGCAATGCCGTTACCCACGTCTTTATAGGGCAGGCAGCGCGAAGGGTCGCCTTCAAACACTTCCCGAAAGCGCGAGCGGAACCGGGTGCGGGCGTCTTCATCCATGGGGAATTCACGGCCGGGCAACAGTTGTATGTCATTAACCGGGTACAGGCTGCGTTGGGTGTCGATGTCAAAACTGCGGATGGAGTCTATTTCATCATCAAAAAGGTCTATCCGGTAAGGCACCACTGAACCCATGGGGAACAGGTCGATTAAGCTGCCCCGGATGCAGAACTCGCCGGCGGCGGTGACCTGTGTAACATGGGTGTAGTTGGCCAGCATGAGCTGTTCACGCAGGGCAGACTCATTAACACGATCGCCTTTTTTGAATGAAAAAGTGTAGGCAGCCAGAAAAGAGGGGGGCGGTAAGCGGTACAGCGCGGTAGTGACCGGCACGGTAAGGATATTCACCTCTTCAAGCATGAGGGCATGCAGGGTTTTCAGGCGTTCTGAAATAAGGTCCTGGTGTGGTGAAAAGCCGTCATAGGGCAGGGTTTCCCAATCGGGAAGCTGGCGTGCCTTTACCTGCGGGTTGAAGCGTTTGGTTTCTTCGGCCAGCCGCTGCGCCTGTAAAGGGTCGGCACACAGCACAACAATGGTTTTTTGGGTGGCCCGGGCCAGTTCAGCCAATAGCCAGGCATCTCCCGAGCCGGCCGGGCACGGATGGTTGAATCGTTGGCCGGGCTTCAGGCTGGAAAGCAGTTTAGGTATTGAAGGTAAAGACACAGCAGTCGGAAAAGGGGGTTCAAAGCGTTTATTTTACCAGCGATGTTGCGTGCTTTTAGGGTGAATGCGGTTCGCCGGTTTTTTAGCTGCAGGTGCACTTCCGGGCAAACTCAGGGCATGAGTGGGGGAAGCCTGTTTGGTTTTTAGCCAAGGCAAGGGTGCGGTCATGCAAGTGGTCTTGCGTGTGCAATAATGCTGTTTTTGTGTATTGACGGGTTTTCCTGCATTAACAATTATGGATGAAAAAATAATCGCCCTTATTCCTGCCGGTGGTATTGGTGCGCGTGCCCAGGGGGGCGGGCATTCTGGCCCCAAGCAGTATCGGGCAATTAGTGGCGTGCCCATGCTGGTGCATACGGTGAGGGCATTGTTAAGCCATGGCGATATCAGTCAGGTGCATATTGGGGTGGCGCCCAATGATGCCTATATTACCGATTGTGTGATGCCAGAGTCAGCGCGGGTCCGTATTCATCGCAGTGGTGGAGCCAGCCGGGCCGATACGGTGCTTAATACCTTGCTGGCCAGCAAGGCTGCTGATAACGATTGGGTGCTGGTGCACGATGCGGCCCGTCCGGGTTTGCGTGTCGATTCCCTGGCGGCGCTGATTCAAACCTGCCTGTTGCATGACCGGGGCGGTATTCTGGCAACGCCCGTTCCGGATACGGTTAAAAGGGCGGTGGTGGATAATGGTTTGGATGTGATTGAAAGCACGGTGCCGCGAGACGGCCTGTGGCTGGCACAAACCCCGCAGATGTTCAGGGTTGGTATGTTGCGTGATGCACTCTTGAAGGCCAAAGCGCAGGGTTTTGAGGTTACCGATGAGGCCTCGGCCATGGAGTATTGCGGGTATTCGCCTTTGCTGGTGAAGGGTAGTCCAGAGAACATGAAAGTGACCTGGCCTGGTGATTTTGACATGATGGCGCATTGGCTATAATGCATGACGGGCGGGCGGCTTTATTGAAGGTGTCGCTTGGCCGGAAGGTCCGACTTGGTTTGGTATGGACGGGTCTGGCGAAGTGGTCTGATGCCGGGAAATAGTTTGAATATAAAGTAAAAGATTGAACAGGAAAAGAAATGACAGTACCTTTCAGAGTGGGTCAGGGGTTTGATGTGCATGCGCTGGTTGAGGGCAGGCCTTTGATTCTGGGCGGTGTAACCATACCGCACACGCACGGGCTTAAGGGGCACTCTGATGCCGATGCCCTGTTGCACGCAATTACCGATGCCTTGCTGGGTGCAGCGGGGCTGGGCGATATTGGCCGTCACTTTCCTGATACCGACCTTGCTTATAAAGGGGCAGACAGTCGAGTATTGCTAAGGGCTGCTTATGCAAAGGTGCGGGAATCGGGTTGGCAGGCGGTAAACGTGGATGCCACGATTCATGCCCAGGCACCCAAGATCATGCCGTATGCAGCGGGCATGGTGGCCAATATTGCCACTGATTTGGGCTTGCCAGAAGATTGTGTGAATGTAAAAGGCAAAACCAATGAGCATTTGGGGTATTTGGGTAGAAAAGAAGGAATTGCGGCGACGGTAGTGGTGTTGTTGGCGAAGGGGTGATGGGAAGAACGTCTGCTGGGTGATAGGCAACTCATAAGCGGCGGCGCGGTGTTTACTGTCCTGCTCAAACGCCCTTCGGGCAGAATCGCAGGTCAGGAAACACCGCACTGCTTGAATACATACGGGTTGGTATGCATTTCCATGCATGAGCATGGAAACGAACAAATATATTTAAGGCTGAGCGGTTTTTACAGTGTGCTTCCGCCGGTTTCACGGCTACAGGGGCAGAGTTCGTCGGTTTGCAGGCCGTCCAGGATGCGCAGGACTTCTTCGGGGTTACGCCCAACGTTCAGGTTGTTCACTGAAACATGCTGGATGATATTGTCGGGGTCTACAATAAACGTTGCCCGCAGGGCGACGCCGGCCGATTTGTCACGGATGCCGAGTTGGTCTATTAATGAGCCGGTCGAGTCGGCAAATGAATAATGTCCCAGCTTGTCCAGTTCGGCATTCTCGCGGCGCCAGGCCAATTTGCAAAATTCGTTATCAACCGAGCCGCCCATGAGAACCGCATCACGGTTGGCAAATTCTTGCACCAGATTGTTGAAGCCGACAATTTCCGTGGGACAGACGAAGGTGAAGTCTTTGGGGTAAAAATAGATGATTTTCCACTTGCCCGGGAAAGAACTTTCGGTAATGTCTTCAAATGCAGAAACACCGTTTTCTTCGTGTTTGTTGAAGCCAGGCTTGACGCCGATCACTTTAAACGCTTCCAGTTTGTCACCAATGGTTTTCATGTTTTTTCCTTATTCCTCAAGGTTTCCAGATCCGGATCAGTATAACGCTAACGCTTTCAGATGTCTGCCTGATTGTTTGCCTGCCTGGCTTTGGGTATCTCTATATGGCCGGTCAGGCCTGTGGGCTTGTGGGGCAAGAGCTGGAGCGAGCCGCCTACGTGCTTAAGCAGCCGCTCGACAATCGAAAGGCCAAGGCCTGCGCCGCTTACGCCGGTACGGGCAACTTCACCGCGGGAAAAGGGGCGAAGCAGGCGCTCTATGTCTTTGCTCTGTATGCCAGGCCCCAGGTCGCTGATGTCAATATGAATCAAGCAACCTGCTTCCCGCGCAGTAACGGTGATGTGCACCATACCATCCGCGGATTTGCCGTAACGGCGGGCGTTTTCGATCAGGTTGCTGACGATGCGTTTAAGATTCAATTCGCCGATTTTGGCGTAGAGCCCTGGTGCCACATCAAATTTCAGTGTGCCGGCCAGGGATTCAGTATAGTTTTTTTCGCGTTGGCAAAGCATGGTCAATACTTCGGAAACATCAATGGCGGTATCGGGAATGACGCCGGCAGGCCGGGCATATTCCATGAGCTGGCCAATACTATGGTCAATCTGGGCCAGGTCTCCGTCAATGGCAGCGCGGGCTTCATCACTGACATTGCTCAGTTCAATTTCAAGTCGCATGCGTGCCAGGGGAGTGCGCAGGTCATGAGAAATGCCAGCCAGCATCAGTTCCTTGTCGGCTTCGGTCTGGCGCAAATCACGTGCCATGCGATTGAATGCAAGATTAAGGTCGCGAATTTCAAGCGGGCCTTCGTTGGTAGGCAGGGGGGCCGGGTTTTCACCGCGGGCGACTTGCTGCACGGCTTTGGACAGGCGCGAAAGGGGGATGTTGACAAACCGGACGCTTATGGCAGCGCCGGTTACCGCTAATATAAGGGCAATAATACCCCAGCCCAGCCATTCATTGATCAGGGATATTTCTGAAGAGTCGTTTTTTAACAAAAGCCAGTACAGGTCATCATTTGCCGAAAAGCTGATCCAGATCCCTATCTCGCCGTTCATGTTGGCAGCTACCAAAGTGTTGGGGTCTTTGGTTTCCAGCTTGATATGTTGAATGAAGGTGTTCCAGAAAAAGGTGTTGGGCAAGGCAAGGGTGGTGTCATCCAGCTGGCGCGGGAAAAACTGGATATCACTGTCAGTGGCCAGGTCGATCACCAAGGCGTTACGTTCTGAGGAGGGAACATAAAGCAGGGATTTTTGAGTGATTTTAAGGGCGGTAATGACCCGCTGGGCCAATTGAATGGCACGGGGTTCTTCCTGCATGCTGAAAAAGACGGCAAGCCAGGTACCCAGGCTGACAATCAGCAAGGCGGCCAGCAGTAAAAAAGACCGGCTGAATAAACTCAGCCGGGCCTTGAATAACGTTTTTTGAAATAAACCTTTTAAGTGGTTTTTATCTTCCAGCATTTAGCATAAGGGGTATCAGTTTCCGCCATCGGGCACGAAAACATAACCCAGCCCCCATACGGTTTGAATGAAAACCGGTTTGGCAGGATTGGGTTCGATTAACTTGCGAAGACGGGAAATTTGAACGTCCAGGCTTCGATCGAAGGCTTCGTATTCGCGTCCGCGTGCCAGTTCCATGAGTTTGTCACGGGACAGGGGCACTTTGGGGTGACGTGCAAATACTTTAAGGACTGAAAATTCACCCGTGGTGATTGGGATAACCTCATCGTTTTTGCTAAGGGTACGGGTTGACAGGTTCAGGGTGTAGGGACCAAAAATAATGGACTCATTTTCCTGGCTGGGCGCTCCAGGGTGTTCATCGGAGCCGCGACGGCGCAAAATGGCATTGACCCTTGCCAGCAGTTCGCGGGGGTTGAAGGGTTTGGACAGGTAGTCATCGGCGCCCATTTCAAGGCCAAGGATGCGGTCGATTTCTTCCGCTTTGGCCGTTAGCATGATAATGGGGGTATTGTCACCAGCGCCACGCAGGCGACGGCATATTGACAGGCCATCTTCGCCTGGCAGCATGAGGTCGAGAACCAGCAGGTCGAAGTGTTCGCGTTGCCAGAGCTTGGACATTTCTTTGCCATCTTCGGCTACAAAAACATTGAACCCTTGTTCAGACAGGTAGCGACGCAGTAGATCACGCAGGCGTTGATCGTCGTCTACAACCAGTATTTTTCGAGG
>Ga0265293_10008908_pt1 | contig 14631 bp, 13 predicted proteins | sample Munlanlewell138R_FD_192505 | JGI IMG/M metagenome (GOLD analysis project Ga0265293, IMG submission 192505) | Leachate microbial communities from a municipal landfill in Southern Ontario, Canada - Leachate well 138R | ecosystem: Engineered > Solid waste > Landfill > Unclassified | place: Canada...
GCCCCGTTTTTCCAGCATGGGCAGCACTATGCTGTTGAGCACCCGCTGCACAAAACGCATGTCGCTTTTATTTTTGCTTTCCTCCACCTCCTTGTGCACTTCGCCCAGACTGCGGGCGCCGGTGGCAGCCTGCACGGTGGTGAGGGTCTGCCCCAGCACGGTGATCAGAATTTCCTCGTTGCAGGCGCGGCGGAAATCATCGTAACTGGTGCCGCTGCTGCCGGTGCCGGTGTTGCTCGTAGTCTCCACTTCCGATTCTTTGGGAATGACAATATAGGGCGCCGACCCCGCTTTTTCCAGTGCCTCTTCCAAAAGTTGACGGCTTTGCGGGTCGTAGCTGGAATATTTCCCCACGCGCTGGGGCATTCCGAAGATTTCCAGCCATTGCGCGTAATCCCCGAAACCGCCGCGCTTCCAGATGGCAAAAGGCGCGGTTTTGAGCATCAGTCCGAAATCTTTCTTTTTGCCTAAAACCAACAGGTGATCATCCCCCGCGTAGGGGATGCCCTCCGGGTCGTTGGCATTCCGCAGGATGGACTGTGTTTCAAGGCTGATGTGTGCGGCCTCGATCGGTTCAAATTTGAACCCGTCGGTGAAATCAAATTCCCCCGCAGCCCTGCCCCAGAAAAGGGTGTGCATTATGGTGGTAATCAACTCCTCAAATGCCAGCGAATCAATTACATCAAACATCTCCGGCACCTCCTGCCCGGCGGCATCCTGAAAGGAGACCGCCGCGTTGGTAATCGCCAGGATGCGCTTCTCCACCGCGTCCCCCAGCACGCCGTCGATCAGTAAATCTTCGTAGAGGTCGAAGAGCGGTTTCATCCGTCCCAAATCGGCAGACCGGAGGGCGGTTCGCCAGTTTCCCACATCCACAATGCGCCGGGAGGGCGCTTTGATTACAAGTTGCTGAACTATTGTTGCTTTTTTTGCCATGTCAAATTTTTTTAAAAATGTTGAACTTTTTTCGGGTTACTTCCGTAAATAATTGTCCCGGTTCCGCCATCGCCGCCGCCGGGTTTCGCCGGCAGGTCGGCGGAGATGTCGCCTTTCTGCACCGCCTTCAACCAGGCAATTGCGCGCTCGTAGCGATCCTGCCGCAGTTGCAGCTCCACGCCGGCATTGCATAAAACAAGAAAATGCCAGGTGGCGATGTCTTTGACAAAGGTGAGCAGCAGCGCATTGCGATTCTTGCCGCTGGCGTTGAAAGTTGCCGCAATATCGTAAGCAGGCAGATAGCCCTTTGCCTCCGAGATTGCCGCATCAATTGCCGCCTGCACGATGGTATCGTCCTGGCGACTGATCACCTCCACATTTTCATTGTAGAGATGAGTTTTTAATTCGGGAATTGTTAAAAATGCCATATCTTTTTTTATAAAAATTTCAATTTCTTCCGGTGTTTTTCAGTGAACCGGTGGTTTTCGGTGAACCGGTGGTTGAGTTCATCGAAACCACCCGCTCCTTAGAAATCCCCCGGTACGTGTCGTAAAACTCAAATTTCCGCATTTTCGTAACGTTCACATTGCGGCTCCAGGCGCGGTTTCGTTTCAATTGCTGGATGTCGGTGCGGTTCAGTACCCGGTATTTCCCGCCTATAAAATACACGCGGTACCGCCGCCGGTTTTTTTTGCAAAGCCGGTCGGCTTTTCGGATTGCCCTTTCCAGGGCTGCCGGCCGCCCTTTAAACCGGATATAAAAGGCTTTTAAACGGGAATAAAATTTGATTTTCATGTCAAAATTTTTTGATGGATTTCCGCACGCCGACGGTGAAATTCCCCTCATTTAGGGAAATAATTTTCTGATTGCAAATAAACACCCCGCCCTCGATACAGTCGGGGCCGTCGGCAGGGGCGGGCAACCGCGGACTGATTAACAAAAACTGCTCCTCTAACCGCACCATGTGCGGGTTGTTCCGCTCTTTTTCGTTCAGAATCAGCAGTCCCTGACGGTTAATTGGTTCCAGGTTCCCTTCAATGCGCGAAAATTTGTCCGGTTTTTTCCGGTCATCGCCCTGAATGCCGATCACGCCGTGTTTTTCTGCTTTTTTGGAAAAGAGCGGAATGAAAACCTGCTCATAAAACGGGTCTTGCAACTTGTTGTTTTCTATGTAATTGTAAACGACCGTCCGGTAATTGACATAATTTTGCAGGTAATAATACCAGTTCACAAATTCGTCGTTCACCACCTTGTCAAGATAGCCGGTGATTACGTAAAACTTCCCTTCAAAAATTCCAATCAGGAAGAGGCTTTTGTAGCTGGCTTGCTTGCTGCGCGAGTTGGAAGGCGCCGGATCGCCGTAGGCAATCAGGAAACGGAATTTTGCCAGGGGCGGCACGGGACCCCAGTGCATTTCCGTGAAAATATCCCCGGCGCTCACCGGGTTGTTAAAATATTCCTTCTGTCCGCTGGCAGTGCTGATTTTGCTCAGGATTTCGTCAATATCCTGCTCCGAATTCTTTTCCGGCCAGCTGCTTTTTCCGTTTTTTCCGCGGATGTTAACGATGTCCGTGTGGTTTGCCCGCTCGATGGCGCGGGTGATGCAGCAGTCCTTCGCAATGATGTTGCCGTTGAAGATGATCCGGTAGTTGCCGGAGATGCTGACGGTCGGGATGAGCGCCTGCTCAATCCACTCCCATTTTTTCTGAATCCGGTCGGGGTTGCGGGTCTCCTCGTCGGTGTCGATGTCGTCCACTAAAATGAAATCGGGGCGGTACGCTTCGTTTCGCGTTCCGCGGGGCGACTGCCCGGCGCCTAAGCTGCGGAATGAAACGCCGCTGGTGAGCGTGAACTCGCCCGATTCCCAGCTTCCAGGTTTCTGCTGATTTCCGTAATCATGGCGGATCCGCTGGTTACTTTCAAATTCCAGCCGGAAAGGGGTGAGCAGCCGCTCGGCGTTGTCGCCCGAATTAGAGATCAGCAGCATGTTTTTGATGTCGCCGGTGAGTGCCAGGTAGATCACTTCAAACATGCTGCGCACCGATTTTGCCAGCTCCCGGCTCCAGGCGCGCACTTCGTACCATCGTTTATTTTTCAGCAACCGGCGGGTGGCGCGGAGGTGAAATTTTGCAGGCGGCGACTTGTAGTAGTGCGGAAAATAATAAGCAAACCACTTTTCCGGCGCGGCTTCCAGTTCGGCAATCCGCTTCCGTTGCGCGGTGATGTCTTCAAAAGGATCAATCGCGGTGGCCTGCGTGATCTGCTTTTTGAAATCATCCCATTTCCGCAGCGCCTCTTTATCGGTGAGCTTTAGTTTTTTGCTCATTTTATCTTGTCTTTAATGAAGGCATCAAACAGCGGCGTGATCTGCTGCACGGCGGTGAAGTCGATGCTTCGCAGCCAGTGCAGGAAATTTCGGAAGGTGCCCACGATGTCGCTCAGCCCCACATCCGTCTCCATTTTCTCAATGGAATTGGCAATCTTGCTGATGGTGTCCGCTTCGCCGGGGGTGGCAAATCGCTGACCCTCCTCCCGGTTGGCGATGCTTTTGTTCAATTCGGCAAGCTGCCGGTAGAGGTTCCGCAGCTGCTCTTCTTTGGTGATCGTGATGCTTACTTTCAGCTCTTCCCATTTTCCGTCGCGCACCCACTTCACCATGGTTTGCGGGGAAATACCGACACGCTCGGCGACTTCTTTCTGCGTAATATTTTCAGAGGTGAACAGGAGTTGCGCCCACTCCTTTTTTTGTTTCATTGTCAAAGATGCCATATCTGTTTGTTTTGCAAACAAACATAATGTGTTTCAATTCAACCGGCGGATTTCTCCGCAAGCCTTACGCCTTTTCTCACAAGGCTTACAAAGAAATTTTACTCTTTGAAAAACAAGTTTTTGATTCGTAAAAATTTTGAAAAGCGCATGAAAAAAACATTCGTACTTCACGATGAATCGGTAAATACTTACGGCATCCGGTTGCTCACCTCCGGGGCCAACCTGGAAGAATTCCGCAAAAACCCAGTAATGCTCCTGAATCATAACGACTGGAGCATGCCGATCGGGCGTTGGGAAAACATCCGGGTTGAAGGCGGCAAGATTCTGGCCGATCCGGTTTTCGACGATCAGGATGTTACCGGTCGCGAGGTGAAGGGGAAAGTGGAGCGCGATTTCATTCGTGCCGCTTCGATCGGCGCCTGGCCACCCGAGGAGGTTAATGACGATCTGACTTTGAAACTTGAAGGGCAGACCGGTCCCACAGTTACCAAATGGACGCTGCGCGAGGCCAGCATTGTTACCATCCCGGCAAACCACAACGCGCTGGTTTTCTACGACCGGCAGACCGGCAAGCCGATTGACCTCACCGATGCCGGGGAGCTGATCCGGCTTTTCGACAATCCCGAATTGAAATTTAATAAAAATAAAATTTTGAAAATGAAAGAATTGACAAAAATTCTGAACCTGGCAGACAACGCAACCGAAAGCGCTGTTGCCGAAGCCGTGCGGCAGGTGATTGCCGACCGCGACCGGCTGAAAGTCGAAAACACCACGCTGAGCGACCGCATTGATGCGGTGAACAAAGCGGAAAAAGAAGCCCGGAAAACGGAAGCCACCGCCCTGGTGGATGCCGCAATCAAGGATGGGCGCTTAGATGCAAAGGCAAAGGAGAGCACCTTGAAGCTTTTCGACGCCGACCACGACAGCGCAAAATCGCTCGTTGAAAATCTGCCAAAAAGACCGAAAGTCACGAAACAGATTGAGCAGTCCGAAGGCGCCGATGCCGTGGAATTGGCCGATTTGCAAAAGAAATCCTGGAGCGAAATTGACAAGGAAAACAAGCTTTCCCTGTTGAAAGAAAAATACCCTGACCTCTACGCGGTCAAGTTTAAGGATCGCTTTGGCGTTGAAGTGAAAAACGATTGAAATTCAGTTTCTGTATTTTCTCCTGGCAACCCCGGCTCCCGGTTTGGGAGCCGGGAACCGGGGAAACAAATTTTTTAAAAACGAAAAAATGAATTGGATAAGAAGAAATGAGGACGGCACGCACGTGGTGCAGAATTTTGCAGTGCCCGCCGGCACAACGTCGGAAACGATCCCCTTCCCGGTGATGCAAAGAACGAAAATCAGCCAGACGGCTTATTTTGAAGAAAACAATTCTGCGGAATCGCTGGAGATTGCGGTAACCGGCGGAAAAACGTTCATTGAACTGACTGACACCGTGGACGATGACCTGACCATTGACCTGGCGGTTGCGCCTAACGTGGGCGCCGGTTCGAAACTCTATCTGAAATTTTCCACCGATGCCACCCAGCGCACGATTACGCTGAATGACGGATTTCCCGGCGGCGGGATTGAAATCAAAAATACCGACGGCGCCGAGGATTTTTTCCTGCAATTTGTGCACAATGGGGAAAACTATGTGCTCACCGCCGCGGGCGGAACCGTGAGCATTCAGAAAACAGTCTATTACAATGTGCAGAAACTCAACATCGAAGCCGGTGAGGTGGAAATTGAAGACCTGGAAAATTACACGCTGGTTGTAATTGAAGACACAGTGAATGATGATCTGGAGGTGAAAGTCAATGTCGCGGGATTGCAGTCCGGCGCTTTGCTGAACATCAGCTTCACGACCGGTGCGGTCTCCAAAACTGTCAGTTTTACCGACGGATTTTATGGAGCGGTTACGCACACCTTCACGGTGGCCGAATCCGTTTTCGCGCAGTTCATTTTCAACGGCGACGACTTTGTGCTCGTCGCAAAATACAATTACACAGAAGCTTAGTAACAAATTTTAAACTTTTATAACAATGAAAAAAATTCTCTTGATTCTCAGTGCGTTGTTATTCAACGTGCTTGTTGGCGGCGCGCTTGCCGCCGCCTCTGGGCTGCCCCCTGTGGCAGTCATCGGCGCAGGTTCTGCGCTTAGTTTGCTTATGCCTTCCATGCCCGGCATAATGCCGATGGCCGTGCAGAAGGAAATCTGGCTGGCCAGTATCGTGGAGGGGTTGTTTGCCGATAACACGTTTATGAGCAAGGCATTCAGCGCCGACGAATTTGTAAATCAGGGGCGCACGGTGCACATCCCCAACGCCGGCATTCCGCGGACTGTTACAATTAACCGCAACTCCTTCCCGGCTACGATCGAGCACCGCACCGACATCGACGTGGATTTCGATTTAGACGAATTCACCACCGCACCGGTGCGCATCCCACATGCCGACACGGTCGAGCTTTCCTATAACAAGCGCGAAAGCGTAATCGGCCAGGATCGCAGGGCGTTATTTGAAGCCGTTGCGAATCACTTTACCTGGTTGTGGGCGCCTGCTTCAACGCAGCATGTGAAAACCACGGGAGGCAATGCGTCAGCACACCTCCCTTCTGCCACCGGAAACCGGAAGAAAGTAAAGGTTGCCGACATCCGGCTAATCATGGATAAGTTCAATCAGGACGATGTGCCGCAGGAAAACAGGTATCTGCTGCTGGATGCGATTATGTACGGGCAACTCCTGGACGCGCTCACTGACAAAGAACTGGTTGCATTTCACAGCCAGGCCGACCCTGCAAACGGGGTGGTTGGCAAGCTGTTAAGCTTTAATGTGATGATGCGCAGCAAGGCGCTCCGTTATGACACTTCTTTTGCAAAGAAGAAATGGACGGATGCGGGCGCAACGACCGACAATGCCGGCGGACTGGCATGGCACATTGACAGCGTAGCCCGCGCTTTGGGCGAAATTGTCATGTTTGGAAATGAAAGCGATCCGCTATTTTATGGGGACATTTACAGCTTCCTGGTACGTGCCGGCGGCACGATTATGCGCGACGACAAAAAGGGCATCATCGCCCTGGTTCAGGACACTTAATTTTTAGAAATTATGGCAGAATTAAGAAGTATCGGATTAACAAGCATCGAATTTGGCGACATTGCCGGGGATGGCGATATGGGACAGAACCTCTCCGCGTTAGGGGTAACCTATCAGGATACCGCCGAGTTAGTGCGCGATGATCCTGAAATTACCGAAATTTATTCGGAAGAAAACGACGAGCCGGAGGAGGTGGTTGAAGTGAAAGGCCCCGCCCGGCTGCGGTTCAGCATCCTGAACATTGACCCCACCACCGCCGTCCGTATTTTAGGCGGCGAAGTCGCCCTGGATGGCTCCTACGAAGCCCCGGTGGCAAAGGAACCGGTGGAGCAGAGCTGCAGGATTATTACCAAAACGGGGTTGCAGATTGATATTCCGCGCGTGAAACTCTACGCAAAGGAAAATTTCCAGTTTCGGAAAAAAGGGGTGTTGCTGATTGACATCGAGGGGCGTATCCTGACCCCGACAAAATCTGGCATTCCGCCGATCAAATGGGCAAACACGAAAAATGATACATAATGCAGAGCGGCTTGCCGCAGAAACGATTCTCGAAAAGGGGGTGAGGGTGAAGCTACCCGCCCCCTTTTTTTTCAGATTGTTTTTCAAAAAAACGATTCATTTCACCTTTCGTCCTTCCCGGTTGGGTACGCTGATGAAAGTGAGCCAGATCGCTTTGAAAAATGAACTGAATATTTTTGAGCTGCGCGATGCGCACTTGCCCGGAGTGCATGAAGCGATTCTGAAACACGCGCCCACACTGGCGCGACTGGTGGCGGTGCTGTGGTTAGACCGGAAGCGGAGGTTCTTCCTGATTCCGTTAATGACCAGATTTTTCTTGTGGAACCTCACCTCCCGGAAAATGGCAGAAATTGTATTTGTGTGCATGCTCTATGCACCGCTTGAGGATTTTACGACTTCTATCAGATTATTCCAGGCGCTGACGACGAGGATCGTTGGGCCGAAGAATCTGAGCCACGGAAAAAAGGGGAGTTAAAAGGCCGCATTGATGGCCTGCATAGCCCCTGGGGAATGATTTGGACGATATGTTTTCAAACAGGCTGGACGGCGGATTATGTGTTGTGGGGAATTGCATGGAAAAATATAGAAATGATGGTGGCGGATGCGCCCCGCTGGGTGGAGGGAGAAACAATGCGGCGCGGGAAACCGATTGAAAATGAAAGCGATTTGGTAACTTTTTTAATGTAGAAAAAAAATGGCAATAGGGCCGGTTGACATAGAATTCGTGCTGAAAGGCGATGTCGATGAAAAAATGAAAAACGTTTCAGGCACGGTGCGCGGCGAAGGGCAGGCGATTGATGAGCAGTTCCGGCGGCTTGCCGGCAGCGGAACCGCCGCCTTTGAAGCCCTGGCAAAGTCAACCCAGATGCAGGCGGTGCAGTTGCAGCGGATCAACAGTCATTTGGATGAAAACGCAAAACATCAGGAACGCTTGAACAAAAAAATGGAGGAGGGGGTTATTTCGCAGCGCGATTACCAGAAAGCCACCGCCGCGCTAACCACCGAACGCACACTGCTGCAGCAGCAGGCCGCCAACTTGGAAAAACACATTTCCAAAGAGATTGAGGGCAACCTCCAAGTTGCCGGCTCCATCAACGACCTTACGCAGCGGTTAAGTAAGCTGCGGGACGAATACCGCAACTTGTCCGACATGGAGCGCAGCGGCGCCATCGGCAAACAGATGCAGCAGGAGATGAAAGACCTGGCAAAGAGCATCGAAGAGGCCGAAAGCGCCAACCTGGGATTTTTAGACACGCTGAAAAACGCACCGGGGCCGCTTGGGCAGACGGTGAGCGGCATTGAACGCATGACCCGCGCCGGGCTGAAATTTATTGCCACTCCGATCGGGGCGGTGATTGCCGCAATTTCCGCCGCGTTGATGGCAGTTACCAGCTGGTTCCGGCGCACCGAAGAGGGACAGAATGCCCTGGCAAAATCTTCCGGTTACTTCAAACAGGTGTTGGATGGTCTCCTGGATGTGGTAGATAAGGTGGGAAAATGGATATATGATGCATTCACCAAACCGAAAACCGCGCTGAAAGACCTGGTTGATTTTCTGAAAGGGCAGGTGATCTACCGGTTTGAAGCCCTGGGAAAAATGGCCTCCGCCATCGGCAAAATGTTCACAAAGGACTGGAAGGAAGGGTTCAACGACATGGCAAATGCCATGCTGCAGTTCCAATTGGGCGTAGACGATGCCGGAAACAAAATTGCTGAATGGGGCGCAAAACAGGTGGAAAACGCCAAAAAACGGGCAGAAATTGAAGATAAATTGTTCAAACTGCGCGTTGAGGAGCGCAAAGTGAATGAAGATATTTCCGCCACGGAGGCGAAAATCGCCGAACTGCGGTTCAAAGGGCGCGATTTTGAACTGCCGGAAGCTGAGCGGCTGGCGGCATTGCGCGAAGCGCAGCAACTCATTGAGCAGAATTATCAAAAGGAAATTGACATCGCCACCCGCCGGCGCGATCTGGTGAAGGAGCAAAAAGAGCTGTCTAACAGCAACGTGGAAGACAACGAAGAAATCAGCCAGCTCACGATCGGCATCAATCAGAAACATGCAGCGATGGCGAATGAGCAGCGGCAGCTCATGCGCGAAATCAAAACGCTCACTAAGCAGGTGGGCGACGCCTCCGTGGAGGGAATTCAGGCGTTGCAGCAGGAATTGGAGCAGTTGCAGAAAAAGATTCTGGACGCCGATTCGGAGCAGCAGAAGATCATCGCCCGGCGGATTATTGAGCTGCAAAAGGAACTCGACCTGCGCATCCAGATTGCAGACGAAAATCTGCGCGCCACCCGCAATGCGATGTATGGCTCCGACATTGTGCCCGAGCGCATGAAGCCGGTTACGCAGAACATTGACGAATCGTTTGCGAAGTCAAAAGAGATTGTGAAGGAAACCACGATTGAGGTGGAGAAATTGCGCCAGAAAATTAAACAGAACGAGGAAAATGTAAAGTCCTGGCTCAAAGCCTGGCACGATGAGAAATTGCAGAAATTTCTGCAAACCTCCCAGCAGATCCTTGGCATTGCCGGGCACATAGTCGATAAATATAAGGAGCAGCTTGGGTTGACCGAAGAGCAAGCGAAGGTGATTGATGATTCGTTACAAATGATGTCGGGCATTGCCGACATCGCTTCCGGTAATGTAGTGGAAGGGGTGGCTAAAATGGTCGATTCCGCCATCAGCATGTTTGTCAAAATCCCGGAAGAGATGAACGTGCGCTTTGAGCAGTTGCAGGAAAACATTGAAAAGGTGCTGCGCAGCATCGACATCGCTTCGCGCTCAATGATAAATCTGGGGAAAAACGATGTGTTGAAGGCTTTGGGCGTAGTGAATCAGCAGTTTCAGCAGGTGGCGAAAAGTGCGCGCGACCTGAACGAAGAGCTTGCCGGGAAAAGTTACGGCCCGCGCCGACCCGGAACTTCGGTTTATTATGAAAACATCCGCCGGGATGTGGCAGATTTGAATGAAGAAATTGAAAAACTGACCGAACACCTGCTGCGCGGCCAGCTTAGTGATAAGCAGCGCATTGCGATTGAAGCGGTGTTGGAAAGTTACAACGCCCTGGTTGCGCAGATTGACCAGATCACCCGCGACCTCACCGGTACCACCGTCGGTGAACTTTCCGACACGCTGGCAAATGCCTTCCTGTTAGGCATTGATGCCGCGGAAAGCTGGGGCAGGGCGGTGGATGACATCATCAAGCGCGTCATCACGCAGCAACTCACCGCCGCCATGATTGCGGGACCGGTGCAGGAAGCAATTGATAAGTTAATCAAAGACACGGACGGCGGACTAACCACCAACGAGGCGGAGCGGTTCAAGGAAACGATTGAAAATCTGGCGGAAAGCGTTGCTCCGGCCTTTGAGCAGGCGCGCCAGGCGTTGGAAAGCATCGGCATCGACATGGGCGGGCAGGCAAGTCCAGCAGGCATGGTGGGCGCAATCCGCGCACTCACCGAAGAAACCGGCGGCATGATCTACGGCCAGCTGATGGGCATCCGGTATGACATCAAGGAAATGATGAGCAGAACCGAGCGGAGCGATGAGGATATTCAGACAAATCTGAGTTACATGGCGGAAATTGCCCGGAACACGCGGCACAACGAAAAGCTAAACAGCATCGACGACCGGCTCCGGGAAATGAATATTTTATTAGCAAACATTTAAAAAGGAGAAAAATGAGTAAACACAAAATTTTGACTTTCACCCCGGTATGGCAACGACCGGAAGTCTTTGAAATCTGCCTGGCCGGACTGGAAAGGCTGAAAAATTACAAACCGGAGAAATTTTACATCCGTCCGTTTTTTATTGTATCGGAATTCCGCGCAGCCCGGATGGTGGAGGAGTACGGTTATGATTATATTTTATGGCAGAACCTGCCGTTGGGCGCAAAGAAAAACGCCGGATTGCGCTATGCCATGGAGAATTATCAGTTTGATTACCTGATGGAAGTGGGCAGCGATGATATTATTGCTAATGATTATCTGGACTTCATTGCGCCGGAACTGGAAAACAAAACGCCGCATTTTGTCGCAAACAAAGTCTGGATGTTTGATGTGGTTCTGGGGAAATCGGCTTATGCCAAAACCGACAAGATCATCGGTGCGGGGCGGTGCATTCACTACGATGCCCTGAAATCTTTTGCCCCGGATTACGAATTGTGGGAGCCGGAAAAAAACCGCGGCCTGGATACCAGTTCCTGGCAACGGCTTCTGCAGACGAATGTCAGTTGCAAGCTGCTGGATACGGAGGATCATTACACCCTGGACATTAAGTCAAACGTGAATATTCACCCGATCCATGCCTTTCATGTGCTCCCGGATAGTTCAGAAATGTTGGCAAATTTTCAGGAATGTGGACAGATTTGGGCGCTGCATGAGCAGCTCCGAGAAACGATATCCCCGGATGCGCTGAAAGAACATAACGCCTGGAATAATTTGCGCGGTGAAGAAAAATTGTTGGTTGAATTTTTACAAAAAATATGACCATTTCGGGAATTGATATTGACATTTTTGGATTGAAGCTGATTAAGCTCCAATCCTGGTACGACCTGCCGGCGCGGAAAAAAATACTGAGCATCCCGGCTTTCGGTGAAAATGATGTAAAATATGAACCGCGCCGCGCACTCGTGCGGCTTTTCGGGAAATATGATGACCTGGACGAACTGGCCGCCGGGGTGAACGCATTTCGTGATCTCCTGGAAAGCGACACGCAACACGACTGCGTGATCGGCGGGCGGAATATCAGTTTCCCCGGCGTGGTGGCCGGTGGTTTTTCCACCACCATCAAAAAAAACACGGTGCAGATTGAGTTGCTAATTACAATTTTGGAGACATGATCTGGAAGCTTGACAATACGGATTTTGCAGACTACCACGTGCGGGTTACCCGCGCGCAGGGGGTGCTCGATATGCCCCGGCTGCGCGATAACAGCCATGATTGGTTAGACGAGGATGGCAGAGATTACTGGGAGGAGCTTGCCGACCTGAAATTTCAGGATCGGGAAATTATTTTGAATTGCTACATTAAAGCCGGTTCGGAAAGCGAATTTCAATCGCGTTTAAAAACGTTTTATAACGCCTTGAAAGCGGAGCAGATGCGGCTGCTTTCTCCGCCATTTGGCGACCCGGTAAATTGCTACCTCGACAAAGAGGTGCTGATTGACCGCCGCACAAAATATGTTACGAAATGGCAATTGGGCGTTTTTGTGCTCCGGTTCACCGTGCCCGGCGACCCGGAAGGGATGCCCGTGGAAATTAAACGGTGGACGGGCAGCGAAACCATCATTCCTGCAGTTGTTTTTACCAACAATTTGCGGGTTAACAAAACGTTGCAAGGCGACATCTACGCCACGCTTTCCTTTGAATCGCCGGAAAAATTGCCACTGAAATATTTCGACTACATTCAGGTCAATTCCAACGGGGTGCACAATGACAACTTCCACCTGGCCACCGAACCTGCTTTCCGAAAGCTCTCCACAAATAAATATGTCTATGACCTCCGCCTGGAGCACCAGAGCGCCTGGCTGGATAGTTCCAATTTCCTAAATCTGAACGAAGAAGCGGAATTCTATCTTCACGCCAATCTGGAGGAGATCATTGACTTGATTATTGACAACCACAACCGCCGCTGGTGGGGAAATTTCGCAAAAGGGAGCATTTTCGCCACCGAACGCCGGTTGCACAAATTCAGCGGCGAAACCTGTCTGGAAGTTCTGCGCCGCATGTGCTCCGAATATCAACTCGAATATGAATTCGAGTACATTCAGGCGGGAAGTTATTCCATCAATGTCAAGGAGCAGGTGGCGAATACCAAAAATATTACGCTCGAATACGGCAAAGGGAAAGGCTTGTATGACCTTTTCCGTGAAAACGCAAACCGCAAGGAAATAGCCACGATCCTCTATGCATTCGGTTCACAGAAAAACCTGAAACCGGGGTACCGGGGGGGCATCGGGCGGCTCAGCTTCGACGGCAATCCGCTGATTGACAACGAAGGACTGCACGACGGCGCCGGGCCGCATGAGAAAACCGTGTTTTTCGAGGACATTTTCCCGCAGCGCACCGGCACGGTCTCCAGTTACACGCAAAAATTCCCGGACGAACTGACCACCGCGGAGAAATACGTTTTCCCCGACGGCATTTTCAAGCTCACCGACAACGGGCTGGATTTCGACATCAACGACTACCTGCTGGGCGGATTGACCGCTAAAATCAAGATGACTACCGGCGACCTGGCGGGGTTTGAATTTGAAATTCAGCGCTACGATGATGACATCCAGTCTATGTTCCTGATTCGCTTCAAGGACGAACGCGGGGAACTATTCCCCAACGATGTACTGAAAATCAAAGCCGGCGACAAATACAAACTCATTGACATCGACCTGCCGGACAGCTATGTGGAGGCCGCCGAAGCAGAACTGGAAGCGGCGGCGCTGGCGGTTCACCAGGATTCCAAAATCCCCGATTTCCCTTACCGGGTGCGGATTGACCCCGCTTTTGTGCGGGATAACGCAGTCGGAGGGTTCGAAATCGGCGACCGCCTGACGGTGGTGGATGCCGATTTTTCCCTGAACAACCTGCTGCGCATTTCGCAACTCATCTATGATGCGCCCCGCCGCACTTACGACTGCCAGCTGGCATCCACCGCCCGGCTCACGCATCGGCAGCAGATGGAACTGCGCATCCGCGCCCTGGAACGTGCGCTTGAATCCACGCAAATTCAGAAACCGGAAAATCAGCGGAAAGATGTGGAGACCACCGCCGAATTGCGCGGGCGGCTACTTTTCCCCGAAAATGACAAGCTGAAAGTGGAGGACATTATGAAGAATAACACCGTCGGCCCCCGTTTTTTGGATTTCGATGCCGGGGTGCCGCAATTCTACCTCAGCGATGCCTTAGTCGAAACAAATGTGGATGATGACGAAGATAAGTTGGTGATTGGCGACGGAACCATCAGCATCACCAACTGGGCGGGGCTGCACAAATACGACATTGCGAAAATGCGCGCAAACAATGAGGTCTATGATCCCACGCGCACGTGGGAAATTGAAGAAACAACTTTCAACCTGCAGAGCAAGGACGGACATTGGCTCTATGCAAAAATTTCCCTGGATGAAAACGAGGATAAGGCGGAAATCCTGGCCATCCCGGAGCACCAGGAGGTGAATTTATTAATCGAAGATAATATCTTAATGTACAAATTAGGGCACATTTCTAAAGGAGAGGAGGGCGGAGCATGAGGTACGCAGCGATGTTATGGGGCAACGTGAAAGCCGGGATCGGGGGGGGGAATGACGGCATCACCCCGCACATTGGCC